>Ga0163217_1022163_pt1 | contig 13381 bp, 10 predicted proteins | sample SynspAceP_FD_185933 | JGI IMG/M metagenome (GOLD analysis project Ga0163217, IMG submission 185933) | Saline lake microbial communities from Ace Lake in Antarctica - Synechococcus sp. Ace-P (PacBio error correction) | ecosystem: Environmental > Aquatic > Non-marine Saline and Alkaline > Saline ...
CCCCCAGAGAACGTAGATTTATTGCCCAACCCGTAAAATAGGGTTTTCTTTTGTTTGGGAGTAAAACCAGTTGAAATGTAAAAAAATACAGCAAGCCGTAAAGCGAAAGAAAGGGAAATTAAACGTTTTTCATAGAAGACAGACTTTTAAGATTTAAAACGCTTGGCTTATACAAACATATTAATGATTTTAAATGCAGTTTTAAAAATCTGCATAGATACCTTTTACAGTTCTTTCCAATTATTAAATGTTTTTTATAAAATAATATCATAGCTTAACAAATCCTTTCCCGTAGGTCAAATCCCCTCATTTTTCCCAATAACTCATATCCTGTTGAATGTTAACCGAATCTACCGGTTTTTTTAAACCATGGCTATACCCCCGTCTTATACGCAATGCCTAAAAGGAGGTTGTTTTCTCCAAGTAACCGAAGTATCGTAATGGGGGCAAACCTATATTCTTTCCCTTAAATGTCAACCTCGAAACTCAAATGTTTTGGCACAATTCTTTAAAGTCATATACATATCGTCCATTTTCCTTTATAAATTTGGGTGAATTAGATGAACTCTGGATAATTATAGCTTTTTTATAAATCCAGTTTTTGGCCAGGTGGGACCTTTAAACGGGAAATGGTTCTAACTCGGCATAATGTTTTGTAATTGAATTAGGAAATTGGCAACATTATTCGCATTGGAGAATTCCCGGAACTGATTGTAACTTGTTCAAATAAGGCACCTCAAAGGTCTTTTCCTTTAATTTTTGATAATAAATCCTTAAGGTTATTTACGTTGGGAAGACTATAATTTGGAGCTAAGTTCGGTCTTTTTTATCTTTTGCGGTGGATAGTAAAAACTTTTCGGGACTCCGTACAAATTACCTTGACGCTAAATTCTGGCAACGTAAAAGAATTGATGCTGAAGGATTACTTTCTTTTTCTATTTATTAAATTTTTTTCCGTCCGCTTCTTTTGATTGGTCCATTGGGAATCTAAAATTGGCAATAATATATAGAAACTTGGATATATAACTATCGGTGTATCATTTTCCTTTCTAAAATTTAAGGATAGTTTGAATGCTTTATATTTAAAATCTGGCTGTCCTTTTTGCTTGTTTCAAGGTGTAAAATATATAGATGAAATAAATCGTTACCGAATAATATCTCTGATTATATGGCATTATTCAATTTCACATTCTAATACATTAGATTAATAATTTATCCTATCCCTTTTTCTTAAATTTTTGCAGCCAATCTAATTGGTTCAACTATCCAATGAAAATAGTGAATTTTCGGATCGGTAATCTAATCGTCTTTTATCGCCAAAATGATAAATTTAAAAGCGTTTAATTTCGTCATGAAGGGATCCGAAATTGAACTTACTTGAAGAGTTTGAAACAATTAAAATCCTTAGGCAACTGATTATCAACATACCATTCTTAACCAAGCCAATTGCCTATATGTCCTGTCTAAATCCTCCAATATGCCATTGGGTTGTGTCTATCTATCAGACACTTAGTAAACATGCCTTTTGACAGTTAATCAATTTTCTAAGATGGATAAAGCTTGTTGCAATATTTCTTTGAATGTGAAATGTAAAATCTGGGAGGCGTCAACCAGCTCCCGCCTTGGCAGTATCATAAATAGAATGGTATGGTAGCATTGATATATATATATATTATATACCGAATCCCAGTTTTCAGACTCCTCAATGGCTAATATTCTGCTAAAAAGTTTTGCAAAAAATGACGCCTAAGGAATAGGGCTAGATTTCTATCATTAACAAATGTTTAACCATCTCATTTTTAACGACTATTTCATAAAATCAGTTTATAATTTACCACCAAGAATAACATGGTCAAGGGACATTTTTGCAGAACATAAAATTTTCCCGCATCCATATTTTTTTCCTCTCTTAGCCTATAATGACTTCCAAAATTCTCGTGGGAAGTTTTCTCTCGCCAAGTCCTAAACAAAGACTATAGCCTTGGCCATCCCCAGTATTATAAAATAGGATTTGGGGCATTATTTCCTGTTCACTGGTTGCGAAAGGTCAAATAATTTGGCTTGATTAGGTTTCCAAGGAGCTATATTCAGTACAATGGTTCCAAATAATGGGGTTTTTGCTCTTCTCAAGACGACCCTGGGTAGGACTCTTGGGTAAAGACTATATGCAAACCTACCGGTTCCAACCAGTTCGGTAATGCGTTCCTTTGTGCTCGCCTAAATCTATCCCACAAAGGAATTGATCTTTCACATTTGGGCTATTTTGTCGTTTGATGTTTTCTACATGTCCCAGAATTCTTTTGGATAATCCAACAATTTTTAACAAGCCTGAATGGCGATGCGTTCTCCTTCATTGCCCAGTGTGTTTTTCATTATTATGCCCGAAGATTTATATAATTTAAACATCTATTTAAAATTTGTTTTCCTGGTGGCAAATTCGGTCAAGAGCTCTAGCGATGGGAATAGCTTGGCATTTTCCTTGAATTTTGTCTGGTTTTATTTTTTCTGTAAATCTGTATATGTTATTTTTTCAAAATCCACAATACCCGTTTGGCAGCCCGGCATTCGGTAAAAAACCACCTCAGCCCAAATAGCCAAACAAATTTCTGGCAGGAATTGACCCTGTTCTGTAGTTGACGGCTTGTAGGCAGCACTATTAATCTCCCAAATTTTCCTTAAGTTAGTTCTTCTAATTTCTTATCAAAACTTATTTTTGTTGCCTTACCTTATTATGATGTTCTTGAAAATTAAATAGGCGAGCGGTCACAAGGCGTGTTGGGATTTAATACCTTGTTAAATGGGGTGTTCTTTTATCAAGAATTTTAAAAGCTTCTTCATCAGTTTTCTACTATCAGAGCTCTCTAACCAGTTTAAAAAGCTTTCGGCCATATGGTTGGTGCTCCTTCAAAAAAGAATTTCTCTATATTTTCTTTTACGTTGGGAAGGACCCTTATTGGCATTGGTATTTTGCCTAATAAATATTTCCAACAACAAGAAGTGAATTACGTGTCTTTCAACAATGTTTTTTACTATAACTTTAATTTGGCGTTGGGCAATGGGGTGTTTTTCCAATGCCATTTAGGGTTTGTTTCAAATGGTCCTTAACCCTATAGGTTTGGGGCGCAGAATGTCAAATGCAAGAGATTTGTTTCAAAAAAACGTCTTCGGCCTACCAGTTCTTTAGAAGGTAGTTGGCGGGCATTGGTGGCACAATTTTTTTTTTTTTTTTTTTTTTTTTTTTTTTTTTTTTTTTTTTTTGGGCTCATGACACAGCAAAGATATACTCCAATATCCACGCCCGATCCTCCATGGTTGTGAACAGCTAGTATGTTTTTTATTTTCGCCATTTTCAAACTGATCTTCCTAATTCCTTAGTCTTTTTTGTTTGCTTTGTTGTCGCGAATGTTTCGCCTGCCAAAATTACAATTTCTTCAAAAAAATCAAATATGCGTTCATGAGTCGTTCCAAAGGCTCTGTCTTCGAGCCTCCTTACTATTATAATTTTAACCATTGTCTACTTCATCATTGGTTATGGTTCATTGTCGTCATTTAAAATGATATGGGATTGGTTTAATAGGTTGGGAATTGATGTTTTTTTTAAGTCATCTATATAATAGTTACTATGATTATTTTCAATTTAGGTTGCCTTTAATCCAAGGGAATATTCCCTAAAACCTTGTCAATTAAAGCGTTTGGTCGCAGGGACATTAGAATATTCTGCTCGCAGCAGTTCAAATTGGTGGTTTTTTCCAAAGAAAGGTCCAATTTGTAACCATCAAACCGTCGCATTGTAAGTACCCTTAGACCTGTAGGGTACGCCATATTTTTTCCAAAAGATCATCGAGTATCTGCTCTCCTCTTTCGAGATTCTTCCCTTGTCAGATCGCCATCCAAACCAGCACAAATCGAAACAAAACCAAACGGGTTGTCTAATGAATTTGGGAATTATAGTAGGGCCATTTTTTACATTAGAGGTTTCTGAGGTAGAATGAAATAATGGAGATAACTAGTAAATGGTATCTGGTTTGAAAAAATTCTTAATAGTTTGATCTAGTTGAAAATGGAAACCCAGAACGAATAATGATAATCTAATGATCATTTTTAACAAGTCTCTCCATTCTTCTGTGGAGATATCCTATGAGGTTTCTGCTTATTGCGGGGTAAAGTTTCATGTGTCAAGAGCCGGATATATTAAATTTGACCAGGCAAGGTTCTCAGGGCTTTGGGTCTTGGTAGTCTACGTGGCAAAGTTGATCCGAACATAATGCCTTGGCATATGTCATTTGTCAATTCCAAAATTTATTTCCCGTGCAGTATTCCTTATAGAGTGTTTTTAAATTCCTTCCTTAGTTTTTTTATTTTCTCAATTATATCCTTCCCATGATGTCCTACTGTTTTTTAATGATCCGTTTTCTCCAGAAATTCCAGGGCAGGTTTATTTGGGCATTGCTCTTCAATGTTTCTTTTTCATGAAAGGCAATGCTTCATCCAATTTCGGTTTTTACATTTGTGCCTTCTGGCTTTGAAGCTAGTTTCCCTTCATGATTGGCATCCAATTGATTTCTTTTAGATTCTTTAGCAAGTAATGATAGACCTGATACCTTACCCAATCGCTTTACTGTCAATGTTGAATGAAAGCCGCTATTTTAGCCGTTCCTTGTTCTACTAATCCCGTAAGAGATGTATTTTTTTCCGTTATAAGCAAAGGATTTCTATTGGTAATATTTTGCCCGTTTTTTGTGTTTGATCTAAAACAATATCCGACAAATTTCATTGGTAAAGCAGAGGAAAATCCGGAAATGTATCCTCGGGTTTCATGCGGAGTACTACAATAGGCAATTACTACTCAGTCGCCATTAATAAATCTTCGCCTGTTGAAATAAAGATTATCTGGTGAAATTGAGCACGCGACAAGTTTCTTGATTTCTTAGGGTTCTGTCCTCACGGTTTTTAATAAAGCGCGCTAGATTTTGTATTATTTTAGAAGCTCTTCGCTTTTCATCATTCTCATCCATTTTCAACATGAAAGCTTCATAACCAACACTGGACTCTGCCGGTGACCAAACTACCGTTCCTTTCAACCCTCCATCATCAATTGCCACAGAGTTTTCTACAAGCCACAAGTTTTTCTAAACAAAGGGTAGCCACACTTTACATTTTTGTGTCTGCAATGGTATACATTGTTCCAAGGGCGTCATTAGGTTTATGTCCCTCATGTTCCTCGCATTTGGTATTGGTACACACATAAACTCCTCCTATTGCCTCTGGTAAAAAAAAATGACCTCTTATGGGCAATAAATTTTTCACCATTTACTTTTTGTTTTCAGAAACGTGTCCCATTACTTTAGTTGTTCAGAGGTATCACTAATCTTTAATTTTTACCAATTTCCACCCGACTGACTTAGTCCTGCTTGAAATTCAACAACTCGTTTTTTCTTGAAAGCTTAAATGTTGTTTTTGAGTTAATGTCTGTGATAAATGGGGAATATCCTTATCCCGCTATTCTGGGTATTAACCCTCCTTCCCTGAATTACTTCATTTGATCGTTTGCATATACCACATAAGTCCGCCATGATCTTTTTGAGTGTTAATCTGTATTCCCATTTCCACAGTTTTGCAGAAAGTAAATCGCAAAATCTTATTTGGGTAATATCACTCCGAATGCAGAAATTACCCTGCGAATCAACAAGGCTATTCTGCTTGACATTTGGATCTGTAAGCTGTAAATGGGTCTTTCATCCAATAAAAGTCCATCTCAGGGAATCCCTTGGGATTTTCCAGAATTGGTACATCGCAATTTCTTACCACATATATTGCAAACATTGTAGGGTTGGTAAAGCAAAATCTGGGAGGGGTGTCCCTAATTTGTTTTCCCTGGAATATGTATTGCGGAAGGGCCCTGATTTATCTTTTTGATTGGATTTGTTATCTGTATCTCCCGTTAAAAGTGCAAAATAATTTATTGTCCACTAAAGGCAGAACACCAGGGCGTGCATTCTTTTTCTTTGACTGGCAATTAGGGCAAATTTAAAGGTATTAAAACGATGGGTTTTTGAACAACCTTTGCTGTTCCCTTTACAGTTCTCATAGATATCATGGCAGTACTGGCATGCATAAAACTCATTCTTGTTTTTAACCTGATCCTGTTCCCGTTGTTTTTTTTTTTAAAAAAAACTCCCCCACCCCCTTTTTGGCCAATTTTTGATTCCCTTTTAATTGGTTCAAAGCATATTCCAGCTTTGCAATTGGTGCTTATAAGGATAACGAGATTTAGGAAAATTGAAATGCTGGAATCCTTTTAATATTGTCTAGAGCAATTAATGAAATCTTGTTGAAACCACGCCAAGTTGTTTCCCACAACTTTAGCTTTGCCCTGTTCCCAAAGGAAATGTTATTTTTGAAAAACCGCCTGCCGCATAATACGGTTTCTTGCGTAAGTAGAATCTTAAGTATCTTGCCTTTCTTTGTCTCCGGTGGCCCAAAGAGACAGAATGGCATCAGTTAATCTAATTCTCAGTCTTTTTGATAAACCATTTCTTGAAAGTTCATGGCGTTAATTATTTTTTAAGGGCGTGAATATTGTTTTTATTGTAGAATTCAGGTTTTAAAAAATATTGGCTGTATTGTATGTTTCTCTAATAGAAATCTCGTATTTCATCTTCCAGCCTCAAATAGGATATTCTTGTTGAAATATCAGCTGATAGATTCTGCACAGCAATTGGAAGACTGGGATTAAATAACGGACCTGTTTATGTTGTTGAATTTGGAATATTATAGTCTTTTGTAATTTTTTGGGATTCTATAGGGAGTTCGCTAAGTACGGCGGGTTTCTCCTAATTGCCCTCTTAGATCGGAAATGTTCGGTATTGGTATATTTTCTTTACCTCTTTTTAATGAGCCATTCATAATGGAAATAATTCCGATAGATCATTTCCTCGCCAAATAATCACAAATCATGCGCACTATTTCTCTTGGAAATAATTTTGATTGAGTTCTTAACTTCTTCCAAGGCATTTTTCCCCATCCGTTTCCTTTTAATCCAATGAAAAACAAAAACTAACATCATTTTCCATTTCTGGGATGGACTTTGAATAAAGATTTCGGGTTTCTAATTGATGTATCTCGCAAATAGAAAATGCCTGCTGGCTACTTGAGAACTTCTTGAAATGGTCTTAATTGGTCCAAATGTGGAAAAAAGGGATATTCTTCTTTGACGCATATATTGAAATAGGAAAGCAACTTGTTTCATATGCGACTTTCGAAGTTGTTTTTCCTGCAGTTCTTGGTGATATGAGGTTTAAAATACGTTCAATCTTTTTCCAAACCTATAATGAAATGTTCATCAGTGTTAACATACCGCGGCATTATTGGTTTTCCACTTTCCTTATGAGGAAATATAATAAATTGGTTTGTTACTTCGGTTATTGGGGATGATATATATGGACTTCTTTAGCTAGTGGAATTAAGCTCAATGTTATCTTTCGAAGCAATTTAAAGGGATAAGCGTTTATAAATCAACAATCATCCACAGAGTTTATTTAAACTGACCTTATTTTCCTAACTGTTCTTACTACATTCAGTGTAATGGCTAAAGCCCGAAATTTTCATAAGTTTTTTGGAATACTTTTTTCCTTCTACTATTTCCAAACGAAAACCTTGTTTCTGTAACTCATTGCATCAGCTAAATAAAAAGCCTTACAATCTCGTCTTTAAATGAAATTAACCGGTAGGGAGGATTCTTTTAGTGTCCAGGGTTATTCTGACATCTGGGCCTTTAATCACTATTTTTTTATTTTTTACAGTATTGTGTCCTTGTTTAGGAGAGCTTAAAAAATTCTAAGACCACATACAAGGTTAGCGACAGCTGGGCATTCTCTGATATAATTTGGGCCGTCTTTATCAGTAATGGCTATACCTTCAAAGGGCGGATGCCAGTTTCAAAAAAAAGTTTCTTTTGACCTCTATTGCCGACAGAACCATTGTCCCCGTAAGGTATCTTTGGAAAACTCCGTCCGTGACTTTTAAGTAAAAAATATTTGCCCTCGATATTCCGATGTCCAATATTGGAATTCATCTCAAATTTGAATTCAAATGAATCATAGTTTTCTAGACTCAATTTTCAGCTTATCAATAGATTTTTTTCCCAAGTAATTAACTTCCAGGTTACCCAAATTAAAGAACATATCGTAAAGAGCAGTACTCCTTCTTTTTCAATTTTTAAGATCAATACCTAAATGAAGATAGCTCAACTTTCCTTAAATCCTGCCAGGTTTCAGGGAAATTTACGGCGTTTTACCCAAGTTTTTAATATTTGTCCAATGTAGCTTCCTATTATGCTCGTCCCAAACAATTATGCTAGGTTTTTTTTTTCGGACCCACCGGCATAACTGGTCTTTTTGCATCCAATTTTAAGGTCTTTGACTTTCCAATAGTCCAATCAAAGGAATTAACTTGCTATGGTAGGTTTCTGTTGTCTGCACCACAATTAATCTCTATTTCTCCTTCAAAAGTCACCAAAATAATTCCTCCTCCATGGGAATGGACACATCCCGAATCGAGAGTGTTCAGTTTCCAATCTTTTGGAAAAAGAATAGCCGCTCCTTTTCAGGATAACGCATAACCTTTTTAACTAATCTCCCATTCGTCTCGGAAAATTTGGCCCAATAGACCTTGGCTCAAGAAGATTGGGGAACAGTTTGAAATAAAATCTTTTACAATAATTTTTTTTTTAAAAACCTCTTCCAAGGACATAGGCATATCGGTAAATTACTTTCACCGCTCCATATTTCTTTTGTTGTTGATTCCCAGTCCGTTTTAAAATTTCCATTTGGAGCATTTTACGGAAAACATATCAATTTTTCATTTTCAAATAAAAATTGGTATTCTTTCCTCTTAGCTTCAAATCCCAAAATATTGGACAATTGAAGCAACATCGTAGGAATTGGCAAAATCCAATTCTTAAACCTACAGTAGTCTTCGCATTTTTTAAATCTTAAAAGCCGTAGTTTTGGAAAGGTTTAGATAACGTTGTTTTTCTTCTAAAGGTTTTCTCTTTTACTTTAAGGGTTGTAGAAAAATTTTTTAAACGCTTCGTTGGCTTTAAAACAAAGTCTTCATAGTCATTCTTCTTTGTTCAGAATTGAACTTACTATTTCAAAATAAACAATTTCATTATATTTCGGTTTTGCTAGACGCTGGGAGTAATTAATTATCTTGGGGGGCTTAAAAACATAAAAATCTCTAGAGTACTAGGTTGCTCGTTAGAATGGCCGTAGGAAAATCTTGATATTTTCTTGGTTTTTCAGATTATGTTTGCCAAGGAAGTCACCTTGGGTAAAAGTAAGGTTCTAAAATAGAGCGTATTTTCGTTTTTGTAATCCATTTACCTTAGCAATTTGAAGCCTTGTTTTTTGCAAAGTTTAAAAAACTCATTTGCATCAAAATTGAAATCTGATATTGCCGCCATAGAAATTAAAGATTTCTTCTTTACTGGGTTTTCCTCCTTTATAGTTGTTTTTCCACCAGCCGGCGTAGTAAAGCGCAACATCTCTTGGGTCTATTGTCAAGGGTTGGCGAATTGTAATTCATGTGCAAGCTTATCAAAATCTTCATCGTTTTTAACATATACCGTCCAAAGAGCTCTGCCGTCATGGTTTTTGGTAGATTGTGGTTTTTAATTAGGGTTTGGAAAAAAGCTCATAGTAATAATTTTTGGTGAATGGACTCATGTTGTAAGGTTTTGATTTTTGGCAAAATTCCTTTTATGGTTAACTCCTTTCTTACATAGTTTTTGTATAAAAGGTGATAGCAACCCCATTTAGAACTTTGATTTAAATGTAAAACAGGGTTCATGCAGGTTAAAGGTTTTTGTGCATAATGGCATATTAAAATAATTATTTAGGAAGGCATATACAATTGCGGCACTTTCAGCAATTACATTGACAATAGTTAATAATAACGGTACTCCATTATTTTATTGTTATTTATTGATCTAGTTTCGAGTAGACAAAATGAGGTATGGTTCATTTAGTACTATTTAAGTCTAAAATTCAGGTATAAATGCTTATTGGCGCGGGGGGAGATGCTCAAACTGATAAAAATAGATAATAGATTCCGCAATGCTCTTAAAGTTATGTTTAAGTGCTCAAGGTGAAATTTATTTTACCTTGGTTAAGCTTTTTGTAATTATTTTCTTCGTTAGAATATCAATTTTTCAAGATTGTTTTTACGTTTCCGCAAATAAATCAAATAGCCGGTCGTCAATGATCCGTCAACTTTACTTCATACTCTAAAAAATGGTTATCTTGACCAAAGTATCTCAGCGAAAAAGAATTTTCCGCTCAGGCCTTGCCCTGTACAAATAATGGCTTCGATTTTCGCAGTACTTGAATCATTCTTCGTAAGGAGTCCTTTGTAAAACCAATCAAAGGCAATTATTACTCCACCATATGCCGGTTTCCGCTTTTGCCTTTCTGTCTAATTAAAGATTTGTTATGGACCAATACTTTTCAGAATTTTTTTGTTTCGCAAAACATTGGCCATGTAAATATCTGTCCGTTTATTCTCTTAGTATAAGAACGCTGTATAGGCGCCAGCGTCAATTAGTTTCCTTAGAGAATCACTTGTTGTTTTATCTTTTCCCTTAATGATGGTAAAATTTTGCCAAAATTGATCGGTCACTATTTTGGTGCTTGGAAATTTTGGGAGGCCATAACAATTAATAGGAAACTGAAAAAAATTTGGTTTATACTACATGTAGGTTTAAAAATATTAGTTAAGGTTTTGATTTAATTGATTTATATCAGTTTATGACATTTTCATCCTTGTTCAAAAAGCATTGCAAATACGGATATCATGGAGATTGCCATCTTTTATATCGTAAAGCATGCCAAATTCATCTCTGAATAAACCTATACGGTTTATAAGGCACGGGAGCTACCTGAATGTTTTATATTGATATTCAATTGACCGTCCCATATTTTCCAAATTCACAAGCGATACATTTTACTTTTCTTTGTCTGAAAACTTCACCAACGCAATACCGAAATCTTCATTTTGCTTTTTGCCACATCTCCATTCATTTCGATAACGGCATTCAGAAATTCTTTTGATTCTTTGTTTTTTAATGTTTGTATTGGATGAGAACCTTCATAACCTCCATTAACTTCCATTGTTTTTTATAGGCAATATTCATCTTCATTTTGAAATTGTTGGTTTTTTCAACCGTAAATTTTTCGCTTATAGTGTTTTAGTGGCAAAGTCTTTCCTTAATCCCAATGATGGTTTATTTAATATGTTTACCGTATATATCAAGTCCCTCCATGATTCCATATCTTGCGGCTCAACTTCTACTAGCCATAGAGCCTTTCAGGAAGGTTAGCAAACATAATTTCCGAAGTGTGCGGTAGAGTGCACTAATTAAAATTGTTTTAGGTTTTTCTATGAGCCTCTCTAAGTCTTTCTTTTTAGATCTGGGGTTCTAAGGATCTTTAATTTGCCTCACCAAAAGATAGTAACATTCTTCCTCCAATTCAAAGTTGGGAATCACCTCATTGAAAATGTATACCCATATTCCATCTTACTAATTTTTACGTTTGCGCAACCGTGTAGTGGTTTTTGTTTTTTATAAGGAGAAAGGGAAGGCTGTCCGCTTGAAATCAATTTTGCAACCGGAAACGTCAAAATGGTTTTGAAACTCCAATGATATCTTTCGAAAAACTCTTAAAATCTATGTGTCCCATTTTCTTTATATGGTTCCTTCGATATTTAATAGAAAACTATCGGTCCATATGCCATGTTGGTCCAGGTTTTTCATAATCATTGTTTTTACCAAACAAAACCACCGATTGTTGTACTGTTTTTAAATGGTAGGGATAGAAAATATTAGTGTATTATTTTCGCTTTTAAAGGGGCGATAAGTAATTTGTAATGTTTCTTATATAGGATTAGCATTAATAATGGAGAACTATGCTCCAGTGCCAACCAGGAATTCGTTAGAATCAACTTATGATATCTGGGACTGGTTGGAAGTTTTAAAGGATGATCAGCTTGGGTAACAGATCATTTATCATTCAAAATTGAGGCATTCCCTTGAAACGTGTACAGTAACCAACATTGCCGATTTTAATTTGCTCGGCTTTCCAATTCATTTATTGGTGTATTTTTTTATTGAAAAACTTAGGATCCGGCATACACTATAATTAAAACACTTCTTCCACTCTTTAGTTTTTTTCCTAGGTTCTATAGACCATCCTTGGGGTGATTCCATAAATTTAATATTTCATAGAGCTGCCTTCTTTGTATTCCGTCGGAGTTTGGATTGGACTCGTAACAGATCAATTATTACAACTCTTCAACATGTTCAGCGTCTAATTTTTACCAAGGATACTTAAAGCATCTATCTAAAAGCATGATTACCTAACAAGAAGCATTTTTTTGTTATCGCCATGGAAAACCTAATTTTTGTTAATTATTCTTTAACAATAGGGAAACACAAAGAATTGTAGGTGTGGATAACGATTTTTTTAGTGATGACTTTTCACTAAATCAAACAATGTTATTTTTTTAAAGGTGTTTATAGCTTCTTTAGCTAGCTTTTATTCTTAACCTTTTTTAACCCAAATCTTACATAATTTAACTGCGCATGGATCGCTGTCGATTTTTTGTAGTGTTCCGGAAGATAATCGTAAGCAAAAATCGGATAGGGGCGCACTTGCTTTTTAATTTGGACGATACCTCTTTTTGATGGTGTAAGTAACCGCGTGGACGCAAAAAATAAAGGCATGGGGCGTTCCTTTCTACGCTCCATGCTTTATGAGCGGGTTCCGAGGAAGGTTTGGAAAACTTTTGGGTTTTTCAACTTCCCGGCAGGAACTGGATTTTGTTTATCGTTAATCATCCAATTGGGCTATTTAGTGTAAATTCTTTTTTCGTCTTTATTTTAAGCTTATCGAAATCCTAGGAGTCATATCCAATTGTAACCTGGGCTTCCAAAATGCTCTTTACCAATTGTACTTTGTTTAACAGGGCAATTAATTTCCCGTCCTGTTTTGCTTTAAGATCGTTTTTTTAGATGGTATTTTCCATTTCTATGTTAATGGCCTCCTACACCTTTTTTAAAGAACCTATCCCTTTCCGGATCAGAAATTTCCGCGACTTCCTTAGCAAGGGAGCTTGCTGGGTTTTCTTTTTGAGGCGAGTTTTTCAAATAAAAGTTCTATCATGGCTGGTGGGAATGGACCCCCATGTTTTTCCATATTCTTCATAATGGCTACCATCGGATTTTAAACCGTTTCTTGATCAAATTCTGTTATGGTCCCTTACCATTCGGACCAAAAGATTCCTTTTGGGGAATCTCGTTGTAATAAAGAAATCCCAAGAG
>Ga0163217_1062994_pt1 | contig 13381 bp, 18 predicted proteins | sample SynspAceP_FD_185933 | JGI IMG/M metagenome (GOLD analysis project Ga0163217, IMG submission 185933) | Saline lake microbial communities from Ace Lake in Antarctica - Synechococcus sp. Ace-P (PacBio error correction) | ecosystem: Environmental > Aquatic > Non-marine Saline and Alkaline > Saline ...
CTTGTTCAGTTCGCACTTTGGTGGTGAATGTGGCTCGAAAGAGTGGCGACCATTTCCTATTGCGCACAAAATTGGGGACGCGGACCAGCACTTCTCTGTTCAAAACCAGGCAAGCGGTTAGAGTCGACGCTCGGTACCTTTCTCAGAGGCCGTTGCCCTCCTGCGGACGAATCGTGTTTGCAGCATAGTGATTTCCGCTGATGCGATAGAAGCAGCTCGGCGGCACAAGTGGGCTGTGCAGGTTGAGTCTGGATCAATGCAGTGGGGGCATGCGCGGGAAACATAGCGCCAGAAACGCCTGCTGCTCGGAGTGACTCCCGCGGTTGGCAGGGATGATTATCACCCCTATCGTCGTGCTGAGATTCATTTCACCGCGATACAAGCGCTCCCTATTTACACCTTGGTCACAATGGTTGGGGTGAAACTACGAAAGGACCACACTCCTCCCAACGCACTCGAACTGGTGAAAGAAGCGCTACTAGAGGAGCAATAGCCAGACAATCAACACAAAAAGAGGTCGAAAACTATGAAATCTTCACAACCAGTGAAAGGAAGGTTTTCGTCGTATCCTTTCAAAGCGAGCGTAAGTTGATCAGACGACATTGGCGTCTGAGTGTTGCTTCCCAGTCAGGGTGCATATTTCGATATATCACGCCGATTACTCGGTGATCCGAATTTGAGACTATCGCGCGCTTTGTCAATGTCAATTGCTCCGCACCAGCCGTAAGTACAGCCGAGCGTGCGAGCATGAGAGTCTCCGCGCTACAACGGCGCGCGCATGTCCATTGGGGCTCTAGCGAACGTCGTACGAGATTTTCCGTGCAGTCCGGGTGAGTCTCGTCGGCCGATCTTTCGCCTTCTGAGTCCACAGGGTAACGGGAATATGCAATTTGCTGAAAAATAGCGGACCGCATCAGCGAATAACACGCCCTGGAGTGCGGCGGGCGGTCTGCAATACCAAAGGTTGCCTCGACACCTTGTGGGACTACCACGGACAGCTGAAGCCCGTCGTCCACCCAAAACGCAATACGGGGGTATCATACCGCTGAGTCAGAGCGCTTCATGACATTCCACTGGCCGCTGACCCACTTCCGCTATTTTGCCTGAAACCTCCGGCTGCAGTATCCATCCGTGCCCAAGAAGGCCAATAACGGTGATTGAAATGCGAGGCCAAGTATACCAATCAGCAATAGGCAAAATGGGTTGCTGACCCCGATAAAACACGTCAGCCAAAGCTGGCTAGGAGACATAAATGCCGCTACTGCCAATATTGGCATACATCGCAACTGACGCTGCAGTTGTTGTGGCAAAATATCAAATCATTTCGCTCATTAAGTCTTCAAGACAGTGAAACCCCACTTTCCCTATATGATGCGTCTCTGGAACTGGTCCCTTGTCTGGCGGCCTGTACGCCAACCGTATTAAAGCGGCCGAGCAGTACGCCGTGCCCGAGCTAGTATTCTGGTGCTTGCAATGAGCACGCAGCAATGCCGGACGTCTGGCTCTCCTTGCGATTCTATTTGCAGCCGGATGACGTGAACGCGCGGCGGCGGCAGCTAACCTGGTTAATGGTTACGTAGTGAAGCCAAGCTTGCCAGCCCTAATCCGTAATTAAGCGCAACACAGGCCTGGCGACTCCAAAGCAACGCCGAGATCTCCTGCGATACATCGCCTTACCGAGGTCCCCGGCTAGGCTCTAAGTGATGTCAGCTCGGTGGTGATTCTCCGTACATTCTGAGTGCCTGCTGACCTGATTAGCACGTATTGCACTATCCACCGGTGCGCGGGATACTTCCGGAACTTGGGTGGAAAATCTACGCAAAAAACATTTTACTTCGCAGATTGATGAACCGCGCGAGCCGACCTGGTCCCCTGGGCATAATTAAGCGAGACAATGTGCGTTACCTATCGGTCGGCGCTATCTGGCATCTTGCCAGCGCGATCACAACATTCATGGTGAAGCGTTTACCACGTGTGAGCGCCCGCGCTCCTGGTGCAGGAAGAACATGTATGACGATTTATGGAAAAAGTGTGCCGCACCAACCCGCAATCAACCGCAGCCTGGTAATCCGCGCAGTGCAGCATAGACGCGCCATGTTCAGAAGTGAGGTCGACCTCAGCCACTGGCAGAAGAATAACAGTCGTCGAGCAAGATTCCTGATCGCGCTCACCCGGATTGGCTTGAGAGACGGGCTAGAACTGCAAGAAGGCGGCGCTACATCCGTCATGGCCATCGAGATAGAAACACAGCAAATCGAAAGTCTTCGCGGCCTCGAATACCTTGATCACCTACGGCGCGCGAGATTGCGTGATGGGGAGTGATCAATACAATGATTCCAACTTTCACCCGGTGCGCGTCGTGCGAGCAACGTACTGGAAGGCGAGTTCTAAACGCCATCATAGGGCACATCGTCTGCGAGACCACGACTTAGCTTCGTTTTAAGGCGATAACAACACATAGCGGGTGATGCGTGGGTAAAGGAGTGTTTCTCATGGTAGAAGTAAGAGTCTTACGGCCACGCGCTTGTCGGGTAACAGCGGAGCCTTCGGCATATATGCGAGGTAACGGAGGAAGACATCTGGGCAGCGATGGCACATCGCTGTCATCGGCTTCCCCGAAGGAAGACGAGACGGGCAATTGAATCCGGGCCTAAGCGAGCGACTTGAAGGCGTCACCATTTACGCTCGCAGGCGCCGCGGCCCGCATATGTGTATATCGCTGCACATGCCCACAATCGGCGGACACCAGCCTAAGCTTCCACGTGGTATCACGCGCGACCAGACCAGCCCACACGTCCTGAGGCTGGCCAATTTGGGCGCCAATGGAAGGACCAACCACGCGCAGCACTAAACCGTATGGGCTGAACCGACCAACCGGCATTTACCTACTGACCTGCCATGATGGCTGAACAGGACCTCTGAAACGTCAAAACCGTCGTGCACGGAATTATTTTTGCCGATTGCATTTGGAAAAATGAAATCTCCCCGTCCGCACCGCTGAGAATCAAGACCTACGCCCAGCAATGAGCGCCTGTAGCCAGTTCAGTGCCTGCGATCCCCAGTGTTTTTCCCCGCCGAGCGCGCGCGCTGTCCGAGCGGGCAACTTTAATCTCGCAGAAGTGGAAATTATATCTGCGCAACCGCGGTTTCTGGGTGACCCGCAATTGCCCCGATGGCTGGTCAACGTCGACAATCTGCCTCGAGTATTTGCCGGCTGGTCGATAGCATCGTTGCTTTGAACATAGCCGCGGCACGGAACGGTGAGCCTGCCTGCTGGAATCTGAACGAGAAACCTGCGCGAACCCCGTTACCAGTGGATATACAAAACACAGTGCCATGGCCGAACAGCCTACGCACGGTTCGCGGCAGCCTTCAGCTTAAGAAAGAAGCGCGCTCGGATACTATTTATTGGCGTCGGTTGAAACCAATAAGTTCACCTATCGCCACCTCGAATATCGCCTGCACACCCTTGCTGCTGCTAATGCCGTCCGAGGCAGAAACACCCGTCTCAAGTGGCTTCTCGCTTCTCCGCGGTCGCCGCGCACTTCTTTATCCGCCCTCACCCCCAGTCCGGCGCGCGTTTATTCGAAAGCGTCCGCTCTCCAACATGTACGAAAAACAATGCCAACTGACCTACACTGCCAACAACCTCAATTGGCCCGGTGTCAGGCATGCCGATCAAGTATTTACGGTCCCTGGCCACAGAGCCCGCAAACCTAAACCAGGAGCGGATGCGTTCCCACGATAGTGGGCTACAAATGGCTTACCTACATCACCTGGCACTGTCGAATCGATATATAACAGGGATCTCTCAATCGAACGAGAATTCGTGACTATGGATCAGTCCAACCCCTCAAGATCGTGAATTCCGTCCCCGATATACACAGTTTTCTCCGCGCTCACCGGCCGCTGAAGAACGGCAAATCGGCCCTGGAAAGCATGACCCGTGGCGTGACCGCGTCCAGGCTGAACTCTACGCCATGTCACTTCGTTTGCAACCAACAGGCTCATCAAACTGGCTGACAGCACGTAATACGGCTCAGCTGCGTGGCTGCGCCAGTCGGCCTGTGCAAGGTAGAAAGCAAGCCGATCTATATGGCGCAGAACATGCTCAATCGAAACGGCGTTCAGCGGCCTTGAACCAGCGGCGGCCCAAGCGCTTTGATCTGAGTAAGCACGCAGCACGTCATCTGGCGCTGACCTGGCAGTATCGGCTGGATGACGAGGTCTACTGAGCCGAAAACACATTTTACAACAGTCGGAGCAATTTTACTCTCAGTGCCCGAACTGAGTTTCTATGCGATGACGCCAGGCCAGTATTAGCTGTCCGGAATGATTAACCGTAGGCAACAAGGGAATGTCGCATGAACAGAATTGAATCAACCGAGCGGCCCAGCGATGAACGGCGACTTTCGCAGCTGCTGGAATCCGTCTGTTGCATTGCTTTTTCCGCCCTGGGCAAAGCCGACACCAAAATGTGGGTGGTCATCCTGCGGCAGCAGCCTTACGACGAGTGTATTGAGGATCTGCGCAAAGCAAGCGCAGCGACGAAACGTAAGCGTTTACAACCTCCGGAGTCTTTGGCGGCCCCGTGTTTCCTGAAGCGTGCTGCTGATCAACCATGGGCAGTAGCAGCCATGCAGTGGCGATTTGAGTCAGGTCTCTGATAACACCCACCATCGGCACCTATATCAAGCCGCAGCAGCCTGCCTGCCGCTGAGTCCGCCGCGATTCCCGGATTATCTGCAGATCATCCTCGCAACCCCGCGCCCCATAAGGCGTTACACAGCTGGTTCGAACTGCGATTCCCGCGCTCTTCCGCGTTGCCCAGCACTTTACTCACCGGATCACCAGCACAGCTACCTGAATGGCAACAAAGCTGCCGATGCACGGATTCTTGATCCTGTTGAGCTTGCGCTGCGATAACCAAGCAACACACGGTCCGCCAACTGATTACGCTGCTGGATGATAGCGAGCACTGGTTGGCCATTGACGACTTCCGATCATCCTACAACGCCCGACAGTCATGAAAACGATTCTGCTCAGTGACTATAACCGTAAACAAGGTCTGATGGGCCCAGCGCCCCTTCATCAACGCCGGCATTTGACACTCACCTCAGCCAACGCCAGGTTCAGACCCGGAGCGCAGTATACCGCGTGTGCTTGCACGCCCCTGGCGCCCGGGTGCCAATAACCTATCCGAACATTTTCAGTGCTCACACGTCCCCCCAGTGACGCGCTCACTAGCTCCCGCCGCCCCGAGACTACGCCCGCTGAAGCAACTGAGAGACAACAGGAGATGGCAATGAGCCTGTGGAAGACCGGCCAAGCATTCATAACCGGGCTTCGATGCTTGAATCGCCCTGGGCGCCTGCCTGATGGCTGGGCCTGTGTTTTCGCGCTTGTTTTCGTCAGTAGCCTGTCGCTGGAGTGATCTTGGCCGCTCAGTGTTGCAGGGAATATTCCGTGGGCAATGCTCTGGAAATGCCGCGGTGAACAGCTTGCCGCGTACTTGCTGAGATACGGCGGTTCCATCCAAGGTGCGAGCTTCATACACCGTCTCGAAGCCCTGATCAAAGAGGGTGAAGCGTGGATAGCCCCCCAATGTAGCGCAGGTGGAAGGTCTGAAGGATTGATCAGGCTCGGCGACCTTGGATGGTGCAGCGGCAGTCGACAGCACCAAGCAGAAGACCCCCTTGGCCCTTGCATTATTTCTCCGCCGACACCAGCGCCAGAAGCATTGCCTGCAGAAAAAATTGGGAAAAAAGTCTATCTGCTGATTGCGTGGACCTGCCGCCGAATTGGCACGACAACTTTTCGCTATCTTGGGCAGGTGCTGTTCGTGGGGCTTGAGCAGTAGAAGCATTCGATAGCGACAAGAGTATCTGTTCGTGCAGCTGCTGCTTGCCGCCGCTGGTGATATTTGCGGCCCTAGGTCTGCCTTTGCGCTGCCCGTGCACTGTCCCTAGCCCACTGGCGCGAAATGAGCAGGGCTGTACAGAGCTCTGTCAGGAAGGTCATCTCGAAACACGCCTGGATGGGGGGAAATGCAACAGCACGAGGATAGGGTATGATGCACAACATCAACAACCGCTGTGCCAGTCACGCTGGCAACGCTCTGCGCATGAAGCAACAACAGGCGCATCGAGGCACATCAATAGGCCCTGAGAGACGGGCGAATGCCGCAAACCGGCGATCCGACTTCCTGGCCAAGGGTGATGATGAGCCGGAATCTGCGCACCCGCGCGATGAACGCCGGCTGGCATGCCTGCAGACTGACTGAAACGACCGTTTTTTGAAAATGCGAACAGGCTTGAATATGTACAGAATGGCCGGAGAGTCTCTGATTCACACTTCTGCAAGCTGTGACAAAATAGACATCCTGGATTTCTCAACGCATTGAGCGAGGCGCGCTGTGAGTCTAGAGGGAAATCGCCTTAGACTACCTCGAGCTGAATCAGCCACTCGGTTCCCGCCGTATCCGAACACACCGCAGCCGCAGAAAGGCCCTTGCTTCGTGAATGTCCCCGCCCCAGTGCAATCCGCCCAAACCGTCACGTATAGGCCGACCCTATAAGCACGGATCCGTCAGATCTGTCAAACCTAAGGGCAATGGCCTGAACAATTTTAACCCGAGCAGGGCAATAATCGATGTAGAAAAGCCACACTGGCACAGCCAAGTTTGCATGTCAGTGCAAGTAGAAGCCTGATTTGCAAAGTCAAGCGACAGCCGGGATAGTATTGCAACGTGGCCGACTGGAGAGCATCGTTCCAATGCATTCGCAGCAAAGCCGGATACGCATATGACGGGTGCGACGGGTTTTGGCGGCAGCCGGGTTGGGGCTTGTCAATTGCCCGCAACTTTGCCGTGACCATGGCGGCAGCCTGGAAGCAACAGAGCACAGGGGGTTGGGCTCCTGCTTTAACTCATGGGCTCAACCCTGCCCTTTGACCGAGAAACGAACCTCGGAGGACGTTCCGGCAAATGCCGACAACTGCAACAGGCCGCTTGCCATCCTGCCAATCCGCTGCCGGCTGCGTTCTCGTGAGGAATAAGCCCAGGTCAATCAAATAGTTCAATGCGAGGGCAATGCGGCACACCTCGTCTACCAGGTCGTGACGCCGAGTCCGCGCAGACAGCCCGTGCCCTCTTGACCTGAGCAGCAGGGGCAGGCCTTTTCGGCAATACTCCAGTGGACCTGGCATACTGCCGGAATATGGGATGGCTTCAACGTGTACCGCGTGCGTTATCCTGGGCGCCACTGTGCCAAGCCATAGGGGCGCACCGCCCTGTGACTGCATTGCGCTGACGGCCCAGTGGCAATGCAGAAGTGATCGACAACAGTGTACTCGCGAGGCATGATCAGGCTTTTAGCAGCAAAGCCGGTTGCACGCAAGCTTTGTCAGCACGGATCTAGAGTGCCGCCCTAGGCCAGGCGCGCGGATTATGACCGCGCTTGATCCACCACCTATTTTCACTCCTTGCAGCCTGCTATCCAGCGGTGAACTACGCAAGCTGTACCATCAACAGCCCTGCCGATAACCTGTCCATGCCATCACCTGAAACGCCCTTTAGCGTATTACCCTGACTCATCGCCCTCATTGCCAAGAACCGGGTAGCTCACAAATCCGCTTGATTCAGGATTGCTCAGCAACTGAATTATCAGGAAGCTGAATCAGAAGGTGGAACCAGGTACGGCGGCGCTGCAAGCGTGAACGGCTCTAACCCCGGCGACAGCATTGCGCATGTTGCGCAACAACTCAATCCCACGCAACTTCTGTACATATTCGTCGCGCCCGCCGCGCCGGTATGGTCGGTGCCAGCCGCTTGCGGACCCCTCCCTCCACGCCCTGAAGGCCTTGCTCAACCATGATCAGGACTCGCCGCCAAAGCTGGTGTTTGTAAGACCAGTGCGTGGATCAAGGCGCCTGAACGACGTAGCGAAAAAACACCAGATATCACGCCTGATCAGCATGGAGACAGCCGGACCGGTAGCAAGGGTTTCAGCCAATGGCTGCCGATGCCAAGCCTGCACCCGTCACTATCGAGCCCCGAATGCCCGTCAATATCATTATTCTCGGCACCAACTGGTGAACCCAAGGCAATCGTTTCGTCCGCACGGCATGCCGCTGGTCGCACATCCCAGCGCGCATCGTGTTCGAGTCTACGGTCCGAGTGCGTCACTCCTGATTCTACAACCCGCTGTACTCAGCCAATACCACGCTGGTGTCCTTCCTGCCGTCCATCGGTCCTCGGTGCACCGGTCCGTGCTGATGGCCAAAAGTTTGAATGCCTGCCCAAAGTATCTGAAGCTGGCGAGCAACTGGGTGTGACCTCACACCAGCTGGTACCTGTGTTCAGTAGTCAACGCATCAATGGCCGCGAGTGACTTTCGACAGCGTACGACGTCCCGCTTCCACAATGAAAGTTCAGTACCCAGGGCGCCGCCCTTCCATGCCGGAGCTCAGCCTGAACATCCTTTGCGCGGCTGGCCGGGTGGCCTGATCGAGTTCTACGGCCATGACGAAGGCGGCGGCTCCTGCATGCTGGCCGCGGCACCAGTTCCCCGGACAAGTTGGCCACCGTTGCAAGCCGCTGGAAATCACGATATGCGCGTGATTACGACGAGGATGGCTGTGGAGCTGCCTTTCGGTGAAGTCGGCGAGGTTGGTAGGCCACTTCCCGGCAATTGATTACCGGCTACCTGAACAAGCCGGAAAAAACCCGCCGAAGGCGAATGGTTATGACGTGCGCGAGGCAAGCGTACTTCCAATGCCGCACCGGCGATGTCGGTCCGCTTTGATAGCGAAGGAGCTTCTGACGCTGAATGGGACCGCCGCAAAGGACAATGATCATCAGTGGTGCTTCAATGTTTACCCCAGGCAGATCTGGAACTGGAACACGCAGCAGGACCCTGGACCTGCTTTGAGCACGGTAGATCGGCGTGCAATCGCGCAGTTGGGGTCGAAACGCGTGGGGCTATGCCGTACTGCGGCCCCCGGTGCGCAAGGGCAAACGCCGAGGTTATATCTGCACAATGGTTCAATGCTCGCGTCGGCAGACCAACATGCGCCTGAACCTCGTCTGGATTCTCTAAACCGACTGAGCCCGCCCCGCAAGTGCCATCGCCAAAAAGTGCCCTCAAGCGCGTAACCTTGCGCGATCAATTTCAGGCCGAATACGGCGAACTCTTGATTGATCAGAGCAATAGCAGGCAGGCTCGGGGTCAGAGAAACCTTTGTCCTCGGCAGCATCGCAGGTTCCTCAACTGCCTGACTTCGCCAGTCCGTTAACCCCGTGTGACTCGAATCCGGACGGGCTGGTCCTGATCTTACGCTGGCGATAAATTCTCGCCAAGCACGTCGCAGAGCCGAATTACATCGTTCTACCCCACCGAACGGGTTAGCTAGGAAGCGAAACATGTCCTAAAACAACTAATGCGTATACCCGGAAGAGTTGCTTCAATGCAGCCGTTGGCGAATTGTTCGGGCTCCGGAAACGCACAATGCCCGCGCCCCAATAATCTGATGATCGATCGGCGTAACGCAATATCAGCAAATACCGGTGTGAAGTATGGCAAGTGGTAAATCGTAGCCGAGCTGGATATCAATTCCTGATCTCTGGTTCTTCGCCTGCCTATTTTGGAAGTGACCCTTCGGTTCATGCCCGTTGCCTGCTGGGATGCAATGTGGCAACTGGTTTGCTTTCACCTCGGTGGCTGGGTCTGAATGGCAAACAGGCGCGCGCGCTGGGCTTCGATTAAGGCGAGGGTCAAATTCATTGTCCAGTGTTATTGCCTACCGCGAAGAAAGTCCACGCTATACCTATCCCATATCAAGACGCATCTAATCAACCGCTGCTCTGCCCTTCGCACGGCCGACGGCCGCCGAATGGCGGTTCGACGGGCGTGAAATCTACACGCTTGAAGGTTTGGCCCGGTAGTTCCTGTTTTATCATCTACCGCGTAGCTTTCTGAGTGATTACTCAGTTCATGCGTCGCGTTCCGTAATTTACCGGTGATGGCATCAAATTTCCTGCCTGGGCCCAGGACCTGGATCGGTTCGCCGCCACCTCAAGGCCTGCAATCAGCCATTCGCCATAATCCTTTCCTAATGCCGATTAAATGTGGGCTGCGTGCCAGACGTCTCCCGGCAAACCGTCGACTTGATCTGGAGCCGCTTATCGACCGCAAAGGTCAAACGTTCTTCATGGGTGACGCCGCGGCTTCGCCTACCTGTCCATATGCAAGCAAGCGATTGGCAGAATGCGGCCTTACCGCAGAAGAGATTGCAGTCCATATCCGCGTATTGCTTGGAATCGCCCGGTGCGTGGGCGCCTCCACGCTGTAAACCGAAGGAAAGCGATTCGAACATTCTGCTTGAAAAAAAGGCTGGAAGAAGATCGGCCTTATCGCGTAACCGCGCACCATTGGGCAGCAACCGTACCGCCTGTCTGGCTACGCCGTTCAAGATCTAAGGGATATCAACTTACTTCGAATCTCTGTCCTGCGTGCGCCCACCAGCGCCCACTGCATTAGGCACGCTGGCCATGGAAAGAATCCAAGCTGGGCAAGGCAGGATATGGTCTTTCGCCGTCGGCGGCGAAGAAGGTAGCACTGGTCGCAATCAATGCTGTTCGAGGCGATGGTCGCCCTTCCACCGCATATAACGACACCCCAGAGAATAGCATTCCCCGCTTCACTGACAGGCAATGCGTGACGGGTTTGTTCATCGCTCGGCAGGCGGCGGCATGTCGTGATCGAAGAACTCGAGCAACAGCCTGGCGCGTCGGTGGCCGAAATTTAATGCCGAAGTGGTCGGCTATGGCGCCCACGCTCCGATGGCTATGGAGCATGGTTCCCGAGTGGTGAAAGGCGGGCCGTGCGCTGCATGCAGCAGGCGCCTGGCACCGCCGATGGTCACTATTGACTACCTGAACACCCACGGTAACCTCTTACACCTCGTGGGCACCGTCGCGGAAACTCAGGCGATCGCGAAGTGCGGCGACAAGGCACAAAATCAGCTCTACCAAGAGCCCTCTCAGGTCACTCCGCTGGGTGCGGCGGGCGTACAGGAAAAGCGATCTAACACTGTCTGCTGATGATGCGCCGATAAATCTTGCTCACCGCTCCAGCCACATCGAAGAGCTCGACGAAATAACGCCGCGGCTTGCGATTCTGCTGGAGCGCGCAAGATCGAAAGCCCGCGAATCCTGAATGATGCCAACAGCTTCGGACTTTGGTGGCACGAAACGCACGCTGGTCATGAGCGCTGAACGGCCGCCTGGAATAGCCTGCAGCTTCAATATAAAACGGGCGCAATTAAGCGCCCGTTCTTTTTGTCCGCCGCAAAGACAGATCATCGCCCGAGCCAAGGTTCTCAGTGGTGCCCCCCAGCGCACCAATTGCCAACCCCCGCCGCCCCCGCTCCGCAACCAAATCAAACGCACCGGCTGCAAACTTCACTAGCACCGTGAAACTGGCCTATACCGCATGGCACCTCTTATTTTTGCTTGCATAGCAGAGAACTGATATCAGATTGATAGCCATACCTGGCAAGGAACCTGCCATGAGCCTCTTCAACTTTCCTCTCGCAAGGACAGACAAGACCACAGCGAAACAGGCTGGATCGCCTGTTCGATCACTGGACTTGAGCGTCATAGCTCCTGCCGGACGCAGCTGGCCTGTTGGCAATTGGGTGGGTCGTCCTTGACCCGGCAAAGCTGCATACAGCGCATCGTCACCTGAGCTGCATGCCGCGTTTGGTTATCGGCCCCGCCCATGCACCCCAAAGCTCGCCAGTATCGGGCCAGATCAGCGAAAACCCAGGGGTGATCAGTTGCCGAGAATCCTCCCGACATGATGGCCTAGCGGCCATCGAGGAGATCAGTGCCAGCCTGGAATCGGAGCTGGTGCCCTGGCGCCAACGTTGGCGGTTGCATCTGGCCCAATACGGTGACCCTACCAACTGCGCTCCTGCGAGACCAGATAGCCAACTGGTACTCGGCCAGGTCGAGACCCATACAGGTCCGCGACAGAGCATGTTGCTGGCGGCAAAATTCAGACCTTGAGCAAGCAGATGAAGAGGTCTCAGGTTCATTGCAAATTGATTCGCCCGAACCATTTCCCCCAGACAGACCACAACCTGCTGGCACTTGAATGCCTGCCATTTGAAAAGCAAGCCCGTGCTGGCGAAGTCAGGGACGGCGGGTTTGCCGTGGGTAGCCGATGAAGTGCGGCGGCTGACTGGCCATAATACTGACCGCAACCAACTGATCTAGTTTGGCCAGATCATCAAATGGCTTGCGACAGCCGCATGCAGCGGCCTGAAACCAGGGCCGGGGACAGCATGCACCTTAGGCCTTAGGTGCGATTTTCGCGATGGCCGTGAGGGGCATTCAAACGGGTCGATTCAGTGGTTTGGGGGGCCGAGCCAGCTCGAATCCCCATGACCCGGCTGGAACCCAACGGGTTGCCACATGGCCAGCGTGACTGAACAGATGGTGCCGCGGTGCGCTCGTTTCAGCACTGACGTACAAAGGGTGGCTGATGTATGCGAGCCTTACTAAAGCAAGCGCCAAGCAGGTACGCGATGCCACAGCGAGGCGTCCGCCAGGAAAGCGGATGCGCCTGCTCGATAGCCTGGGCGAATTCCAGCTTGGCGTTCACTCAGGCAGATTTGTGAGCGAGTGGTTAGCACTGGCGCCGCGAACCGGCACTGTGCAGTGGTGGTCCATGGATGCGAACGCTGAATGCCGCAGTTGCGCTGACTCAAGGAATGCCGTTTTGAACTGAAATTACCTGTCGGCGCGGATGGCCTGCAGGTCAGGAAATATTCCCGTGCCTGCCGATCTCGAACCCGGTTCTTGGCAAAAGGCATGAAGGGCTAGCACTGGTCTAGCGCAGTTGGTTTCGCACGTTAAGGACAGTCCTCACGCCGCATTATTCAGTCGTCGTTTACCGTTCCTCTGCCTACGGAATGCCTTCTGGGCTTCACCCTGTCCCCCATCGCCGGTAGTATGCACACAGGGAGAGATATCGGCGATAACGCGGATATTGTTTGCGCGTGCTGCTTGAGCGCGCGCTAGGCGGGCTCACTCGATAGATGGACCAGCACCAACGCACACTAGACGCCGCGCCGACGCAGCACATGCGAGCTTTGCATACGCGAGTCTGCAGCGAGTCCGCTGAAAGCAGGTGCTTACGTGCGACCTATCGAAGACTAGTACTACCACGTCGTGAACAGCGGCCCACAGCACTCAGACATCCTGCGATGGATAGTTATGCTTGCCCTGTGCGCTTCAGCTAGCTAACAGTCCGAGATCAAGACGTAGGTAGACACACCACATCAATACTCTCTGAGCGTGATCACTATACCGTCA
>Ga0163217_1112321_pt1 | contig 13381 bp, 22 predicted proteins | sample SynspAceP_FD_185933 | JGI IMG/M metagenome (GOLD analysis project Ga0163217, IMG submission 185933) | Saline lake microbial communities from Ace Lake in Antarctica - Synechococcus sp. Ace-P (PacBio error correction) | ecosystem: Environmental > Aquatic > Non-marine Saline and Alkaline > Saline ...
TTGGCGGAGCGACAATCGGGTGTGGGCCGGACAAGAAAGGACACCCACACGATCATCAGCCCCATTGAAACCCACTGCGTTTGCACCGGTCGCATCACATGGCGTTGGTCTGTTATGCCCGTCGTAAAAGCTAAGCCCTGCGCGCCGAATGCCGCGAGGTCGTGAGCACTATTTGTCGGGCGGGCGTTGATGCCACGGCCGAAGCAAAGGCTGGTTTGAACGCGCACCGTCACCAAGAGTCGCGTGCTGGCTCAACACAAAAGCGCGAACCAGCACAATGCCGCATGATGCCGCAGCACCATTGTTGCGGCCTGAAGAACCCCAGAATCCGCGGAGCGCGCACATGGGATCGACGCACGGCGTTGAATCCCCGAGGTCACCGACGGTGCGTCCCATGTGGTCGAGGGACTAGCCGATTCAGCACTGCCACCCGCGTCCGCGGTTGCATAGGACACTGGCGCGACCATTGGTGAGTCCGCGATTTCATGCATAAACCGCCGCTCCTTTGACCATTATGCTCTAAACAACCGGTGTCGAAGCCCGATCACCCCGGTCTGGGGGGGGCCTTTCAGCACAGCCGCCAACGGGCCGGCGCGAGCGGTACAGCTTTTGGTCAGCCGCGAGGAATGCTGGCTTTGGGTGACGGCCCTGACCGCGGGGGCCGCCATTCATCCGGATCATCGGTGTGGAAAACTATCTGTCCGCACGGCGCGACGTAAGCGCTGGAGTTTCATCCGCACGCGCTTGAACCGCATGCCCAACCATTTTTTATCGTCATCTGGCCGCAAAGATTCAGCAGAATGTCGGAAACACGAGCTTTAACGCGCACGCCGCTGCCCCTGTACTAAACCCAAGGCACTGTCGCCAACCGACACCAGTGCCACGGGACAAAGCATGACCTTCAGATCCGATATCGAGCAATAGGCCTCCCGGGTACGCTAACCGCAAGCAACCCGATTCAGGAGATGGTGCCAAACATGGGCATCCGAACGCCGCAAATTGCTTGCCCTACTGGCCAATGACAAGCCAAGATTCAAGCCAGGATTCATCTCGTCTGTGCAGACGGCCCAATGGCAAACTGATTCCCCTTGGTGACGCCATCAAGCCCCACCCGGGGGTCTTGACGCAGGAGAGGGTCCTAACGAGCGAGGCGCGACGGTCGAGCGTCACTAAATCACGTCCCTGAACCGGAGCGGCAAGGAAAAGCTCCGCCATCAACTGCATCCCCCCCTGCGCGCGCGCCAAGGCGCACGCTTATCGCGCCCCTGTTTCGGCATGAAAGGGGCGCGGCCGCCTTGGAGCGGACCGTATGCCCAAGTTGGTTGCCGGAATGGAAGAGATGAACCTGCATTTTTACTGGGCGTTTCCACGCGACTTCCAACATCTGCGCAAACCTGCTTTCGGCGATGAACCGATACCATTATATATGTGGGCAACGCGCCTCGAAGAATCGACGCCGCCGCATCGTCTGGCGGCCGCGTGATTGATAGAACGAACCGGCGCCCTGCGCGACAAACAGTGGCAGCACTTCGAGGCGGTATCCCTCGAACGGCTTTCCCCGTGCAGACGGTTTCGACATCATATGGCCGTGGGACGGCCTGGTGGCAAACCCGGGCTCTCGATCATGCGGCGATTCATGCGGCCCGGCCACCCCCGCCCCACGAATCCGCAGATCAGAGCACGCGCACGCGAAAATGCCACGATAGCAAGCTCGTGGAACTAACACACGGCGAGCGCAAACCTGTTTTCGCTCGGACATCAAAAGCCGATGGCGCGATGACTGTCCTGCTCAAGGATGCGATCAAGCCCAATCCGAGATGCATGCCAACGCCTGCGAAACAAACACACGCCCCAAAGCCTTGGTGGGCATCCCGATGGCTGCACCACATTCATGCCACCATATCGCGCGCACAAACTCGGCTACCGCACATATTCACGACCCTCAATCCGAGCGCCCGACGACAACACCGAAAAATCGCGCCCGAAAAAAAGCGCGGCCCGCGATTAATGAATCGAGCCACCCTGTTCAGAAGCCGCGCCGGCTAATTCTGCGCGGGGCAAGATCCTCGGCGAAACAGGCCCAGCCCAAAATATCCAGTCAAACACTCAAATGGCCCAAGGCGGGCCAATCGCCCCCGACACCGCAAAAATGCTGGGCGATCAGCACCCACGCACCCAGCGCGATGAAAACACAAAGCGGTCGTTGCGCGACAAAACACAAAACGGCCCGAGCACCACTGAATGGCACGAGCTGTGCAAGGCGGCTGTCCAAACCCTTGGCCGCCATACGGCAAAATAAATATCAAACATCCTTCCCGCCGTACCTTGCCCTCGTGTTGCGCATCAATCCACACGCCCGTCCATCAGCGCCTTACCCGGAACTGGCTCACTGAAAAGCTTCCCCATCGCGCGGGACCTAGCTACGATGCACCGGCAACTCGCCAGACATAGGGCGAACTACCAACCGACCCGTGACCAAGCGAAATTCAGAGCCCGTGCGCGAAACTATGTCGCCGAACAGGGGCCCGAGGCGGTGTGTGCAAAACACTGGAGGCCCACTTGGAAGTCCGGCGCCGATTCGAGAAGATCTTGCCATAAGGTTTTAGCGCTGGCGAGATAAGCCCCGCCGCGCGGCAGAACCGCAATTCCCATCGCGCAACGCTGTATCCCGAGCACATGCCACCTGCCACAAAGAACAAGATCCGAGACCGATGTGCACCACAGAGCCGCGCGACTCAGACCCACCTCGATGGGCCATGCACTGCCGATGAACAGAACCCCGGCGTCTGCACTGGCCACAGAATGCAAAGAGAGCCAAACGCCCACCTCCCCGCGCCGCACGCAAGCTAATAGGCCAGTTACCCGGTCGATAATGCGCGACCAATCCACGCACCAATCATTCCAATATTCAGCGCACCGGCGCACTACCGACGCGGCGCACGAGCGCGGCCGCTCGTGGTCATCACGGTAGCCGTGCGCGAACGAGAGCGTCGCCGCTGAAAGCGCGAGGGACGCGCCGCGATTGTGAACCTCGACGCGATCTGCGCGCGCAGAAAAATCACGAACACAACCAGTGACCCCGGCCCCAATCCTCGACTTCTGCCCATCGACGCCCTCCGCACAAGCGCCTGCGAGCGATCCCCGACACCAATGCACCGCACGGGCCATGCATCGAAGAAACCCTGTTCTGAATGACGAGTCCGCGAACATGAGCCCGCCGGGATACTTTGAACAGCTAAGAAGAAATCCCAAGGAGAGAATAGCGGCCCACTACAGTGCCCACGCACATTCGACGCCAGACATATCGCAGGCAGGATCTGCGCACACACAGCATAAGGTGCCAAGCTCCCATAAGTTAAAGCGCCAAGCAATTGCGGCGCGAGCACATCACTCGTGGAGCAGTTGCCTCGCGCGCCTCAACGTACCTCCACAACATCGGCCATCCCAAGCACGTCGTAGCATGCCGTAGAGCCCCGCAAAGACCCAAGCCAAGTCACCAGCGTCTCTCACATGTCGAATGCGCCTAAGAGAGGCAAGACTGCAAAGCCAGAGTCCGGCGCATGTAGCGGCCCATAAACACTCACTACCCGCGAGAGTCCTCTGCACCGGACGCTGGAGCAGTATGCGCGCACAACTGCGCTCGAAGGCGAGCCCAAGGATACGCAAGCGCGTGACGAACGCCCCGTCCACGGTATAACTTTGGGCAACTGCCGCTGCCGACATATCGACCACCAGTGCGAGAGCGGACATCGCGTACGACCTCGGTATCGCACCAGCAAACACGAGTAAGCACGAGCATTCATGTGTCCAAACCCGGATTTGCGCCAGCCAGACAGACGGCAAAAGCGGATGGTGCCTGCTGTACACCCAGGCCGCGCGGAAGCAAGTGACTCTGAGGACCCGCTAACCGTGCCCACCACGCGATAGCACAGAAGGCCTCGCAAGGCGGGCAGTTGCAGTGCCGGCCCTGCGCTCAGAAACAGCGTGGGCAAGCGATGCGCAGCTTTTGCTGAGCGACGCAGTCCTGCACTACGGGTGCAGCGCGCCCAATATCGCAATACCCACCCGCGACCCGTTCCTGCCCACCCGAGCGTGTGCACAGCGCACCGCACGCCGACTCCATCCGAGCGACCGGCGCCTATCCACCTAAAAGTTTTTCCGCACCGGCGGTCGGCGGCCGGATAAAGGTCAGGCACTGGATCAAGCCGGGGCCACGGTGATTGACGGGGCAATCAACACCCGCGATAAACGACGCTGGCGACGGCAAGCCAAGCTGGTGGGCGATGCGATTTCGAGCTGTACCCTCGCAGACAGTGTGCCGCGCAGGCCGAGACGATCACCGCCAACATTACAACCAAAGCCTTAACGGACCCGCCAGCCCAAATCCTCATCACCTGCTCCCACCGAGGCGAACCGGCAGGTGGATGGAATTGGCCCCCAGCCGCAAACCATAACCGCCCTCTGTCTGGCCAACGATACCACGCGATCCGCCCGACACACAGGACGGGATCCACCGGCCACCGGAAAGCGCTTCGCACGAGCGCCTGCCGCGCGACCTCTGCCCTCGACAACTCATGTCACACGACCCGCCGAGGAGCTCGACATCCACGGCTTAGATCGGTCACGGACCTGCCGAGCGAGATAGACAACCAGACTAGTATACACTAATACGTTCACCTCCGCGAGCATCAGCGCCCTACACCATCCCCTACAATCACCACGCACCGAGTGTCAACGCCTTCCGCATCGCTGCGCTAGAGGTCCACATGATACCAACCCCGCGCCACACCCGCCCGCGCGCGCATGCACACACGCCCAGGAGACCACCACACAACCATGACACCACATCAAGAACACCAAACCTCGGGGATCGACTGGAACGGGCCGCGACACCATACGGACATATCGATCCAGAGAACTAGCTAACAAAGCTGAGCCCGAATGCGGCCCCCCACTCGCAAACCCCACTAACCGCAACCCATTGTCCCCCAGGCCGCAGCACCCCGTGCACAGTCGCACGGATCACTCAACGAGAACAAACGACGCCAATAGTTAGGAATGAACAACTCCGGGAACCCAGTAACAGCACCCATGCGACTGTGACCAACCGCCCACTCAGCGAATCCTGCACCCAAAGAATAGGCGAGGAGATGAAAAGATACCGACTCACTGCGCCCACACCAATTTCCCGATCTTTTAATTAAGGAAAAAGCTAATCCTTCCCAGACACGCGAACGCACCGAGTTGCAACAAACGATAATAACCAAAACTTAACCAAAAACACTCCGAACTAATCACGCAGTGCACTAGCGGCAACCACGTAATGACCGAGATAAACGACAGCGCTTTTTGCAGCCAGCTCGAGACGGCTTCACCGGAAAGAGCGAGCGACAACGCCCCAATCCCTGCGATAAGTCTTCTCAAAATCGTCCACATAAGGTTTGGGGACATCTTCTCGAGACCAGAGCACGGCCATCCCACCATGATCGCCGCACAAAAGGCGCCACCACCAACACAGAGAAACCTCACATACGACTAACCACTCGACGTATAACTGAAGACACGCCCCCACTGGCCTTTACGCGCGCCCAACCCCACTGGAGTCCTTAAAGCGACAGAGCCCGCGTCAGTCACACATTCGCACTAAGGACACCATAAGCCCCAAGGCTAAACCGATATCTTCGCCAACAGCAAGCCTACAAGCCTGGCAACAAGGCTGCCAAGGGAATCCGCAAACTCTTTCACGAGACATCTCCGAAACATCCTCTAGCACGTCAAGAGCACCTTCAACTGAGAAGCCAAGTGCGCCGAAACCCACGGCTGTTTTTTCCGCGAGACAATCTGGTACAGAGCAACACTGGCCGCATTATTTCGTCTGAGTTGGCTCCGAGTCCTTAAGTTGTATCGCACCACCGATACCAATGTGACCCAACACAAGAGAGAGAGCACAGCTGCAGCGGCATCGCGCTGAATGCACAACAGAAACCACGAACAGACGGCTCCTCCCAGTATCTAACCACCAACAACACACACCATTCATGCGCGCCTAGCGACCCCATCTGAGGAGCGGCAAAGCGCTGGAAACAGACAGGGCTACAGTTGATCCACCGCAAGGCTGCACAGACCAACACCTGTCACAACGCCCGTCACACCCTCTCTACGCCCGTCAACGACACCACCTTTATCCTCACATGCACGCAAATCGGCTGAACCGGACGAGACCTCCCTTTCATCCGCAACGACAGGTCCTGCGGCGTATCGCACACCGAGAGAGCAGCCACTGAGAGAGGGCCCCAAAGCGCACCGAGAGTCTAACAAACACACCAACCTACGCCACCGCGCGCGACGGACGGACTTTTCTTGTCCCACTAAAATCCGATGACCCTACCGGAAAGGCCCACACGGTGACCCGTGATCAACCACGCACGACCGCGAGCGCGCATACATAAGTTGTCGCGCCTGATCTCTCCGCGCGGAGATCGCGGTCCTGAACAACAACCTGCCCCACACCTGGACCAATACCCCAAATCGAGCCCACACAACACCCGCGGGGACCGCGAACACGAGAACCGGCAAAAACCCGCATTGGGCGGGGGCCGTCTGTAACAAATAGCTGACAGTGCGATCACAGGATTGTCTCCATCCCTTCCAGGCAAGCTGATCCACGACAGCGAACCTGACCGAGCGGGAAAACAGCCTAGCACGATCCCCACTGATCACACCGCGCACACCACATCCCTCACCACAGAGTCACCGCACGATCTCTCCCGCGTGCACTACGAAGAATCTGCGATCGCGCAGCTCCAGCAGACCGAGCGCGGGATACCGACGGGACACACGATGAGAATTGCGCATACGCCCGCCGCCGTGTCACCGCACGCGCCGAAAAACCAGCCGCGACACACCGAAACCCTGTTGCTTGTGAACGGGCTGCCAATCCCGGCAAGATCCGCTGGCCTTCGATCCTCGACTCACGAGCCGTAGCTAGATTCGGGCGCCACAGCTCGCTCGCCACAGTCATGCATCCATGCGATTGTCGCAAAAACATGCCGCGGGTATTCCCGTCTCAAAATGCAAAGCGTTGTCCATCGTTCACCTATTGCTGTCCGTTGCGATCATACCAACCCTGCATGGACAAACCCGAGCGGAATGCTTAAACTGGCTGCCGGAAACACCTGCAACAGACCACAAGTAAAGCACGTATGCCGCCTACGTCCTGGGACGCTCTTGTTTGCCCATGGTACACGCACTGGGAATGAAGCTTACAGAACCTGCACAGCGCGACGTTCCGCCAATTATCCGCGAAGCCAAATTGCTTCCACACTGTCGGCGGGGGGCCTAGATCACTTGACACGGCCACACTGAGGCACGACAACGCTTCAAAATAACGTGACCGCATTGCGCTTTTCTCTCTATGCCTGAGGCGAAATCAAACCCGATGACGAGCGCGACAATCGCACCCTGTTGATCCACGGAAATGCAACAATGCAAGAAAGCTTGGCGCACACATCCGTTCCAAACACTGGCGTCCTGTGTATACGCCTGCCGCCTATCGCGCTAACCAACTGCTTGTCCCGCCGCGGCGAGTCGGCGTGATAAATATCAGGGTTCCACCGTCAGTCTAGTTGTACTCACCTGAGCAGCCATTAGTCATAATTTTCAACGCGCGGCCGAGAGAAGGTGCGCGTGCGCGAATTATCCACGCGTTCGTCATCCGAGAGCTGGTCAGTGCCCGCGTATCCATCCGACAAACAAAGTAGTCCATCCCCCGCTCTCTCCCGGACCAGAGCCCTGCAGATCCCGGCCCGTCATCGAAACGGATTCTGTAATGCGCTGGGCATCATCATCAATTGGTCACTGCGCTATCCATGCTCACCACGCGCGGACTACAAATCGATCGAAAGCAACGACAGGAGTTTACCAAGCATCCGGGACCTCACGATGAACGGGGACAGCGACACTGCACCACATGGACCGAAATCGCAAGGAACGCTCTCTACGCCGGCAAGAATGGTTGACAGTGCGCATGAACGGAGCAATCCGAACATCCTGTGCACACTCTCCCCCCCCGTCACCAGCAATACTATTGCACGCGCAGAAATCCAAAACGCACCGCACACCCAGAAGCAGCAGGGGCGCACGGTCACGCCATAATCCTCTTCGAACATGGACAACAGGGCCGGGAAGCACGGATGCGCATCAAATGTGCCACCAGACAGCACACACGCGGCTCATCACAAGCGTACACACCACCGACCAGGGCCAACCGGCAGATCACCCCATACAATCATACACAGCAAACAACGCCCGCCAGGTCACCGACCACTCATTGCACCAAAACCCACACCACACCCGCAAGACACTAAAACCTGACGTGACACCATCTCACTGAAACGCAGGCTCTCAAACCAGCCACTTTCCTCAGCACCAATTGTCCCCGATCAGATCCCAACCACCAAAACTATCAACAATATTAAGTCATTGACACCCGACAGATCGCCCGCCACCACACATTCTCCACACAAAAAAATAAAAGATTGAACCAGAAACTCGCAGCCCCATACGAGCACTTACACGCCGGTCACATCACATTCCAGCGCGCGAGGAGGCGCGGCCCCTACCATAGCGCGCTGATCGATCGCCTCCCCGACACCGCCGCCCCTTTCGGCACACACGAGCTGCCCCCACACGACCAGCGGCCATATCGTCAAAGCTGTCACCCACAAGAAACACGAGCATCCCACGAGTTCGGCATCCGCATCCAACATCCCTACCCCAACCCCCAAGCAACGTCACCGCGTCACACCCGAACAGGCTCTGTCACACAGGCCCCCCGCCGCTAGATACATAAACACACCACGCTTCGGCACCCACAAGACCACAAAACAACCAATTAAAGCCCGAACAACTAACTCTGCAGACACAAGGCCCAGGAGGCGCACTCCCAAGCAAAGACGCCCCAACCACCACGCTCAACCACAATTCACCCCACGCCTGCCCATCGAGCCTGAACGATCAACCGTCGAACCCCTCCCGCACAGCCACATTGAAACGCAGTTCCAGCACGGCACAGACCTACCAACAGCCACACACCATCAGCACATCCCACGCCTCACCCCCCATCAGCCCCGCATCCCCGCCGCCGCCACTGCGCTCAACCGCGCGACACCACCCAGCTCCAAAAACAAACGGCCCCGCCAAACCGGCCTCCAGACGACCCAACGCACCCAACGTCGATCCCGCCCGCCGCCCTTGCCGCGCCCAACGCAGTGCAATCTGCCCGCCCAAACATGACGCCCCGACAAGTACCGACCCATCCAGAACACTCACACGCACCAACCACGCTTCCGTCCGCCCGACCCCAACCAACAGCAGATCCTCAAGTCCACTACCAACATTCACCAACTGGCAAAAACACCAGAAATCACCAAACTATCCACCTCACCGCCACGAAGGACCCCCTCACCAGCCCCCACTCAACGTCATACAAGTCATCCCCGCACGGCCACCACCCGAGCCGCCGGACCCATTCCGTCAATACCAATTCCAACAACGCACGCTTGCCCCCAACCCCACCTCACGCCACAACACAAGCCGCCACCCTCACCCACGGTTCCACACAGGCCCACCAGCATCACATCCACCAACCCCAACCTCCCCACAAATCCCCCCAAGACAAAGTCACAGCAAATCGCACCTCTCACCGACACACAATCCAACACCCATCACACATGCAACGACCCCAACCAACCCACATTCCATGACAACATCCAACACCGCGCCACGTCTTGCGCGTGGCGCCTGCAAACCCGGACCACTACACACCTCACGCACCCACACAATGAACCAACACCTCCATCCATCGACCTCACCCCTCACCACTCACACAACAACCACCGCTTGCAGGGCCACACACTCCGTAACGCACAAGATCTCACGCCATCACCTTCACACTTTCAAACTACCCGAGACTCCGAACGCAAAACCTGGTCGGAAAATCACAATTGGTTCCCACCACCGCACAATCGTCCTCCGATCACTCTTAGCTGCACACACCCAACCGCCACCTCACCTCGCACACTACACACCACAACCAAGCGCCCTCCAAACAACGCACAACGCCGCCAATCTCCCCCGACGCAAACATTTCCACCTCCACCAGGTGGCAAAAACCCCTCACTCCCCCAAACGTGCCAACCAACAGCAGCTGGCCCGAATGTCTTACGCGCGAAGCATATCAGGCTCCAATCATCCACCACCCACGTTGCCCATCCTTCCACTACGACAAATCGACCCTCCGGCCACTACCCCGACATTGCAAACGAGGCCGCACCATGCCACACGCCGCAGGTCACCACATCACTCGATTCCAGCTCATCAGGCCGCCAGGCGTCGCACACCACCCCGTCCACACACGAACAGTCAAACTCGCCCAATCGCCCACAAACAAATCCCCCCGCGCACAGCCACAAGCGACCAGCATCAAACTCCGCACCGGACACAGCATAGCAGCACCACCAGTTTACCCTCTCCACACAGAAGCCGCCTCTGCACCAGAAAAAATGTCCGGCCAACGTCTCCCACATCTACAGACCGCAAGATTTCTTCCACAAGCCGCACATGCCACCCCGCCCACGGCACCGCCAGTGCCGACACGCGATCTCAATTCATCCCAAAATGCATCAGGGAAGATCGCTTGGCAACTCCGATCTTACAGATCAGGACATTCATACGGATACAGGTGCAAAAGCCACCGCATCATCCACGCTCACAACCGTTTACTGGTCCAAGCATCTCAGATCCGGCACCGCACGCCCAATTGGCACAACCGCCTCCCTTCGCGACAAATCCGGCGCACAACGCAAGTACTTCGATGCCAATCTAATCTCCCCAATTAACGCAACCACCGACCACCCAAAAGATAAACCGAATCGCCAATTGACAGGGCCTCGCCCAACCCACATCCGCCCCAGTTCGATGCACACGCCATTTCATTCATCGCGGCGCACCGGCCACGATCACCACCGCGTCGGTCACCCCCCTTCGCATTTAGCTCAAAATTCTCCCCCAATCTGCCCGAGAAACGCTTCGGTCCAACGACATAACGCCATTCACCCGTGCGGGAACCGAATGCAGGCCATGCGCGATATGGCAAGGGTCCCATGCCACAAAGCGGGTTGTTCCCAGCTCTGCAACCAATGGGCTCACGCACCTTGACACACATTCATCGCCCATCCGCTTGTGTCCCACGGAAAACAGTTGCGCCGGCTATGGCACAACGATATTTCGCCCCCCCGCCCAACAGCCAGATCGCCAGCACAGAACGCAATGACCGGACGCCCACCGTATCGACACCGGTCTACGAAGCCGGTTCGAATTACACCAAGCGACCACTTGTCGCGCAGGCCCTCCATAACAATCACACCGACCCACCAACCGCATGGGCGCCGAATCTCGAGCCGGCCCCAAATAATTCTACGGACAGCCGGCCGAAACATTCCACTGACGGGCGGAAATCCGGCCGTAAATCAGATCATCTCTTCCAATCGCAAACCACTGGCAAAATTAACCGCCCCACGCCCGCCCTTCATCGAAAACAGGGGCCAAGCTCCCCGCCGATCAGATGGCGCTCTGCCGACCGTCAACCGGGGTCACCAGAACCCACAATGTGTGTCTGCCCTCTCCTCCGGTGGTTATGCCGTCACAGGCATCATTTGCCCTGGCCGGGACCTGCACAGACGAAATAAATCCGTACTGCCTTGGGATCATGGCCGTAGGCACAAAACGCTGCGGATCCCATCTGCACAAACTCCTGAATCGGTTGGCTTGCGCGCACGCTACTCGATACGATCTGAAGTCATCTTCCCCTGCACGTCGTTCCGACAGTTCCCTTGCTATACAGGCAGCGCGTCGTAAAGATCGTCCGGACATTCATCTGCACTTGCGCAACGAAAAAAAATGGCTGGCCGTCAGCGCCATGAACCTGCGCTTATCGCGCCCGACAGATTTTTCCACACACCTACCGGGACATGCAACCAAGGCGTCACTCAAAGCCACAATCCTCGCCCGACCCAACTTCCACTCCGCCCCTTGCGGCCTTCTTAAGGCCCCCCCAGACCGGGGATCGCTCGGATCACCGTCAAGGGCAAATGCACGGTTTTGCATTCATCACCAATGTCGCGCCAATGTCTGCAACCGGGCGACCGTGGCGATGGCTAAATCAGGCCCCTCGCCACAGACGCACCGGAACATCCGGGATCAACCGGCCCGACCCCCATCGTCCGGGCGGATCTGGGCAATCTCACCCAACAACGAACTGGCCGGCACAGGCGGATTTCGTTCGGCCTTGTGTGAACGCACCGACTACAGGACGGGCGCGGTCAAAACCACCAAGCCCCTCGCCTGTCACCCCCGCAAAAAGTACCATCACACCTCGCCAATTCGGCGCCACACTTAACGGTCGCACAAGACCAACCAGTACACGGCAAACGCAGTGGGTCAATATCGGGGCAGACGGTCGTCCTCTGTCCGCCAAAACATTGCCCCAAAAACAGATAACGCAACGTCCGCGCATGCTGGGTCCGACCGTCAGGAAAAAACATCCGCCCGAAGAAACAGAACTTCCATCTTCGCAGCGGATAGATCTGCGCACGGCCTCAAGCTGCAATCACTGCGCTGTCGCACGCGTCATGTCGGGCCAGAATAGGCCGCCATAGGTGCCCTCGGGGGTAAAGCCGGACAATGTCCGTCGCCGCAGGACAATTGCGATAATATTCCTGTTTTCCCAACAGACCAAAACGGGCCCCAATGGACACAAGCCGTGAATACGCAGACCAAAAACGTCCGCCTTGTCGGGGTCAACCGCCAGGAACATCTCCTCGCGAGACACCAACCCACCCATTGAGGCCTATTCTGATGCAACCTGCACCGCCAAGGTCCACTTCGGCCAGAAACCCGGCCGCCCGGATCACCCCCCTGACCCAACCATGCAGCACGGCATTGCCCGAAGATCACGCCGGCAGGGACCATCAGCGACCAGTCCCGACAATATCCATCGCTCACCGCCGCATGGTCCAACGGCCTCGCTTCGGCAAACATCGGGCTAGCATCGCATACCGGTACCGGCCGGCCAAAACCGGCAAGCGCGCCTCGGCCGGCCACCGCTACCGCAGCAAGGTCCACGACATCCCTCAGCCAAGTGTGCCCGCAAACAAATCCATCGGCGCAAAACGAAAACACCAAACCTGGAAGTCCGTTCCATCGATCTGTTGCAACATACTTCTCGCTCCACCGGCCGGCGTTCCCGCCTGGCTTTTTCCTATAGCCGTACCGGGACCGGGACTGGCCTTGTCGTCTGGTCAATCCTCGTCCCGCACCCTCG
>Ga0163217_1117350_pt1 | contig 13381 bp, 14 predicted proteins | sample SynspAceP_FD_185933 | JGI IMG/M metagenome (GOLD analysis project Ga0163217, IMG submission 185933) | Saline lake microbial communities from Ace Lake in Antarctica - Synechococcus sp. Ace-P (PacBio error correction) | ecosystem: Environmental > Aquatic > Non-marine Saline and Alkaline > Saline ...
AAGAAGAGAGTTCAAGGCCCCAGCAAAGAACCCTTTGATTTGGGGGGTTTTTTTTTTTTTTGGGGGGGGGGGGGGGGGGGGGGGAAAAAGAAAAAAACCCCCCCCCCAAAAAGGAAAATTGGGTGGCTTTTGAAACCTGATAACGGGGTTTTTTTTACAACGTGGTCCCCTCCCGAAGGAAAGCCAAGTTGGTTTTTTTCTCTTCTGAAAAAATCCGAACCTCCCCTTCCCTCTTGGTTCCTGGAAGTCGTCCAATGGGCGAGTTTGGATAAACAATTGGGGCATCGCCCCTCCGGCCAAAAATGATCGAAAACGCGTGGCCTTTGGGGTGGCGCCCCCGCCATCCGAGGTATGAGCCCGGCCGACGCGATTGAAACCAAAAAGGCGGCCTCGAAGTCCCCCGTCTGATATTTTTTTGGGCCCGTGGGAATCATTCCGTTTTTTGGGTGGTGGCTACGATCCCACCGTCCCCTCGTGGGGCGCGCGGGCGGAGAAACGGTGCCAGTCCCGCCCCCCGTTTTCGTCGCCGCGGGTGAACTGCCTGCGAGCGTGGTTTGGAGATGGGTCTTTGGTTGCCGCCCACATCATTGCGGGGCCCCCACCGTGAAGTCGAGCCCTGCCCCTTTGAAGACAGCAAAAGCTTTTAGGGAATCGGTTCGAAGGACTGGGAAAAAAATCTGACGCGCCCCTGAATCGACGGGCGCTTTTTACAGCCAACAACCTTCCCAACTGAATCCATACGGAGAAATTCCCATGAAGCAAAAAGTTTTGGACGGCACGGAGGGGTCCCTCTGTGCATAGAGGTACCAGGTGACTGACTATAACTGGAGCTCTGCCTATATGTTTCCCCGTCGACACCGACCTAGCTGGATGTTTATTTTTCATAAGTCCACCGGTCAGGAAACGGTTGTTATAGTCGACAAGGGAGGCAAGTGGCAGCCGCAGTGGCCAAGCCGAATCCTCCACCGGCACCTGGTCGCCGAGTCTGGTCCGATGAGCTCCTATCAAAAACAGAACGGTGGTGTTGTATGAGCCCGTGTGTGCTACAAACAAAGGCCCGTTTTTGCTTACCGGATGAAAGAACGTCGCCCCGGTGGAAAGCGCAAAAGGTCGTTTTACGCCCTTTCGTTGGCCTACCCCCTTCGTCTCTTTTCGAGAACGCTGTGCCTAGGTGTGAACGACAGTTGTGCTTGTGGACGTCTGAGGTCCTTAGAGTGTTGTTTGGCTTCAGGCCCTGCCGCACACCCGTTCGTCTGGCAAGACACGCTTCCGATGGCTTTCCATCAAGCACCTGCCCCCGGCCACGCCCGAAACGGCATCCTGTGTCGAGACGGCGACCGATGAACAGTACGGCCGTCCGCTGCTGGCGTTCACGATTCAGCCGAAGCTCGGTCTCTCCCGGCAAGAACTACCGGCCGGGTGGTCTACGAGTGTTTCGCGGTGGGCTGGATTTTCACCAAGGACGAGAGAACAATCCAACTCCAGCCCGTTCCTTTTCGCTGGCAGAACGCGTTTTTCGGACGTTTTCCGTTTGCTGAAGCCCGTGAATCGGCCCACAGGAAACCGCGAGAAGAAAGGGGCACTTACCTTAACTTGCACCGCCGCCACTCTGAAGGAGATGTTAACGAAGCGCGGCTGAGCGTTCGCCAGAATGAATTTCGCCAGCCGATCATATGCACGACTACAATCAACCGGGCGGCTTCACACTGCAACCACGGGTCCCTTGTCCGAAGTGGTGCGCAAGAACGGCAATGCTGCTGCACATTCAGCAGTGCATGCCGCGTTGATTCGACACCGTCCCCCCAAAGCACGGCCATTCACTTCCGGGATGGGTGGCCAAAGTGCCATGCGCCCTCTCCGGTCTGGTGGACCAGCTGCACAAACCGGCACCGTGGGGCAATTGAAGGCGACCGTCCAGACACACCCTGGGCTTCAAATTGACCACTTGCCGTGAAATCCTCATCCTGAAGACAGGAATAGCCGCGCAGACTTCCTTCGACCAGGACTAGGGGGGTTCGACTGCCCGGCGTCCCCGCCGTGGCCTCCGGGGTATCCACGTCTGGCACATGCCGGCCCTGGTTTTGGCGATTTTTCGGCGACGAATCGTGCTCCAGTTCCGGTGAACGGTAACACGAGGCCACACCTGGGGTTCCGCGCTTGGCGGCGCCCGGCCCGCCAACCGGGTGGCAACCTCCGAAGCCTGCGGTTCCAACGGGGCCCCGCAAACGCCGGCCGCGAGTCGGAAGGAAAGCCTGCGAACATCCTGATGGAAGCGCAGCACAGCCTCTAGGAGCTGGCCATCGCCCTTGAGACTCTGGAAAGGAGATTCAAGATTCGAATTCTGACACCGTCGACAAGACTGGACGTCCAATGATGTTTTTCGTTCCCCTCCCCCTAACGCAAGGATCCGCATGCCTTCATAGAGCACCGTGGGTGACTAATCCAAACAGTCGCCACCCTGGAGACTTCGGCTTTTGCCCCGATTCTCGCCAGGACGAGATCTACTGCCCAGATCGCTTACATATTCGCCCAGGAATGGAAGCCCCCTGGTCGAGCACGCCTTTACCCAGCCGCCTATCAATGGCGACTACATGGTCGTTCTGGAAGCTGCCCTTCTTCAGGTTGAGAAGGATGCTTTGGCGTGGAAAAATCGTCAGCGAAGCTGAGGCTTGCCATCCGGCCTTCCCCGATCACCACGCTCCGGCTCGTCGGCTAACGCGACGCCCTACCAACCCCAGAGCCAGGGCCTTTTCCTGCTTTCGGTGTCGTTTCGAAGCACGCTTGAAGGGTTTGATCGGTCACGGCTCAGGCCGGGACCACCCCCTTCTTTTCTGATTGTTCAGGCCCAACTTTAACTCACGGCGGATATGGGCAATTCAATCAGTCGCGAAGCCTCCGCTAGCCGCGACTTGGCACTCTCCACCGCCGGAAAACGGCCGAAGCGTTTTTTCAACAAGTCCGGATTTCCCGGACGCGCCAGTGCCCGCGAACCTCGCGCCGATCTCCGACACAGAGAGGCTGCGGGCTACTCCTCCGCGCCCCGCGGCTGCTCGTTGCCATGGCCGTCGCTTCCCAGGCCGGACCCGGCATCAGGTCGCACCCGGATACCGCGGCTCGCCTCGCCCAATCCCACCCGCGACCTTGCCCTGGCCACGCCGCGAAGCCTCAGCAAGCAGGGGAGCGGCCGACACCCAAGGACGACCCGCAGCGACACTCGCCGAGCAGCACCGCTTCCTGCGGCTTGTCGTGGCTCATCTCAACGGCCAAGCCAGGTGACATCCCCCCTGGTTCAGCGGCTGGATTTGACGCGCCCCTCTAGCGGCCATGCCTCGTCCTGCAATGGCAAGCAACAGCCATGCAAACGGCCGAAGCGGAGTTGCCCAGCACAATCCGACCGGGCGAAATGGCGCTGGCCGTTCCCCGTGAAGCCCAAGCTCCAAGCGCGCGCAAGTCAGCCGGTACACCAATGGATTCAACACCGGTGCGCTTGCCCCCGTCGTTGGCGCCCAGTCGAATCCCCGAACATCAGCAAGCCCGGGAACCCTGGCCCCACCCGCAATCCGCGATCATCAAAAAGCAAGACCGGTGGCTGCGCCGTTGGGCAGCCTGCAACGGCGTCAGCCGCCCGACCGCCCCTCGCGGGGCATCATACAAAAGTGGCAGGAGCCCAGGACCGCCACCTGGAAGGTGGGGCGGCCGGTGAAAACCAGCGAGGTCCGGTCCGTGAACAGGCACCCAGGCAACCGTTCGATCAAGAACCACCGGCAAACAGAGCCAGCAACTGCCGGCGCAATCACCGGCACGACTAACATGGGTGGCGACAATATCTTCCCGCACCTTCTGCAGGGGGAAGCCCAAACCCGCCATCCAACCCGCCAGGTTCGGGAGTCACCGCCACCAGCCACGCGCAACCCGTGTCACCGGCAATAGAAGGTGGGCCCGCTTCTGAAAAGTCACCCGGCGACTGAGCCCGGGAACCTGCAATAACACAAATCACGGCACGATACCATCCTCGGCAACCCAAGGTGTGGCTTACTGCTCAACCACAGCCGGCAAGTGCCAGCACCAGCCCGTCCTCGCAAGGTGGGCCTTAGGCCAAGACCTCTGGCGGGTCGGCCCATTCTCCGGCGTGATGTTTCGGCCGCTCCGAGCAGGGTTCACGGCGGACTGAGCACGGTTCTCCCGGCCTGCGCAACGCCTTGGACACCAGTACAACGTGGGCATCGCAATTACGACCAGCACTCTGTGTGGCTTCCAGCGAAGGTGGATCCGTCACACCACCCTGGCCGAGCCGGCACAAGGCATTCCCCTGGCAACAGCTTGAGTGGGCCGCAGTGAAGCTGGGTCACCGCAAACGAAACCGGCCACTGCCGCTAGGTCACGCCGCGACGAATACATCGGCAAAGCAACAGTTTCGAGGGTTTTTGCGGGCCGCCGTCCCCAAGCCCCGAAGCCGCCAAAGAGTGGCACAGCCTCACCAACAGAGCAGTTTGGCTGTCCTCCGGCACCCATTACCCGCCGCTGTCCGAAGGTCACCGGACGATGAGGCCAGGGCCCCTGCCAAAGCCCGTGACGCGGCACGCCCTACGCCGGCTGGAGGCAAGGCCGGCGAATGGTGCCCGACGCAGAAGGTTGCAATCAAATCCGCCAACGCCGCCGATGGGCATGGGCACGCCCTGGGCCCAGGTGAGCGGCCTCCAGCCCGGAATACGGTGGGTCGGTGATGAACCCCGGGGCCAGCACCAAGGTGGCCCTGTGAGCTCCCTCACCGGCAACCCACTACGTGGGGCGTGGACCATCAAAGAGGCTGCATGCCCGCCGAAGGTTACCAGCTGACTTTTCCCCCACCCACATGGAAAGGCCCCAGCCTGGCCAACGTTTTCAAGCGTCGCATCGCCCGCCGCGGCGGCGGCCATTCACAGCAGGAAACGCAGCAGTGCCACGTCACCGGGCACCCGTTACGAACCAAGCGCCAGGGATTCACGCCCTTTCTGAAAAATCTGGCGGTGACACCGTCAAACCCGGCAACCGAACAGTTCCGCTTCGAACCGTCGCGACGGCCCCAGAAGGCGGCTCGCTCACCCAGCCAAAGCATCGCTGCACCAAGTGAAATGCCGCCGGCCATGCCGCCGCCCGCCCTCCGGATTTCGGCCATGCCGACCGCGCCCATGAAACGCTCCTGAGCCTCTGGGCTACTACCAATCCAAGTGGAGGAAGAGGCCCCGGCGACTCCAGGGTCCCACCGGCGAAGGCATTCCGCCCGGGCTGCACCATCACCAGGAGACGACTGGGACCGGTGGCAACGCCGCGTCCCGGCACCGAAGGAGTGTCGGGCCAGGCGCCGCAATCACCGAACGATTCCCCTGCAAGGGATGGCTTGCCGGGTGCACCAAGCGAAACAGCACCAGATCGGTCCAACCGTCAAAGCCGGGTCCACCGGCCCCAGGAGCAACACCACCAGGCTCCTTGATACCCGATCTCGGCGGCGCCGCGTTGATCGCCATCCCTCTTCCATCCTCCCCCCGGTCGCGCCTGGACCTTTGTCGATCTCCGCGAACGCCTGCCCCAGCCGATCGCCCCTGCGCCAACGGCGCCGAGGGCCGCCGTCCTCAGCTTTTCAGTGGCGACTGAAGACCTGGGCTGGGCGGCCTCGGCCAAACAGCGCAGGGCAAGCGGGCCCAGCCCCCCGGCAAGCGGCCAGGGCTACGGCCGATGCCGCAACTGGCGGCAGATCGCCCCCCAGCGGAGAGCACCACTCAACACCGACCTGAACCCGCCAAAGCCGCCTGCAGGCCCTACGAGAAGCGCGCGGTGGAAAGGGCCTTCGATCGGATCGTGCCTGTTTTGGCTCCAGCGCTTTTTCGGCCCTGCAGCAAAGAAGATCCAAGTTTGTCGCCGAAGCCCCAGCGCCATGCCGAGGCCTGAGCTGGGATTTTCACCCTGCCCGAAACCGATCCCTGGAGACCGCCTGGGTTCAGCCAGCTCGACACTGCCGCTCCTGTTTCGCCTGGTGCGTGGTTTTGAAACCTAACGAACGGGTCAGCGAAACCTTTCTTTCGCGAAGACCGCTCGACTTGCCGCGAGGGCACCCCGGCCCGCTGAAGCCTTCAACGCTTCCTGCTCTCCTGCAAGGCTTCCCTGCGGATGTCACCAGCCTGCCGCCGACGCCGCCTCGCCGACACGATCAGCTTTACGCCCTGCCCTTCCGTTTCAGTTCGTGCCGTCCCCGCCGGCCCCCCATGCCGGCGCCATGGTTTCGATGTCCGAAGACACCGTCGGATCGCTGCGGTGGAAAACCGAAGCATCTGCGCTACCGCGAAGGGGTATCCCCATCAGGCCTAACCGGAACCCATACCCGCCTATCTCAAGGTGTGGTGTAATCACTTAGTCAGTCCATTGGACCTACCAATGAGGGTGTTGGGGCGCACACACTCCGATACGCCGCCGCCGCGGCCAGTGGGCCCCTTCTCCCGCTTGATGGATTTTCCAGGCAGGCCGGTGGAGACCAGTTCTGCTGCGGGGCTCCGTGGATCTGCTGCTGAATCGGCCTCGACAACCGACATGACGCATTCGGGTGCAATGGTGCCCCTCCAGCGAAGGCGGCACCGACTGGAGCATTGGGCTCGATGCCGTGAGGGTCCCCATGCCGCCACCCCTGCGCATCGGGGGCGAGGCAGCCAGAGTTTGGAATTCGCTCCAGGGGTGATGGGGCCGGCCGCGCAACACCCGGATGAGGGCATGGTTCCAGCCTATCAGCCGGCCCCCCCTTGGTGGAGCCACAACTTTCTTCAGATCGACTATGGTTGAGCGCAGTTAATCAACGGGCCGGCGCTTATGCGATGGCCGGCCACGCCGCAAAAACGGTTTTTCATTCGGTGGGTTTGGCAAACCGGCAGACCCCTGGAAACTCTCGGCCGGTGAAGAATCTTGGAACGCCCACGTGAGGTACGCGGCCCCCTTCACTCGAACGGTGTCGAGATGAGCGAAATAAGGTGAGATTTTGCGCAGATGGATTTTCCTTGAAGCGATGCAACCACCGATGAACGTTCGCAGTGCCGGCCTCGGCAAATAACGCGCCGCCGTGGATAAACTGCCGCACATAGTCGATCTGGAAATGTTTTGTGCTCCACCAGCCGCCTGATCAGGCCTGACCCATGCCTCACATCCGGTGTTTTTGCGGCGGCCGCCGCATCACCCTGGAGGCGAATCTCAACTCTGGCTGCCTCTGCCCCATGCGCAGGGTGGCGGCATGGACCTCACGGGCATCGAGCCAATGCTCCAGATTCGGTGCCGCCCCTTCGCTGGAGGGCACTGCACCCGAATGCGTTCAGTGTCGGTGTCGAGGCCGAATCAAGCAGCAGATCCACGGAGGCCCCCGCAAAGCAGAGCTGTTTTCACACCCGCCTGCTGGAAATCCATCACAGCGGGAGAGGCACTTGGCGGCGGCGGGCGGCGTCATCGGAGTGGTGCGCCCCGCACACCCTCATGGTGAGGGGTCAATGGAACTGAAGTGATAACCACCCTTGAGATAGAGCGGGTGGGGTCGTAGCCTGATTGGAACCCCTTCGCGGTAGCGGCAGATGCTCGGTTTTTCACCCCAGCGATCCACGGGTGGTTCTTTCGACATCGACATGGCGCCGGCATGGGCGCGGCGAACGCACGGAAACTGACGAAGGCCGCAGGGCGTAACTGATCGTGTGGGCGAGGCGGCCGTTTTCGGCGCGGGGTGAATCCCGCAGGTGGAAGCCTGAGGAGAGGAAGGCGTTTTGAACGCTTTCAGCGGCCGGGGGTTGGGGCCCCTCGCGGCAGTTCCGAGCGGGGTTCTTCGCGAAAAGAAAGGTTTCGCCTGAACCCGTTCGTCTAGTTTCAAAACACGCACACAAGCCGAACAGGGAGCCGCCATCGTTCGAGCTGGCTGACCCAGGCCGGTCTCCAGAAATTCGTTCGGGCCAGGGTAAATCCAGCTTCAGCCCTCGAGCATGGCGCTGGCGCTTCGCCGACGACTGGTCTTCGTGCTGCAGGGCCGAAAAGCCGCTGGGAGCACAGGCACGAAATCCGATCGAAGGCACCCTTTCACCGCGCTCTCGTGCCTGCAGGCGGCGATTTGGCGGTCAGTCGGTGAGGGGTGTTGGGCCTTCTCCGCTGGGGCGAATGGCCGCCAGTGCGCATCGGCCGTACCCTGGCGCTTGCCGGGGGGCTGGGCCCGTTGCCCTGCGCTGTTGGCCGATGCGCCCATGCTCAGGTTCTTTCATCCAGCCACTGAAAGCGAGGACGCCCGCTCGCGCACGAGTTGCGCCCAGGGGGCAGATCGGCTGAGGGGCAATGGCGTCGCGGGAGATCGACAAGGTCAGCGCACCGGGGGGGAAAGCGGAGGGATGGCGATTCAACCGCCGAGCGCCCGCGGAGACGGTGGACAACGGAGCCTGTTGGTGTTGCGCTGGAGCGGTTGACCCGGCCTGACGGGTTGGGAACCATCTGCGTTGTCGCTTGGGTGCACCCGCAGCCATCGCCTTGCAGGGGAACGTTTGCTGGGTGGAGATTTGGCGGCGCCTGGGCCGACCACTCTTCGTGCGGTGACGCGCTTGCCACGGTCTCCAGTCCGTCTCACGGTGGATGTCCGCCCGGCGGAATGCCCTTCGCGGTGGACCCTGGAGGGTCGGCCGGGCCTCTTCCTCCACTTGGATGGGTAGGCCAGAGGCTCAGGAGCGTCCAGGCGCGGTCGGCATGGGCCGAAACCGGAGGGCGGCGGGCCGCCATGCCTGCGGCATCACTATGGTGCAGCGAGCTGCTGGTACCGCGAAGCCGCTGCCTGGCGCCGCGACGGTCGAAGCGGACTTGTTACGGTGGCCGTGGACGGTGTCACCGGCAGATCAAAGGCCCGGTGGAATCTGGCGCTGGTTTACGTAAACGGGATGCCGGTGACGGCACTGCTGCGTTCCTGCTGCTGATGAGGCCGGCCGCCGGCACGGATTGCACGCTGAAACGTTGCCAAGGGCTCGGGGCCTCCAGTGGCCTGGGGAAGGTTCAGCCCTCGTGGACCTTCGGCGGCTGCAGGCCTCGTTGTAATGTCCCCACGCCCAGTAGGGGGTAGCCCGGTTGAGGGGCTCAAGGCACTTTGGCTGGCCCCCCCGGTCAATCCACACCACGAATTCCGGGCCTGGAGGCCGCTCACTGGGCCAGGGGTGCCATGCCAATCGGGCCGGCGTTTGGCGGCATGGGATTTCAACCGCTGCGGTCCGGGCAACCATTCGCCGGCCTCTCCAGCCCGCGGTAGGGCGGTGCCCGTCACGGCTTTAGCAGGTGCCTGGCCATCGCGTGACCTTCGGAAGCGGGGCGGTTAATGGTGCCGGAGACCACCAACTTGCTTGTTGGTGAGGCCTGTGGGCCCACCTTGGCGGCTCGGGCTGGGAACGGGCGCCCAAAAAAACCCTCGAACTGTTGGCTCCGATGTAAATCTCGTCGCCCCGGTGACAGGCGGCTAGGTGCCGGGTTTCGTTGCCCGGTGACCACTCACTGCGGCAACAAGCGTGGCCGGTATGCCTGTGCCGCGCAAGGGTGTGTAGGATCCCACCTTGGCTGGAGCCACACAGGAGTGGCTGGGTCGAATCGCTGCACGTACTGGGTGCCGTGGTGGCGCCGGCCGGAGCCCGTGCTCATCGCCCGTGACCTTCTTCGGAGCGCCCGACCATCAGCCCGGAGATGGGGCGCACCGCCAGGTCTGGCCCAAGGCCCACCTGCGGGGGGGACGGGCCCTGGGCCGCTGGCACTGCCGCTGTTGGTATGGAGAGAAGGCCACACTTGGTTTGCGAGAGGTATTCGGGTGCGGTGGGATGGTTTTTGCAGGTTCCGGCTCAATCGCACGGTGACTTTTTCAGAGCGTACACACCTCATTGCCCGGTGACCCGGTTGCGTGGCTGGTGGCGGTGGACTCCCACCTTGGCGGGTTTGGAGGGTTTGGCTTCCCCTGGCAAGAAGGTGGCGCGAAGATGTTCCGCCACCCCATGGTCAGTCGGGTGCCGTGATTCGGCCGGCAGGTGCCTGGCTTTCAGTTGCCGGTGGTCCTTGATCGAACGGTTGGCCCTGGGTGCCGGTCACGACCTGACCCTTCGGCTGGTTTCACCCCGCGCCCAACATCCAGGTGGCCCGTCCCCTGGGGCTCCTGTCCCTTGTTGATTGACCCGGCGAGGCGTCGGGCGGGTGACGCGTGCAGCGCCCCACGGCGGGGCCAAGCCACCCGGTCTTGCTTTTTGAAGGGATCGGCGAAAAATGCCGGTGGCAGTTCCGGCTGCTTGAGTCGGGATTCGCACTGCGCATCGACGGCAAGCGGCACGGTGGATCCATTGTGACGTGACTTGCCGCGCTTGGAATGGGCTTCACGACGGGGCCAGCCGCCATCGCCCGGTTCGGAAATTGTGCTGGCAAAACCCGCTTCGGGCCGTTGGCGATGGCTGTTTGCTGCCATGCCCATGACTGGCTATTGGCCGCTAGAGGGCGCGCAGAACCACGCTTGACAGGGGAGTCCTCACCTGGCTTGGGCGTTGAATGACCCCCCGGACCAGCCGCAGGAGCGGGCTGGCTCGCGGCAAGTGTCGTGCGGGGTGCGGTCCTTTGGTGGTGGTCGGCCCGTTTCCCTGCCTCCTTGCTGGGGCTTTCGCGCGGGCCAGGCAAGGTCGCGGGTGGATTGGCAGGGCCCCGCGATCCGGGTGTGACTGAAATTCGTGGGCCGCTGGAGAAGCGGACGGGCATGGCAACAGCAGCCGGCGGCGCAGGAATAAGCCCGCAGCCTCCTGGCGAAATCGGGCCGAGCTTTCCGCTGCACTGGCCGGCGTCCGGATCGGAACTGTTTGGAAACGCTTTTTCGGCCTCGGTTTTCCCGCGGTGGAGAGTGCCCAAACGTCGCCGCTAGCGAGGCTTTCGCGACTGGATTGAATTGCCCATATCCGCCCGGGTGAAGTTAAGTGGCCTGAAACAATCAGAAGAAGGGGGGGTCCCGCCTGAGCCGGGGACGATCAAACCTTTCAAGCGTGGCTTCGAACACGACGAAGCCAGGAGCCCTGGCTCTGGTTTGTAGCGTCGTAGCCCGACGAAGCCGGAACGTGGGGGTGATCGGGATAGGCCCGTTGGCAAAAGCCTCGAGCTCGCTTGACGATATCAGCCAAGATCCTTCTCACGAAGAAGGCATCGCTCCCAACGACAGTAGGTCGCATTGGAGGCGGCTGGGGTGACGTGCTTCGACCAGGGGGCCTCCATCCCCTGGGCATGATGTAAAGCGATTCTGGTCCATATCTCGTCCTGGGGAGAACGGGGGCAAAAAAAAGCCGAATGTCTCCAGGGTGGCGGATGTTTTTGATAGTCACCCACGGTGGCTCATGAAGGGCATGGGAATCCCTTGGTTAGGGGAGGGGACGGACAACATCAAATTGGACGTCCGAAAGTTTGTCCGACGTGTCGAATTTCGAATTGAATTTCTCCTTCCAGTCTCAGGGGATTGCGAGCTCAGGCTGGTGCTTGCCGGCTCATCAGGATGTGCCGGCCCTTTCCCTTCTCGATCTGCGGCGGCGTTGCGGCCTTGCACGCAGCTCGAGTGCCACCGGTTGGCGGCGGCGCCAAGCGGCAGGAACCCCAGGGGTGGGCCGTGGGTACTCCACGAATGGAGCAACGGAATCGTCGCCGTAAAATCCGCCACCAGGGCCGGCATGGTGCCAGAACGTGATACGCGGAGGCACGGCGAAGACGCCGGGCATCGAACCAGTTCCCTGGTCCGAAGAAGTTTGCCGCGGGCTTCCTGTCTCAGAGAAAGGATTCACGCAGCTGGTTAATGAAGCCCCAGGGTGGGTCTGACGCGTCCGCCTTCAAGCTTGCCCCACGGTGCCGGTGTGCCAGCGGTCACCACCGGAGGGCGGCAGCACTTGGCCCAGCACCCGGAGTGGAATGCCCGTGCTTGGCGTGACGTCGATCACCGGGCGTGCCATGGCACGGTTGATGTGCAGCAAGCATGCCGTTCTCTTGCGGCACCACTTTCGACAGACCGGTGTGCAAGTGAGCCCGCCGGTGATGTAGTCGTGCATTGATGAATCGGTGGCCGAGTTTCCTTTGGCGAACTCAGCGCGCTCGTAACTCTCCCTCAGAGTGGCGGGCGGTGCAGTGAGGTTAGTGGCCCCCTTCTTCTCGCCGTTTCCTGTTGGGCCGATTCGACGGCTTCAGCACGACTCGAACGGTTTTTCTGCAGCGCCTGGAACGGCTGGGGAGTTGGATGTTCTCGTCGTCCTTGTGGAAAAATCCAGGCCACCGCGGAAACTCGTAGACCACCGCGTAGTTCTGCGGGAAGAGAACCCGAGCTTCGCCTTGATCGTGCACCCAGCAGCGGAACGGCCCGTACTTGTTTCATCCGTCGCGCTCGACGCAGCTGCCCGTTCGGGCGGGCCGGGGCAGGTTCTTTGATGAAAAGCATCGGAAGCGGAAATGTCTCCAGAACGGAGGTGGCGCAAGGCTTTGAAGCCGAACCGTTTGGCCCACCAGGGAGGTGAGCACGTTGGTGACCGAAAACTTCCTCGAAGAGATTCAGGGGGTAAGGCCACGGAAAAGCCGTAAAACGACTCTTGTCACCGGGGACGTCTTCATCCGGTAGCCAACGGCTTGTAAGAAATAGAGGTCGGTGACGAGCTCGGACCAGAAACCGCCGACCAGGTGCCGGTGGAAGGATCTCGGCTTGCCACGCGGTGCACTTTCCCCTCCTGGGAAACCACCGTCCTGACGGTTGAACCTTGAAACCAGCCAGCAGGTTCGGTGTCGAGGGAACATAGTCCCAGGAGTTCCGTAGTTATCCCTGTACTTCCTTTGAACCCGGCGTCCAAAACTTTTTTGCTTCATGGAATTTCCGTATGGATTTTCAGTGGGAAGGTGTGGCTGAGCGACACCGTCGATTCAGGAGCGCGTCCAGAATTTCAGTCCCCTTCGAACCGATTCCAAAGCTGCTGTTCAAAGCAAGCTCGACTTACGGTGGGGGCGCGCAAAATGATGTGGGGCGGCAACCAGCACCTCTCAACACCTCGCAGGCATCAGCGCCGGCACGAAACGGCTGGTTGAACGCAAACGGTTTCCCGCGCAAAACGAGGACGGTTTGACGTAGCCCCACCAACGAATTCCACGGCAATCAGACGACTTCACACGCGCTTTTGGTCATCGGCGTCGGCGCTTCGATGGCGGGGCACCAAGCACGCGTTTCGATTCATGGGCGAGGGGATGCCATGGTTTCCACTCGCCATTGACGATCCGAACAGAGGGAAGGAGGTTCCGGATTCAGAAACTGCCTCCTCTTCGACGTACCCCGTCGTCAAGCAATCTGGGGGTCCCTTCACCATCAGTCTTTTGCTTGCCTTGA
>Ga0163217_1004374_pt1 | contig 13380 bp, 6 predicted proteins | sample SynspAceP_FD_185933 | JGI IMG/M metagenome (GOLD analysis project Ga0163217, IMG submission 185933) | Saline lake microbial communities from Ace Lake in Antarctica - Synechococcus sp. Ace-P (PacBio error correction) | ecosystem: Environmental > Aquatic > Non-marine Saline and Alkaline > Saline ...
TAGGAGAGATTTGGCCGCGGGTTTTTTGGATTCTAACATTCGCTAGATCCCAGCAATTTATTTTAATCGTGGAAAAATTGGGAAAGATTGTTTCTCTTACTAAATTCGGGAAAAAGGGAAAAAGAAAAAATAAAGTACGTCCTCCAAAACAGATTTTGGGAAAGGCTTGTTTGCGTTGAAAATGTAAGAAGACGCGTTTCGAAAATGCCCTCCGTAATCTTTAGGGTGTTTAGCTCTTTGGGAATATGTTTGGAAAATTACTTCCGGGAACATTACTTTTCCATGGTCTGCGAGTCTCGACAGAGGTCTTAAGCTGAAACGCTCCCAAAATGCGATGGAAGCCTCAAATGTCACAAAGCTTTACGCAGGGTTAAGAGCTTGATAAGCGCGGAGCACATTATTTGTATGGTCAATCACTCTCGTGAGTCACACTATTGAGAGTGATATTAGTGCTCGAATGAGCTATCGATGATTACTCTATAGGACTAACGACAGAGTACTATTTGTTTAACCTCGTCATACATTCTCAATTAAAGCTCTGGCTAGGTAGGCCGGTAATACAGGAAAGGCCTTTTCTATACTTGGTACCAAATCTGTAAAAAGGAGAATTACAATCATAAATGCTTTGGCTCGCGACGCTGATACTATACCCAGGGTTATTTAGCGAAGGGATTTTTTGCATATTAGGAATAAACCTTCATACACATTATGGAGAAATTAGCCTTTCGTTGTTGTTTCTAATTGGTCACATTCAGTGATGTTCGACTGTATTTTGGCTCAAACGAAAACTGACATCTCAACGGCACTATTCCTAGGATTAGACATGTATTTTTGATCACACAGAAAAAAGTGGATTCTATATGCAATACGAGACGATGCTTTGGCTTGAAGTGAGCACAACGTTTTGGTAAGCGAGAACGAGAATAGCGAGTTATTGTTTCTCATCACGAGGTTCAGCTTCAAGATACCCTACCGCATAAATCAGCCTTGTCGCTAAGAATGAATTTATTATTAGCGAATGGCTTCTGTGACCAAAATTGCGAGGAAGGGTTACGGTTTATAATTGAAGTTTTTGGTGGTATCGAAGGAAAAGTTGATCTGGACAAAGAACACACTGATTGGAACCTTGGAAAATCGAAAAAGACAAAAGGAGCTACCCTTCCGAGAGATTTTTTGTCTGTCAGCAGGTTTAGAGTACTGGAACTAGCATTGTATAGTTTCTGAAAAGTGGTTCGGGAAAAAAATTAACGGATTATAAATAGCAAAATTCAAAAGACGATTGTTCATCATCAGTATAATGCGATTCAAGACAAGTATAGACGGGCTTTATATCAACAATATTTTAGAGCGAAAATGAACCGAATCATAAGTCGATCAAAGTCTCGGAATGGAAAAAGATACATGTATCGGACTATCGGGGTGATATCATTTTTGATTTCCCTAGTGATCAGCAAACTCACAGTGTAACCAGACTAAATCAGCAGGTTATAGCAGACGAGAATTTCTATACCGCTAGTTCGACATACTTTTGGGATATTTACCTAGGAAAAAATTATGTAGAACGACTTGTCCATACCGAAGTGGATTCCTCTTCTCGGAAAACCTTGGTAAAAGCTGGTACACGACGGGGAAAAAAAGAAAAAAAAAATAAAAAACCGGCCAAAAAGCCACTTTTTTTTGTGTTTAAGGAGTGTTTCGGAAGAGGTAAAGTGCAGGTTTGTCGACGAACAGCAAGATGATATGGCTAAATAGGATGCTCTTTTATCAAATTATGGCAGTGGAACGGGAAACAGATTATTTCGGCCGAAGCCGGAAAGAATTTGGCAGAGGGCATTCGCGAAAGACGAAAAGCGCGGGCTGGTTTCGACAACAAATCTGGAACATGCGAGGTTCCTTGCGGAAGCGTATCTTTCCCTTGCAGAAGCCTAAAAGTGTTTTTGGGCACTCTGGATGTTTACGGACTATCCACCGAAGGAACGCCTTTTATATTTCATCCAACAGCGTTACGCCCGTTAGAGATCACCCCTGTAGATGTAGATTACAGGTAGGTAATACGTAGAGCCATTAACATAGATGTTTCTGTTTTAGGGCAGAGAGACAGGAGTGACTTGTAATCATGCTCTAGCCAAATGTGAATAGCTGATTGGATTATTTGCGGATTGAAATGTATCCGTGTTCCGAAAGAACGGCAAAGGGTAACTGGGTTCGCAAAGATATTTTAACGCACAATAGTCTAACCTCTCAGTAGCACCATAGCTTTTTATTGATAGGACATCACTCTGAACACGAATTCAGATATAAGCAACCATCGGGCGACTAATCTGTGAGAATATAAGAATCAAAAAGGATGTAGTTAAGGAACGAAATATGACTACATACGGGAAATGGGGATCAAAAAGGATGTGATATTGTAATTTTTTCAATAGGTGAATTCTCGTAAGGAAACGCGAGTTTGGAGAGCAAGCTTGGTAAAGTAATCAGTTTAGTGGTCTCCCTAACTGAAACTGCTTAAGGATGTATGAGACCTCCATGGGCAGCAGTGATCCTACTGATAAAAAGAAGCGCCGAGGGCGATATTTGTACCTCGGGTTCTAACCGAGTTAAATAGGTATCCTGTTAGGTGATGTTTTGGCGGGATATGATGCAATTGGGAATTGTAAATCTCCGCCCACAAAGGGTGAATGATTATTTCAGTGGTGAAAGGTTCTGATGGTAGAATTGGGGCAAGATCCCGCGCCCGATAGGAAATGCGCATGGAGCACTACGCTAGTAAAGTTGCATCAGTTAGTGTCCACTTAATGAAAACTGCTTAAGGATGGAGTGTACCAGACAAACCACATGGCATGTGTGATCTACGAATAAAAGAAGGACCTGCAGCGTCGAGTATTGTTAGGTAGCTCGGGTTTTAACCGAGGTTAAATGGTACATATAGGTTTAGTATTGGCAGGTATTGATGACATGAAGAACAATGAGATGATATAGCAAGAACAGGTTGATTTTATTTAGTTTGTGATGAGGAGGTCTGGTGAAATTGCAAAACCTGATATGAATAGCGAGAGATTGTGGAAGCTCGCTTTAGTAAAAGCCTTGCATCAGTAGTGCTCCTCCACGAAAATGCTTAAAGATGTGAGTGAAGACACCACAGGCAGATTAGTGAATCTAGCACTAAAAAAAGAAGCGCGCAGTAGGTGCGATATAAGGTTGGCTCAGCCTTAGGGTTAACCGAGTTAAAATGGTTAATAGTTTTGTTTGGCAGGATTGTTGTCAATCCGAGGAAATGAGCGATTCGCAACAGAGGTGATGCCGGGGTTTTTCAACGCAAGATTCGGCAGAGTCGGGTAAGGTTCAGCCAAAGGATTATTTTAACTCCACATAGTTCAGAAACATCCTTTATGATTAAATGCAATGAAGTCGCACCGAACATTATCCAGCACAGCGAGATGAATAAAAGCTCTTGTAGAGCAAAATTCAAAGAATGTATGTGGCGGACGAGATGTAATCGGAATGGGGAAGTCCGCCAAACGGGCAAAGAGATTGAAGCTGATATTTCGTATTTACATAGATAGAAACTGGGATTCGACGCGAACGAAATTATGATATGAAAGAGAGTTGGAGAAGAGCTTAGTAAAGTTGATACGAGTATGTTCTTCACGTATATGCAAAAGAACTAGTTACATGGAGGTGGTGACAACATACAATGGCCAGCACTTGTCGAAAGCTACATGCCGATGCGGTGAAAATAATTATACGATAAAAATCCCTTTTTTTTTGTGAACGGTATTATAGTCAAATAGCACAGTAGAAATATCTTTAATTCGTTCATGCCCCGACAATTTGAATTTTTAATCCGTATAAGAGCGAATAGGGCAGGGAGGAGAGCGAGGAAGGCGAGGAGGAGAACAAATTTTTTTATAGGGAGGAGGGAAGGGGCTCATTTTGGATATGATTATCTCGCGAGGCGGAAGAATTATAATGAGTGTCATATAGCTTGAAGCTTGCTCTGGATAAATTCGAGGAGCGCAAACGACTGGATTCGCACGAAGGAAGGAAAAAGTACCTTGAAAGAAAGAGTGCCGACAAATAAACGTTGCTTTTGTCCGCGGATACTATTATAGATAGATGCGAAAGAAAATGACATTTGCCATTATTATCTGACCAGCTCTTCATACGGGTAAGAAAAAATAATCCTATCCTTGAAAGGCGCATGCCTTGATAATTACTTCCGCGCTAAATAGGATGTGAGTAAACTCGCTGCGCACTCGACAGTCAATCACAACATCGATAACTCAGAGATAAGGATCAAGAATATGTAGGTACGTGTTAGTTGAGTACTTATTAGCAAGTTAGCCTTGGCAGAAGGGAAGGGAAGAGATTTTCACGCCCAAAATTGTCACCTGACTATTGCGTAATGATTGAACCTTCAAAGTGTAATTTATGATCCTGCTGTGGCTTTGTGGGGATTGTTGTTCCATCATCAGTTGCATAGAAACTCCCACAACCGGTAATAAAAAGAGTTCTGATTTATGGACAAAAGTAACTGCCAGACTATAAACGCAAGAATGAATCTTGCATCCGTGGGATGGGCTGCGAACTTGGTGGAGATTACCTGCGGATACTTTTAATAAAGATCAGCATCCGAATTTGGAAGGCAGACTTCATAATGGCTAACGCCATTGTATACAAAAGACTGGCTTGCTTGCAAGAATATGATTGATGATTAAAGGTGGAGAGTACGAAGTCCGGCAACAAGCCATGCCTATTACGGGTGGATTGTTAATACATTGGCGAGCAAACTTCAGAAAATGTGTGCGTGGATTATTTTGGCAATGGGTGCCTCTCGTGGTGCATGAAGAATTAAAGATCAGAAGAAAGCTTGTAGAAAACGGGATGGGTAGAAGCGAATTGATTCTACCACGAAGTATGGTTCTATAACCACCGTGATAAAGTGTACACTGTTGGATATTAACAATTTAAAAGTCAGCTCGCCAGTAACTCTGCAGAAAACGAGACAATACGCGAAAGAAGGCGAAGTACTATTTTGGATTGCGCAATTGGCGAACGTTTAAAAGAAATCACTCAGGTTTCGCTAACAGACCATGATTCAGATATTGCAGACATACACAATTGGCAAAAGTTTGATGGCGATTTTGAAACGAAAGGCTGATACTCCGATTCTGCTACCTAGAGAAATTAAAGCCAAAGATTTCTCATTAGTAGGACTAGTAAATACATTGAGTTATAAACAGAGATGAGAGCATAAGTTTTGAAGCAAAAGATGGAAGTCTCAGGTTGAATTGTCTCGACTGCTAAAACAAGAATAAAAAATCCAAAGTGGATTTATGAATTTTTAAGAGTAGGGAGAATAAAACTATAAGCTCCTCGGAAATATATCAAGACCGATGACATTCGGAATACGAGTTAAAAGTCGAAACACTTTTGGGTAAGTATTCGAAAAGTTTGACCTGCTTCTATTGCAACATGTAGGCAACAGACATGAGATACAAATAATCAAAAAGAACATGGCTTATGGCCTGAAATCTAGAAATGCGATAATATCAGTTTGCGCTGCTCGAAGACGAGAGGCCCTGGTTTCCCAAGCCTATGTCGTATTTGAAGTAATGGACAATTCTGAGTTATTACTGAAATTTATGAAAGTGGTTAGGACGATCTAATTTGAAGGTTGCTCGTTAAGTCCTCATGTGGCAGAGAAAATTTTTGATGGGAGAAATGTGCGACACAGAATGCCAATCCCATCTATCGAGCATATGAAATTATAGCCGAATACAACCTATCCAAACGATAAATAAACGAGCAATCCAACAAAAACTCGAAGAAACGAAAGGCGATTTATAGGGATGGTTTTGGGTTGAATTTCCTGATGAAAAAAGGAAGCCTTATAAAGCAATGAGGGAAATGGTTTTTGGAAGTGAAGAATTGCAAAAAGAGAGTACCGAGGGGTGCATGAGAATTGAAGAAGTAACACGTAATTTGTGTCGCATTGTAAGGATCTGAGTTTGAAGATTATGTGAAAGAGAGAACAAGAGTTGCCATGTTGAGAAAAACAATATTCTGAAAGGACTTTCATTCGATGATTGGAAATATGTGTCAAGAAAAGTTCATAGAAGAACAAAAAGCGCAATGTAATAATGGGATTGACTTGTAGCTAGGCAGTTCATATGGAAAATGCTGTAATATTTGATGAAAGTTTGTAAGCAAATGCTCTTAATGTTATATAATTAAGGCAAACATTGGTTTAATAGTTCAAGCTATATTGCTTCTAACACTAGCTACAGCAGGAATTAATTTGGGTCAGTTGTGGTTCTTCCAGTTGAAGTCTAACCAAGAAATTCGAATTACAAATAGCCTGTTCCAAATGACTTAAGCTTGTTTACAAGGTATCACAGATTGTGGAAACAGTAATTGGTAGCAAATCCATACAGAAAAAGTTGCTCATATCATAACGAAGATTTGCTTCTTCGAAATGGCGACAGTGGATAAATAAGAAATATGATAAACCAAATTAACAGTATCAATAATTGTGGGATTTCGGATTTCGAATGGAGGTTCAATTCAATTTGAGAACCAGACTTTTATCTAACGGACTAAATACAAAGGAAAGAACAACGTAACAGATATACGTGCTTCATAAAAGAAATGAACAACTTAATCACTTCGCGAAAGTAGTTCTGCCGTGTCTTTCAAATCAAGTGTAAGAATAGTCAGTAAGACGATAATGCTCCAAACAAGCTTCCTGTACTTTTTCAATTATCTTGGCTGTCATGAGACTCAAAAGGATGACCTTACATTTGTTAATGATTTATTCATAGAAATTATTTACAAGTCTTCAATGAACGTCAAAACAGGAAATCTTTACCGATATTCTTCTGGTCACAAGGCGTTCAATGGCAACACAAGTCGTGCCGAAAAAAGACTCCTAGACAGAAAGAAGTGCGGTTCTTTACTACACATATTAAGAGATAAGGCCAGAGCAGAAGCATATAACTTTTTTAGCTACTGACAGCTTCAATCAATCTTGAGTAACAAAACACAATTGCTGATTTAGAACAAGCATGGCAAGAACAACAAAACTAAAAGACAGGAAATACTAAAAATTGAAGATATTCAGTTCAATTACTCGACAAATGTCAAGAGTGGTAACAAACAACGATTAATAGAGCGGGATTAAATGAGATTGTTCTGCTGAATTGCTAACTCAAGAGATATTGGAAAATAATTTGCGATAACTGAAAACGACCGAACAATGATAAATGAGGGGTGAGACATCGAAAATGATTCTGAAAATGCTCTTATGTGGTCAAGTCTTTACGAACTCCTGATCTAATGCGTAACTCCTTTTTAATGAAGCATACGCGAGATATACCGAATATCAGAAAGTAGAAAGACTTAAGAGACAGTGGAGAGCATGAACTACACTTCAATGAATGCGGTCACTGTACAAACAGGCCTACTGTTAAATGCTCAATTGAATAAAATCAGATGAATCACGGAATTAGTAAATCGATAAAGAGTGTTAGAGTCAACAATGAACAGGTTCTTAATATTTTAGCAAATCAATTTCCTCAACGGTAAAATCACGCTTCAATAAACAAGAAAGAAGCCTCACGAATTGTCAATCAGGTGATTTTTCTATCTTATAGAAGTGCACGCCAAATATCAAACAAATTTATCTGCGATTTCGAAACATGACAGTTAGGGTGTGATACAATTTTTAAAGAGAACCTCCATACTGCCGCAGATAAGAACTGGATGGCCTGAATTTCAATGATTGAGATTAATGAAAGAGCAGTTGCTAAAGGTTGAGCAAAACTAATGCTTCGCCGTCTTCAATATCATAGAGAAAAACAAGAAATAAAGTTAGTGATCACGGAGTGCTGCAAGAGCAGGGCATTCTTCAATCAAAACAATACTTTGATAGTTTATACCGAATTGATTATCACTTTAAAAGCAGTGGTAGCGAATTTACACTTGAAAGAGAAGACACCGAGGAATCAACCTGTATATTTTAAAAGTGAACTTAAAAAACGTAGAGAATAATGATTTAACATTACCAAGGTTCAGTGAGTCTGATAAACGGAGCTTAAGCTCTATCGACTATTTGGGCCAGATGATTCTTAAAGCTGACAAAACAAAATGCGATCATGCGTTTAGATGATTCAGTTACAGTTTTGAAGACAATCGCATTTGAGAGTCTATTACGCGTATTAAAGAGACTTGAGGAAATGGCGTCAAATGTTGTTGTCTGACTATATTAATCTCATCATTAGAAATTCATGAGAAGCAGGAAAGAATGATGAATATCACAATTCGTTCATTGAGATTGCTCAAAACAATACATACAATTTTTTGAGAAGGATCGAAAGTAAAACCTTACACAGAAACTACTTAACGGAAAAGTCTCCTCAAAATTCACGTTTATAAAATCGAGAGGTGAAGCTGAATTAAGAAGTGATTTAGACATTTCTTGAAAGTCATTTACCACATTCTATATAGAGAGAGTTTAAAGAATGTTGCTGAAAGTATACCATTTGGAACGTAAGGAAAAAGTGAAGAACTTCACGATGAAGATGAAAGACAAAATGTCAGTGAATTTAGGACTATCTAAATCCCTGTCGCATTTTTTACAAGCAGCAATCAAGAAGATAATCGAAGTTTGCAAGTGAAATGAATGGAGTCTCGTTAATTTTTCTCATACAAATACATGAAATCCGCGAAACCAATTGAAACAAGCTTTTACTCGCTTGGAAGGCAGGGCTATCTAGCACTGAGGAAATTTAGGAAAAGTTCAATGATAGAAAGGATTCTACTTTATAAGTTTATAAGCATGAATCAACACTATGAAAAGCAATCCTGAGAAGGTTTTGAACTAAATATACAAATGAGGCGCATTTTAAGTAAGGCTGCGTTTGGTAATGGAATTCCCAATAAAGATCTATTATCAAACAATAATTTGCCCGAATTTTCAAATCAGACTCTTTAATGGTATTGGACTAGTCAAGAGGAGAAGTCTAATATAATAAAGGAGGTTTGATGTTTCCATTAATTATGCATGCAAGGTAGATAGAGGCCGAGTTAATGTGCACGGTACAAGGCTGGAATTCTTCACCTTAGTAAAACTTCGGGCCTCTCAGTTTGAAAGAAAAAGGGTTGAGACTGGATTCATGGTTTGTTTACTTTTCAACGATGCGCAAAAAGACTCAACTTCCATTAAAAAATTGCTATTCACATCGGGAAACATCCGACCAGTCATGTACGTTTTACTAGGATTACTAAAAGAGAGGAATTTTAACAACATTGGGCGCTCATGTTTACAAACTCTTTGTTCCTGTATTAGAAATGTGATGCCAAGGGGAAAGACAACCTAAAATTGAATTAAGATGGAGTAAACCATTTAGAACTTCTAATGATGGCAAAAAGTGAAGTTAATCTTTCTACTTTTATTAGATAGAGTCATGGCTTAAATAGGAAATTTTTGCTTTCTGATTGATTGTATCAAATTGAAAGGTTACTAAAATATTTAAAAGGGAATAGAAAGATTTGCAGAATTATTGATAAAAAAATTGTTGCAGTTGATCATATTTGAAAGTCAACTGGAAGGTCAATGTATCTTATAAAAATAATATAGAAAATGTAGGGACAGAATTTCAAGATATAAAAAACATCAGCCCCTCCAATTTTACTACGCAATCATCAGAAGGAGGAAATAAGTGGTTAAATTTTGAGAAAGCTTATAGCGAATATCAATTATAGATTTTTAAATATGAAATTCCGAATCCACTAGTAACAAGGTAAGCCACTATGAACAGCGAATCTTACTACCAAACACTGAGGCAATCAAAATGATATTCGTCTGGAAAAATGAACAGTTGGAAAGATGAGAAAAATAGCTAGGGAGATAAAGCAAATGTCAATTTATTTGCTAAAAACTGGACAATTGATTATATTGTTTCAACAGAGTTATGAAAGTTTCTTGAATACGTGTGAAAGTAAGATAAGGAAACCGCCAGAGGAATGTATTCACGCTTGACGCTGATTTTAGTACTTAATCGAATAACAAAGGAGCGGTTATAAAAGCTGAAGTATGGCTCAGCAGGTGGAATCACAAACGGCAGGGGTAAATTTTATAAACCTGAGCAAACGCCCTTTGGAGAGCTTTGCCCGATGAAGGTACGGTGAAAGACTTTACGAAAAAGATGGAAAATAAATCGGTTACTTAAAGGTCCTATCCTATTATAACGCTACTTACTAAGCACGCAGTGGCCAAGATCAATACAAAGTCGAACGATTCCGACCAGCTCATAAAGGAGGAATTCACATCGTTTTTTTATCGGACAAAAAACACAATACCAATAGACATATTGCAATGCTTCATTGCAGATTTCGATAAGTACATAAAAAAAAAATTCCTGGATGCTCCGTTGCTGTAATCTTTTGCAAACGTTGTCTTGCAAATCGTATCTGAGCTCCGTATCAGGTGAATTCCTTTAATACTTGCTGAAATATCCACAGCGCAAACAAGATGCGTTGTTTGGGCGCAATTCGTAGATCAGGCCAGTAAATTGCATAGGATACTAGACGCCTTATCTGAGATAGCTTTTTAACCGCCCCAAAAAAAATTTAAAGTTTTTAAAAACTTATAAATTGGTGTTGGTGATGCTGTGCTCGATATGCTGAAATGGATATTGTAGAGGCTAACAGACGAAAATGAAAAGCTATTTTATCCAAATGGTTCGATTAGGGCACAGGCAAAGCGATTAAAGGAATTAAATATTGAAAGGATTACTGATGAGTTGCTTGTATTGCAAATTTTAACAGTTGAGGCAGGCGGAATATGCTGTTTTAAAGGAGGAACAGCTTTATCGAAAAGCTTTGAAATTATGAGCGCTTTTTTCTGAGGATATAGATGGTGTATCTAAACGAGTGAATCAGGAAACGAACTCAAAGAAAGATTAAGAGCTTTCAAAATCATAGAAGCAATGACTTCCCGAACTGAGGTACAGGGCATCACGAATAAACTGGGATGATCCGCAAACGCACATGACTTCCAACTATTAAAGGGAATTATGGACAGGGCGCGTTTTTATTGTGCTAGAGTCAACTTGGTTGGGCTACACGAGCCATTCTGCAGGGAATCAGTTCTTTCATCTCACAAATGATGTTTGAACGGGTCTAGCAGGAAATGGCGAAAGAATAATATGCACTTAATGCCTTTTAAAGTTCGTGTTTTAGCACGCAACGCCTATATGCGAAAAAGCATCAGAGTCTAGTTTTCGTTTTCACTACGGAGACAGCATTGAAGACTTGAGGCTAAAAATCGTCACTGCTATGATTTAACACAAATTGCTTAGATGGAATAATTTCCGGCGCTTTTGGGATGGGAAGAATTTGAAGTGGATGCTAAAGAAAGTGGTCAAGATGAGTTGTGAAGGTACAAATCAACAAACCAATGCTAGCCATTCATCTAAAGAAGCCTTATATTTAAGGAAATAATGACAACCTGGAATGCCCTGAAAAGCGCGTATTTTGGAGGCTTTTTGGGATTTGTATAGTGGTAAGGGTTACCTGACGAAAGGAATTTTGAACTATAAGCGAATAGCCAGTCGGTCTAAAAACTTGGTCTTGGACGAGTATAACCAAAGCGATAACCGATGAAATTCACCGAATCCTAGAAATAGCTTATCTCGCCTTTTGGAAAGGAGGGATATCAAATAATGGTCAATGCTTAATTGTAAATGGTTAATGAGATGAGTGGAGAATGTAGTGAAGATAAAAAGTTTTGGTTTGCGGTACAGAGGGGTTAAGCTTAAACCATAATCGTGGTGTGAGCAAAAAAGAGTATGTGCTTTTCTATTAATGGTTAATGATGAATTGTAAAATGTTAATGAGATGGAAGAGCATGTGTAAAAGATAAAAGTTTTGGGTTTGCCATATCTACCTGGCTGGAAATTATTTCATAAGACATATTAAATAACAAAAGACCACTTTTGAAACGATGAATATCAGATGCAGTCGAAATCTATGAAACTATCAAGCCATGTTAAATCAGCAAAAGCCAACAATAACCTTAAATATTGTAAATGATTAATTATTATGGTGAATGAAAGGTGCTAAACATTAATGTAACAATTAATCCTTAACCCTGTGACCATGTATACATTAAAATGAAGTTACCGAATCTCAAATTGAATCAGCTTTAATCCTCGCTTTTGGACGCCGGGAATCCTCAATAAGTGCGAGGGTGAGGAGAGTCCTGAGGGGAAAGGAAGAAGTGCTGATTCGGTGCCGGATTTGCAGCTTTTTTGCAGAATCGCTATGCAGATCAGAAGATGCACTCCGAGGAAAATCATGGGATTAATTACGGGATTGGAAAACTTCCTGCCCATCAGATCTCTAACGAAAGCTAAGTAAGGCGATCATGAATTGGTTGCGGGATGTTTTCTACTCAGCGAGATGATCAAAGAAAAAGCATTTATCCAACTCATTAATTATGAAGGAACCTTGAGAAGAATACCTTTAAAATGTCAATCAATTGAGATCAGTTTCTGAGGACGGATCCCGGATGGATTTCTTGTGAATGGTTTGCCGCTGGTGGTTTTGAGTTTAATGTCTCCTCCGTGGGAAGCAGCCTTTTTCCGCTACGATCAGTTGACCAATCGCTACACAGAGCGGGATTTTCTGATTTATTCAAGTAAAATGCTTGTTGATCATAGTGATGGTGAATAACAGGTGGAGTTTCTTTGCACTAATGAGTTCTCTATGCTGGCGAAATTGCAGTTTGACAGGACTCGACCTAAGACCGGTATCTCGAACCAAGTTGCATGCGATTGATTCATGTAACATGACCTGATCAAGGAATGCTGGACAGATAGGCTGACGGATATAATCCATAATTTTTCATCTATGTGGGCTGATAGATGCGAAGAAGAAGAGCAATAGTTTGCCGTATCCACAATATTATGCGGCGACGAAGCTGTTTGGGAAATATACAAGTTTGCATCAGTTCCCCATGGAGATGGGGAAGGGTGAACTTATTTGGAGCTACAGCTGGCGGCGAAGAGTTTTACATGCCGTATTTCACGCGCTTGCTTAGAAGAGGTGGAATTCGCCAGTCGACTATTGTGTTTGATTAAACCGGCCAAACCCCACGATCTGGATGATAGCTGAGTGGACGTTACAATGCTAAGGGAATTAAGGAGATAATGTGATCCGAAGTGTAAGGCAGTAGAAGTGGAGCTGCGGAGGAATGAGGGAAGAAAAGGGGGGCGTGTTCCTGACCACGATCATAAGTCAACAGAAGACGACCGGGAATTATTACCGAAGCGCGCAATGTAATTTTGTATTTCGGATGAGGCACATCGCAGG
>Ga0163217_1055982_pt1 | contig 13380 bp, 9 predicted proteins | sample SynspAceP_FD_185933 | JGI IMG/M metagenome (GOLD analysis project Ga0163217, IMG submission 185933) | Saline lake microbial communities from Ace Lake in Antarctica - Synechococcus sp. Ace-P (PacBio error correction) | ecosystem: Environmental > Aquatic > Non-marine Saline and Alkaline > Saline ...
AAAAAAGAAAAAAGGGAGGGATTTTATTTTGGGTTTTTGAAAAAGATTCTTCGTTTTTTGGAAAAAATAAAACGTCTCCTTCCCCTCCCTCAATTCCCCGTGGAATTAAAGGCCCGAGGTTGAAAATTAAAAACTAAATTAATTGTTTTTTCCCACTATCCATTTTAAAAACTCTTGGCCTTTTCCAGGTAAATAACTGTGGTGCCAAGTGATAGTGAATAGGGTTGTTCCTGGGTGGCCGCGAAGTATGCCCTCTTAAAAGAACCCAAAAATTCTTAGAAATTGTTTTTAAAAATTATAATCCCTAAATTCCAAGTTTTATCTTTTAATCTAATAAAAGAGGCAAATCTTCTTACTAAGAGCTTATTGTAAGTAGGTTTCTGAAGTTTTTTACTAAAATGGATTTTGGTAGGAGTTCTTTTCAGCAACGACAGAAATTCCCAAGGTGTTACCGCTTGCCGTCGCCCGTTCCTCATAAAAACCTCCTGTAGAATTTTTGTACAAAAGTCATGACCCCAAACACCTCTAAAGAAGAAATTTTTTAAATTCCAAACTGACCGTACAACGAAAATTTTGTTTTTTGGGAATCCAACTCTCCTTTTTGTAAAACCATTTCCTACTTTTTCCCAAATTGTCAGGATTGTTCTTGGATAAAATATTCCCTTCCATCAGTAAGTCTGTTTAGAAATTTGGTGCATAAATATCTCCTAAGGTTTGACCTTACCTTCTGTTATACCATGATAGATTGTTTATTTTGTCCCGAGATCCTGGAGTAGCAAATCTTAATTCGCCTAGAACCTAAACCACGCAGCAGTAAAATCGCCTCAAATTGTTGTCTTTTTGATAGATAGTGAAGTTTGGCAAACTTGAGACCCAAATCAACACCACCTATTTTTACTGAATTGACAGCAAGCTGCAAATTCAAAAATCTGCTTGCTCTAAGATCTGCAAGATTCACCCAAGTTAGAAGCTACTGTAATTAAATCTTCCTGGATTCAAATATATTTTGGGTGGTACCAGCTCTTACAGGAGTATTGAATAAAAAGAATCAGATATATTTCTGGTGTAATAATCTACACTACCAGTTTACTTTACATTCCAAATTCCAAAGTAATTCCCAAAGTTAAGTTCTTGCTTGTCTCCCATTTCAAATCTCTGTTTGGGTTGGAACTTTGCTATAATACCCACAATAAAGGTCATCCGTGGTCAAAGGTCATTGTCCAAATCAAGCCCTGTTACCGTTACAAATCGCCATTGCTAAAGTAGGCGAAGGAGGTAAGTTACCAGTCACACCAAAGGAAAACTCTTGGCTTGAATTGACTCAAGATACCCTATCAAAAATCTGGGTTAAATCTTATCCTACGGATACACCAGGGAATACGCCTGTCTGATTGTTAGGACCAAAAGCCAGAATAAGTTTCCGCCCTTACTGATGCAGAGAAGAAGAATAAGTTTTGGGAATTAAAATTAGCTTTCTCCGAGACGGAATTCAACTGATCCTCATTCCCGCATAGGATGATACCTCGGTATTATTTCCGACTCCTGATTGACCCGCCCCCTAAAGTTATCCAATTTTGATCCAAACAAAAACCTGACGTGATCTGGCCGTTTAAAATCCTTGATTTTTGAATAGTCTGAGTTTCCCAAAACCTGCCAGATAAATGTCAGTTCAATCCCCTCTGAGATATCAGCTTCCATAGCGTAAAGTAGATTTCGAAAATTTGCTGCTTTCTATCGTTCCGTAGTCTCGAGCTGTACCTCTTGCACAAAACCCACCTCAAAATCCTCTCTAGACCAAAATTACAAACGAGCTCAATTTCTATTATCTTTGGAATATTGAGCGGATAATTGTACGATTCGTCAAAATATCAAACTCTGCCTGATTAGGAATACCAAGCTTGTTTACGCTCATTTCTAAATTTTTGCTGATTTTGCAAAGTGCCACTGGATTTAGGAAATCTGTAAGTGATCTTTGGAAATAACGCTCCAAAACGCCTCGCGTCTTCACCCGTTTCAAAAAATAGGAAGCCGTAGATTGGTAAATTAGTGGCATGCCTAAATGCCGCGTCATTAATAAGAGTTTGATCCTCAGTAGTATTAGACTCATTAAGATTTCATTCTCAATCGATTATCCAACCGCTTCCCATGAGAAACGTTAATTCTAGTATTTAGCTCGCTGTTAGATACTCGGTTTACAATACATTGTTATCTCTGTAGCTTTTTAACAGAAAGCAAGAAAAGTTGGTGTTATTGCAATCCGCCCGACCAAACGCTTTGCATTGGTTGTAAATGAAAAAGCATCAGAGATTTAAGCTTCGTCTCTCCAATCGTTCGGGACCCGAAGTCAGTACCGCGCCTCTAGCTTTACGAATTCTTCTGGAGACAAACATATTCAAGAAAGAATTAGTCCCGCTTGAATCCTGTGGCAAAAGTATTTATGGCCACATTAGTTACTCCTTCTTTACTTCTTTCGTTTGGTTGTGGTGATCAAATTATCTCCTGATGATCCTCGCGCACCATATATAGAAGCTGCCGATCCATTCCTTCAAAAAACGTCGATAGATTGAATGTCATTTGGGGATCTTAGTTTTCAATCGAAGCTCCAATTAAACAACCAATCTAATAACGATCAATGGAGTAAAGGTTAGCTCCAAATGTAGAAAGACCTTTCTCAAAACGGATGTTTGAAACCGTTATTTGGATTACCCCTCCCGTCTAGTGCATCGAAAGGCCAGCTACTTTTTACCTGAAGTAATTGTTGCAGACTAGCGATGTTACCTCCTGTTGATCTTCAGGCTTTAACACCCACTACTGCAGAATAAATTTTGCGTTTTTATCTTGGAGAACCATAACAATCACAACTGCTTTCCTCAAGACTTTGAATATCCATCTTCAAGGCTTACGTAATATCAGTTTGGTTTCCCAATCTCTACTTCTTTGGGTGTTATAAGCCAACGAAAGAGATAACCAGAAATCTGATCTCCCGCCGCTGGACTTCGATCGAGAAACTTACCGTCAAAGATCTGTTGGGACTTCTCGTGTAGTCTTTTAATGATGACCGTTGCTCGGGAACTCCGTCTCCGGCGTAGCATGCCAATAACAGTACCTGTTATGATCCTGTTTGGGACATTGGCTGCTAGAACCCTGACACTGAATATCAGAGTCCATCGCAAAGCAACAATGTCTTTAGTTTCTTTGTAAATGTTTCCTCATAGGTTTTTTGTTTGATTTAAAAATGAAATAGGCATGAGTACTTATTATCAAAGCCTAAAAGTGTAGTATATATTTTAATTTTTGCAATTCCTTAACATTTGCTTCACTATGATCTTTAAAAACCGCTGTTTAATTAGATTAAATATATATTTTAGTAAATTATTAACAATTCGTTAATCATTTAAAAATGTTTTAATCCGTAAATGGAAAATCCGATTTTCCATTTGCAGAAATACTTAAAAAATCAAGTTTTTTTTAATATTTGAAAATTTGTGTCTTTTTTTGAACTGCCTACTGGACTTTGATTTAGACCATATTTAAAAATTTCATAGAAGTCCCCTAATTTAAAAAAAAAAAAATTGAGCAAGAGTGAGTGTGGTGCGATTTCTCTACGAATTTTTTTGGATTTTTCTTGATTCGATTTTTTCAATTTCGTAAACATCTTAAAACTTTGTCATTGACTCCTCGTATTCTTTTGACTCTTTAATTTTCCTATTCAATTCTATTTTCATGTGACAATTCCGCGAAAAGCTAGCTTCTTAATTTTATTTTTTCTCCTAATGAGTGAGAACTAACACTTTTAGCACAAGGTGTTTAGAAGGCGTAGTCAAAAAACAATGAAGGCGAAATACTTCCTAATGCCTCCCGTTTATATTCGAAATCTTGGGGGAATTGAGTGCCTACCAATGTAGAAGGTAGGTAATGAAGCTCAAGCTGAAGAAAGGTGTCTATGATGTACTTGTCCAATACTTGGGAATTCAAGTCTAAAATCGAGACGGTAATCATTAACACGATAACCTGGAAAGAACTCAATTTCGAACTCGAACTCAAGTTTTATAACACTCGGAACAGTGACGGTGATGCCGGTGCTGAGATCCCAGCTTTGATATTATGCCGAAAAGCCATCGCATAAAGCAAAATATCATCGACTGTGCAGTTCAAAAATAACTCGATGACAGTCTATCTCAAAGGCTTACTGGTCAGCTAACAGATGCGGGCCATTTTTCATGAAAAAAGCCTTAGAACCAAGGAAGGTCCTTAAATTGAACGAGGCTTATACTTCTGAATCTCTGTTTCTAAATCACCTTTTAACGCAACCTAATAAAGTGGAGGAGGTCATATCGATCCGAACCAACGGTGATAACCAATCTACTTCTCCGCACCGGTATATCAAACGAGTTTTTATCAGAGAAATCAACGACATTATTTCACCATTGTCTCGGCAGCTTTTCATAAATTACCGCTTTAATATTATGAGGGAAGTTTCTTTGATCAAAAGTGCTGGTAAGTAAGATCAAAGTCAACCCCCAAGATCCCAGAGGTGAAGCAAGTTATTTGAGGGTTACATCTATATTATTGAGGATTTGTTGGGGCGATTCACAGCCTAAAATCTTTCAAACTTCTTATGGGATTTTCCAGATTCAAGCTACCAACAATATGCTCTAGTGGAAGAAAAATGTATGGATGCACTGACTCATCCAACATATAAGTTTTGGAGGAAAAATGCTCGTTTCCGAAGGCGACTTTAAATACTTGGGCTTCTACGCGAGAATATGATATTACGCTTAACCCCAGATTTGAACAGAGTAAACCTCAATCATTGATGAACAGTTTCAAGATGTTCCCGCCATCTGCCACGCAATTCAAAAACGTCAGTTCTGCTTTGGAAACACTTTCGAGCGAGGAATCTAATGAACCGCGAAAAGGAATACCGAAAGCTTTTGAATGAGTATGAAAAGAATTCTGAAGGAGCGGCAAAAACAGTGATGTGATTGGGAAAGCTACTATGAAGTAGATTCTCCTGGCAAAAAATACAATCAGACTTATTGGGCATAGCATTCTGATCCGGTACCCGGCTGACGGATCAGGAAGTTGCTGGGGTACTCTCCGAGATGATAGTATGCGGTGATTGAAGCTTGCGAAAGTGGAAGTGAGGTAGATTCCCGGTGGCAAAAAAAGCCAACGAAACACATTAAAGGCCACTAGAACTTTTATGAAATGGACGGCTCAAATATAGTTTCGGGAAAGGGGTCTCGATGGGTTTTTGCTCAAAAACTGGACCAAAATGTATTCAATACGGTTGAAGGCTGGAAAGTTTTGGGATGGGCTTTTTTTAACCGAAAAAGCACGGAGGTCAAGCAGGCCAGACAGCCGTCACCCGTTCTTTCGGCAAACAAAGTTTCAATAATTGAACCAGACCTTCGGTATGGTTTTTCGAGTAATCGGCTGTATGGTCGGGTAGACTTCCGATGTCGAATATCCTGCCGTGTCCGGACTACGTTTGGGTTTTAGAGGCGGTAGGTATGTTTTACCAATAAATGCAGAAGAACTTCAATGAGCAAGTGAATGCCGTTTATTCTCTTTTGCTAAGACAAAATTACATGAAGCTTTATGGCAGCAGGATTTGCTGGCGGCTTACTGTCGCACCGTGTGGAAATTATGAATTTTACTCTATCGCCGGCTACTTTACCTACGCTAACCGAAGGCAATTAGTTTACTACGACGACTTAGTTTTTTAATAATAAGCCCGAACGAGTAATATACTTTCCAATGATGCCTGAGAACGTAGAGACTTCAGCTAATTCCTTTGTTGATCACCAAAGCTTTGAAATTAAGTAGCCTTTTCGCTCGAATGGCGGCCGGATCCGCTATGGGAATCCGAAAATGGGCGTAAATACCGCCTTACTGAGCGCTCTCTCCACTGGTAAGAATTTACTTAATCGCAAAGGCTTTTGGCGATGTTTTTCGGGACTGATGCGCTTGCTTCGGACCATAATGAACCATGTTCGAATTTGGATTCAAACATGATTACAGTTTTGGCAGTGAGTGGAAAACTTGATTTTAACACTAAACGCAGGTGCTTTCCTCAATAACAGTCAAGTATTTTTTCCTGATTTTCAAGCATTTTGGAGGCATCGAAACTATCTTTTTCTAATTTCGGACCTGCTTCCAATTATAGGTTTATGGATTATTATAAGTACAAGTACAATTCCCAATTATTTCTCTTGCTTTGTCCATTACAGTTTAGAAAGTTTTTCCTAACTCAGCTGCCCGATGTGCGATTTTCGGGGTTCCGGGAAAATGGTATTTTTCAGACTATTTAAAAACTGAAAACTCGCCAACATTATATGGAAGTGGGTTATTCCTTGCATAATCTCTTTCCGAAATCTTTCAGAGGTGGAGTTTGGAGCAGGAATTCTGAGAATGGGAAGTACTTGCGTGAGGAGCCAGATTCGGAGTAAAGCGAACTTTCATTCAGGTGAATTAAATTTTTTAAACCGCAACGATGCCAAGGGTTCCTAAAAGGAAAGAGCAATAGGGCTAGAGAACAACCATTGGGTCATCTTTTAATGAATTGAATTTTAAAAATTCCAGAAAGTCTTCTGAATCGTAAGTGCACCAAGGTTTAGCAGCGAACACTAGGCAATTAGATAAGAAAACCAATGTTTGTTTGTTTGAGCTTAAAACGTTTTGTTCAGAAGTATTTTTCCCGAAAAGAGGTCGCCGAGGTTTCGTAAAAGACACAAAGTATTGGCTACAAACTATTGGGCCCATACTTGGGCCTGCCTACCGGATGCTTGAATTTATTCTGATATCTTTAAACCGCAAATAGGATATAACGTCATTGGTAATCTGACTTCCGACTGTCAATCAAGAACTAAGACTTCACTGTCATCATTTCCGGTTTACCAATGATAAATACTCAGTTGAAATAGTTAGATTTTCATAAATGTCACTTCTTTCTTGACAAGTAAATCATCGATTTTTTCAAACCGCGTACTGATCCGTGAACTTCTGCAACTTTTCTCCTCAGCCCGCTTAATATCAATTCATCTGAGGCCCCATCTTTTTGGGAGTTTTTTTCACTCGTCATTGGTATCTTTTTCCGAACTGTTTCTCAAAAGAGATTTTTCCTTCTTCAACATTCAATTCTTGGCTTGTTTTTACCAGCGAATTCGTGACGTTTTTCAGTTAAAGCCAGTATTGTTCAAAATGATTATTTCCCCCTTGTTTTGGGGGTGCTAAGACCAAGAATCCGAAGTTAATGATTGCTTTCTTTCTCGATTTCTGAATTCATTTGTTCGCCTCAAAACGTTTGATCGCCAGAAGTTCTTGCTCAGGAGTATTAACAGATGAAATTTGGACTGAGTGGAGTGGGCGCGCCATAAGTATTGCACCATAAACCGCCATCAAGCAATATTAGGCATAAGCCTTGCCCGCTCTGATTTTTCCATAATTCCGGAGCAGTAAAATGGTTTTACCGCTTTTTTGCATTGCTCTAATGCTTCTTCCAGATATAGTTCGATTTTCTTCACATGATTTAAACTTATGAAGTTGATCAGTGTTTTCCAATTTTTTCTCCTTTTACCAATTCATCGCAGATTAACCATCTTTATTCCATATCGAAAACCATGTTTGGTAAAATTATTCTCCTTGACAAAGCGTGAATGCATTCATGTCCATTACGTTGAGGTTTTCTTTTCATAGACTCATTGAAAAGGTGATGGTTTTTCATAATTTTGTGGTCGCTTGGAATCTTTCTCAGTAAATCCTGCGGTATAACACGCCAATCTACTGAGTGCCCTTTCAAAACAACTTCCAGCTTTCTATCTCGATTTGCTCTAAGGCTGGCGGTGGAATCTGTGGTGAAATAAGGGATTACCAATTCCAGCCTCAAAAATTACAAATTCTGGGGCCTTTTTCTAAATGGGCGAATGGCCTTCTCGAATAAATGGGTTTCACAAACGCCTTTCAATTTAATTCCGGAACTCAATCAGTGTACATTCCGCTTGCTCTACCGCACTCCTTGAAGTGCCATCTCATTGATCAAAGTGGCAAGCATGCCATGTAATCTCCCTGAAACTCGATCTATCCCGGCTTTTTTCAGCCTGACCCCTGAAAATATTGCCGCCTCCGATCACGATTTGCAATTTCAACACCATATCTTCACTTTTTTGATTTCTTGGTGTATTGCTGAAGTACATTGGGTCTATGCCATAACTCTTTCGCCCATCAATGCTTCTCCAACTGAGTTTGGAAGCAATATTCGCTTTTATTTCATCTTGTTTGTGTGTTGATATAAGGTCTTATAATTCAGATTTCTTAAGTGATTTCCGAAGCGAGCTATTCCACTGAAAAATGTCGAAGACAGGCTATTGGAAATCCCCAATAATCCCCCCAAAATATAATTTCTTCAAGCCATTATGCTAGGCAAAAAAATCAAAAATTGGATTAGCAACCTTGATTTTTTCGACACATATCCTTTAGATTCAACTTTCACCAATTTCACGATGCCGTCTCCTGGTGATTTGATACTGTTTTCCATTTTCATTGCTTCTAGAATTAGAACCACGTCTCCCCTTTTTTACTTCATCTCCTGGTTTAACTTTTTAGACAAAATCAAACAGGCATCGGAGCCTTTAATCTCCTTAAGCGCATTGGAAAGCTGAAAGATTCTCATACTAACTTTTTCTAAGAGCAAAATCATGTCGATCTTGGATTGGGAGAGGAAATTTTATTTCAAATCGAATCTCTGAAGTGTTTGGAACTCTCTTTCGAAGGAAATTAATTCAGCTTCGATTGATTTATTTTTGGATTGCAAAAATGAATCTTCGTGGGTGAAATCCATTGCAGAATCCCAGGAAGAGTGGGGCTGCGCGTTGACCGCGATAGAATCGTCTGATTTCCTCAACCCAGAAAGTTCTTATTTTGGTTTTTTTACTGTAAACAATTCCCTTTTAATTGAATCCGAATATACAATTTCCTCTCTAAGGTGATCTGTTTCTTACTACATGAATGATAAGACTAATTTTCTTCCCGCTGCTCAATTTTAGCAAATCGCTTTATTTCTTATCAGTTCTAGTTTTGTTTTTGATTTTGGTTTGGTCATGCAAGTCTGCGGAGTTGTCTGATCAGCCCAAAATTATCCCGAGGAGAAACTCGAGATGAATCAGTGAAGAAAGCGTGGATTTCGATTGATACACTTGCGCTTAGAAGACCTAAAAAATCTCAAGGAAAAGGCGATTGAAATCCTAACCCGAAGGCTCCAAAAAGCGAGTTTTGAATCTTCATATTGATCTGGATTTGAAGCTTTGAATTATGAAGCTCAAACCGTGATTGGCCATGTTACATCCTCCGAATCAAGCCTTTTAAATACCCACAAAAAATCTTGCAGATAGTTGCGCAGGATTTCGAATTAAGTAAATATTTTTTTCCAGTCAGAAAGGGAAATCGACTGAGTTAGCATACTCCTATGACGAGCAATTGATTCCGCTATATCTTCCTAGGAACTAGAATGAGCGAGAATACTTTCAATCTGATTTTTTTTGATTACAAGGCAATTTCCCAATAAAAATTCAAGGAGGTGGACGAGGGGCCAATTCAGGACACAAAAGGCCTCTATTTTATCGATCGTTGGAATAACTATTTCGGGTAAGCCAGGATGAATCTGGACCCAAGGCGAAACTATGCATAAATTCCAATGGTTTTTCCAACCATCGATCAATCCAATGACGGATTTACGCAGCGCTTAACTCGTTTAGCTGACTCATTGGTATCGATTAGTAATGTGAGTTTTATTCGCCCAAAAGAAAGTGGGAAAATGGGATGAGAATTTGATTCTTGGGAGATGAAAATGCCTCATCCACCTTTACTGGTAGCGTTTTCGAATTGGAGATTGAGAAAGTAAACTGCCCGTGTGGGAGGATATTCCGCTAGGATATTACAATTGAAGAGGGTACAAAAATGGAGCAGCGAAAGTGTTCCAGAATACACCAGAAATGATAGGGTTTTTCTTCAGACATTTTTGGCGTAAGATAATCCTTGGCCGAAGGTATGATCAAGTGGTTCGTTTTCGGCGGGATTTTTGTCTCAGGGGCTATGGAAAATACGACGGCTTCCATTTTTATGGAAGAACTGAGACTCACTGAGCGTGAAGCCATTGATGGGAGTGGGATTCATTATTTGCGCAATGAGTTGTTTCACCAATGGTTTGGGACTCATGTGACTGGCAAGAGTCTTGGTCTAAACTGCCTCTTAATGAAGCTTTTTGCAACTATATGTGGGAGTTTTTTATGGAACGAATACAAATATGGACCTGATGAGGCGAAATTTTTAAAGTTGATCAGTGGCAGAAAATTACTTTTGCCGAGGCAGAATCCAGGTTGAAATTTAATCAGATTTGATATTTCAGATTCCTTTAGGATATGTTCGGATTCTCATAGCTATTCAAAGGAGGCCGTAATCGCGCTTCAGATGCTTCGGGACCTATCTTTGGAGAAGAGGTCTTTTTTATGAAGGGCTTAAATTATTATCTAAAATCTCATGCATTGCAAAGTTGTGGAAGTAACATGATTCTTAGACTGCATTTGAAAAAAGTTAGTGGAGAGGAATTTTGAATTGGTTTTTTCATCAATCGGTTTTCTAGGCAAAGGACATCCTGAGTTAGAAATTAAGGTGGATTTATTCAAGCCTGAGAATATTTTAGTGTCCATTACCAGCACAAGGATTTGCCGCAAATTTCCTATTCCAATTTCCTTTTGAATCAGCTGGTATGTAGACGGAGAAAGAGAAAAAAGGAAGTTCCTTTTTTGAATAAAGCATTCCAACAGGTTTGCCTTGGATAATAAAATGCCAGTAGATCAAGTATATTTGATGAGGAAAAGAATGTTCTGGCAAACTTCAACATCAGCGAAATCCGGAATCTTATCAGAAGCAATTTTTTAACTTCTAAAATCGGAATCGCACGTTATGAAGCGCTCGACAGTCTTGTTTTCTAATGGAGCGAATTGAAGGAACTGAAAATTGTTATCACAACGCATTATCTTGAGATAGTTTTTTGGCTATTAGAGAATCTGCATTCGGTAAATACAGGGAATACAAGTTGGCTTTCCGTTGACAAGAACCTTGAAACAAGGTGTTTTGGCTACGTTAAAGAAATGATTTTAAGAAAATCTGTTGAAGCTGTGCAATATTTGAATCGCGCTTCGCCAGCTAATGATATGCAGTCAAATATCAGCAGACATTCAAGCGTTTTTTACAAATGATCCTTCCTATTGATTTCCGATCTGCGTTGAATGGGTTAATGGAGGAAGGAATTGATTTAGAGCCAGAACTATATAGCCTCAATTTGATCGGAGAGCCAAAACTTCAGGATAGTGATTCCCTGTTGCGGATTTTTTTATAATCAACAAAAAACCTATTGCTTGGGAAAACGCGCCTGGTTTTCACTCGCAGAATAAAGACACTCTCAGGAGAGGGAATTATATTTTTATTTGGGATATTTCAGGGAGTATTTTTAGCCCCGTTTTCCGGAAGGAGGAAGTGGAAGAAGCTATTTCAAATTTGTTTACCATTTCTAGATGGGGATGAAAAAAGTTTCATCCGACTTGGGAGCATTTCAGGCTTGTTGGGCAAATTTTCTGATGAAGAGGTAGTGATTTGACCGTTTGGGTCAAGAGTACAGCTCAGAAAGCGACCCAGAATGAAATGTACTAATCATTACTTCATGGAAGTAATAAAAAGGAGAAAATTAAAAACGATTTGAAAGCTAAAAGGTTTGTAAAATAAATATTGCAAAAACTCATCAAATTTGGAATGCATGTTTTTGAACTTTAGGTAAAAGCCTATAATTTTGCCATCCGTTAGAGAGTAAAATGTCTTAAAAGAAGAGTAGTAACGGGTGTGAAAAGGGGGAATAACCAAAGCGGGTGCCCAACTGGGACGGACTGTAAATCCCGTTGACTTATGTCTTCACAGGTTCGAATCTGTTTCCGCCACATTATTGCTCAAATCAAATTTTTTTTCTAAATTTTGGCAGGGCTAAAAAAATTCGGCTTAGCCGGATTACAAGCGGAGTAGCTCAGTTGGTAGAGCGGCAGCCTTCCAAGCTGCAGGTCGCGAGTTCGAGCCTCGTCTCGCTCTGTGTTTTTTCTAGTGATAGGAAATGCCATCAGGTCTAAGCCGACGTAAGCTCAAGGGGTAGAGTATTCCCTTTGTACGGAAGGGGTCACGGGTTTCAATTCCCTTCGTTGGCTCAATCGGCTTTTAATAATCAACTAAATATATCTTTTAACTTAAACTGAGGAATTTTCACGCATGGCAAAGCACAATTCGAACTTTTCCAGCCGCACGTTTAACATCGTACGATTGACACGTATGAAACATGGCAAAACCACTTTGACTGCCGCTATTACAACAGTATTTGGCTGCAAAGGGTCTGTCCTGAATTAAGAGATTTCTCTTCTATCGACAACGCGCGGAAGAAAAAAGAAAGAGGAATTACTAATTTAATACCTCTCACGTAGAATATTCAAACCGAAAAGAGAACACTACGCAACAAACAGTAGATTGCCCTGGACACGCTGATTACGTTAAAAACATGGTTAACTGGTGCCCGGCCCAAAATGATGGAGCTATTCTAGTAGTAGCCGCCACTGACGGACCAATGCACAAACAAGAAGAGCACTCCTTTCTGGCTCGCAGTAGGTGTAACCTCAATTGGTAAGTATTTATGAACAAAGTAGTATGGTTTGACGATCTGACTTCTTTGAGCTTTGTGGAGATGGAGATCAGGAGCCTTCTTTCGTTCTATTGATTTTTTGATGGTGATAATATCCCTGTAATCGCAGGTTCGCACTCGGTGCATTGAACGGCGAAGAAAAAGTTGGTAAACACTGTAATGGAATTAATGGATGCAGTTGATAGCTTTTACTCCATTCTGAACAAGAGCAAGTTGATAAAGAATTTCTTGATGCCAGAGAAGAATGTATTTTTCCGAATCACAGGTCGTGTACAGTAAAAGCTACAGGAAGAATTGAGAGAGGAATAGTTAAACCTCCTGGGTGAATCAGTTACATCATCGGATGGGGCTTGAAGGCTTAAGTCTACATAAACTGGAAGTGGAGATTGGTTCCCAAATTCCTTGACAGAGGTGAAGCCAGGTGACAACGTAGGTTTTTAATTGTAAGAGTATCAAAAATCCTGCAGATTTAAGAAGAGGAATGATTTATCTGTAAAGCCAGGATCTTGTAAAGCCACTATGCGCACTTCAAAGCAGAGGTTTAACGTTTCCTTGTCGAAAAAAGAAGAAGGTGGACGTCACACTCCATTCTTCAACAGATACAGACCACAGTTTCTACCTTAGAACTACTGAACGTACTGAGAGAT
>Ga0163217_1040991_pt1 | contig 13376 bp, 17 predicted proteins | sample SynspAceP_FD_185933 | JGI IMG/M metagenome (GOLD analysis project Ga0163217, IMG submission 185933) | Saline lake microbial communities from Ace Lake in Antarctica - Synechococcus sp. Ace-P (PacBio error correction) | ecosystem: Environmental > Aquatic > Non-marine Saline and Alkaline > Saline ...
AAAGGGAAAAAAGGGGGAAGGGAAAAAAGATGTGTCCCCCTTTTGGCCAACGGGAATCCCGTTACCCCATCGCCTTTTCGACCCACCTGTCGCAAAAAAAACGGTCAACGCCGTAAAATCGGCGAGACCGATTTCCGATGGTCCGCCGGACGTGGCCTTGTTTGCCAACCGACTCGCCCAATCGTTCGATCAGGTTTTTTTCGCGATGCCCACGTTGGACTTTCGTCGACACGCACCGGCGGTACGGAATCCCGGCCGCGTTGAAATTGCCGTAGAAACAACCGGCCTCGGCCGCGGTTCAACGAGGGTTGCGCAAATACATCGGAGTTCACCCCTCTTTCGTCTCGTCATCGTCGCGCTGACGGGCCTGCACGATTTGGAACGTTTTTCGCCCGGGCGTTGACTCGTCCAAGGAATTCGGTGCCCGTCAACCGAATCAACGAACCCGGTAATTTCAACGCCCGCGAGTTTGTTTATTCGATCTCCACAGCCAACCCACCATCGGGGTGCCGAATGGGGTGGACACGCCCGGTTTCGAATGAACCGATCAAAACTTCGCCCACGGCCGATCGCGACGGGCGCGACCGCCCGGCCCCATCAAAATCCCCGTGGACCAAACAGCTCTGGATCGCTTTCGACCAACTCGCCAACGTCCGGCCACACGCAACCTCGCAATCTTCGCCAAATCTCGCATCATCCGCAGCGACTCGCACGCGTCGGGCAATCCGGCCGCCGACGTGTCCCCGTCGCGGTCGGCAGTTGCCGACCAACTTGGCGGTGAATCAATTCAGTGGCGCGCCCGCGTCGGCTTTGCTCGTCGTGGTGGATTCACATGCGTTTGGAATGCCAGACGGATCGCGAACGCCCCGCCGATAACCGCTGCGTTCGTCTTAACTGTTCGAAACGAGTACGGCCCAAACGACACGCCTCCCGGACCGCGTCGGGATCGATCGACCCGCGGCCATAATCTCGATATCTTCCGTCTGACAAGGTTTCCAGTCACCGAAGGGGGGCAATAAGGCGGGCGGCAATGAACGACCCGATCACTGCGGCGGCGTGGGAAGGAGCTTCGCTGGATCGCGTTTTCGCATCGCGGCCTCGCGTACCAAATCCCGCTGCGAGATCAACGGCGAACTTTCCCGCACCGCCCAACCGAACAATCAACGCGGCCCGGCGGGAATCGATTCAGGATCCGAATGAAAGCCTGGCGATTCGACTTAAGCGTTGCCAGAGACCGCCGGTAAATCCGTTTCGCCGCTGCGTCGCAAGCAATTCATCCCATCCCGTGATGGCGACCTTCCGAGGCTTCTGGATCGCTCGTCGATTCGGACATCGATTTCCGAAACATCGAAAGCTTGATTTCGCGGCGCCCGGAGAGATCGCACGCCACGATTCGAAACACCCCGCTGCCGGCCCAGCGGATTGGCAACGGCCACATCGGCGAGAAATCCGCCACGATAAAAGAACAACCTTGCTCTTGATGCACCGCCGAGAATCGCGACGGGGCGATCGTTTTTGCGGGTCGGCGAAGATGTTCGATCGCAGTCCTTGCAAATCGGCCGGCAATCGACGAGCAGCATTCCGTTGGAACGCTCGAGCATCGCGGGGAGGGCTCGCGAAAGTGGCCGCCGAAATGATGGCCGAACGCCGATTCAACCACGGCGTGCGAGATTCATAAGTTTTTTGCATGGGCAATGGGATCGAGTCTCATCACTCCCCAGCACGCGCGCAGTTCACCAACTCGTTTTCGCACAACGCGAGCCGTCTTCGGCACGCCGGCGGACGGGGCCGTCCAATACGCCGAAAAGCAACGCGTTCCCAGATCTGACTCATCTTTCCATAACCACACCTAACAAATGCCCCGGCATGCGAGAGACCGGGGATCGAACCACTGGGGAAGAAGACGCTCCTCACGGGTGATGCCGTCGCCAACGCGACCGCTTCGGCGGTGCTCATCAAACGGTATCTCCGGCGCGGACGTCCTTGCCGCCCTCGTCGCTGAGCGCCGCTTGCGCAAATCGCGAAACACGGTGACCACATTCGACCAGCGATCGAATCGACCCGGCGTGATCGTGCCTGTTTCCGCCAGCATCGCTGCGGCGCGTGTGGACACGATTCCCCGTTCGCAGAACCTCGTCGGCGATCGGGGGATGGTTTTTAAAGTTGAATCGGACGTTTTCAAACGCGGCGGACCATTTCCGACACACCCCGTCCACGCAAGTTGGCCTGTCGCGATGATGGCAAAATTCCTCGGCGGGCGAAACACCTGTTGCCTTCTTCGTCGGCCGGCGTGATCCATCTCGGGGATCATCAATCGCCCGCTCGCTCAAGACGGAAATCAACGCGCTTGGGACTTCGGGCAAAACAGCGCTGATTTCCTTTCTTCAAAACCGCACAACTTGCCGTCCCAACGCATTGCGGTCATGACCGGCGAGGGCACCAAGTGCCTCACGGCACCGGGCCCCGATCGAGCAACATCGCGTAGTTCCAACGTACGAATTGATCCTCCGTCGTGGGCCCGCGGTTTCTTGGACGGCGGAGCGATCCGGTGCCACTGATCGCGACGGCGAGCCAATTTCGCCCAAACCATCGATTTCGGGCCGCCCGGTTCCCGACAGTCATCAAACCCGCGTTCGCCGGCGAAGCGTGACGACGCAGCGCTGCACGAGGTCGCGCGAGGCGACAAACTTTCGCTGATCACACGAGACGTGGAGCCTTTCGTTTTACCCGACTTTTGACACCTCGCTCCCACAGATGAAATCGACGACCGCTTGCGCGTGACAGCAACCAACCGCCGGACAGGGCGCGGGTGTCGGACTCACGAAGTGCCGTCAACTCCTCGGCAATGACGAATTTCCCGCTGGCGGCAGTTTGCAGCGCGGCGACCGATGCCGGACCGTTTTTACGCTGGCTCATCGTTTGATTTTTTCTTGCCAGCTGGATTTTTCCGGTTTTGGAATGGTTTGGTTGGACGTTTTAAACTTGGAAGTTAAGCGCGAGATCCAAATTCGTAAGCCCCGAAAGGTCAACGCGGAAAAGCATTTTCCGAACGTAGTCGGAGCGACAACTGCATGCTATCAAAATTTCCGTCTGGGCTACGCCGTTGACGTAAAAAACCGAGTCATCTTCGATAACCAGAAACTCAAGTGGGTAGCAGGGGTCAGTTGTGATCCCGGCCGGGCAAGTCGGCGGAATCCTCCACTGTGTGGATCACTGCAAAGAAGGTTGGCCCCTAGCGACACGCAACAACGGTCCTTAGGCATCGCGTTAGATCGCCATCGGCCGACTCAGCATCATCAAAACGAAACCGAGCATAAAAATGCCGCTAAATACCAAAACGGCCAGCGACGCCTTTTGATAACAGCGAGCCACTGTGTACAACCGAACAACGCGTGCCCACCCGTCCGTCAACGCCGGCGGCAAAATACCGGCAAGGCCGCCGGTACACGCCACTGCGAACGACCGCCGAGGCGATCAACCGCGATCCAGAACGCTAGGCAATAACAACGGCAACTCGATCCCACAATTCGTTCACAGCCCACTCCGCAATCGATCCCGAAGACGTTTGCCAAACCGAATCGCTGATCCGGCATATCCGATCGCATCACCACGTTACGCGATCACGCCGCTGCGCACCCCCACCGCCATCATCGGGGGAAATCAGCGTTTGCGTCGCGGAGCAATCTCACCCGCCTGGGATGCCGGAACTGAACAGTCGAACGATACGCCAGGTCGATGAACCGGGCCCGGGATCAAGAACGCGCCGTCATCACGGCATCCACGACGCCACCGCCGCGAGCGTTCGCGCGACCGAACCGTGCCAACATCCCGCCGCACGGCGTGACAATGTCGCGGTGAACGAGGCGAGCTGCAATGTCCACACATACTCGCCCGCGAACATCGACCGGCGCCTCGAGATCGCTTTCCACAGCAAGCGATCGACCACGAAGGCGAGCGGTTGCCCCGCGAACCTAAACTCCACACTGGGTGGTCAGCCTGCCATCCACCCAAGCACCGACACGATCGCCCCCTGACAAAAACCAACATCGACACGATCACGCCGAGCGTCGAACGACGGCTCGAAAGTAACCGTCCTGCGCCCGTCGATTCCGGACTCAACTGGAACCGGAGCGTCCGCTGGCGACGTCGGAATCAATCCGTCCCGAGCGTCCGCCGACGTGCAGCCCTTTCACGCCGCATTCGCCTCCAAAGCAGCGCCGGAACGCCAAACCGATCAAAATCGGTAAACCACGTCGTCCACCGCCAGGGCGTCCAATTGGATCGAGCCGCATAGAACGATAAAATTGGTCCGCGACGGTTCGCACGCTGTGTAAATTCACCACGCTCATCTCCGTCGCCCGCGAGCAAACCCACACGATGATCATCGCCGCGACCAACACGCCGGGACCGCGCGATCCGCCAAACGGACGCGAAAACCACGCGGTCGATTTCCCAAAATCCAGTGCCGAATGCTGGATCACCTCGGGAGCGATGTTTCCGGGTCGCCAAAGTACGTCCGCGATCGCCAACGATCGCCGCCCCATGCACAGCCATGAATCCAACCCACCCAGATCAGGTTGCCGCCCGTCATCGTCTTCATCAGCCAACCGATATTTTACCCGCCGGTCGACTCCCACCCCGCCGCGTGCAAAACAAACGGCATCGGCGATCCGAAAATAGCAATCCCCGCCACCCAAACCGTTATCAAAACGCTCGCCGCATTCGGATCAAGCCACCGCGAGCGAAACCGAGACCGAGCAGAGCGACCCGCCGCCGCAGCGCGACGCCGATCCCCGCAACACCTCGCCACCCCGGAAGAGACGGCCATTTAAAGCGAACGTCTTCCCCATCGCGGCCCCCAATCGGTTTGCAAACAAATCAACCATCAACAGTCATTTCATCTTTGAGAGAATCCTCCTTTCAAAAACCTCATCCATCCTATTCGCTACCGTTGTTCCGCGTCACTCCAGCGACGCGGATCAATCGCTGTTGTAGGCCGGAACTCGCCAGAGTTTGGTTTTCACTGGGAATATCAAAGTCCTGGCGACTTTCGGCCTACGATTAAGTTGCGCCAGGTTTTTTTGTTCGCGGTCGCTAACGCAGGCGCCAGCGGACGGAACTCCTCAATCCGTCTTCCTCGAACTGTCTGCATGTTCAATCCGGATCGAGTCGATACGATCCAATTCCAACCGATCGGGGTCCCCGGCTGAAAGGCGGTTGTCCGTTTTGAATGTGTGGTTCTCCGTAACCGGTCGCTCGCGAGTCGGAGAATCCTTCCATCGCCATGAATCATTTTCGAGTGGACGGGGGAAATAAAAACCGAACAACCTTGATAGTTCGGGGACCGCCGCCTGCTCACACTTCGGATCCACTCAACATCACTCGGATACAGCCGAGCGAGGCCTCCATCACCGCCCGCGGTTGCATCCGAAGCGGCGGCAAAGAGTCCTGGGAGTTGTTTGATGACACGCCGAAGGTTTCGCCTTGACGCACGCCCGCGTTTTGAAGTTCCGCAGGTGCCACACTGACGCACTTTGTCATCACTTTCGACCAAGGGAATGTTTCGGATCACGGAGATACTTGTCACACGACTCAATCGCCGTATCGCAACTTGAACCGACGCCGAGAAAGATCCATCGCCCAAATCCATCGTCCTCGATCTCGACTTGGTAAACGAAACATCAAATCACTCGCACCGGCGATCTGCACGAGGTTCGTCCATCGCCCGCCTGAACGTAGGTACCGCAGCGTCCGTTCGGGAGACTGGGTTCCACCATGATGCTACGGGAAGCGTCAGCAACACGGAGAGGGGCAAATTGGCAGCATCAGCATTTGGGCTGGCCACCCCTCTCACGCATCACCGCCGAGGCACCCAAGACGTCACCCGCTTCCCATTCGCAATGATCGGATCGGCATCGAAGACGGCCACGTGGATCCGCTCGGACGCGAATCGTCCATCATCGCCGGCGCTGGCTCCCGAGTAACGTGTGAAGAAGTCCGAAAAATTCGCGATTTGCTTGCCATGCTTGCTCGTTCAGGTGACCGAAGACTGCACGACGGGTGTGGTTTCGACGATCGGCACGAACAAGGGTCGCCTCCGTCAGATGATCCGCGCAACACCAATTCGCAATCCGTTTTGTAGATGGAGTTTATCGACCAGCGGCAGAATGAAGTGGTGGACAATTCGAGTTGGTCCGTCCCGACCCTCAATCCAAACGCACCGCGATCGATCAAAGAAACGTCGCCAGAAATTGGAATAGTTTTTCGACATAGAGACGGTTAGACTTTGCTCCTCGGGGGTCCACCTGCGAATCGGGCGGGTTTTCGGCAAGCGTTTCCGTAAACGCGAAAGTGTGCCCATGCCGGATCGCTTACGCACTAAGCCCGGTAGCGTTGATCGAGAGGTCTCGGATTGCCAATCTTGCCCGACAGATGCCGCTCCGAACGAGGCTGGAAGCCGAAGTCGGGTTCGGGATGACCGTCCAAGCGAGCGAGACAAGCCACGTCCGGTCAGCGTTTCCATTTTCGCTTCGCTAACATCCGTCCGTCCGCTGCCCCAGTTTGAACACGTGGCCCCACTAACCGGCGCAACGAAGGAGTCGCGAACAGGCTCTATGCCGTATTAATACGAGTCCTCTCGTTGACGGCAATTTCGTCAGCATGTACCGAAACTCCGTCGCTGGTACGAGACTGCCCTCACCCTCCTGCTCGAACAGTTTCAAGCGCAACTCCAATTCGCTGCGACTGGTGCTGGCGAACAACAGGTCATCGCGGGAGAGCGAGAAACGCGGGGCGCGTCGGTGCCTCGTCGGTATTCGAGAACCTCATTTGCTGCTGCAGTTTCGAAACACCGAGCAGTGAAAGCAGGCCTTTGAACAGCCGAAGGTTGTTCGAGTTTGGCCACGATGGTGAGGCCGGTGCCGTCAAGTGAAAAGAGATCGGGAGCGAACAATGCCAACTTTCGGCTGGTGAGGCCCGATTTCAAAAACGCGTCCACCAATCCGCGTCAATCCCCAAATGTCGCGCGAGTCACTTGGCTTCCAAATTGTATTGGAGGCCATTTTCCCCGTCAGAGTCGTCCCCAAGCTGGCGCCGGAAACGGGCTCCGAATCCAACAACGCGGAAATCGATTCCGGCGCTTGCCAACATACACGAAAAAGGCGGTCTGCCGTCCGGCACGACGCTCGCAATCGCCAAGTGACCAGGCCGGGCCTGGCCGTCGAGCATTTCCTGCGACGGGTGCGACTGGTACCTCAACGCCCGGCAACGCAATTCACGCTCGATGGTTGCCTCATCACCAGTATCCGGTGAACATCGAGATTTTGCAACTGCAGCGTTTTCTTCGATCGTAGCAGGCGCGACCGCCAATACGGAGAACAAGGCAAAGGTTGCGGAACGCGGATCTCGTCGAGGGATTCAGCCGCAATCTCCTGATCCAAACGTTCAAAACACCTCCGTTTTGCCTGCCATTTGATACGGCCCTCCAAAGCGAAGCGTCTCGCGTCCCCGATCACGCCCTCGCAGTTTCCCGTGAGGGTTCCTCGGAAACTGTTCGAGGGGTTCAACGTGATCACCAGATCATTGTCAGACAATCGGTTGTGTGCTTTCAATGGCAGCGATTCGGCCGATCGCTTCCGCTGGCACCAACACCAAGTTTGTATTTGAGATTGGGCGCCGCGTCGTTGTTGTCGAACCGGACGAGTGAGCATCGGGCGTAATCTTCCCTTGATGTTTCTGCAGGAGAAGCAGGTTCATCGCCACCCGTTCGCATTTCCATCCGTCCAGAGCACCCAGTGCATACCATCGTCACGGAGGGACGCAGCTGAACGCCAACACATCCCGGTTTCTCCTCCAACACGACCTTCCGCTCATCAAATTCCGGTGAGTCCTGCTCCGGTGAGTCGGCTGCGTTTGCGACTGTGAAAATCGAAATCGAACTTGGGGATCAAAAACAGACGACCCTGTCGAAATGCGTCGACGAACTCGCTGTTTAAACCGTCGAGTCGCCGTGACGGTGCCACCCCAACCATCGGCAAGATGTTCCCAGCGGTGTCCTTGGGAAAAGTCCGCGATCACTCCGGGCGATGCCGTTTTTCTCTTGAGCGAATTCCCGGCAGCCTTCGAGCCCCACTGGACCGTCCAACGACCCCGTTTTGGAATTTCCCGCTCCTTGCAACGCGGCCGTACATCCGATGCCCAAATGTCTTAACCCAGGTTTGGCCCCGGTGGGCGTTAGGTAAAAGTTTCACGAATGTCCTGTCTGTTTTTCCTGGGACATACGAATTTGCCAAATGCCGTCGGCGGGGTACGAAATAGTGCCGACGTAGGCCGTGCAACGCTCCGTCTCCGACTCGCGTTGTGCGACGTCGCAGCAACCGGTTGATCAGCGGATCCGCGAAGCTGAAAAATGCACTCAAAAGCAACGAGCCAGCAAAGGAACTGGCCAAACCGAAAATTCCTGGTTTCGAATGATGTCTCATCATGACTCGGCCTCGGCGTGAAAGGGGCAATCGGAATGAAAACAGCAAGAGATCACGGGGGCGTGATTCGCTAACGACCACGTGCCCTGCATCCACTCAGGAGACCATATTGACACGCGGGTGTGGCGGCGACATCTGAAAAATTTCACCAAGGAGTGCCCACGAAACGGCGGGAACAAATCCGTCATTGTTTCGGCGGTTCCTATTTCATGCGGTCAATCCGATCGAGCATGAACATCGGTGGGGTTTTCAAGGCGAGGATCGAACACCCCGATTCGATTCGAGGGTTTGCTCAGCCGTGTAGAGAGTACCCCGAAACACCGGCTTTTGGCGACCGTGCCCATGACCACCAGAATCCACTTTATTTTCGTGAACGAACGAGGAGATCGCGTCCGGGTTGCGCCATTGATGCATGTGATTGTTCTCCTCCTGAATGCGAACTGGTCATGAGTCTTCAAAGTTGTCAGAACGTTTTCGCACGAACGATCGTATTTCGGTTGCTCCAATTCCGCATAAGACTCCTTCCGGTAATTCGCCGCTTGGAGCATCTGCTGAATCGATCCCAAACCTGACCAAGCGTGGAACGATTGAAAAGCGGTTGATCCGGCGGAAGCGTGCGCCGGGAGGTTTTTTCCAAGGCATGACTCCCGTGTTCCAACGAGATTGGTGCTGAAGTAGGGATGCTGGTAGACAATGCAAGCCGGAAGAACGCAGTCCCCGAGCTCTGCAGAGGTGCCACCTCGACAAGGGAGATCTCGGTCGCCAGCGTCTTCCTGCAAAAGCGGTGCGCCCATGGTGGGCCGACGGTCCTCGTGGATTTCGGTTCGCCGAGCACGATTTTTAATCAATCATGAAACACGGGGGACATGCCCTTGAAAAACCTCGATCCTGGGCTCGCCGCACGCTTGGGTCGGATGAACTGAAAAGGGGAAGCGAACCGTCATGAATATTGCCCTGATCGACCTACCCGATTTGAAAAAATGGCATCACTTCAGTTCCACGTTGACCGGGTCGTCAGTGAAAGTGTCAACGCATCCAAGCACATTTTGAAATTCGTTCGCTCGGGGTGACGCCAGCCAAAACCGCCCAGGGGAATTGGCCGAAGCAATCGAGTGCCGGTGCCTGCCAAAGAATCCTCCGCTGCGACTTTCCTTTCCCCTTAACAACACGGAGTTACCAAATCGTGATTGCCAACGAATCAAAAACCTCGCGAAATAATCTCCGAAGCGAAGTGGTGCCGTGCAAGACTTTCGTTTCGCAGCCTCCACCCCTGCTGACGAATGGATGGCAACGCCAGTGAGTTTGAGCTTCTCCTGCCAGCGATTAAGTAACACACATGCTCGTGATCCGATAACGTCAATCGAACCGGGCCAGGAAAAAGTAAGGACGCACAATCGACAATTTTTCAAACGTCGCCTTGAATTTGCATTGAGCGATGTCGGCAGCCGCCATGAACGAATTCGGTGATCGTCGTAGCACGTGTTTCGTGGACGAACCAATAGTTTTTTGAATTATTTCATGGTTCCCACTCGGTTTTGGATGAAAGGCGGTGTTTTTGCAATCAGCACTACGCGCAATGATTGATGCTGCTCTTCGAACCATGGCTAGTTCGCCTGTTTGATTTTAATCGGTTTTTGCGTCAGCAAAAGATTAGCCGACTGGGAAGTTCGCCCTGGTTCAAACGCGAGAACCGTGGCGAACCGCCAAAACGGCTAATACACCGAAACCTTTCCCCGAACCTTGCCTAACCCCTGGTGCCGCATCGAGAATGCCGTGGGAATCGCGGAGCGATGGCATTGCCCGTGTTTTCCATGCCCTGCGCTCCGCGATTCCCAACCCATGCGGCTTGGGACGAACCTAGTCCTGGGGGTTCGGCACCCCAAGGCTAAACCAATGCCACCGTTTTCCGGTGTTGAAGTCCGCATGGGCGTCTGGAGTGGAGGATTTCGGACGCGTCGCCTGCGGCGAACGGCGGGACAATTGGGACAATGGTCCTAAACAATCGCCATGCTTAGAGATGCAGGGATATCGTTGGCGGAAGACGAAGATCATCGGGCGAGCAAGCGCGAGCACGCCGGCGAAGGGTGATTCCGCAATCTCCAACGCCTTCGTCCAGTTTTTTGCCGGGATCGCTTCGGTGATCAAGAACAGCATGTGCGCCAGCCCGCCGTAAGCGCGGGGATTCGGGAGGAAAATTCAAAATCGCAAGTTTTCATGCTGAGCATGCGTCAGGACAGAAGCTGCGTCGAGAATGCCTCGCTCGCTTCGTAAACCTCGCCATTTTGAGCGATCCGGATCGGCCCGCCGAGGAACTTCGGTTTGACTTTGCCCGGAGACGAGCATTCCGAAGAAAACGAGCGACGTTTTTCAATGCCCATCGACGCCTTCAACGTAACGCGAACGCGAGCGCACCGGCGAACGATCGGCGACTATGGAGCTTTTCGACTTCGCGAAATTCATGCCTACGTTCCGTAACCAGTTTTCCGGTCCGACGCGGCGAAACGCTTCATGGTCGCTTCGAGGACCGTCCGCTCGGGTTGGCCGTGGTGCTTTGCCCAACACTTCGCTTGCCACGGCAGGAACTTGGATCGTTTCATCAGAAACGCCCATGGCATCGTCGAGCCGATCTCCCAACCGCCGTGGAGTTTTCTCCAATGACGGCTTCGCCGAGTTCTTGGGCCGAGTCGGGCGCCGCGCGGGCTTTTTTTTCGTCAGGGGAACCGGATGCGGACTTCTTTGATGATGTCGCCGGCCGAAGGAGTTGCGTGGTTTCTTGGGTGTCCCTCGGTGACGATTTGGGGTCGGTTGCGTGTAGGCCAGGCCTAACGAGGTGCTGGCCAATGGTCTCGCCCATGTCGAGATCGGCGTTTGGTTTGGAAACCTTCGCTCGGTTGGACCGACAGTGTTTCGGTTTTGGCTCCTCGCCGCTGCCACGTCCGAAACGATGATCTGAACCGCTCTCGCCGACCGGCCAAGAGCGGAGCACAGAGAGCGTAAGGCGTCGATGTCTCGTCGCCGTTGACCGAGACGATTTCGTCACCGACTTTCCATGCCGGCGGATTGGGCCGGGCGTCTTTCAATCAAGGCGGTGATTCTTAACCGATTTTTGAAACGGACGCCCGAAGTCCTTTTCAGGTTGCGAGCGGCAACGTGACGTTGGCGTTTCTTCTTGTCGTTCGCACGAGCGTCAACTCGATCGACTCGTCGGGACGAGTGTAGATTTCGTTGAGCAGGGGTGGCGATCGGGATGTGAATCCGCATTGATGGGGTTTGCTTGTTCCAGGCCACGATTTCGGCATCGGCGTCCTCTTCGACGAAGCACACTGGCAGCGGGCGCTGCCGGGCATGGCGAAAGAACGCGCCTGGACTAATTTGGGGCTCAGTGCGGCCGTGAATCCCGATCATGCGATACTCGTTCGAGGCGGATGCGGGCGTCGGGGTCAATGCGTAATTGTTTTGCTTTCGTCACCGTAGGCAATTTCACGTCGATCGGCAGCGCCGGGTTGTCGAGTCCCCTCGGTCATGAATCGACCGTTGCAATTTTCTTAAAACGGCTTTGGGGGATCGGGTCCGCGTTGGCGATCGTCGTCACCATGCGCCGGGTTGAACGTCGGCCACCCCACGCCGAACGCACCCAGGGGTGGACGCCGCCGCGAACAGGCGGGAAGCGTAAGGGACGCCGTTGATGTCGCGATCGCGGCGACAGGATGCCCGGTGATACGTTCATGACGACGCCCGGCACATGATGATGATCATGCGTTGCCAAACCAGTTTTTCGCCGATAGCTTGCGGGGTCGAGTTTCTCCGGCCTTCGCCGTCCTCAACCCGCCTTCACGGATGCGTTTGTGCCTCCTCCTGCGGCCCGGCGGCGGTCGTCGTCCCTTGGCCTAGCATTTTTTGACATAGCATCGCCAGCGGATGATGCCGATCCCGTATTCGGTTTCCCCATACGTGAATTTACCATCGGGTGGGCGGTGGGGAATTTGATCGGACCGATTTGGATTCGGCAACGTCGAACGCCGACGTAAAAACTTCTCGCATTTGACGCCGAACAGTTTCGCGGCGAGGAAGTGAGCCGAGTTCGTGAACGAAAATCACCAACCCGATCCGCGAGCAAGCACTTGGTCCACAACCACGTGCCGCCGTAGCACGAGGCGAGGAAACCGGGCTTGGTCGGCGGCGGCCAAAGAAAGAACCGGCAGCAAAGAAGTTCGAACAAGAATGACATAAGATCGGAAACAGGGGATGCGGTGGAGGAAACGGCGAGATCAGTAGTAGCGGAAGTCGTCAAGACTTTCGTTAATGAGCGGGCGAAACTCTTGACGAGTTCCGCGACCTAAACTCAACAGCCTGATCAGGAGACGGCGAGTTTTTTTCGGCGAAGTTGTGCACGGTTTCGCGCCCCAAGGTGTAACAGGGCGAGTTAACGCGTTCGAGGGCTCGGGGAGGACTCGTGGTGGTGGTCGAGTAAGCGTTTTGTTTTTGCACAGAACGGCGAATGTCCAGTAAAAGCGAATTTTGCCGCTGAGGAAGAAGGAACCGCTTGCTTCGTTGGCGCCGCGTTGAGCACGGCGCCGGGGCGGTTCCGCCCACCGCGGGCCGACCTCGAATCCGAGTTCCCAAGGCGGGAAACGCTCGATATCGACCGGGATCAGGCTCATGTCCCAAACGTCGATCGGCGGATCGAGCACGGGTGCCGCAAGGCAGGCGATTCGGGTAGTTAACGCATATTGGACTCGGCAATCGCATGTCCGGCGGGCTGAAGTTGGGCGATCACGCTGCCCGTCGTGGAATTCAACGAGCGAGTGGATGATCGATTGGGGGTGGACGACCGACCTCGATCGAAATCCGGCGGGCACGTCGAACAACAATTTCGGTTCGATGATTTCCAATGAA
>Ga0163217_1117061_pt1 | contig 13376 bp, 26 predicted proteins | sample SynspAceP_FD_185933 | JGI IMG/M metagenome (GOLD analysis project Ga0163217, IMG submission 185933) | Saline lake microbial communities from Ace Lake in Antarctica - Synechococcus sp. Ace-P (PacBio error correction) | ecosystem: Environmental > Aquatic > Non-marine Saline and Alkaline > Saline ...
AGGGAGATCTGTTGACGGAAGTGGAAGCTTGGCCGAAGCACTGAGACGGAAGAATGGAAGTTGCCAGATGAGGGATTGTGGCCGGGGGCCGGGCTTGGATGTTTCGTGGATTCTTTGCTTTTGGGCGCGTTTGCTTTAAGGGGGCGGTTTTTTGACAGGCGTTCCGGGTGACAATGTATTCATGGCGCCAAGCTTGGGGGGTTTTTGTTCTGGAAATTTACGTATTTTCATTACGGCGGTGATGCGTGGTGGATTTGCGTGCGATTGCTTGCAGGGAATGGTTTATCTGAGCCCGTCGAGCGTGACTGTTCGGTGCCTTGATTGTGCGGGGATTTGAAAATGGACGGTAGCGGGGGATTGATCGTGGATTTTGCCAAGGTGTCAATGGCGAACAGGAGCGTGAGCATTGATAGAAGGTCAAAGCGATTGTTTGGTTTGGTGACGATTGCGTCGTATTTTTATTGGCGGTGTGGAGACGGAAGGTGGTGCGTGTTTGATGGGGGAAGAACTGATTCAGGCAACGAGGGATGGTCGGGGGTTGGTTGGCGCCGGTCTTTGGGGGAGGCGAGCCGCCTGGAAGTGGGGATTTCGGTGTAGAAGTGGTGTGTGAGCGAGGATCACCAGGATCGGTTGTGAGAAGTTTGACTCCTGGTCGGGCTTTGAAGGTTGGCGTTATTGGGATGACGTGATTCGGGCCGGTATGTGAATGCGGGGCGAAGTACATGAGTCGTGAAGTCGGGTATTGATGCGGGGATTTGGTGATGGGGTATTTTGAAAGGGTTAGGAAGGTTATTTCGTTGGGCGCGCACTGTTTGTGATACTACAGGAAGTGGAGAAGATATAACAGAGACGGATTTTGGGATCTTGGTATGTGGCGATATGAGGGAGGCGAGTTGGTCGATGGACAAAAAGAAGGCACCGGATATTCAACGGATGGGGATACGGCCGGCTTTGAGGCGGATAATAGGGATTGGTCGGGTAACGTGGATCATGTGCGTGCGTTACAAGTTTGCGGTGGCAGACTGGGTTTGGAGTCCTGACAAAGGCCGGATGGTTTAGTTTAGCGGAAGCAGTGCGGAGGTGGTTGGGGAATAAAGAAGTAGAGTTTGTCTTAGGTAATGGAGTGATTGCAGTGAGTCCAGTTGGCATGAGTGTTGTCTTGAGGCGTGGTCGCACTGGTGCAAGTTCTGGGGATAATTACAAAAAAAAGGGGGCGGCCATAGGGCTTTTTTCGTGGTTAGAGTGCTTACAGCGTTTCACTTGCGGAGCGTTGTGCGGATCGAATGGCCTAGAGTTGTCGGCGGTGCGGAAGAAGTGTGATGATAGCGGTTTTTTTTGACGTTTAGAACGATGATAAGCTACGATTGCACGCGGATGGAGCTAAATGGAGGAGGGCTGGGGAGGCGGGGGGTAGGCTTGGGCTGTCTGAAATTAGCAGGCATGGGACAGCGTGGTGCAATCTTGGCTGGAGGTGGGGCATCGATGCATCAGAGGTTGCATCAAAGATGTTGGTTTCTCTGCATTTGCAGATAAACGAATTGGCGGTTCCGGTTCTTCTGTATGTGGTCGCAGGTGGCGGCTTGGGCAGGGAGAAGATGTGTTGGCTTGTTAAGGATTGCAGCTGGGGTTCTTTATGATGGGGGCGGGTTATTTCGGCGTCGGCGCGCATGGCGATGCTCCGGTTGGGTGCGATCTCGGCGTCTTCCAACGGACCAATGGTGTGATGGTTTAATGAGGGGATCTTATAGGCGAGGCGATGGGGGGGCGTATGTGAGTGAGTGTGAGCGTAGGCTTAGCGCGGTGGACATGCATTAATCGCGGCCGCTCGGTGCCTGGGAATGCGTATGGATGTGAGGATTGGATCCTCCGGGCGAGAAGATGCTTCGGTGGTGTTGGTGCAGTTCGATCGTTGGTGCGAGACGAGGTTTCATGGCGAGTTATAATTGCAATTGGAGGCTTGCGGGTGCATTTGGGCTTCCTTGCATTGTTTTGACGCTGATGTTGCGCGTTCGTGGATATAGGCTGCGAAAGCGGGGTGATGTGTTTGGCAACTGAAGGGGGAATGGCTAGGGCGGGGTTGGATTGGTGCAGCTTCCCGCTTCTTCATTGCGGATTAGAGGATGGGTCGTGCGGTTGGTGTGGCACCAAGTGGCATGGTCACGGCGCGTGACCTTAGGTGTATTTGGGGACGAGCGTGGGATATGCGTCTTGGCCAGGGATATCGCGGGAGGGGGCGTTTCGTGGGTCAGCGAGGGTCATAATGACGGGGTATGAGGTATGAGTGACCCATCGCAGACGAGGCGAACCGGCTCCTGTGGTGCAATAAGACATGGGACTGGCATCTGATAGTGATGCCATTGTGTCACAGAGATAGGGGAAGTTTGTGGTGAAGGGAGAGCTCTTGGCTAATGTTATCGAGCGTGAGGATGCTGTGGTTATGTGTGGTGTGCCTGATATTGTTTTCCACGGGCCGATGCTTTGATCAAAGCGACTGATTTGCCAATGCCTTGGACGGCGGGCTATGTGGTCTGATCGCGTGCATGGGTGTATTCGGGTGGTGCGGTGATGGCCAGCTGGGAGTTTTGATATCAGGTCTGTCGGGCGAGGTGAGGATGCGCAAGGATAAGATGAGAATGGCGGGAGGATGCGGGTTCAGTGGTGAATCGGATTGGTCGCTAAACTTAGTGCCTGGATCAGACGTGACATGCATGCGCATAGCATAGGATGGCGATGGAGCGGAGGATATAGGTGGTGTTGCGGATCGAGGGCGGATAGTGATCGGGTGGCAGTGGCAAGAGGGGGAGGAAGGTTCAGAGCTGGTCTTTAAGGGGGAGCGTTGGCTGGTGATAGACGCGCATGTGCGAAGAGCTGCTGCCATCTAGGAGGCAGGGTTCGGTTGCGCCGATCGGTATGAATTTGTGGTTTCGGCTTATTGCGAACTTCTGTATTGGAATATATTGATGGACGGGGATTCGGGCGAGGACCGGCGGTGTGGTGGAAATCGTGCGAGGAGAGGCCTTTGTTATCGAGTGAGTCGAGAGTTGAACCGTTCGGGAGGCGTTTGAGGCATTCGGAAGGTGTGAAGATGTTGGGGACGCGGGGAAGAGGTGTTGTGTCGGCGGGAGACGCGGCCTTCGAGCCACTGTGTGGTGGAGGCCGTTGGGGCCGACGTGGTATGGGCTGAGCGGCAGATACGGGCAGGCTGAAGTCACGAACAATCGGGTCGATACGCTTGAACGCAGTCAGGGGTTCGGTCCGTGTGGCAGCATGCGGCAAGCGGGAATTGGACGGGTTCCGCAGATTGCGCCGATGCCCGTTCGTTAGAATTTTGCAGATGCGATGCGGAACTGGCGCTGGCTGTCTGGCGTGAGGACTCTGGAGTTGATTCACGAGCTTGGGAGTTAGAGGTGTTCCGGGCGCGGTTGTCGAGTTGCGTGTTGGATTGCTTGTATTGCCGGTGTGACTGTGTGGAGGAGTTAATGTGGATGTGAATGTTATGGAGGCGCGTGAGTTTTTCGGGTTGCTGCAGGGGAGAATGAAATTATCTGAGTGCGGCCATTTGAATATGAGCGGATTTGGAGAGTGTGGGGGATGGAGTGGAAGAGCGGGCTAGTGTTGTGATCTGGTGGCGGGGTTTGTGCGTGGACCAGAGAGACGGCGGGCTGAGAAAGAATGCGCCCGCCGAAGGTTGGAGGATAAGGAGCTTAGCGTATTGCGCCATTGTGGACGAACTGGGAGGAAGGATTCGAGCAGATGAGGTTCGATGAGTCCGAACATGCGGGACTTGGTTTGAGGCCTGGGGAGTTGGCTTGCGGATCTGGCAAGCGACCGTCTGCGCGAGAAGTTGAGCGCGGGTGGCGGGCGGTTAGCTTTTTGCGTAGAAATGCGTTATGCATTTTGCCGTCCTCGTCGTGCGTTTGTTCCTAGACCTACAGGGGCGGGCATGTCAGAGGTGTTTTAGTAAGAAGGCGGGTGCCGACAGCGTCAAATCGTGTTTTTGTTTTCGCTTCCTGGTCGTGTTTGGCTTGTCGCTATATCGTCTTCGGCGCGCAGACGGGAGATCTGGCATATGACCCGCGAACGGGTTTGAGAAGGGGGGGGTTCTTGGTGGCGAGGGGATGGCCCAGACCCGATAATGGTGGCGAGCCGTTTGACGCCCCGATTGGGAGATCGGCGTCGCGACGCCGGCCGATCCTTGGAGCCCTGAGAAGGGCGCTGACTTCCGACGCGCTCGATGTTGGTTTCCGATATACAGTGGACGCGTGCCCGAGGGCGAGGATGCGGTTGGGTGATATTATGCGCGTTGCGCCTTGGGCGGTGAAGTTTTGAGTAATGGGCCCGCGTGCTAAGGCCTGGTGGTTGGACTAGATGAGGAGGGTCGAAGGGCTGGCTTGTGATCAAACGACCTGATGGACTTCGACTATGGTAACTTGCAGAAAATCGCGAGATCAGGGCGTTGAGTATCTCGAGCGCGATGTGGAGCGTGTGACGGTAGATGGGTTTGGCGGGTATTCTGAGTTGAAGGTGGTGGGAATCCAGATTTACCGGCTTGGATGATTGGCGGGCCGGCCCGGGATGCTGTGCCCATATGGCTGATTGGAAGAGAAATACCGATCCTGAAGCGATTCCTGAGGTAGAGGTTGGCGCGTTCGTTTGGGTGAATAGGATGGGGGTCGGATTATGAGATAAGGGGGAATGGTGGACCGAGGCCTGCTTTTTGCCAAGGGATTGTGCGAATTATAGCGCCATCGGACAGGCTGGAAGTTGAGAATATGAGCAGTCGCGCCGCGCTTTGGGCATCACGAGTCATGGGCGGGTGCAGGGGGCGTTTGGCGGCTGATTCGATCGGTGTGCACCGTCAGCGGTTGCAGTGACCCAGGTATGCGGCCGCATCTACCTCAGCGACCCGTGGGTGTTCCGAGGCCGGGGGTTGATTCGAATCGGTGAGTTGCGTTTGGATAGATGGGCGGGGCGGGGCAGCACGTGCGACAGATCCGGTGCGGTCATAATATTCGACCCGGTATGTCGTCCAGTTCCGGGAAATCCCAATGAGAACGGGATTGGATGAGTATGCGAAGCGGTCTATGATTAGAGGCAGAAGATCGCGAGAGAGGAGAGGTAAAGGCAGGGGTGGGGGGGGGGGGGGGGCGCGGTGATGTCGGGATTGTATAATTTCCGAAGGGCGGATGAGGATGATTAACTGACGTTTATAAGTCCCAAGTTTGCGGGCGTCCTGACGGGTGATTGATGGTTGTTGGTGATCAAGGAGGTCTGCGTGATGGGGGTATGAGCGGCAACCAGCCGCATGCTGGCTGCCGTGCATTTCAACTTCGCCGCGAGATGTGCCGGATGCCGGCGGATGGACGCTGTTTTGCGTTTGATGGATGTGGAGATCGTTGTGTTGCACATCAAGTGGGTGGGCGGGGCGGGCGCGGTTTGCTGAGGGCTGATGTGGGGGGCGCGTGAGGTCGTGTGGTGAGTGATCGGGGGGGCTAGTTCTACGGGGCAGTTCAAAAGGTCGAGATGTGCCTCGTACCAGTGAGCCGAGTGTGATGAGGGGTGGATGAACGTTTAGACACTGTTGCTGGGCACGGGAGTGCGCGATTTGTTGGACATTGCTTGCGAGCCGGCGGCGAGCGTATGGGGTGATATTAGCAAGGGGGGTTGGCGTGGCGCGCGGATACGCGCCGTTTGGGGCTGGCGCGGGGCAGAGTTTTGGCGTCCGATTGGCTGGAAAAGGTGGCAGGCCCGTTGATGATACCTGATCCCTTATTGGCATGTCCATGCAGTTGGAGCGAGCGGCTTTGGACTCAGATGGCCTGACGCGGGGACGATGGCTTGCAGGTGAATGCTCGGCGAACTGCAGACATGTCGCGCCCGTTGGGCGGGTGCTGTTTTGAGGTTGGGGCAGGGAGGGCAGACCGATGTTGTGGGTTTTGCGCTGAGGGGGTTTTGCGCGTGTGAGATGTGCGGATTTGTGGGCGCGGGGCCGTGGTGGGCGGAGTATTGAGTGCGGCTTTTTCGCCAACGTTATGCGTTTTGCGTTTTACACTTTTTCCCTTGTAAGGCAGGAAGTGATGTTTTGAGCGCAAAGGTGGGTTGCGAGGCCTATTTGGGTGACGCCGATGGTGACAGTGCCGCTTATGGTTTGGTCTCCAGTGTGTTTGGACAAGCTGATGATCGGGATGGCGGTAAGCGAGGTGATTATCCACTGCTTAGGGGAATTTGACCTATGAGATTTTAAGTCCGGAACGGAACTAACGTAAATGGTTTGCTTATTACGTGTTTTCGAAGTGGGGCTGAGGGAAGGTGCGAGGAGCCTAGCAGATTTGAATAAATAATGGTTGATGACTGCGGCGAGGGGTTTAGTTGGAGCTTCAGACCATGCGAGACTATTTGGATGTTAGGAAGGATGAGGAGGGAAGCGGAGCAGAGAGGCGCCAAGCCAATCATAAGGGGGCGGAAGGCAGGCAGAAACGAATGGATAGAAGGGATAGAAGGGACGCAACGCGGATGAGAAGTGTGTATGAGGGCGTGAGGAAGAGAGGCGGGTAACGCTCAGAAGCGATGGTCGTGTAGAAGGCGTAGGACTTGGTGGAGCCGAGATGCCGGGCAGGGTGGGGCCCCAAGGGCGAGCGCGCGAGGAGCAGGCTGAAGGGGAAGAAGGGGAGGAGTCGTGCCGCGAGGCGCTGTCTGGTGGAATGACCATATTTTAAGTTGTGGTTTCGTGGTTTTCGGGGCTGACGAGGAGATATGGTGCTTTGATAGCGGAGATTAAGCTATTTAGGTTGCTTGGTATGGGAATGCGAGCCTTGTTTCTTAAAACGGAGGAGGAGAGAGAGAGATGGGAAGTTTTGATGTTGGATCATGGCAGGTGAAGATTTAGATTAAGGCGTTATCCCAGGGCTAGATATGCCGTTGTCAGACGGCGAGCACGAAAGCAAGGGTTGAATTATTGTTATTCAGTAGAAAGGGAGAGGCTTCTTGGCGCGGGCACGGATTTCGCCGTTGTGCTTAGCTTGGTTGCCTGGGCTCGGCATTTGGCGCGCGGGACGCGGCTGCCCCCGGGGGCGATCTTCGGGTTTACAATGTTGTAACGCTTCGGGAAGAGATTCGGCTTTCCTTGAGGGTTAGCTATTTCTGCCGGCTGCGTCAGGAGCGTTTTATGCGTTGCGGTTCGGTTTCTGATGGCGGTTTGATGCGATTTGGATTGTTGGTTGGTCGCGCCCGCCTTTTGATTGGGCTTGCTGCGCGTCTGCTGGGCCTTTGCCGTCGGCTGCCGGCTACGCTGTAAGCATCGGAATAGTGTCGGCATGTTGTGAAGTCTAACAGAGTGCTGAGCTGTGCTCACGGGCGAAGTTGATTGTATTTGTGTTAATTGTGAGGCGTGCGCGCTTGCTGGCGGCTGTGAACCGTTAATATTTGCGGAGGAGGCGTGTTGTTACTTTTGTTCAGGTTCGGACTTAGGATCTCATGAAGGTAATTTTCGTTAGGAAGTTGGGATTCACGGCTTACGCGATCGATAGTAGGGATTGTTTTCCCTGTAGAGGCCAACGCTGAGGGGGTGATATTGTCGTCCTCGGTAGCCATAGGGCTGGACCGCCCTTGTGGCTCAGTAAAATTTTCGTGCTTACAGTAAAAGGTGTATAAAAGTAACGTAAACGGTGTTTTTGCGAAAGATCGTTATGATGCGCGTCGGAAGGCGGGCATCAAGATTGATCTGACTAGGCCAAGCGTGGAAACCTGACATCGTCTGTGGTGCAAGTAACGCACCGCCCGGGTCGGAGATGTCGGCAAGTTGCGGGCGACTTCGTGTGCTAGCATAGCGCGGGCGTTAGGGTCTGAGGGTTAGAAGGGGGTCGGCTTGGATGGAGGATGCCGTCATTAGGGGGGATTGCAGGTGATAGGTCGAAGCGGCCTGCGATTTCGATAGGAGCCACGATTGCCCGGGCAGCAAGTGTAGGGGTATGCGCGACGGTAGGCTTGGATATATCGAGAAGCGCGTGGGCAGTCAGAAGCCAGGTACAAGAATGGCCATGCGGTCGATAAGCAGGGTTGGACGGTTATCCAAGGGCCGATCAGCCATTGGTTCAGGGGTGGATCGAGCATATTTGCGTGACATGAGTGGCGTGAACTGGGCGATAGCTTGGACCAGGGAGGAGCTGCAGGGCCGCGATAGTCAGCAAACCGGCGCTGCGGCAAGTCTTGTGTGACGAATGATCTGGCGGACATGATTGAGACAGGCGTGCATCGGCCCGCGGGATTCCGTCAATTCGCGGGCCGAGGTTTGGAAATTTGCAGCGGGAGAGATGGCGTGTGTGGCTTCATATCATTCGGCAGAGGATGCTTGTATCCGGATACGTATATCACGTCGTAAATTCGCTGACAAAATTGGTCGGCTTATAAGGTCGTAAATGGTGATCGTATCCGTTGCGGGAATTATGGTGGATGGGGTGACGATGAAGTGGCTTGGCATTTACTGGTCTGCGGGCGCTCGTCGGCGAGTTTTGGCTCTAGATATAGGGGTGCCGCTCAGGAGTTATCGAACTTCGGGTTGGGTGCTGGGTTTCTCGGAATGACGACGATGATATCCGGTCGGATATGAGTGTCGCCAGGGGATCGGTCGTGTTCGTGCTGGCGGGCGTGGGGCCATGGTATCAGCGAAATATTTGCGGGTATGTGAGATACGACTTCGGCCATCGGGAAGGAGGTTGGGTGAGGTATGGTGCCGGGGAGACCTACGGTCAGTGGGATTGGTGGAGCGGTGTCACCGGATTCGAATTTCAAGCCGGGAAACGGTGTGGCGCGTGACTTCTTTGATGCGGCAAGTGGTTCTCGATGTGAGTATCTGACTTTAGTTTTGGATTCCGAGTGGGCTGATACTTCGCACATGGTGAAAGCGGAGGCCCTCGTGCAACAGTCGGTGTTCGTAATGCGGGACGCATGCGGTAAATCAGGCGAAGAGCGAGCGCCGGCGAGATTGTTCCTCCTAGAATGGGATTTAGGATGGTTTCGTGTGGCCCGAACAGCCATATCGGGGTCTGAAGTGCTGGTGAGATATCCAAGGTGGGGTTGGTTTCGTAACTAGGGCTTATAGATATTTGGCATCCGGATTGTTTAGCCGTAAGTCGCTCGGCTCGAATATAAGCGGCGTGTTGGAGTTTTGCATAGGGATATAGGGGGATGTCGATAGGTCGGTTTGGGGGTCAGGGGTTAGCTGCTTTAGGAGATAGGGATGGGAAGTTGCACGGGGGTATTGTGAGTCAAATACGCTGCCGCGAGGGATAAATACAAGTGCTGTGCTCAGAGAGGCGTACGGTGGTGATATGTCGGGAACCGACGAGGCCGAGCGCTTTGGAGGTATGCGTTACTTCCAGTGGTGCTCAAGGTGGGTGGCGGGGTGCGACTGGGATTCGGATTGCGTCAAGACCGGTTGCGGCGGGGAATGGTCGGTGGGCTTGGGCCGTCGGCACAAGAACGCCGTCGTGTGGGAAGGGGTGGTAGGGTCGTATGCAGATTGCGTGCTGGCCGGAGAGGCTATAGGGAAAGGCACAGAGGAGAGAAGGAAAAAAGCAGGATTTCATCGGGGAGCTTGCGTTCTGAGAACCTTCGTTGGAGCATGCCGGCTGGTGTGTTTAGAGGGGAGGTACGAGAGATGAATGCAGAGCGAGGTGTTTTACGCAATATCCCTACCGTAGCCGCACCGGCTATTGTGGCCAGGCAGCTTGCGGCATCCGGGCTTACAGGCTGGGATCATGGATCGATCTGCGTCGGCTGGGTGCAGGCGGCTTGCCCACGCTTAAAGTCTGAGCTGTTCGGTAGGGGCTCGGTGCGGCGCCAGGTATTATTCAGCCGGCGGTCATTGTCGGAGTAACGGCATCATTATCCGGCTCGGTCACCGAACTGGTGAGAATTGCGCCTCATTTAAGGATTTGGACATTTGGCAGTAGATTTATTGCGTCTTTGGAGGCCACCCCGGAATAGGCATCCGATGGGATAATTCATCAGGATTGAAGGCTCTCAGGAAGGGGTCACACGTGCATCGATCAATCAGCAACTAGGCGAGGCGCTGAAAAGCTCTAGATTGCCGAGCTGGGGTTGTCATCAGGATCGTCAGAGAGACCAGGGCCGAGCGGCGAGTTCTCGATTCCCCGCGTCTGCTTCTTGACCGAAGCGGCGACGTGCGATTCGGTTGGACGCGTCAATTGGTCTTGGGCACGATGGCGTTGCCAATGCGAGCCGTGATCTGCGTGTTAAAGGATGATCTGAGATTGTTCGGTGATCTGTGCAGGCCTGAGCTGATCTTGGGGCTAGGCGGGTGGTGCCTGGAGAATCGGGTCAAGGAAGTTGCTCCGCGCGCGTGGTCCGCGGGGAACAATCCTGGCGGGGGGCAGACCTGCTTCGCACTGGGAATGCGCTGCGTCCGTGATAGCCGTTTTCAGCTCGTCGAGTAACTCCTAAAAGGCTTCCTGGACGGTTTTCCAGCCGGGCGGTCGTGCGATGCCGTCGATAAATATTTGGCCATGTAGTAAAGTTGATTAAGTGAACAAGAGGTATGCGGCGGATCGGGAAGGCCGACCTGTGGGATGATTGGGCAGATTCGTTGAATTTGGGCCCAATGGGTGTATAGCCAACGTCGCTTCAGGCACTTCTTGGAATCTGCTGTGGCTGCGCACGATACAGGTTGCGGGTGCGATCGACTGAGCCTTGATGTGTTGCGGTGCCAATTGGGCATTCCGTTGCCGTGGGCATGGCGATGTGGGACGGGTTTGTATTCATAGCACTGAAGATTTGACGGACCAACGATGGACCGCGACGGTTACATCTGTGGCGGCATGGTCGATGTTGCCTTTTTTTTGCTGATTAGTTGCGAATGATGTGGATCAGGAAATTCGCAGTTTGGGAGGATACCGAGGCCCGGAATAGGCCATGCACGCGGAATGAGACAATGGCCGCTGGCCAGGATTTGAATGCAGTGGTTTGGATGGCGAAGAGCATTGGCGGGTACTGGGGGCAACGATATCGAACCCACCCAACTATGGCATCGCTTTTTGGGGGGCCGAGGTGGCCTGATGGAGGATTGAAGAGGGTGGTTGCAGGGAAAGGCTGGTGGCCTGATGTGCCTGTGGGACGACAATGGTCATATCGATGGCAGGTGATGTTATGACCGACAGAGGCGGGTTTTGCCGGTGGGGGATGTGTTCAGCTGTCGGTAATGACCTGGATATTGACGGGTGGCGAGGGAAAGTCCTCCGCGGGATGATGCTGAAGACGCATATCGCATCGGTGTGGCCAACGTAGGTAGCGGTTTGAGATGCATTTGGTTGCGACCAGCCGCTACGGCTGGACCATGGGCCTTCGAGATCCCAGCAGATTTGAGAGTGGTGGGAAGGCGTTGGAAGGGTCGAGACCGGCGGTGGGGGCGATTTTGCCGCCTGTAGTGACACACGGCGGATTCCACCGCGCTTTGAGGCGATTGCAGAAGCTGTGGAGTCAAAGGGTTTCAAGAAGAATTGTGGGATAGCCGTTGGACCCCGAAGAGCTCGCAGATGGTGCTGGAGTGTCAAGGGGTCCCGTGCTGAAGCTCGGTGGCTTGGCCGATGAGATGCAACCTGAAATCAGGAGATGGGCAATTTTACGCCGGGATCGGAGGCGTCAATCTTACGGCTCGGAGACGACGATGGCCGCGGATGAAATGGAATGGTGCTGCAGGCGGCGTGATGTTAGGGAATTTTTACTTCAGATAGGCGACGCGATGGCATGTCGGTCCATGAGAATGCGCCAGGTTATGTATGAATGACAGATTTGTGTGGTGATGAGGCGACGCGACAAGGTTGAGCTTGGCATGTGGGCGAGCCGCATGAACGTGTCCGGGCGATGCAGTAGGACGCGGGTCGTGCAGATCGGTTGAGAAAAGAGACAGATGCGTGACTGGTGTCGAGGGTGCGATTGCGGACCGAGCATACAGAAGAATGACGCCGGCGTTAGTGCCCTGAGTGCCCGGTGGAAAGGCAGGATCTTGTGGAGGTCTGAGGTGCGATTGCGATGGGGGGTTGTCAGGAGGGATTGCCTTGCGTGGGTTCCATTGCGTGTGGGTTTGTCCGAGGAGCCGCGAGCCCTACCGACGCGCGTTGCCGAGCCGTGGTGCGGTTGGTGCCATCCGGTTGGTTGGGTGGTGGTGTTTGGGAGGTGGTAAGCGGAAAAGGCGGTTTATCGGATCCCCACGACTTTGGTGGGTTCGCCGGCGAGCTATGCGATTTCGGTAAGGTGAGGACGGTGCGAGGTGAAGAGTTGTGTAAAGGCATTAGAGCTACGAGGGGGTATGTGGCGGCCTTTTTTTGTAGATTTGGTCCGGAGAATTGCACCGGGTGGAAGGCTTTGCGCAAGAGCTCATGCACCTGTTGTGAGGGGTGCCGATAATCATTTAGGATATAATCGTGATCCTTCCTTTGATCAGAGGGGCGGCTGTACTGTTTCGTCGGTGTAGATTCGCCGTGCGTGGTTGGTTTCAGTCGCAACCCGGAATTTCTTCAGCAAAGTGTGATAGTCGAGCGCGGGATAGGACGGTTGATCCCGACATCGATTTGATCGTTGAAGTCGGGCCCGTATCCATGGGGTGAAGAATCGGGTGGTTGGTTTCGTGTCCATTGGGAGGCAATGTTCCATAGGTTTTGGGGAGTGGAAGATGGGAATCTCGGTTGTAGATTCCATGTCCTTGGTGATGTTTCAACAGTGCGCAGAATAGGTTCTTCGTAGCTGGGAAATAGGGCATCGACCCGCGTGGCTCGAATCAATACGTGCCGGCGTTCGAGTTTTGCTTCGGGCGTAAGGTATGTCATTGCGAAGTATCGGGCCACGTTAAGTCGTGACCGAGGGACACTTTCTCGTTCGCGTTGGGTTCCGTCGACAGACTGCGGATGCATGCAGCGTGCTGCGGAAGCGCGCAAGGGTCGGGCTGATGCATGGGTGGCATGATGATCTGTGGTTTTCTGCCCACAAGCATGCCCGTTGAGTTGAGGGAATAAATATCGAGTCGGGGTCGTTCAAAAGCTGTTTGATGGTCTGTTATAGATTGGTGACGGCTTTTGTCGCATGACGGATGCAATGCATGGGAGACGTTCGTCATTTCCGCCAGTAAGGGAGGGATAGTGGAGGTTAGGTAAGACGCTTGCGAGATGAGGCGAAATTACAGGGGATATCGCGGGTGACCGGTGGTATTCCAACCACAGGGTTGCGATGGATATGTGCTGTGGGCTGTTGTAATGCTTAGAATGCGGCGCCCGCATGGAGTTCGGTTCAGCCGGTGCCTGTTTTGGCATTGGAGGTTTTTTGCATGGTCGGGATAGTGTCGGAGTTTGGTCCTGTGCGGTTCAAGG
>Ga0163217_1073432_pt1 | contig 13375 bp, 5 predicted proteins | sample SynspAceP_FD_185933 | JGI IMG/M metagenome (GOLD analysis project Ga0163217, IMG submission 185933) | Saline lake microbial communities from Ace Lake in Antarctica - Synechococcus sp. Ace-P (PacBio error correction) | ecosystem: Environmental > Aquatic > Non-marine Saline and Alkaline > Saline ...
CAAAAAAGAAAGAGGAAGGAAAAAATTTTTCCGTTTTTAAGCTTTTCCCGATACTTTTTAAAAACGTTGCTTTGATAACAGGTTTTGGATTTTAAATTAGTAGTAGTTTTTAAGTTTCGTCGGTCAAATTGATTCTGGAAGGACTCACACCCTTATTAAATTGGCCGCCTGATTTAATTGATAATGTTTTCTAAGTAAATTCCGATGGCCGGTAAACCATGTTTAACGTTGTTTTTTTCTCGTTTTTCATTTTGTTTGTATTATTTTTGTACCCAATGCCAAAGTTGAAATTTAAAAATTAGTTCTCTTACCAGGAGCGATTTTCTCAAACCATTGGCTGGATTTTAATCACTCAAGCTTTTACGGTGTACGTTTCTTACTTTTGCTTGTACGTAACCGTTTGAGTTATGGTGGCCAAATTGGGACCATTGATTGTCATTTATGTTTGTGGCTAACCTGCTGGGAAGCATTGCTTAAGGTAGGAGCACTGGTTAAAATTGCAACAATTGTGGAATATCAACAAGGGAACAATTGAGCAATCAAGTAGCCGGATAGGTAATTACGTTTGAGGGGAAAAATGAAAAGAAAGTAACAGGGATCAGCAAATCTCCTTCTTTTTAGAGAAAACTTAATCAAAATGAAACGAAGAATAGATTCATTAATTATGATACAAGACTACGTTGTTTGATTCTGTAAGATGAATTAAAGATTATGGGGATAAGGAGTTAAAGGCAAAGTGATTGATGTGTGCTATCATTATGGCCCATGCCTATAAGTTGAAATATTTAGAAAAAGCGATTTAAAAGCGTATTGAAACCGCTAAAAATATTCGGAATTAATTCTATAGTAAATGGATTGGTTCCCTGATCATTCAATACAAATATTCGGCATTATGCAAAGTAGAGAGCGAGTTATGTGCTGAACCAAGAAAATACGGGTGAAGGTTATGCTCGTAAACGCAGGTTTAGGCTAAAGCTAGTGGACTTATATCTATTTTATAGATCCAGAATGATTACATCGAACTAATTTAATTGCCAGATAATTGTGAAAATTGCAAAAGAAACAGGTGCTGATTTAGTAATGTTTTGATTTTTTTGAAAAGAAATAAGCAGCAAAGATGAAATTCACTAATAGTCTCAGTAACCTAAATTGGCATCATCAGAAAGCATATTTCAAGTTCGAGAAAATTTTACGAGTATTATTCTTTTTACACCGTATGCATTATGGAATAAATTGGTATAAAGTCAGTATTTGAAAGAAAGAATAACGTTCAGTTTTCGAATCAAAAAATTGGGCTGAGAGCTTTAATTTAATTTACAAGTAATACTCGGTACATAGAGAAAGTTGAAATCAATCCGAATCGCGTACTACCATTATGTCTTAGCCAGATTCAGCTGTAAATCCACTATACCAAAAGCTCGCTTTCAACCAAGAGTATAGAGTTAGGCTAACAGTTTTGGGAATTGATGAAGAGTGGGATGAAAGTTTACAAAATCCAAGAATTGAAAATGAAAAAGATATTGGAATGCGATTTATTTAGAATAACAGAATCTTCATCTAAAGAATGTAACTTTGAAAAAGGAAAGAAAAATTAGCTTGGATAGAATAATGATGAAATGAAAAAGCTTGAACATGCAGTAACAGAATTAAATAGACGATCCGAGAAAACCCAGATTTGTAAAAGCATTGTTATTTTTAGTTAAGAATAAGAACTATTCTTAGCACTTAGTTTAATGAGATTACGAACCAATTATGGGCCAAAAAATCCGCAAAACTTATTAAATATAATTAAGCGAGTTGGGTTTCATAAAAAGGGAGTGGAAAATACAGTCGAACCTGAATTGATGAAATTTAAAAGGGTGTACTGTATAGTGCTATAGGATAAAGTATTCTAATGTTATGTTGCAACTCCTTGTTTCAAGCTATTCTTTCTAGACTATTAACAAACCCAAAGAATACGGCCGTTGTTGGGCAGTAGTAAATTGTATTTTTAGATTCTTCTTCCAGATGTTTAGCTGATTTTGGATTGGACTGCCATTATTCAAAATAAAAGCTGACGAAAAAAAAGAATCAAATAGTATCTTTGTTTTTTCTTGCTATTTAGGCAAGTAGTATTAGGCTTAGTTTCATGTTCTCTCCGGTTACCCAAATTAGTTTTGTTTTTAGTGATGGCGATATACATACCATTAGTTTAGTTTTCTTGGCGTTTTGTGTCTTCTTTTATGGGATATTAGTTTGTATACCGCAAAACATGCTTTTTAAGAGAAAAAAACTTCATGGCTGTCAATATTTGTCCCAGTGAATGCAAATGTCTTTTCAGGTATTATCTCGATCAGTTTTTAGCGATGGCAGGTTTCAGCTATTATTCATCTGATCATAAGCAACACAATAAAAGCCGCTTTTTTATTTTTTTTGTTTTTTATTTTAAAACCAAAACTAAAATGAGCTTTCAAACTAGATTTGGCCCATCAAAAAAAATCTTTTCTTTTCAAAAAATCATTTATTTTTAACTTACTCAATTATTTTTTCAGGAAATTTAGATAAGATTTGATTGGGACGTTAATTTTTCAAACCATTCATTGGCTTATTATGATAAATCTTATCAATTATTCCCTTTAACCCTAATCAGATTTTTGACTAATGTAAATCTATCCCGTTATTCAACCTACTTATGTCCGACTATGAAACGAAAAATGGATACTTAAAAATGTCTATTATTGTTAACACGATTTCTAGGGACGATTGATTGTCCGTTTCGATTTTTTTATTTTTTTCAGGCCAAAAGAAATCATTTATTTTTATTCGGCTGGACCGTGGATGGAAGTATAGCACATTCAAATTCTGGCATTTTCAGTTTGGATCAAACTATATCTAACGATTACCTAGGAGCTATTTTTACAAAATCAGCTAACCGACGATTTGTTTGCTTGTTCGGGTGTTTTACCACAACAGCAGTGACGACATATTAACTGCATGGTTGTTGGAATCTCTACAGGGAAAAATTGAATATGTACTTTTATTATTAGTCTTTGCGTTTTTACAATCAATTTTTTGCAAACGAATTAATTTATTGATGTATCAAATGTTTGAGTCAAATTATCGCAGAGTTTTTTCAAATCTTATTTAAACCGCTTTAAATGGCAGCTTCTCAAGCAGATATATTTTTATGGCTTCTAACACTACCATTTCTCAAATTTTATCAATTAGTGATAAAGGGAATGATTTTTGGTTTTTGTAATTTGGGATAAGGATTTGAATTCCTTACAGGTGAGATGAAGGTAATCAAAAGAAAATGATAGGCAAAAGAAATAGTAGCACATTTCTAAAGGAGTAATAGAATGAAGAATAAACCACTTTGTTTCCATGATTTGTACCAGTATACAATGTTGAAGAAATAAATATAGAAAGAAGTCTGGGAATCGATTATAAATCAAACTTATCAAGAACTTTTGGAAAATTCTTGTATTAGAAGATGGAAGTACCGATTGAAAGCCCGCAAAGAATACCAAGACCTATTTAAGCTGATGATCGGATTATTTTTTTATTGAACAGAAAAATAAAGGATTGTCAGGTGCTCGTAATACTGGGATGCTAAAGCCACAGGTAAATACATCTTGTTTTGTCGATTCCAGATGATACATTGAATACTAACTTATTGTCTGAACTCGTTCGCATTAATGGACAGGGAAAAAAACTTGATTTAATCGTTTTTAATGGAATGGCCTTCACAGATGGTATGGAAAAAGGAGATCAATCAAAATATTATGCACTTCAGCAATGTTTAGTAGAAAATCATATTTTATCGAAGAGATAGCTTTAAAGCGAATGCCAAGACGTTTGTTTCACCACAGTGGTATTTATATTTACTTAGGAAAAGGCGTAACTGACAGAAAACAACTTAACATTCAGCGAAAGATATCATCCTGAAGATGAACTCTTTACTCCAGGGTTTTTATTCATATAAAAACGATGATGCTACGTTATGCCTTTTAATTATTTATAAAGATACAGACAAAACTCTATTATGACGATACAAGAAACCCGAACAACGACACGGTCCGTATGATTCTTACTTTAAAATTTTTGAAGAATTAAGAATTATTGGGTCTCAAAGTGATTATTTATACATAGAAACAAAAAAAATTACAAACGTCAAATGTCTATCCAATATAGTGGGTTTGAAAAGAAAAAAATCCCAAAAAAGAAGGGAAGCAGAAAATTAATAACCAGACAAGTTCTATTACGTTTAAAAGATAAAAAGTTACTTGAAATTATTGAAATTTAAAAAAAACCGTTAGATATATTGAAAGAATGATACGTTCTATAAGTCTCTTCATTTTTTTTTAATAGATAAATTGGGGGACTTGTATTTTTTTAATCTCTGAAGTAATCAAGTCTTAGCAGTCATATTAACTGAGTTTCATGTGGAAAATAATATTAAAGAAAAAACTTTATATTTCAACAAATTCAGTTTGTGATATATAGCAGAATTTCAGGGGAAAAATAATATTAGTCCATAAAAAATAGTATTTAAAGATAAAGTATTTTATTTAAAAGGAGAATAGTTAGATGATTATTAGTTTACCCTGGGCGATAAGTGGGCTAAGTATCAATAAAAAATCGATAATATATGGGCACACATATTCTTATGAACTTAATTAATCATTTCATTTTGTTGTTACAGATTGGATGATAGGAATATTTACATTTCTGATTTTGTTTTTTTTAATAATATTATTTTTAATGTTGAAATTACTGTATTTTAATTTTTAAGAAAGAAAAGTCACTATTGTCCTATGGCGCTTATAGCTGTGTTTTTTAAATGTTTTCTTTAGTGATATGTATAACGAAAGTTCCAATTTCTGTTTGGAATAGCAAGGTTTGGTGAAAATAACATTTACTTGGTTACTATAAGGGGTTATACAACTTTATAAAGAAAAGAGAATTAGAAACAAGCTTAATTGCTTACATGTTGTAGCCGTTATTGTTTTTTCGTTGATAGGTATATATATTACGATAGCAAATATATTCAGACGGTGCATTACTTTTGATTTTTTTTGGGAATTTAACAAGGAGGATCGTTTAAGTTATTCTTTATTGGAACGATCAATTCATTCGGTCAAGAAGCAATTTTTTCAAGAACCCTCTATTTTGGTTCTATTTAAATATAATTTTTGGGAATAAAACTACTTTAAATAAAAGTTCGGGAATCGAATATATCTAAATGGGTAAATATGTTTTTAAAAACAGTGATGATTAATCCTAACCTTTTCATACAGTTCTATGGCTATAATGTAATTATTCAGATGTAAAAGTTTTGACTTTGGTTAAAAAAATAAAGACCTTCAAATGGAACAACTTTTATTAATTTTTATATTTTTTAAATAGTAGTTAGGTTATTTTTGTTTTTGGGAAACGTTTAAGTGGAGACTTTGCTTAAGCGTAACAACTAGACATATGGTCGGGAGAGATAACATCAGCAATTAATAGAATTACAAACAGTTGGCGTATACTAATAATAGGAACATTTATTTTTTAGGAATGGTATCGGGACTAACCCCGTCCATCCTGGAATATCTATGCCTATATGTTATCAGATTTTGGGATTAATTGCATTTGCTTGTTCGGTTATTTTTTACAGGATTATTATGAGAAAAAACTTTTAGAATAGGTATGGTGATTTTTATTGCTAAACTTTCAAAAAAGGGGGATACTTATTAATTGCTTTTTGGATTTTTTTTACTATTCGATAATTTCTTTTTTATGAGTTCCTCAAATACCCAGTAAAAATAAAAAGATTAATAAGCCATTAATGGGATTTAGGAATAGAATATGGTAATATAATTAAATGTACATTCTGAAGAAGATTATTTGGAGGAAAAAGTAAATTGAATCAAGGAGAAAAATTTTAGTAAAACAAAGAAATTTTTGATAGGTGCAATTGATATAAGCTCTATTCATTTCTCAATCTACTTTCTTTTATTTAACAATTTGGCCAAACATACCTGAAAGAAATTTAAGTACGTATACCAGTGCTTTATTTATATCATGGTTCCATTTAATAATATAAATTTACTGTTTGAGCATATGTTTTATATCATAAATCATTAACAGATTTTATTTATTTCGACTATTTATTTATTCAAATACTCATGACGATTGCTTATAATCGGCGGTAACCTTTGCAGGAAGATTGGTTCGCATTTCCAAGATCAGTTTTAGTTATTAGTTTATTTAACAGCTCATTAGTGTTGATAATTTGAGATATAATATTTAAGTATATCTCTCAGATATACGGTAACAAAAAAGTTATGGTGTTGGAATGAGATGCAAGTAGCATCAACTATTTTTATTTTGAATCAAGCTAAAACAATGGACGCTCCACAGATAACGTTTAGTAAGCAGTAAGATAAATTTTTATAAAAATATTCAAAGAAAATATGATGCTTTTCGATATTGTTTATTTGGCTAGTCAAATAAAAGAAGAAAGAAAAAATTGCGATTTTATGATTTATGATTAAGTATGAATTAAGAAAATATTTTAACACTCTAGCTTTCCGGAGAATCTTAATTTACGTTAATCCGAATTTATGATATTGAAGACGAAAGTATCATAGAGGCCTTCAAAATTTTTAGGATTTCAGATGAAGATAGTTTTATTAAAAGAATTACGGATATATTTATTCTTCCGTTTACTTATTAATTATTTTTAAGTTCACCTTATGATAATAACTGCCATATTAGTCACAACAATTCTAAGGACGATTTTTTATAAACCAAGTTCGCATTACTAAGATGTGCTGCATTTAACGTTTTAAAATTTAGAAGTATGAGTGCTCACTGCTGAAAAGTGATACAGGTCCAGTACTGTCAGCCTCAAAATGACACTAGGGTGACGACAGTTTGGAAAATATATTAGAGCATTGAAGAATAGACGAATTACCGCACTATTTAATGTCATAAAAGGAGATATGTCAGTAGTAGGTCTTCGCCCGAACGTCCTTTTTTTGTAAATGCATTTCAAAAAGAAAATAAATATATTATTTACGGCACAATGTTTCGTGCGGGTATACTGGTTATGCTCAGGTTATATGAAACTATGCAACAGACTTTAAATAGTAAGTTGAAATTTTGACTTACTGTATATAAAAAAAATATTCAATTCTATTAGATATAAAAATAATGTACGACAATAAAAAATTGTTCCGATTTAAGGTTTCTTCGCAAGGTTTAGAAGAACAACAAAATGGAAATAAAAAGATACCTGAAAATGTGACTGTTTCTTAAAATAAATAAATAGATTTTTTATATCAGATAATGGAATGAAAATGAGTTTCATTCTACTTGCTTAAGTTCGATGAGAAATAGAATAATTATCTTATAGAGAGTTTTTAAGGTGAATATACTTGGTTAAACTACTAATTATCTACAGCATTCATATAGTTATGCTGTAGATAATTCATAAAATAATATATATGGAAGTGAAAAAATGACTATTAAGGTATTACACAAATCTATGAGCGGTTTGGGTGGTGGAATATCAGCTTTTGTTTGAACAAGATAAAATCAGTTTGATAAAATAAGTTGCGTTTGATGTCCTTACCTATGATGAGCTGTAGTACAGAATTTATAAACGATGTTGAGAATATGGGTGGACATGTGCAAGTTAATGCCTAACCTAAGTAAAAGGATGGATTAAGTTTTTTAACAAAACGGTAAATAATCCTTTTTAAGAATAAATAAATATTTCTATGGTTCATTCACATAAACGGTTTATCGGGCAAATACCTTTTTTTTAATAGCAAAAAAAAAATAAAATAAATCGTTTTGTTATTCATGCCCACAACTTCCTTCCGGATGAGACAAACCTGAAAAAAATATAGAAAAATATTAATAGAAAAAATTAACAATATTTTTAAGCAAACAAGAGTATCTTGTGGAGCTAAGGTCTTCAGAATTTGTTTTTGGTCTAAGTATGTAAGAAAAAAATTACTGCATATTCCAAATAGCATAAAACGATTCGTTATATTTTGGAAGACGAAATTATATAAAGGACATTTAAAAAAAGAATATTTTAGGAGAACTTCTGCGCTGACCACAATTATTACTTGGTCCATGTAGGAAGATCTTTCATGAAGTGAAGAAACCATAAATTTTAATGAATTCAAATCACTGACTCAATTGGCAAAAGTTGAATGTCGATTTTGTTGGTTATTTATTGGTGAGGGAAGATTTAGGGGAGATAAATAGAAGCTAAGATTGAAAACAAGATTGGGAACGTTTTTGTAAAGTTCGTAGGGCAGGAGAAAATGAATGTTTCCAAAGTTTTATAGCATGATGGATGTATTTGTATTGCCCATCTTTCTTCTATGACGGCTTTCCAACAGTGCTGTTGAAACTCAAGCAGCCCGGGATACCATACCATACTTTCAAATAGAATTACAAAAGAGGTTGCTTGGAGATGGGATTAATTGAGTTGAACGCTATTGATGCAGGTGTGAAAAAATGGGTTGAAAAAATTGGTTCAAGCTAAATTTAATAAAGAAATACTTTCAAAAGAAAAAAGAAAATGATCATTGACTCTAAGTGTTTTTCTAATAAAAATTTGCTTACTTTTATGAAGAATTCATACCTTAAAAAGATTTTCTCCATTATGAATCTAAGAATTAGCAAAACCCTTTTAAAGAAAGGAGTGGCTTTAAATTGGAGAAACTAACATATTTATTGGTTGGTTCGTTTTTTCTGGGAGCTCAAATACTGGCATCAGATGTTGGAATTGCTAAACTTTCAATGTATAGATTGATATTATTATTAATGACATCTCTCATAGGGATAATGATTTTAAAATGATTCGAGACTGAATTTTACCTCTAACTTAATAAGTAAAAATTATACTAGATTTTTTTTTTTTTGCTATTATATGCTCTACTTTCAGTTATTCTGGATTTAAAGATATAACAGCCTGGGTACAATGCTATCTTTTTCCTTGAAGTGTGCTTGTCTATGTTTTACATGGTATCTTATACGTACAAAAGATATGAATAGAATTTTCCAAACAATTGCTGTAGAATTACGATGCATAACTTTATAGGTTGGGCAGAGATAATAACTGGGAATATCTCTTTGCGAATTTAGATAAACTGATAGGTTACAACAACTTTTTCTAGTTCAAACCAAATACGCAGAATACCTTTCGATATACGCTAACCAAAATGATTTTGGCAAACGATGTTGTAGCAGGTATTACGGTGATTTATATCTTATATATAATATAAAGTTTCTTTTAATTTTTGTACTTAATGATTATTTTTTCATCAAATTTTTTGTTGTATAAGACAGACTTCTAGAGCTAACCTGTTAGGCTTAATATGAGGAATCTATAGTTTTAATTATTTCTTAAGTACTTTTCCCAATTGTTTAATGTAAGAACGTTTTTCAAACTGTTAACTATAGGATGATTACCTTTATTCTAGCCTATTCTATTTCCCCATTTTTGCAAGATAAAGTAACTTCGATAATGGTTAACCTCAAGACGAGCTGTCTTCGTTGAGGGTAATTCTAATATGACAGAGTTACTTTGATACGGAAAATTGGTTTTTATTTTTGTTAAATCATTTGGATTTGGAAACTGGAGGCAGGAAATGTAGAATATTGGATGCAACATTATCCTTCTTTCGCAACCGGTACATTTATAACATTCTAATTGGTGGATGGAAATCCTAACAGGATCGGTGTTGTAGTATTTATCCTTTATATGTTTGTATATGTATTAATGCCGCTTGAGACAAGTTGTACGTTAAATTTAACAAAATTTTGCTGATAACCAGATTTATCAGTTAAAAACAATCGGCAGTTTTTTTTTAGCTATATGTTCTTCTTCTTTATGTCCCTCTATAATCTTCCGCTTCTAACAATATTGATTGAATGGCAATGGGTATTTTGGGGTGTAATCGTAACTTTTATTAGATTTAGTGAAGGAACTTCGATGAAAGAAATGTATGCGACAAGAAGTTACATATTAAAAGTGACATTGAATTAAAAATGAAAGGATAAATTTTATAAGGGGGAAGAAAATCGGAAATTCAAACGCTTTATAAAAGACAGTAAGATTTTTTTAAAAGAATACATGAAAAAAATTATAGTATTGACGGGAGTTATTGTCACTATAGGTATAATCTTCCAAGTTAGTTTTTGTAACTTTTTAGATAGCCATCACAAAGATAATACAAAAAATGGTATTCCCGCGGTTCATACTGCGTGCATTTGAAGATTTAATATAAGCAAAATAATATTGGAGCATTTACTCAACTCTTTTTATTGAAGACATATCTAAAGCACAGAAAATGTTGTGAAAAAAATAGAGAATCACAAACTTAGCTTTCTACCAATACTGGAATGAAAATATGAGAGACTCACACAGTTATCACTACAACTGATTGAAGATCCTATTAATGTATTTTTTTTAGAAATACATGCTACAAATATTCTAACTGTTTCATTTGGTATTGTACTGGAAGAGAAGACTTGAGACAGCAGAAGCATTTTACAGTTGGCTCAGAGAAATGATTTTTCAATTTTTTGACGATAAAATTATCTATATATTTCATCACCAGAAATCCTACTGAGGAATTTTTATCAATGACAAGACCGAAACTCTCCTTCAATTTATACGGTTAATTAATAAAATCTAAGTTCCTAGTTGTTTTTGGAGTATAATCCTTGGGTAATTTTTTGCACTTTCTTTGATAAAAAACGTTGTTTTAACAAAAAAATTTAACTATGCCTTCACTTACAGTTTGGGATGAAAAAGACGTTTTCTTGAACTATACAGATGAGTATAATGCTCCCAAAATTGTACAAAGTATCTTACATCCTTATCTGAGAAAAAGTAGTAATCAGTGCAGCAACCCATAAAGCGAAGAAATTATTTGAAACGTATCATAAAAGTTAACAAGGCGAAATATTTTATTTGTGTCAGAGCTATCAACATGTGATCCAAAATTAGAAATTGATGAGTATTATTGTTATTTATAGAAATGGACTTTGAAAAAATGGTATCAAAATTCAAAGAAAGCAATTAAAAAACATCCCTAATACGACAATTAAAATATACAATTATAAAAGTAAGGGTGAATATATTTGGGAAATCCTAAGTATCTATCATAACGCCTGTTTACAATGCTGAAAATTCATTGCATAATACTATTAAATCTGTCAGAAATCAAACTTTTGAAGACTTTGAAATGCTTTTAAATAAGATGATTGTTCCCAAGACAATAGTGGAAGAAATTATACAGAAATTTTCAAACATTTGATCAGCGGAATTCGTTTATACGATTAAAAAAAAATTCAGGAGGCTGCTGTTGCAAGGAATACTGGTTTACAAAGCAGCTAGGGTGAATATGTAGCTTTAATAGATAGTGAATGAATAGTTGGAACAAAGAAGCTAGAAAAACAAAATTCTATTTATGAAAAAAAATAATGCTGGGTATTTACATATACAGCATTTGAAACAATCTCAGAAGAAGGCAAAGTGTTAAAAAACAAAGTTTATGTAAGCCAACAAAACAAATTATTCAGATTTGTTAAAAAATTACCGCAATAGCTTGTTTCTTACGGTAATTATCATAGGAAACAGCGGTTTGGAAATTTTAGTATGGCGCACTGGTAAGAAAAGGGCAATATACGGCCACTTGGCTTATGTTTTAAAAATTTACCAGCTTACGCTTATGGCTTAAATTGAAGTTTTTGTCTTCCTATAGAATGTGAAAGGGTCAATTTCAGATGATCCAAATTTGCGCATTGAAACTACTTTGGAATACTTACTACCATATAGAAAAAGCTATATTTCTTAAGCTTTATATTAACTTTCTTGGTTATAATTTAATGCAATCAAAAAGATTATGAGTAATTTTAAAAAATGTTGATTAGAAATTAGGAGCGTTAAGAATGCAATTGATTAAGAATATTATAAGGGTTTCTATCGCTAATGTTTGAATTGGGAAGTAGTTTTATAGTTGGTTTTATATTGCCAGCGTAAATTTAAGTGTAGCAGAATTACGGAATGTACCAAGAAATATACGTTATATTTGAGTTTTGTATATATCTTTAATTTTGGATTTTATGATGGTTTATTTATATTAAATATGGCGGAAAAGATTAATGGGGAAAATAAACAAAAAAGAACTTGATGAAGACATACCTTTTATAACTTTATTTTCAGTTTATTGTATTTTTATGTATGTTGGCTTTTTCTTCTTTTATAATAAAGGATTTAATTTATTTTATTTTTCAATAGTCACTCTGTTTCATGTCAATAATAACTTATCATCAGAATTTCCGCTCAAGCTACTGGGAATTTTTAAAGTATATTCAAATGCAAATATTTTTAAGACAATTATTAATATTTCTACTATTTTTATTTGCAATATTTATTTTTGAATAGTGCGATTTGGTTAATATATACTAAATAAGTGAATATTGTAACAACATATTCATCTTCTTATTATATGAAGTCGTTTTTTTGAAGAATTGGGTTGAAATTTTAGAATTAGCTTTAAAATAAGTTGTATAATTAAGATGGTATATTTGTATTGATAGCCAATATGTCAATGACTTTGTTGGCAATATTGGTTTCTTGGTTTTTAACTTCGGCTTTCCTATAGAAGCTTCTCGCAATATTTGCATTCTTCTAACGTCTTGTGCTAAATTTAATTTGTTCATTGTTAATGGCTGTTGGTTTGATTTAATATATTATTTTCAAAAAATGAAATGAAAGAAAATGCTTAAATTATCACTAAAGAATTTTTATTAGCTATTGGCATAATTGGCGGCTTATTATTTTCGGTTTTTAAAGTAATTCCATTGAAGTGTTCTTAAGCCCAATATACTCAGCACTTTCTTTGTTATCGATAACATTATTTTCTATACCATATATCATGGAGCTAATGTAATCATTACAAATTTATATAAATCAAGAAAAAAATGAAAAAAATATTTTTAGAGATTGTATAGCTTTGCTACAAGTTCCCTTAATACTCGTTGGAATCTGTTTATTTAATAACAGACAATATGAAAGTATAGCTTTAGCAACAACATTCGCTTATATTTTTTGGTATCTGTTATTCACAAATAAAGAATATAAAATATTATGAAAAAGCACAAAAGAGAGTATCTTCTACTAATTCAGCCACTTTTTTTGTTTTTTATTTACAGCAATTATGTTTAGTAACATTTGGGGAGCATTTCTTATTTAATATAAATAATAATTGTTTCCAATTATGTTTAGAAAATGAATTTTAAAAAATTATAGCTATAGGCGCTAGAAAATAATAACTTAGAATGGAAATGATTCAATGACAGAGATTTAATATCA
>Ga0163217_1082572_pt1 | contig 13375 bp, 7 predicted proteins | sample SynspAceP_FD_185933 | JGI IMG/M metagenome (GOLD analysis project Ga0163217, IMG submission 185933) | Saline lake microbial communities from Ace Lake in Antarctica - Synechococcus sp. Ace-P (PacBio error correction) | ecosystem: Environmental > Aquatic > Non-marine Saline and Alkaline > Saline ...
AGGCAGGAGATCAGCTTCTGGGCAAGAAGTTATAGAGTAGCGGCCAAGGTATTTACAATTATTTACCCAAATAATCGGAAGAATAGATTGATTTGTTTAATGTGGTTAAAGTTGCCCTCAATCGGGCCTGATTTTTATCAAATAACTAATTAGTTTCGAACGTAGAATAAAGCTCAATTTTTAATTTAAATCCCTTTCAACTGTCGAAACACACGTAGAAATTCAGTTTGTTTTGAAATCATCAATCACTTTTTTAGAATTAATGGGACAATTACAACCAAATTTAAGCGAATCTCTGAAAATATTAGCAAGTGACTCCTTTTAAACGCTTTTTTAAATTGCTGAATATTATTTTTTTAAATATTGATTTAACATTATTTTATTATTTAATCTCTCCGCATGGCTGCTGAGGAGGATCTTCCGCGATAAATTAAAGTTTAACTTTATTAATCCAATGTAAAAAGCCGGCTATTGCCGGCTTTTTTATATTTTGGAATGATATGCCAATATACCTTTATTACTGGAATACAAACGCCTTAGAGCAGTTGTTTGTGCAAAAGGCGAGTCAGAGTGATACCTTGCTGTCAGATACTGAAGTTTGTTAGAATACTTCGCACCCTTTATCCCCAATGGGCTTGATTCAAACTATACCGATGGTCCATGAGTTTGGTATTAAGTTGATTTCCCCTTAAAAATAGAGGATTTTTTCCAAAGTTTGATTGCCTTACTGACTAATCCCCAGGCGTTGTTAAATGTAACTTGCACTCCTGTTTCGAAGATTTAAAGAGACGGAGTTTTTGGCATGCCTTTAAAATTATGCCCAGCCCTATAATTTGATAGCCAATTTGCCGCCAGTATTGTTGGTATGGGAACGCTCTTGGATATGCAAAGCTAGTGATACTATGCTTAATGTAACAGTGGAATAAAGGGGAGTCTTCGCCAGATTGGTTAGCTCGTTCCTTTGGCGGCCTGAACATGTGGGCCTACCGGCTAACGATGTAATTAATAATCTTTAATCAACTAATCCAAGAATTGAAAGCAAAAGTCGTTGAGCAAAACAAGTTGCTTGGATCTTTACAGAATAGTCAAAGGTTTTTGGCCGTTAAAAAAAAGAACGAGCCATGCCCCCCTAGATCAGTATATTGGGCATTACGCATAATTGGGCAGTTAACGGGGCAATCATTGCTGGTCTTGCAACGTTTAGCTTGCAATGGCGAATGGAAACGGCTAGGCAAAGAGATTTAGCGGTTAATTTTGTGGTAAAAAAGAGCAGAACTTACTAGAAATAGCTAAAAGCAACCGACTAATAAGCCGCATTAGCCCAGTGTACAGGTATTAATCATCATGAAATTCGATCCATGGTTGAGCAATATTGTTGATTATACAAAAACTGTCAAAGAAAAACGCCTTTCAAGCTCTTATCCCACCGGCGGTGAACGCCCTGACTGAATATTCGCCATTTAAAAAAAGTAAGCATCGCTATTCCGTGAGTGTGTAAACAGGTGGCAGATGAACTTGAATTCCTATCGAAATAGTGGGGTCTAAAAAGCAAGTAAATCAACTGATTTCCTTGGTGCTGGTTTAAACACGACGAATTACGAGCGATGGATTTGGAACCCTGATTTAATTAGTGGCTGCGCGAGAATTCTTTTTGTCTAAATTGCTGGGTGTAGATGAGCTAAAGTTAGCTGAGAAGTCACATGAAAAATGATAACCTAGGAAGGCCAATTAAATGGTTGTTGCGCTGTAAATTATTAAAAGCAGTAAAGAATGGAAGACTTTTTGTTTGTGCCTGGACGAGATGACTTTAGTAAAGTACCTAAGGCTCTCATGCAAACTCTTTGGTTTTACCCATTTTTCTGATGATTTATGCCTTGAAAGTGGGCGAAAATAGCCCGATTAGAGGTGGCTAAATTACGAAATGAACTCAGTAGCAAAGGATAACTAAATTTACAGCTTCCACCGCCTCAAAGAAAACCTACTAAAAACGCATTTAAATCGCACCAAGGGGGGTCGTAACTATGATGCTTAAAAGTACTATGTGGGCTTAGTTTTCGATATTTTATATTGCATTGCCGTCATTGCCAATGTGCCTCAAGTGAGTTTTAGATTATAATTAAGCCAACTGAAAATAAGGCCGTTCAAACAGGGTTTGGCAAGTGAATTTATATTGACTACAATTTAGTGATGTGCAATTTCAATCAAAAAAGCCCGTTGTACGCAGATAAGAATCAACCTGAAGCAAAATAACCTTGGATAAATATTTAGGCCACACGTGTACCTGATTGGAAAGTGAAACAGGCACTAGAGTTGGCGGAACAACACAAGGTAGTTTTGGCGCAGGTGGAGCGGCAATATGGTGTGCAGGCCTCGTTTAATCGTAGCGCCTGTGGCCAATGAAAAGTAAACCTTGGCCGCTACAATGGAAAGTATCCCATTATTCGGTCTCTAGCGACTATGGCTAACGAAGGTCGCAGAGAAGATTTCTATTAAAAAAACAATTTATTTGCAGCTTTGACTATTGTTGAACAAGGGCACAGTTAGCCATGAGATTTTTTAGGAATCATGGGCAGGGGCTATGGGGCAAAAGTCAATTTATGCCAACTACCTTTTTAGCCTATGCTGTGAATTTTTGACGTGATGGCAAAGAGGATAAATTTTTTGGGGGCCCCATTAAAAAAAAAAACTTTTGGGCCCCCCCCCGAACGGGGGACGTGTTTGCGTCGATGCCAATTTTTTTAAATCAGAAGGTTTGGGACGAATACCCTGACCTTGGGGACGTCAGTGAGCCTGCCTAAAGAAATTTGATATGACCTTGAAATTGGTCTGAGTAAACAAGATCGTAAGAACTAATGCTGAGGTTGGCAAGAGTTGGGGGTGCGGCGTTATGAATGGTGAAGATTTGGCCTGCGCTTTGATCTTATGCTTCCTCCCTCATTGCTCCTGACGGTCAAACGGACGTATCTAACTTGGTGATGAAAATTTTAATACTTAATGAAAATGGAACCGTTCGAGTATTTTGGGCGGCATTGTGGTTAAACTTATCAGAACAGAATTAAAAAAGGAAGTTTTAAGACTTGTTAGTTTCCCTTCGGAAATTTCAAATACCAGCATACAGACCCTTATCAGGGCAAAAAAATCCCTTGCCTGTAAGGTAAAGTAGTGTGTGTCGGGGCGCAAAATTATTTGATTGCATATTAAAAGAACTGAATAATGAGGTCCGATGCCCCCTTATTATTTTTAAAAGCATCTACCAGTTTACTATACCTAAGTAACAATAATAGATATACCAGAGGGGCAGGGTGAGTGTCACAATGAAGCTTGAATTAGCGGTACTTAATAAGCTAAACCGCTCAAATGTGCCTCTCAAAAATCAAGGTGTAGACGCATTTTGGGGTATGGTTTTAGCCTTAGATTTAACTTTAAGAGATGTGCAAAAAAAAAAAGCCCAAATTGAAAACAAGGTCATCCGTGGGAAAAGCAAAGGGTTTTGATGGCAGTTGTCCGTTGGTCAACACCTTTGTAGAAAAGTCGGCTATCGACAATCAACTGATAAATATTGAACTTTGAATTAAAGTAAATGGGCAACAACGTCAGGTAAGGTAATAGTGGGGATATGGATTTTTAGTATTAATGCTTAATTAAGTGAAATTTCTCAAGACCATTTCCACCTTACTGCCGAGATATTGTAATTAACCGCACTCCAGAGGGTGTTGCGGCTTTACGTCCAAACGATATTCTTGATATTAGTGTTCCCACACTCTTTTTTCAGCTTTTCCACTAAGGGTTTAAATTAAATTGTGAATTTTTTCTTTTACCTAATGATTGTTAGACATACCCAAATAAAATCCTCATTTTGTGGAAGGCTTAATAGGCCGGTGTCTAAGGTGTTAAGAGTATTGAACATATGTTAAAAAATATTGTTAAATTAGCCGGTAAAACCAAAGTGAAAAAATTGTAGTACTTGAGCGTTACCAACTGATTTTTTAACTTACTCTAAAATGAATATGACCAGATTTGTTGGATGAACGATGAGCGAAGAAGACTGGTGTAATGACATTAGAATTGGCACGCATCATTGATTCCGCAAGCAATAACAATCAAAACTTAAGTAGGGTGAATGGCAACAAGATATGAGTTACCGAAATTTAAAAACTTCGATACATCGCAGTGATGCAATGATTGGGTTTTGTTAATTAACAATGAGCCTGCCATATTGGGAAGTAAAAACCCTTGAGCAAATGACTCAAGAAGAATGGGAAAGGGGTTTGTGATGGGTTGCGCTAAGTGTTGCCTACATAAATTTATTGATGATGATAGTGTTGATGAACGACAGTTTACCGACAAAATTAGGGATAATGAACAAGTACATATACCGAAATATTGGCCTGTGGTCTATTAAATACCAAAACCTGTGCCCTTACACAATATAGTCAAGAACCAAATGGTGCCTGAGTGTGTGAAACTGATCAAAACAGATAACTTGCAAGACATCTTTTTTATTGCCAGCAGTTGCAGCTACCGGCCGTTACAGGAAGGGCGGGGCTTAAACCGTCTTGGCATCCTTTGTTAAACAAAGTGGGGCAAGAAAGACAGCCAATGCATGTAGCTGGTATGTCAGTAAAGAGGTAAAACGTAGCCAGACCACAAGTCAATTTAGAGGACTTTGAAGACTATATTGCCTTGTGGCCATTGCAGGACTGGTTACGACTAATTTTGCAATGTAAAAAGCCGCTTATCGCGCTTTTTTATTTATCATTTTACTTAAAAGTACTATCGCTAAAAAATCCCAGTATAATAAGCAAAGATTATACTACCATCCCATTTGCGGCATTGTCAAATAACCTACAAAAGACCAAAATTAATATCGCCGCAAATCCCCTGTGGCGGGGCAAATATAACTAGGCAGCCATTCGTGTAAGGGGGCCACGTAGGAACATTGGCGTACTACTAATTTCGCAATATAGCAAAAAGCGATTTAGCGTTTGAATTTAACAATGCTCAAGGGCGATGAATTAAGCCCCAACAACTGCTGAAATACCCCCCCTAACGTAAGCCACCAGGCGAGTAAGGAATATTAATTGCCTAAATCACGGACACAAGCCGAAAATAAAATAACCAATACAGCCGTACGTTGATAATAAACAAAAACATAATACAAGGGCGTAATCCTAAAACAATATATATTGGAAGTACAGTGCCCGCTATTTTCTAAGGCTAAGGCGAATAAAATAACAGCACCCAAGCCGGCTGGTTGACGGCCAAGATTTGCAAGAAAAATTATCACTTAAACTTATCCTTCGACACTTTAATGAGGCTACAGGCATCGCCGAAGCAGCAGCTGCGGCAGCGGAATGAATGTTCAATTAAACCCACACTGGTATAACCAAGCTGGCAGAAATCTTCTAATCCAAAGTAAAACGCCGGCCAAACCACAAGGGTCAACACAATGGTGTAGGGTAATGCCATGTACACATGGTGCCGTATGAACAAATCGTAAATACGAGCAATTGCAGAAGTGAGCAAAAACAGAAAGGCAGCTTTGGCCGTAGGAGTCGCTACGCTGGGTAAATTCGGTACCGGTATTAATGGCAAACGGCTAACAATCGAATTGATCACGAGTAATTAGCGTCCATTTTGCAGGCTGCCGATACTTCAGTAAATACTAAACCGGCGACAAAATACGTTATCACTTGACCATGGATAACAAACCATTGGCCTAAATAAAACAGAAAACTTAACTGTGTTTTAACCTTCATAACTTGAGCAACCCCAATCGATGACGGGAGTAAACAAGCCTTGATCAATAATGAACTGCACGATACCACAAAAATCACATAATAAAGCGGTGAAGGGGAGTGACTCTTCAAACGCTTTAATCCGAATTGAGTGTTCATCGATTATGCCGCTCATTGGTGGTCGCTAATTACAATAATTGATAAGCCGATATAGGCCACAGCAGCAAGTGCCCAGCGAGACCGATCAACAACACACTGCAATTAGACCTTGCACACTAGTTTGAACTTTATCTTTGAGTGCTAAAGTTTTCATGCAACAATTTTTTGCTGTAACTGGTTAATATTTCACGAACAAACAGGGGATAATTGCGCACCGTAAGTAAACAATTTAAAATTTTTTCGACAACATAAGTGGTTAATAAACCGGCGATAAAAAACCGGTATAGTCCAACAGGTGCCAATACGTATAAAAAATTCTACAAAATTCCAACCTGCTTTATCCGCTTAAGCAATTTAAATTTTGTGGATTCGCCAACCATAGTCATTACTCCACCTAAGGCCGTACCGATAGCGCATTGCATCATTAAGGTTTCTTTAGGAAGGCTCTAAAATCTTCTAAATCTTGGGGCGACTGGGGTGAAGAACTTCCTCATCTTTTAGAATGGTTCCGTGATCGAATGGAAAATCTTTGCTGATGCCCACTTTTGGGTGATAAATAGAATAAAAACCCATTGAACACTGTCATGGATAACCGCTACCACGGTTTAAAGCCGTCTAGGAAGGCAGATAAAAATGCACAAGGCCGACGCAAAAAAGCCAATGAAAGAGTGGATTTTGTCTTTAATTTCAGCAGGCAATTTAGTGAAAATAAATATAACAACAAGGCCTTTCATAAAATAAATGCCTGCTAACCATAAACACCAGTTAAACAGTATTACCGTCAAGTTGACCAACCAATTTCATGTTTCATATGCTCTTGGTGTTTGTCATACAATAAATAACGCTTCCATGGTAATATGCCCCCTGGTTGCAGGGGATAACATTTTAAGCCATGCTAGAGTAAAAATAAATCTGCAAACCTAAGGCCCAGCCAGCAAATAAATGGGTCCAGCATAAATATAGTGGATTGATAACGAGAAAGCCACAATTGTTTGTTTGTAAACCAAAATTTGGTGCCTTACCTAAAAAATTGGCGGCAAATGGCCTGAGGTAAATCGACTTTGCATAAGTTGAGGGTCCTTGGTTGAAACTTTGGAATTATTATATAACTGTTTAAATAGTGTAACGTAAAAAAGCAAGGTAAATCTAAAGCTTAGATATTATTATGTGAATTAAATTACCAGAAACATTACTTGATTGCCTTATGGCATAAAAACACTTGGCTACAAAGAATGCTAAAAAGTTTTAAATTGTTTCCCGATTAAAAATCATCTGGTACAATCAGTTTTTACAAAAAATCATAACAAATTCAACCAAAGCGAGTAATACATGAATTTATAAGCGCCCAAGCCAGCTGGTTTTGCTGAAGAATACATCGTTGAATCAATATGGAGTGGTGATTTCCCCCTGGTACTATTTTACGCAGAGCCCGTGAATTGTCTGAACTTATCGGTGTTACTCGTACAAACGTTACGCAAGTATTGGCAAAGATTAAGCCCGGCGATGGATGGTTAACTAATCCAGCAACGGTAAACCAACCAAAGTAAATATTTTTGGGAAAAAAAAAACCCTCCCCCCCGGAAAATTTTTTAAAAAAAAAATTATCCTTGAGACGCTGGCCCGACCTTGATGAGAGGGTATTCCTGAAAGCTAGTGGATAACTTATTGGCGGCAAAGAACCAACTTTAAGTGCCGTTTTAATTCGTGGAGCGATTTCGTAAATAATCCGCAAAACAGCTATCGAAATCAATTCAGAAATATTGTAACTCGGCCAGGATAATGGTCTTGATTTTGCCATTCACGCTATCAATTGACACATGACTTAGCTAAATGCATCAAGGCAAACCCGTGTATGTGTTATGATGAAATGGTTTTTTAAAGGACTATATTCTAGGATTGGGGCTATTATTTTTCAAATATTAAGTCTCGTGATTAACTAGGTCTTATTAATCAGCAATTACTTGAGCTGCCCAAGGCAGGTGACTACAAACAGGTGCCGCTGGTTATTCGTACTTAACGGTAAATTTAAAAAGTTGGCAAAATTGGCAGGAAATGCGCATGGACAAATGCCAAAGGCCTTTAGTTGACTAGGTTTTTCTCTCCATTGTCAGTAAAATGTGAGGTAAAAATAGTTTTGGCCTCCCCTCCTTTAATTTAATTTAAAAATAAATCATTTAAAATCAATACATTAATAATGTTTTGAATAATATTGTTCTTTAGTATGGCGATTTCTAATTCAAAGTTTTATTTCATGTTTCCAGTGAAGCATCAATCTTAAACAAACCGAGGAAAACGCCATAACTAAATTAGATACATTTAAAAGGCAAAGTAATGAAGCCCGATAGAATTTGCGCGTAAAATCTGTTAGCTGGTTTAGGTGCTTATGGTAAGAGCTTATGATGAAGCCCAAGGTCGCTATCGAAAATTAAGTGTAGAAGCATCAAAATTGTTTGATGAGTTAGTCCCCGACAAAGGTGCCCAAAATTGAGACCGAAGCCAAAGACAAGTTTCAAGTTAAAGCAAATGTTTGAAAACAACGCACGTCCTGACGTTTCGCAAAAAAGTTGGGCTTAGACAAAGTCAGTTGCTGAATGAAAAAAAGTTGAGAATTATCTGCCAAAATTGATGCTTTTGACTGAATGCAGTTTTGCTAAAAGTTAAGCAGCTAAAGGCCTAAATCGTTTATCGATTAGGCGAAAGTCCAGTACAGATAATTCTTAGAGTCCTCAGTAACGATTTGTTGTTCAAATCGAACTCAGTTGAGTTTGTTGAACAAATTTTCAAAAGGAGAATCCAAATTTGAAAAAAACACAATCCTGAAAAATAAGGCACCACAATGGTGTGTTTTTGGCATCGGTAGGTGCTGTTGAATTCCGGTAAAGATAAAGTTTGTGCAAAAACTAGATCCAGCTGTTCGAAGAATAGTACGGTCATTTTCAAATACTTACTTTTAAAGGTGAATTGTGAAGCTCAACTTCAAGCAAAGATTGAAGGTGGGGAAAAATGATGGATGGAAAAATAGCAGCTGTTTAGCCTAAGTTTGGTTTGCCAGGCAAAGAGAGATGCGCAATTAGCAAGATTGTCTGATTCGAGTCGACAATTTAATCGATGTTGTTGCAAAATTGGGTACAACCAAAATCACTAAGACAAAAAAGCCCTGATAAACGGCTGCAGTTGGAAAGCCCGGTGGGCAGTGCTAACACGCTTCGCATACAAAAACGTCCAACTCCCGGTTGCAAATAAACCGGCTGCCGAAAAGTCAGCACCGAGAAAACCTCGAGCGGACTAGGCAGCGACAAAAAAACCAACGATTCTGCGAAACAGCAAAGGTGAACAAAACCTCGATACGCAAACAGCAGCAACCAACCACACCGAGTGCTGAATAAGCACACATCCTTTAGTTTGGTGATAATCAGATAAAATTTCATATGGTGCTTTTTATAAGCGCCCATGTTATCATTACTAAGGCCAAAGCACTTATCAACCTTGTGGTCTTTGCTGCGATTGGAAAGCGCTATTGAGTGAGGTTTTATTTTATCTAACTGATAGAAAAAATAAAATTAGCCGGAGCCAGCAAATTAACGGGCAACCTAAATTACCTCAATCGCTTTTTTAGTGCAATAATCAAACAATGCCTATCCAAAGCCGAGCTTAGTTATAACTTTATGCAACACAGAACCAATAATTATTAATATTGGCTGCTGCTCTAAGAAAAAAATAAAGAGGGGTGGGAAAATTTTTTTTGGTTTTTTTTTTTTTTTTATTTTTTGGTTAACTACTCTAAGTCTAACTGGACTAGTCAGAATTTTTGCTTCTCTTTGTTTCAATAACTTAAGATAAAATGCGTAAGGTTTTACTGTTTTGGTATTACGATTTAATTAAGTCTAATTGGGGCCAAGTGGCTCGTTCGCCGTTATGAATTAATTGCGTAATACTCTTCAAACTAGGATTAAACCGCAATATAACTTGAGATTAGTAAAATGCTCAGGTAGGAATTATTGAATATCACCACATAATTGCTGATCTAATAATTGAAGCGTAACTATGGATCCCCAATTTAGTCGGGGGTGGCCTTTATTAACGTTTTTCTAAATAAATAAGACAAGCGAAGATACTATTGAGTTTTTACCATTTTTCGCCGAGTGACGCCAAGCAAGACGAGGACTCTCCGTGGTTATCACGTTTGTCCCCTTGCCAAACAAACGGCACGCAATGAGTTGGTCTGAACTGACAAATACTAATGTTAACCCATAGAGACGCAAGCGAGTCGTTTCAAAAGGGAAGGTCTGCCCCATAATGGACCCATCGGCAAAACGTCGATTGGGGATATAATGGAACAATCTGGCCCCCTTGGTTTTTTTTTTGCTTTAGTTGTAAACGGCTCAAGATAAAAGGTATGGCACAAGACGCCCTTACCGCTGAGTAATAAGGCATTTGGTGAGGTTTTAGCGTTGAGAAAGGCGTGAAAATTGATGCAAATCCTGCCGCAGACAACCGTCACTGTCATATGTGTCCGGTATGGTTTATAGCTTCTTCAAAGGTTCCCGTTTTAATAAATAATTCGATTAAGGCGTTCTCAAGATTGACGCTACTTAGTAAACTATCCTGACGCAAAACCCTGCACACGGCCATTCTTTGAATTTTTTCATAAATAAAGTTCTGGCCTTGTAAAGAGGGTGATTAATTCCGCATCAGTGCGCGTACCCACTAAGGCTGGCAACATAATTGAACCTGCGCTGGCTCCGGAGATTACTTCTGGCAGGAAGTTCAATTTTCTACAATGACTTGACCACGCCCCCGTGGAAAAGCCCCAAGCCTGCGCCGCCACTTAACTTAGGCCAGGTCGTCCAAATGCATGGAGCGGTTTCATCAAAAAACGATAATTTTTTCAATAAAATCAATTTCATTTTCATCAAAGCTGCATAGATAAATTCTAGGGCTTCACAAAACCTGTTTGAATAAACTCTTCATTAAATGTTTTGTACCTATTTTGGCAATGACCATTTAGCGCCTGGAGCTGCATTTTACCCAAGTTTACCGTGTAAACATTCATGCAATATATACATGAGAACCCGCCGCATCCGCCACGAGCTTTTGCCTGTTTTATACGTTGGACCACCGCTTTGCGTATTAGTCGAATAGTCATAGTCACTGCTGGCATCTGCGCCTCCATTCTTGGCGCCCCTGATAAGTTGGTCATGACTCTTCACATGCTAGTTTAGTATTCCTGATAATTTGCGGCGTAACTTGATGAACATTCCTGAAGTTTCAGAAAGCCTTTTTGTTTTGACATGAGTCAGTCTCTTTTTACTACAAATAGTGGGAATATAATCGTAAAAAATAGAAATTGCTACCACCCAAAATTAGCAATTTTATTAACAACTTATCAGCGTGGATTTTTACTTTAATCTAATGTTTTGTTTTTTAAAGCATAAAATTGTTTTATGAAGCTGAACCTTGTTTTAATTCGAAAAATATTCAAATTTTGATGACCATTCCTAAGCGCCAATGGTTAGCTCATTAAGAATTTACCCTTTTTATCTTCAGACTCATATTAATAGGCGTGTTTTGCTTTATATGCAATTACTGAATCAACTCTTAACTAATCTTTTTTCCGTTGCTGTCTATTTCCATTATCAGTGCCATTTGTTGATGGTTAACTAATTCTTGCGGTCAAGGATTGATGTTTTAATCCTTCCGAGTTTATTGGCAATTAAACCTTTTTCTCGTTGGCAAGGTTTGATTCCCCGTAAACGTCGTGAAATGGCTGAAATTGAAGTCGAATTTAGTAACTAGGTAAATTGCTTAGTGTGCAAGAAGTTTGGCGGCCACAGAATCATCCCGTAGAATTAAACTAAAGCGATTGACGACGCTTAAAGCCAGTAATACGCAAAAGTAGTATAACGAAGTAATGCAGGAAGCGGCACCACAATTATGGCGTCCTGCCGGTGCAAGCAAAAAGAATCTTGTTTATGCGCGAGTGGGCATGATATCCCCAAATGTTTGTGATAAAATGGTCAGTGACTTAACACACAACATTTGAAGAAATTGGTTGATATTAAAGAACTTCGTGTAAACCCAATAGTTAAATGCCCCAGAAATTAATTAACTGAGATATTTTAAAATCAGGTGCCAAAAGAATTTCCCATTTTATGAAAAATCGGGTGCCTAATTTGGCTTCTTAATTTGGTTTGCCTACTATGGTTGCATGGAATTACTTTCCACACAAATGGTGGGTGCCTGCCATTAGGGGGATTGATTGTTAGGCTTATTTTGACCAATTGATAGCCCTCAAAATTATTTTCGAACCCAAACATCACATAAAGTTTTTGGGTATTAACTTTTCAAGTAAATGTTTTAAAGCGTCAAAAAGAGGGTCTCGGGTTTAATGCCGATAATCATCGAATCCAAATTAATGACCTCCAGAAATATCATGGAAATGCCCTGCATGGTTCAGGCTCTAGCAAGTTACTTGAACTCATTGAGTTGCCATGTTAATGAGCAATTGAGCGTTATGTGGGCTGGCTCAACCATACTTTGGCTTTAGGTTGGTTCAGAGCGATATTTTCCAAATGAAACAACTTGCTGTCAAAACGCATATTCGAAGATTCTGAAAAATATCTAGCGTACGCTTATGAGTATAACTAAGAAGGCCTTGCGTAATTGGCGACGGACTTATGTGAGCGAATGCAGGCCTTTATCACCTGAAGAGTTTGGAAGGTGTATTACGACAGCTTATGAGGCAGAATGAGTGGGAAACTGAATCGTAACTGGGGCGATATTGGGTATTGGTCGCGGGTTTTTAATTCAAGCTATATTTTGGTCTTTAATGTAGTGGATAGGGCTTGGCTAAATCACTGGTTTGACAGCAAGGGGTATAGATAATGAAAAACATCGGAACGAATATTTGGTAACGGCGCTGGATATATTTTAACCCGGTGGATCGCAATGTGAGTAGTGTCGAAATTTGCCTATGGGAACCTCCGAATATCAGCCCCCGGTAAATCTCTATTATCATTTTAGGGTAGCGACGTCACTAGTTTCTGCCCTATTTGAGTTATACCAAGAAGCAAATGGCGCCAGCATATTAGAGGCACCATTTGCGCAGTGATCCCACACCTTAAACGGATTAAAGTGTTTTTTCTATTAATCTATATTTTGATCATGAAAAAATCATATTTTCGGTTTTTAATATAGAAATCCTTTGGATTTTAAACCGATAAAATAAATCCTAAAGCAGTTGCCAAGGGGTTTGCAAAATTAATGATGGCGCAAGAACGCTGTATAACAGAGTTACTGGCGCAATTTGTTGTACAAAGAGTATAAATGCGACACTGCGCAATGCGCTAAATAATGGTAGAAGGTTATTGGCTTTGGTGTTTAGTCAAGCAGCAAACTATTATTCCCCTTAAAGGGCCAGATCTAAATGATGATGGCTATTTTAATAAAGTTTGTCGGCATTTTAATTTGCACTTCTT
>Ga0163217_1046779_pt1 | contig 13374 bp, 10 predicted proteins | sample SynspAceP_FD_185933 | JGI IMG/M metagenome (GOLD analysis project Ga0163217, IMG submission 185933) | Saline lake microbial communities from Ace Lake in Antarctica - Synechococcus sp. Ace-P (PacBio error correction) | ecosystem: Environmental > Aquatic > Non-marine Saline and Alkaline > Saline ...
CCCAGAGGGAAAGAGCAAGGGGGGGTGGGGTGGGGGGGGGGGGGGTGGGGGGGGGGTGGGGGGGGGGGGGGGGGGGGGGGGGGGCGGGGGGGGGGGGGGGGGAAGGTGGTGAGAGTGTGTGTGTGCCGCGCGCGCGCCGCGCGAAAGTCGCTTGCCGGTGCGTGTGTTGCGAGAGAGCAGGGGGGCGCGGGGGAAGTGGGTGTGTTGGGCGAGGAGCGGTCCTGAAGAGGGACGCGGGGCATGGGGGGGGGGGGGGGGGGTGTGGGGTGGGCCGCGCTGCGGGCGGGGCGTAGGTGTGGTGGGGGTGATGTTGTGGTGCGGTCCAGGGAAATGGTGGGAGGAGGCGCTGGTGTGGGGCTGGGAGAGTAGGGGAGGGGGGGGCTGTGGTCCTGTAAAAAGACGGAATCACTTAAAGCAAATGATAATTTTTTATCAGCTGGGGGGTGTAAAATTGGGCAGGGATTTGGACCCACTTACTGGGGGCTTTACTTTATTTTGTTTACTAAATCATAAGTTTCCTGATGTCCCAATTCAATCAGTAAACCCTGGCGAATAGCTTTTCTAATTTATCAATTGTTCCAACCAGAAATGTCCTAACCCGGCGGCCTACTCATTCGCAATAGGTACTTCCTAAACGTAGCTACTAACGTGCTAATACACCGTTGTTGTATCACCCTACGCCTGTTGAAAGTTGCCTTAAAAATCAACTTGTACACCATGAAATAGCAAGATAAATCTAATTTTTCACGAATTTACAATACTCATCGTTAAATCACTTCCGTTCAATGATTCTATCCATTCCTTGAAATAAAATGGCCCGAATTCTAGCCCTAGCACTCATTTGGTATCAGGGAATTTCACTACCTCGTTTGTTGAATAACAAACCTTTTCTTCTATCATATAATAATTTTCTCTGTTGTTTAAATTGATTTTTAATCTCATGTTGTGTTTTTCTTTAGCGATTTAATCCACTATCTCGGCATATCTTTGTCCTCCTTTAATTCGTTTTATCTATTATTTTTTATCCTCTTACACTTTTACAGTTGTAACGCTTTCAATAATCTTAAAATGACTAAACTCTACTCAGGAAATTTACCATGAAATCCTTATATATCCTTACCTAAACATCTAAAAGTCTATCAGCATTTTCATGTCCTACAATTGAGTATGAACCAATATTAAAAAAAGAAACCGTTGTCAAAACCTGCCTGTCTAGTCCATCCTGTCCATGTTAGCTAACTCATCGGGGTTCAATGCTCTCTATAAATGTAAGTCAATAATGTATGTTCCCCGTCTGTTACATATTCTTTTTTTGATTCGTTCAATGACGCAATTCTGATGAAGATTTTTCTGATTCAAACAAACGAAAAAGTTGCTTGTAACAAACCTACAATTTCAACCGTAAAGAAGAGGTGCCAAGGTTTCACCATTTTTACCTATTCATCAACAATCCATGATTAACTTTTCGCTTATTATTTGCGACTAAAATTGCGAATAATAAGCTCCACCGCCACCTTTGATCTCCTTGTAATTTTCACTTACTTTTCATCTGATACCTCAATTCGTCAATCAATTTTAGCTACGTCAAATTTATGTCGACTCAACGAATTTTAAATTGTCTCTGCTTGCTCTTTTAGTACGTATAGATTGTGTCACTCCCTGTTGATATCAATTCCTTTTTCACTCTTTGCCAAGTGCTTCATACTAGGATAGTAAGCTGTCGATCCCTGTCCTCCAACTCAACATACCATGTCCGTCCTTAAAATACTCTGCAGCTTTTTCCAACCATTTTGTTTAACATTCATTCTATTCCTCTCATTCGTCCATCTTTCTGCAAAAAAATAAACTAATCTGAAAATAGGTAGACTCTTGTAATATTTTCAAAATTTGCTTTCAATTGTCTTTTCATAATGCTTTCAATTGCTTTCAATTGCTTTCTATAGACTACTATATTCTAGATGCCTAGTCTTAATAGTCCTCTTATTAAATATCTCACGCTTTAGCACTTCATCTTTAGCCGAGTTCAACATATAGCTTCTTTTCTCTCGTTTATTTTTTGTTAGATGAAATTTCCTTTAAAGATAAACTACGGTAAATTGTCATCTGTTCCAATTTAGAGGCTTTATTAAGCGCTCTATTCTGTGTGCCGTTAGATCATATTGTTTTAGCGAAAGCCCTGCAGTTGCATTCGATTCCGTACGTAACGTAGTTAACATCCTTTTTTACTTCTCTTTTTTTCACTTGTTTTCACTTTCTGTCTTCAATTTTTTTTAAAATACTTGGTGTCTCAACTTTGTTTTGAAAAGAGGGCATTTTTAATTAGAGAAATATTATTTATAGAAAAACCTCTAGTATTTTACCATTTTTTTTTTAGTTATGTAAGCAATGTCATCTCGTATTTCTTTGAATCTGATTCTTCCTCATTATACTATTTATTCCTTTTATTATATAACCTGAATTTTCCATAGTATTTTTTAGTAAGCATTTCTATCACTGTGAGGAAACAAAAATTTTAGCGTGCAAAGTCATTAAAATATGATGGTTAACCATTCTTCTTTTTCTCGCTCTACTTGTCCATTTAAAAGAAGGGCGTACGTGGATTACCAAGTTTCCGCATTGAAAAACTGAAAAGTAATGGTCCTATATTGATGTTCCTAGATTCCGATAAATTATCAATTCATTCAAGTTAAAATTTAAAAAACCTACAAGAAAATAACTTGAATCGTTTCTTGTAGGTTTTATTCTTTTGATTTTGGTATAGCATTTTAGCAACCTTCTTATCTTTTATCAGATATAAGTAAGTAGCTCTATTGCTTTTATTCTAGTATTGCATCTAGTTGTCTTTCTTTTATTTTGAAAAAGTGATTTCTTCTAGTCCTTCAATACCCAACAGATATACTAGCTGGTGTAGTCTGGAAATACTTATTTGTCCGTTACGAAGAGAAGCAAGACAACAGCCTGTCTTCTTACGTTCATAACACACTATGCTGCATCCTAAAATAATTAAAATTCCTGGTTGCCAACTTCAAATACGTACTTAATTGTATATGGCATGGCCTTTGGCACTATTTGTACTATCAAATTGAGCCGAGTCATTAATTTCATCATACCCCATCATTTGCCTACATGCAGACCCATGGTGCACTACTTGTAAAACAATTTGCCAGTTCCTAAAGGAGACCAAAGGGTCAAAAATATCATCATGTCCAAACAGCGACATTCATTCCAGCACTATAATGTCTTTCCACCGAGTAGTCCTCTTCCTTTTCGGATAACCTATCAAATCGCCTTGAAGATGAAGTTCACTAGTGGATTGAGATGAAACATGGATACGATATTCAAAATATGAAAATAACTTTGAGGTATACGCATCATTAACAGAGCCCATCGCAAGTTGTGTATGGCTAGCATAAACTTTATTCCCAATACCATATCATAGTGCTCGGTGTAGCTAGAACTTCACAAGAAAACCGAGATGCTCGTCATCAATTTCAGTTTCATCACAGGTAACCCGATTAAAGACATGAATATTTTTTTTAGCTAGTACAAAAATTGATTGATAGACTCGACACCATATTCACGGGTAAATCATAATGTGGATCCCACTAAGACGTCAGCTCCCTAATTTTATGCTTCTTCTAGTAACAAGTCATAGATAAGAAAATTCCTTCTTTGTGGGAAAGGCTACAAGCTGATTGTCACATATTCTTTCTTTCTCACGGATTCAATCAGATGTTACAGTGCTGTCAACGAAGGACGGTTTTAAATTCTACATGCTCGTACGAATTGAATCCGTCGGTCAAATTTTTGGCATCTTTAATGCTTACGTGCTCGGTTTCACGCTCAACGTAAGAAATTGTTTTCTTTCTGGACCACGTTTGGATGCCCTCAAATAATGTTCCCACTTTCATTCCAACGAGGCTCTCCCGCTGTTTAAACTGAATCCTAGAATGAATGTGTGTTCAATAAATGGAGCTGAAATAAGTTTGCTTTGGCTCCACTACATCTGGACGCTTCAGCTTGGCTATCATCAATACTATGCGTTCGATACGTGTTAATCATTCCTCTTCAATTCAAAAATATCTTGCTGTTTTTTTTGATCGTAAAGTAATGCCATTTTTTTTACACTAGTTATCCCTTTTTTTAAATCGTTCTTGTTAAATGTCCATTCCCAATACAACCTGAGATGGTTTCATACTTAACTAAGACTGTCATAGCTCGCTATGCTTATGAGTAATCCGTTAATAAGCTGCAATACCAGGGTACATAAAGAGCTTGCTAGAATGAACCCATAGCAAGTGGCAAAGCACTGCATAATATTTTGCTTTAAAATTTTGTGTATCGAAGTGCTTGTATCTCCTTATCCATAAAGGAAGTAGTCTGCAATAAAATACTCCAACTGGAATAAAGTTCCAAGAGCCCTACGAAAAAATGAAAGTTTGATACAAGAATAGAGAAAGATAGAGTTCCACAGAAGAACCTAAGATAAAACAATTTTCTTCTTAGGGTGCTTTTGTTGTATTAGAAAAACAAGACTTGCTGGTAATATGGCCTATCATTTGTGTCCAGATTAATGCCTAATACAGCAAATGGCTGGGGATATATCAACCCTTGTGAAAACATCACTCTGAAATACTGATAAACTGTAACCCAGCCTCCACTGCAACCGAATAAAACAGAGTGGTTCCGACAAAGAAAGCTAAGACCCGTTTACAAAACACTGATTCTTTTTGTAGAGTTTGCAAACGAGTGAAATCTGCTGTTGTTGAGCCCCCCACTAATAAATGACGCCCTGTTAGGTGGATATATGCTGTTCCCATTGTACGGAGCGGTTGGTGGTAGAGCTAAAATTCTTTCATCCCACCTGCAGATTGAATGGCCTCTAAGACGGATTTACACTAATAAAGCGATGGCTGGTACGGAAATGAAACTAATCAATCGCAAAGAGTTTTCATTCCAAAAAAGTGAGGTTGTCATAGCGATCCCGCAGCAATAACAACTATAAAGAGGTATGCTAATGCTGTCACTTTAGGACTGAAGAGATAATCATGAGCAATCCCTACCACCAAACCAGCCAACTTGTGGATCCTAAAGAAGAAGGAAACCAGGTAAGAAACTTTTCTCACGACAAAAGAATATTTTGCAAGCAAATGTGTTGATCAATTCCTGTACTGAACTGATGAAAGCAAGAAACATATAGTGTGGCTAATACCTAGGATAAGCTTTCCGAAATTAATACAGCTATACGCAAAATCTTTAAAATAATACGGCTCCAAGAGCTCCACCTGTTTAGCATAACTAGCAGAAAAAAATGTGAAGCCTAACATAATAAAAAGCAAATGGACCAAAAAACTTTTTTATCCTCACCTTTACTATTGCATTGAATAATCCTTTATCTTGCCGTGAGTGTTTTCCATGTAACCCTCCTATATCACCGTAACATGTACATCCAAAAAAGCCTTGCAACAAAACGGACAGGAAGTCCTGCGCAACTACAGCAGTAACAACACTGCTCTAAAGACAGTGCAAACCTTGGTCAGCCTCTCTGACTGATTTAAAGTACCCGATTATTATTGTTTTTAATACTATCAGTTTAAGCCACGCCTTCTGTCCAACTAACTTTTTCCTTATTTTTAAATTCTTCAAATCCCTTACTCTTTAACCCAGATGTTTACGCTGCATTTAAACTAACTCAAATGAATACACCACTCAGTTTTTCACAGAAAATTCCAATGTGCCTTTTTTACATGGTTCTTGAAAATAAGTTGTATATTTCCTCGCCAACAGATAGTGTCCGGTCTCTTCGCCTCTGAAACAACTCATCTGTCACTTCATCAAAATGGGCACATAATACTTTTAACTATTTGTACTATTCAATGTTGATGTTGACATCTTAAAATAATCGAGTAGCTTGCCTTCTTGAGCAATATTTCTTCTCTTTCTATTTGATACTCTAAACAACGTCGTCTTCACAGTTTTAGCTTCAAAAATAGTGCTGCAGATTGATCCGCTCTATCTTGAGTACTCCAAAAGTCATCAACTCAACATAACAATCTGGTAAGTAGGATGTTGAAGTTTAAAATTCCCCATAATTCTTTCTAACCGACTCATTCTATCATTCTCTTCACCTACTCCTGTTCCATATTCTGAATACGCCAACATTCGTTTATTCAAATACCTTCTTCATTTAAATTTTAATGATTTTTTTTGGATTAGTTAATAACATCAAAATGAGTGGTACCATAAGCAAATTAAAATGTTTAGAATCCCCCTCTTTTTATCCTTTTATTTACGAATGCATTTAAATCTAAAGCAAATCATTGTAGATACCGATATATTTTTGCCTAAATCGTCATAAACTCAAGATTTTTAAACGTTGTGGAGTCAGATAAAATTGGCTTATCTCTATTATTTCTCGGCATTGTTTTTTAGCTTCTCATTTGTGTCGAATAACCAATGTATTCAGCATTCTGAGCGGCTTTCAGTTAAGCAATGAATTGATAAAGGCATACGCTGCTCTTTAAGTTTTGGCCGTTTTGGAATCACTAATATCAACCATAGATTGGAACCTCTCTGGAATTAACATAATAAGATTTTTCGTTTCATCTAACTTCTGCAGCTTCTCTGAATAAAGTTGACTGCAAAGCGGAGCTTCCTTCTTGAATCAATGACATTTGATTTCATCTGCAAATACTGTAACGTTTAGCGTTAAACAGATTTTAATTTTTTTACTGCTTTCTGCGAGTTCCACTTGTTTTTTGAATTCAATAATATCCTAACATTATAAGATAAGCCCATTACTTCTCTAGCTTCCATCAATTAACATCACATATTTTTATTCCGGATTCAAAAGATCATCCCAATGTTGGATGTCTTTTTCGTTTTACAAACTTGTCAATTGTAAATTAATTCCTAATGTCCCCCAAAATACGAATAGAATACATTATTGTATCGAAGGATGATTTAAAAATAAGTCTTTATTATTTTCTAAGCTTTTATTTTACGTGATCTAATTAAAAAACCATGTCTCTTTTATCATGTCGTGGATCATGTATCACACGGACAGCAATATCATACGGCCGTCACCTGCTTCAATTTTAGTATAGCATCGCTTCGTTAGAATCAAACGTTTCATACGATACAACGATAATTCCGTTTCTTTTTCAAATTTGTTATCAAAATCAAGATCTATATAATCCTCCCCAATTGGTAAAAGATTTAGGGTAATTCTCTGATGTAAATACCTGCGATTTCTTTTTAACTGATCAATCGAAATAAGATAAAACCTACCTGGACTACTCAAATATAGAAACGATGATAGCTAGTAATTTCTTTCATCTTATCGCACCGCCTCAGTTAAAGGTCGCTTTTTATTTTTTTGTTTTTGATACTTGTGTGTTGACTATAAAGTTAATTGCCGACAACCAATATCAGAGAGACAGAAACATCCAAAGCACTTAAGCATTGATTTCTAAACTGACCTCCTTGACAGCCAGAGTATATTCGACGGGCTAAGGTTGAAATCCATCCTTTACGGAAAAGTTACTGCAAATCGTCCTAGCGAAAGGTAAACGCCATGAAAAAGCCCAGCTAGGATACCCGGAGTAATACTGGTAAAATACTTTGCTCATTACTTGCCAGTCTTACTGCCCAAATCACGAGCTGCATAATCATAGTATCATTCATTCTTCAACTTAGGTAAAGATCATGCAAGACAACAATTGGGAACTAACGCGATTATGCGAAAGCAAAACTGAGGCAAATCTAAACTGAAACCAATAAATAAATAAGAATTAGAAAAACTAGCCCGAAATAAATTCTGTGATACAATTAGAAATGTTGTTAAACTAAGTATGTTCTGCGGGTTTTGTGCTTTTTTTGTATAGATAATAGCTAAAACGCCCCAAATGTTCCATACCGTTTGCAAACGCGATGAAGAAAGTAAGCGCAAACTAACAGGTATTCAAAACAATCGTAATTAAACGAGTGTTTTAATACAGCTAGATAATTGTGCAGTAAACCCTTCAAAACTAGTATTGTTCCTCCTGCATTAAATGACTATGAAAAACAAGATAAAAAATACGTGGGCTTACAGACAATAAGACAGTATCAAATAAAGATTAGACCATTTAAATACGCTCTTTTTCATTTATGACCTCACTTTCTTTTTCTTTTCACCTGTTCCGCACATAAAAAAGCAACAATGGGCAACAATCAGACAACTCCGTTGTGAAGCCCATACCAATCTTGCTGACAAAATAATGTATGTCGTAGCATGCTTCTCTATAAGTAATCACATCGATTCCCACCCTTAAAACCGGTTAAACAATAATAACGATAACGATGAATAAATACTGCTTGAACCCCACTTTTAACACATTTAATTGTTAAAGGGAAAATCACTCTTCGGAAAGTTCGATACATTGCCCTAAATCACGACTTGCACGTCATTACGAAGGATTTAATTTACCACATGGCATAAATATGGGAAAATCATAAATGGAAATTTTCAATAATAGGTCGCCACAACAGAAAACTATACATCCGTAAATAAAATTTGTTGCCAACCTAATGCCAATACAACATTAAAAAATCATTTAACGAACACATTTAATACTAAAGATAACCGAATGAAAGCGATAAGCTTTGGGCAACAATTTAATCCATTTTGGCAAAATAATTAACAAGAGCCATGAATTTGCTGTGCTTCGTTATTTAGTAAATAAGCTGTCGGTAGCTATAACAAGTGTAAAATGAGTATTACAAAAACTACCATACTGAATTCAACGTCATCCTCAAGTAAGTGCCAGATCAAAAAAGTTTGTATTTGTTAACGTGAACTGACCTCCAACTGTCAAAAATGACTGGATAAAAAATAACAGTAAGCGAACGTGCGAACAAAAAGAGAGCCAAGAACTATAGGGTAATAAATAAAAAATTTTGATTGTTTCGGTCACTTATAATCCTCCTTACTCGCCCTTCGAACTCCAGACGTGCATCAAGTCTGCCTGATTCTCCAAAACGCATAACGTGTAAATATTTCCAAGGCCCCAAAGTACAGCCCCATCGTATTCGATTCGCTCCCAACTTTCGCTCTTGTGAATGTACCATCCAATTCATTCGCCCAGTCCATGTCCGATAATCTCTAATGGGACACCCCTAAAGACTGTGTGTCAACTTAAATAGCAATTTCCCCTTGCTCAACCGTCCCGTTAAACACTAAAATCTTACGGACCAAACAACTTCCGCTTCTCATAAGTTTCATTCCTGCATCTACACCTCGAGTGAATGCCAACAATAGAAACTTAATAATCTTCCAAGCCATCCTGCCCTTAACGATGTTGCCTTTTCGATAAATCAGCCACATTCGATAATAGTTCATCGATAATGACAGGTTCCTCATTTGAACAATTTCTCCGCTCTTCATCACAAAAAATCATCGACTCTGCTAAAGCTCTTCTGATCATAGTGTTTTACCGAAAACTGAATGTAATCCTAATCGACCGTTTGTCATCAACGGCAACAGCTAATTGCAAATGTTCTGCGCCACTAAGTCCAATAGGCATACACAAAGCTTCGATCTAGACAATAATACTTCTGGTTTGATTGAGTAACCAATAGCACGAGCAATCGCTACACGTTGGCGTTGGCCACTGACATCTCACTGTATATCACGATCTTCAATAATTGACAAACGGAACCAGTTTTCAATAACATTCCTACTTTTCTTGATGTCCCCTTTTTGTCCATCTTTTAATACTAATCCTGAAAGCAATATTTTTCATAAACATTCCATATGCGGTAAACAAACAAGATCCTGAAAAACTGTATTTCACCTTTGCGTTCATTGGCTGAGTAATCGATTACTACTTTCCATCTAAAAGTGGATTGGTTCCTTCATTCGCTTGCAAAGTGAACCAGCAATCAAGCGTAAAATGGTTGTCTTCGTCCCACAACATTGAGGACTTAATAAGGTATAAATTCTACCTTGTCAATTTCAAAGTTTATATTTTTTTTAGAAACAGCTCATCATTATCGATTGTTTTTACCTTGTTTCAAAGCGGATTAATTATATTGTCTGTCATTTTTGGTACTTCCTCTGTTTCATCGATCGACTTGATTTTTTATAATGATTTAGCTATTACAGATGAATCCGTCACGACCAATAATAACAAGCTTTTCCCTGGAATTATCACTATTTTATGTTGTTGAGTAGTGAAGTAAATTAGGATTTCCTCCTTTTTTGCAACGTACTTTTGATCCAATTCTACAAACTCGCTCTTAACAAAGCAAACGTTCAGCAAGGGAGGGACCAATAATTTAAATTCCCTGCCTTGGTAAGCGTTAAAAAATTGGCTCCATCTCATTTTCATCGCCTCTGAACGCAACCATTCAATCTTATATTCCTTTCTTCAATCTTCAAAACGCAGATATGAACTCTTCGTACAACAACCGTGCTTCCTGTCTGCGTATCAAAGAAGTCTTTAGGGTCACATCACAATACTTCTAAAAATCAAAGAAAACATCCATTGAAGGCATGCTAAGATTCTCGTTCCCGTGAAGAAAATAAACCTTTTACTTACATCGTTTCGTTCGCCTAGTTCTTCTTGAGTAAACATTTTTTGAATACAGTAAAGTTTTTTATTCGCTTACGATTCATTTTTTATAGCTCCTTAAGAGTTATTTTCTAAAGATTTAAGTATGAGCAACAAGTTGCATCTATAGTAAACATAAGTTTACTCATACCTTCTAATTTATAATTTTTTATCGACAAAAGCAATAAAAAAATCAAAACAGAAAATAAATTTCTGGTTTTTTGCATTTTTCTGAACTATTTTCTTATCAATAAGATTTTCTCCAATGATTCGAACTCTGTTATAAGTTCAACACCGAATTTCTAAGATTAATCTTTTGACATGTGCGATTTACATTCCTATATATCCGTTGCTGTAGCGATTGATGTTTACAATAAAACCGGCGACTTCTCTGAAATTTTGAAGCGCCTCCCAGTTTCCCTTTGTAATCCAGCCTCCTGATTAATTTTCCCTGTAAAATAAGCCTTTGGCCGTTTATAATTCACTACGCAGAAGGGTATCTAAGGGTTGTTTAGACTTCGTAAGAAAGTAATTCCAACATTACGTGCTCTATTCAAGAAGTTTCCCTTTTTCTACAGTGAAGACTCACCTTCTAAAACGATATCTCTCGCTATCTTGTATCGACTGTGGCCGAATAGCGGAAACAAGGTCTTTTTTTAATTCTTTACCTCTCCTAACGAGTCAAATAGTAACTCAATGAATGACTTCGCTAAACCTCCCTCCGTAAGCCCACACTTCATAAACTACGGGACTGCCCAATGCTACAAGGAATACAACAAGCAAATTCTAAACCTTGTTAATTTCAGCATTTAATGCGGCATAGGAGTATGTCAATCAAACGTCGCCATTTGCCGCTAATATGCGATTTTAGAAATAGAATATCATTCATTTCTTAAGACCATAACACCAGCCCCCATGGATGCCACCACTTTACAACTTAATTGCAGCATTTCCCTAAAAACTGTTATGCCAACTCATCTGTATCCATCCACTACTCAAAACCTCAATTTTTTGAGGCATACTAAATCAACTTCTGTCCGCCTGTTTGTATAAGTGTTAAAGAGAAGCATGGTTCTTTTTCTTTTATTATTGAATTTAGGAAAACTGTCTTTCATTTGTTAAGCTTTGCAAAAAGGGGGGTGACCTACTCAAACGTAATTACCTACTCAAATATCTACAGTGCACACAGTCCATTTGAACACTTGGCCTATTCCTCACGCTAATTTTCAAACGATTTTTTAAACTCAACTATTAAAATAACTTACTTTCTTTCTTTTATTGCTTTTTCACAGTTTACCTGAAACTATTCAGAGTATTTTTTCATAAAAGTTTATTACTCTCTATTAAGAAATAGATTTTCAGCAATATACTACAATAGATATATGCTGCTTTTTACCCCTCTCCTATGACACTAATTAAGATATAAGCCGATTCGCTTATTGTATCTTATCAAGAAAATAGCAAATCAAAAAAATTCTTTCCCCCAACTTGTCCATCCTTAGTACAAAATAGACCACCTTGAGCTTAGTTTCCACTAAACTGTCTAAAAAAACAAGCATGAGAAATCGTGGTCAAAACACCGACTTCTCCATCCGAAGAAACACTACCGGACTTGTAAGCTCACAACGTTCACCACAATAAGAATTCGATTATGCTAGTATCAAACTCTCCTAAACGAAGTCCATCAAAAAATAGCTGGGCACACTAACTATTTAGTAATCGGTTTCGAGAATAAAAGGTGATTATTCAAGGCTATTTTAACTTAAGAAATATAGCGTACGTTCAATATCAGAACTCTGCTATCCCTAAACATAATTCATCACTGCTCATAATTAATCTGGTCCGAATGAAACATCTAACTTTCTTCTATTTATTTTCTGATGCCAATAACTTCATTCATAGCGTTTACGCATCTAGTTCTTCTAAAGAATGCCAACCCATTTGATTGGGAAAAATTCAATACATATTGATCACCTTAAGTCAACAATGTCATTATATACGTCCCTTATAAGTTTTTGGCTACCTGTTCCCCATTTCTTTTTCTGGGCGAGACAACTGGTTGTTGCTCCGACAGCCATTAAAAATTCCATAAACATTTTATTTTCTTTAGCAACATCCTATCAATATCATTTTTACAATCATTACTGCAGGAGCTAGCTTCAAGTACAGTTCCTGTGCCTAACAACACAACATCACCAATTCTCAAAGTCCATAATTTTAGAAACTCTAAGTCTGTGATTTCCTTGGATAGTCTTGTAACAAAAGCTCACTCGATCTACTTGCTTACATCTAAACGACAGATCACTTCACAACAATACCCACTAATTCTTTAGCAATTGAAGAACCAAATTCCTAAACCAATACACCAACTGTCTTTGTTGCCCATTTTAAGATCTCCCCTATCCAATTAAAATATTTGTTTTAGCGTAGACTCTTCTTTTCTTTTCCTTTTCGTTTCTTTGACAAGACTTAAGAAATCGAAGCCTATCGTCAATAAACAATAAATACCATTAAACGGTCTGACCTATTCGCGATAATTTCTGCGTAAATTAGCGCTATACCAACCGTTCCCAATGCAGACTGCCCTCAATAGCAATTAAAAGGACTGCTCTCAACAATTAATAAAATTAAAGCAGCTCATCAACAAGCAAAAAAAGTAAGACCACTACGATGCCTCTACGAACAGTTTCGACCGGATAGAAGGACTTGCATATTAAGCTATTCTGACCTCTTATTTCATTATGACTAATCAATTACCAATGGGGCAAGTATCCAGATG
>Ga0163217_1047456_pt1 | contig 13372 bp, 4 predicted proteins | sample SynspAceP_FD_185933 | JGI IMG/M metagenome (GOLD analysis project Ga0163217, IMG submission 185933) | Saline lake microbial communities from Ace Lake in Antarctica - Synechococcus sp. Ace-P (PacBio error correction) | ecosystem: Environmental > Aquatic > Non-marine Saline and Alkaline > Saline ...
ACTTTCATGTTTTGGTTCCCATCAGATAGAATATTTTGAAAAAGCCGTTTTCTTAAACGTACTTTTTCATAGTGAGGTTAGGGTAAAATTCTTACCGAAAATTCCTGTTTTTGCACTAAAATTGGGCCAATCGTTTGCCAAGTAGAAGGCAGAGTTTTTAATAGATCAATATTCAAATTGCCTATCCTTCCTGTAGCTAGAACGACCTGTCGTGCGGTTGGCTTTTCTTAAAGCTATTTTGCGGCAAAACCCTTTGTTATATCGCTTTAGCGTTACATTTTGATAATTGTGTTTTGGCACCGCCTCAAAACGCTTTATAACTACCAAAAGTAGAAGTCAATAACCTACCGATGTATTGCCTGCCATTCGATAGTTGACATTTCCGCGTAAAAAATTCTAAATAAGGCTTGATTTTTTTACTTTTTGTAAATTTCTTGCTCGGCAGAACTCCCTTGTCATCAAACATCATTTAATGTGTAATGATGCCCTGGTTCTAACTCAAGCACTGGACACATCCCAGTGCGGCTAACTGCACTGACATAAATAGATTAGGATCAAATGCGAATAAAGGTAATAAGTAATACTTTCGCTTGCGCGTCTTATATATCGTATACCAGAGCTTTATCAATCTGAAGCTGTGACCACATGCTTAAAATGTCACTTAAGATAGATAGGGCATAAGTTATCAGCAACTTTGGTTTTGGGCACATGAGCAAATAAAACATTGGGAGGTAGAAACAGAGCTTTTTTTACGTAAACGCCTGCGTTTCCCCGGTTTGCTCAGGTTCTACTGTAATGAACCTCTCGCGGTGTGCTTGTGCTGGTATAGGATTCAAATATTGTGTGGCGATCCTTTATGACTTCAATCCACATGTAAAACGGCACCTACGATAACAACAGTTGCGTTGTTAGGTGCTAGTAAATTCTATGATAATCGACTAAATCCTGTAGTTTCCAGATTGCGATATCGGATTCACGAACCAATACTGAACCAACTAAAGGGTGGGCTCTAAAAAGCCCGTCGCCTAACTTGTTCACCTCACCAATGTCCCGAAAGTTAGAATTTTACTAAGCCGGTAGAGCGGTTCAAGTAACCAACCCTCTTTCCACTTTCAAGAACTTCAAGAGTAATACTTAAAATTTTAATTCGGTCTGCTTCCTAATCAAACATAATCCCCATTGAACTCATGTGGGAAACCAGTCGTATAAACCAGTTAATTCCCTCTGTTGTATAAGCATTGTTGCACCGCCGCCGCTTCCCACTGCTTGGTCAAATTTCTTTGGACCATATTTTGTTGGCACCAAATTAAACACTCAATGTGTTCAAAAAGTGCGAAAGTCCCGTAATACCAAGATATTCATTAACGTGAAGCACCAGACACAGCATACGCCAAATAGTTACATATTGCGTTGGGCAATTGACTATCTTCGATAAACGATAAATTTTCAATCCCATTCTTCAGAGTAAACTGTTGAATTCTTCAGTTCTTTGTACTGCTTGCTCGTAACGAAAACACAGTAACAAAGGTTACAGTAGTCCTTGAAACAGATTTTTTTCGTTAAAGAATTCTCCATTAGTTCGGCGCAAAGTGTATCCAGTTAAACTTATCACTGAAAAGTAAAGCGCAAGTGAAATGTGCTCGATTTTGCTACTGATAATTTGTTTCAAACATTTTTACAAAATTTGCAAAACAATGCGCTTAGTTGTATGATTCTCTAGTCAGCAAGCTGTATATGTCGATAATAATGGATTTGTGTCTTCTGCTAATGTGGTAGCAAACTAAAATATTTATTAATAAGAAATGAATAAATCAATGATTCTTACGACTGCTTGTAAGCAATAAACTCTAAACAACTGGTTTGGTGAATAACACGACGATTCAAGCTGTGAGTTCATTAAACTATGCAATACCGCACTTATCGTCAGAATTCTGGGACTATTTCGCACTTTTATGTCCACTATGATCCCTCCCGCTAATGTTTGTCATAATTTTTCAAATGTAGTGGCCAACCTTTTATATTATGGCCTTATGTTTTGTGTCTAATCAACAGGACTATTAATCTGGTAAAATCCGAATCGACCGATTCCGCAAAGAATCTATTAGAGCGAAAGAAAGGAAAAATTTAATTTGTCGTATTGTTTTGGACAGTAATAGCCAGTTTTGGAGGCGATAACCGTTTTGTTGCTTGAACAACCTAAATAAGTGCACTGACGCGTTTTTTGAGGCATTGTTCCGGCCTGACGACTACCGGTGCTACGCGTGATAAGAAGGTTTGATTAACCTACCCCAAGAGCGGTACAATTTTTCGCCAACAAATTACAATGGTTTGGACGCAATGGGGAATACGTATAGCCGTTGCTATATTGCCGCTCTTAGGGTGGTGCAAATGCAATTATACCGAGCATAAACACCCGCCCCTCAGTTAAAGAATTCCAAAAATGACGCCCGAAATTGCCGATAACGCCAAACATCTTTGGTACATTATTTCTATACCGTAGCTTGCCTCAATCGCCTATTGGCTGCGGAATGAAGCCTTGTTTGAATGCAATTCTGTCATTCTTTTTCTACCCGTGCTTTGGTGGCATTTTCAAAACAGTATCGACCGCAAGCTTTTAGGTCCAATTTGTGATAGCGTTTTTGTCAAAACATTGTTTGTGTGTGTTCCCCCCTTATGATAGCTGCGTTAAATTTTGCTTTGCACTATGCGGCAGTAAACGTTCCGAACACTCAAAGGGTATTATACGATCCTGAATTGCGGGTATTTTTTATTCCTACAGATCGCTCTCTGTAATGAAAGTCCTGTTGTCACACTTATCTGAAATATTACATAGGTTTGAAGAATGCTTGGCATAGCCTAGATCACAGCCTTGACTCAAGTCAGTTCTATGAGTACCACGGCGGATTGCTACCACCGGTTTTTGCTAATTGCCGCTTTCTAACCTATCAATGTTGTATTTCCAGTTTATGGCGGTGTGCAGGTTCCAACGGGCGTGCGTTTAAAGTAATTAAGAGTCCTTTCTACTCGTATCTGCCACACGGCAAAAAAGAATGCTGAACAGATGATACACCCCAAGCAATCTACTCTGTAAAAAAGTAAGGGTAGGGCCTAACCTGACCGGTGGAAAGAAGCTGTAGGGATTTTTCTCTGCCTATGGCCATGATTTTGTCATTATTATGTGTGCTTAATTGGTACGGGATTGATGATGTCTCAGCTTTTACAGCCACAGCTGCAACTCTAATAACTTCGGTCCCGGCTTAGGCCTCTGTTGCTGAAACCTAACGCTGATGTAGTGATAGGCAAATGGTATTGTAATTGCGATGCTATGTTGCCGAATTAGAATCTTCTATTACTTGTTTTTGTTTCGCCCAACATTTTGGCGCAGTAAAACTCGACCTATTTTATCGAGTAGAGGCTTCGTTAGTTTATTAATCCGAAGAAAAAAAACAACTTGTTGAAACAGCTTTTCAACATCTCCGAATAATTTCTTATCAACCAAAAAGAGAATAACGTTCATTACTTGAATTTTGGTCGTGCTATGACCGATCGATAACTTCTTCATGGCCCTCCAACAGACTGCACCAAATAGGTCTGGTGTAGTTTGAATTCTCTAATTTCTCCGGCCCACACTATTGAAGGTTTTTTTTCATCTCCATGAGCTAACTTAAATCGCTCGGCAGCGCCGCGGCGCAAATGAATACACATTAACGATATCACGGCCCGTCTAATATGCGTAAATAACGGCCGAAATAGTCGCTTGCTGAGAGAAAAGCTATGTCGAATCTCTCGCCTTGGACTAATCGACCATAGCTCCACGTTGAAATAAGGCACCATGCTTTTTGCGCAACCCAGTCGCTTTGCCCAACAATAGCAGAATTATATTAAAGCTTCAATCGTCAATGTCCCGCGAATAAAGGCATCAACCTGCTGAACATTTTTCTCGGTAATAATTCATCGGTCAGAGGGCTCCACACCACAAAAAACAATGGTTTTATCCAAATGAGCTGACGTTAACTTGGCCCTTCCTGATTGAATTCCAATAGTTTTAACATTGGATGTGTTCAAGTAATTTGTAAACCCGCGCCGATTAGGCCATCCACCGGCTATCATTATGCTTTATAAACTTATGACTCCATTTTGTAATCGCTCATTACCGTGACGGATATGTTGTCCGCCTGCGATAAAAAACACTTCAATCATCCGCTTCGGATAATCGTTGTGCCCAACAGGACGAATGGTCTACCAACGACGATATATAGCCGCTACCCGAGTATCAAACATTAGGTAGTGGTTTTTTTTAAGTCGAAAGAGCATGACCTACTAATAAAACCACCATAATAGGCTTTTACCAGCCACTAAGCTCGCTCTACATCAGAAAAATTCAACGACTTGCAGTGCGCCTGATAAGTCGATTAAGCTTTAATGCTTTTAGTCACTAATTGTTGCGCGTGCGGAATGAATGATCGACGTATGTCTGGTGTTTGAATAACTGCTTCTTGGTAAATAATGATGTGTTCGAACGTACTCGGCCAATTTTAGTCGGTGTTTTGAAAAAAAGGTGTAAAGCGAACTTGGACAAAAGCCAATCAAGTTGCTTTCGTCCACTGTGGTCCACTGCAATTAACATTCCAAGCGTCTTCGGCCCAGCTTTTTTCAATACATCAGGATAAGAACCCACACCATTAACAAACTGCAATCAAGCCTGTCTTGCAAGTTTCTTATGTGTCGGCATCCGAGATCGATTTACGGTGATTCTCGTTTCTCTCCGACTAATTTCGCCAGAGTCGCCCCAACTTGTCCTGCAGCCAAAATAAGATCTAGTGTTTCCGAATCTAACGTGTTGAATTTAGCATTGTTTTCGAGCCTGACTTATCAGTCCTACAATAATAAGAAACCGTCCATTTGTGTTCGCACGGCCATCTCTCCGGCCAGGGTGTGCTTGTCGGTTGAAAATGGAGGTCTAATTTTGCACTGGTGTGCGTAATAAAAAGTGCTCAATTGTTGATAGTTTCATTCAGGTAATATTGAGACAGTGCCAAATAGAGTAAAGCTGCCATTATATTTAAGTAAATGCCACAGAGCATCCAGATAGCTTGTTGAATAGCAACCAAGATGGAATTAATCATGCTTTGCGCAGCCATTTAATATCTGGATCGACGTTAATGATGCCGGTGCCGAACAAGGTGGCATCACTAGCAGTAGATAATCGGCAAACTGCTGACCATCCCACAAGCTTGCCGTTGCTGGCATCGCCAATTAATAAGTTGCTTTGATGCCTATCTCTGTAAATTCTCCGGTAAATTTTAATCGCTCTTGCTGATCAATTTTCTAAGCCGTTACTCTAAAATTATTTGCCGACCTCATATAAGTGTCCGTCTTACCCAGGCGCAGCGGCAGCCATCCAGAATTTTTTCATTTTCCTGGGACGGCGGCTAAATATGTGCGGCCACAATTGGTGCTGCTCCCTCCGTACCGCAAACCAACTCCTGTTCGAAGCCAGCATTGGTAAATCCATCACTTTTGGTTAAAATAATGGCACGGGATGGTGATGACAGAACTAAACTTCAATGCAATGTCCCTGCAATTTCTGCTTAAAAACTTCTGCTGCAACTTTGCTTGCGATTTAACTCGCAACACAAATTGCGCTTTATATTCAATTGCGCGAGAGGCTCAAAAAAAATCTCTGGAATAATCCAAGCTAACTTTTATATAACCACTTAAGGAAAGACCGCAATTAAATCTGCTCCGTCATCTGTTTTATTGTTGCTTGTTATCATATGCGATAAAATTTCTCATATGCCGTAACCAAGACCACGCATGGCTTCGACACGCAAGTGGGTGGGCACATTGACGGTTCAGATACCGCCGCATGCTGGACTTCGCGACTGAAGCCACATTGTAAAATCCGAGTAAAATGAGATGTTCACTTATTTTGATTTGTTTGGGAGAAGGGCTGTTTCGAGCAAATGCAGCAACCATATTGTAGCTAAGGGTAATTGCCCTTACACCACCAAAAACATTTCTGTAACCACGCCTTATCTGGTCTTGTGTAAAGCTGCATGGCGGGTAAAACAATTCCCTACGCCTTTTTCCTTCTCAAAGTTAATATGAAAAAAGTACGTATAAGCATCGGCTCGAAAGTTTCGTACTAAGGTCTTTTGAGATTATTTTGTTTATGCCGCTCATCAGACTACTGTTGGCTGCCAAAAGTTAATAAGTCACTTCGACCAAATTGAGGATATCGCTAGCAGAACATGGCTTTACCCGTCAGTTGAAAAGTTTTACGCAAACATAAACAATCTTAACCGGTTTGAATGACATACCATTGTTTATTGATTGCCATCATTTCACCAGTGATTTTATCTTACGTTTGTAAGATTTTGCCACTTACATCACATTCCCACACTTTATGTTAATCCGCTAACTCAAAATAACTGATAGCCACGAATTATAAATGCTTCTGCAATTTCTTTCCTAGCTGCTCAGCCATCAGTATGCCAATCAATTTTGGCTTCTTCTTACGAGTTTTTTGGCGTAGTTGGCCAACGTGTTGTCCTTGAATTTCCTGTGGCAGCCTGGTGAATCTTGCGCTAAGCAAATCTAAATCAAGACTTGGGGCCATTCAACGATAATTTGAAGATACAAGACTCACATCGTTTTCTTTTGCTTCAATCCAACCCCTATTTTTGAGGCAACAATAGACCAGTATCTAAACTTCTCCCATTTGCAAATGGTGTACCCGTTTCTTGTCTCCTGCCCAAATGCTCGTTGAAATAGGTGCCGCCCCGCGCCAACGAGTAATAGAGGAGCCGTGCACATTTAAGCAACCCAATTTTAGGCCTGTTTAAATACCTTAGTTGTAATAGTAAGACCGTAAGCGACCACAATCAATAATGTCAAGCGTCGAGTGCCACTGAAGTCTTTGTCTTGCTGCGCAGACAAATCTTTTAATGACTCAGGTGGTAACGGGGATATTATGAATTAGCGCTAATTGTTTACTGCTGGCTTGTAGTTTATTGCCCTCTTCCCAGGTCTATCTTGTTGAACTGTAAATACGGCAATTATCTCATGTGTGAATTGTATTAAAGCTGGAGATGAATGGCGGCAAATTCTGTGTGCCAGCAAATAACAATTTACGAGTATTCAATGCAGCTCCTAGCCTATTGCTTCTAAACGTGCTTCCTTTTCTAGTTTAGTCTTAATGCGGTTGCGTTAGTGGAGAAAGGTAATCAAACAAATAACTTACCTTTAAGGTGTCAAGCTCAATGCTGAATACAAATCGCTAATAACAACATTGCATCCCAAACTAAAATTCTTTACCACTCCTATTTAAGGCTTAACGTAATGTTTTCAGCTCATTCAACTTTCGCGTATTAGTTGCAACAGACAAGCACCTTTTCTTCACTAATGTTACAGCCATCTTTGTGAGTAATGATCGGATTAATAAAATTAAACGCTCAATCTTGTTTTTCAGTACTACATAATCACGACAACAACCTGCTGATGTATTCCACTTGGTTACAGCCAACCCAAATTCCTTTTTTCCATCCAACATGGTCCTCTAACATGTCGTCTATCAATTTTAAAGGGATTGTCTTGTCTACTTGCTTACTGGCTTGCAACTGTGCGCAAAGCGGTCACAGGAAAACGTAAAATACTTCTAATATCGCCTAAGTTGCTTCATCTATTAAGGCCGCCTAACATATTTCGAACATGTTCCAATAACTAGCCATTTTTCGCTAAATATGGAATCAAATACTGGCAAAGCATGGTATTGTTAACTATATACGTGCAAAAGAATTTGACTATTTAACAAACGGCCTACTTTGGGCTATCTAGCCTAAATGTATCCAAAACATAATAGTGCAAGCGGCAAGGCTTAGACAAGATAATCAAAAAGTTACTCTTGAAGATTCTTACGGTGTTAGTTAACTCCCCACCCTATGTGGCGATGCATTAATATTAAACAGGATGGCGACCCCAAAAAAAATAACGCGTCGACAAAAAAGGTGATACCCTGTGGATATTTCCAAAATGTATTTAGAATTAAACCCTTGGTTTGTCGGCCTGATTATGGCCGTAACCAAAACTTTAATAATTAAGAAAACCCCACCTTATTTAATCCTGGCGATGAACTCAGTTTGGCGGCAAATGCCACAAGGCGAGCCGTTATCGAGCTGGTTCGTCACCACCCTAAAAGCGGAATATAAAAAATAATCACCAGAAGGCACTAACATAGGTCAAATCTGGCCGAACCCATTCCGGCTTTGCCAATGTCGACAATTAAGACTCCTTTATAGAAAACGATTCAAATAATGCGCAAGTAGAGTAAACCGTCATCCCTAATATTTGGAAACACAAGACGTTCCGTGCTCTTTGCCAGAATAATATTGCCTTGATAAACTTCACGCTCATATCAAGACTAATTTATATGTCTTCATAAACAGACGAAAATTATGATATGGCAGTACTTTAAAATTGGCTTAACAGGTTAGCACGTTGCTAATGCTGAAGCAATAATGCGGATTTAGACAATCAAAAGAATTAATTCAAAAATAGACGATGCTAATTATGAGTGCAACGAGCGACCGTTTAGTTTCCAAAGAAAGATAACGAGCTACTAGCATTGAACCTCTGAGTGGGGCCCATCAATCAGCGCGGATTTTATTAATTGATGATTTAGAACAACATCGACTCTAGTAATACAACGTGGTTTATTGTGGATTTGGAAGCGATCAAGTCTCAGCTGGAAATGGTGAATGGTAATTTATGCTGCAAGCCCTAAAATTTAATCGATGATGTTACGCCTACATATATAAAAGGTGAAACATAATCCTTTGGCGAATTGTCCTTCCCCATTAAAAAAAACTCCCCGGGGACAAATTAGCCCCGGATATTATTCAGACCCGCATTTAAAAAATTGGTGAAATATTTGTTTTCACGTTTTTGAGAAGGCAAAGTTTATGCACTTATCACAAGTCATCTAAAGTAAATCAGTAGAGGAGCAATTGTGTGCGCGACCCTTGTTTGATGAGGAAGACGTATCGACAGAAATGTTTGAATATACCGATCAAGAAACACTTAATACAATGCTACACCTATCTTCTATCCCTAGATTTGGTGTAGCAAGCTAACGTAAACTAAGCCAAAAAGTTGGCTTGCCAAGCACATGAATCTGCTGTGTAATGGGACAGGCCGAGTTACTTGCAAGCCAGTCTAAACTTCAAGCAAGTTGAATGTATTCAACACCCTGACGCTGAAGAGCATTCAGCGCCAAGTTAAATTGCTTCGCGCATAACCAAAAATAGTTTTATATTGCATTATGAAGACCCACGTTACCCGCCCTGTTAAAGAGATTTCTAGCCCACCGTAGTGTTATTTGCTATGGAAGCTCAAAAAGCTATCAAACTTACAAATTCGCCAATGGAGGAATCGGCAATCCTAGTTTGAATGGAAAGCTAATCGCGAAGTCAATTTGCCACAACAATTACCGCTTGGCTGAGGACTCTTAACCAGCGTCCTGCTCTAGTAGATGGTTTTTCTCACCAAGAGAGCATTAGCTTCACAGGAATCACTATAGCTGTATTAGGCATCCCGTAATTGATACTAATTTATCCTAAGCGGCATCAAACAACTAAGCTGACAATATTTTGGTAGCAGGTGGTGTAATATATCTGAATTTGCGCCTTTTTAAACGCCAGCGAGGCCAGAAAACTTTCCCAAGACCAATCGCTATATAAGTGGACTATCCTTGGGACTTTGTTGGTAGAAGCTGCTCTAAAAAGTGGCTCAACTGATAACACTGACGTTATGTCGACTGAGCAAAATCGAGACCTTTTTTGCTTATGCCTGGTAATAAAATAACCCACATGTCTAAGGCTTGTTCACTATTTAATTCAAACAGGGAGCAAAGTTAGTGGACCGAACTTGCCGATATCAAATGAGGAGTTAGCGACCTTGAATTTAACAACTATTGTTAACAAATGAAAATAAAACACAAAAAAAGTGCACTCCAAAGCTTGGCAACAGACCGATTGTTAGAGTGTAGATTTTTGAAGCCAACACCACTAATATAGTGGTCCGAGCGCAGCGGCATCCCCAGCCGTCAGAGGTTATGTCACAATTATTAAGAATAATGAGTTGCGTGTTTTAGTGTTTGCCTGTTTCTGGCGGCTACATTCAAAATTGAGGAAAATAATATTTCGATACCTCATCGTATCTATTTGAAAACTTCAATTCAACATTGAAACTGAAATTCGTGTTCGACCAAGATGAAGTTACCGATTGAGCTTATCCGCGCGGTGTTTTTCACACATGATAAATTCTACAAAGCTCTGGTCTGGTTAGAAAAGTAGCTGTCTTGCAAGAAACGACATCAAATCCCATATCTTGTTAAGGGTACGGCAACTTCATTCCACCCGTATTTACACAACATGATGAAGCAATGCGTTTGAAATGTGAATGTCGTGGTTTTTGGATGTTTTAGAGCAAATTAATGTTACTTGATCTTCTACTCGTGAAATGTCATTGATCGAGTAATGGAAATCAGATTCAAAAAGAAATTCTGGCCCTTAGACATGAAATGGGTAGTATTTAATGGTGTTATTTAATTAACCGAAAGAAAATGCCTTATGCACAAACTGGAAGACTTGGTTGTTCGAGGAAGCACGAAAGGCCCCTTACATACTAAGTTTTTAAGTGTGAATACTTCAATGGGTGATTATTAGTGTCTAAAATCGATCACTCATCTGTTAAAGCTAAATGACACGCTTTGCAACAAGTCACAGGCCTATGCCACAAATGTCCAATCTACACTGAGAATTAAACACGCAAGTCGGGTCTTATTGTTGTAGCCAATATCCCCAATGTGATTTTTTCTAAACCATTGCTATAGAATACAGAAAACTGAACTGACGTTAAAGTACATCAGAGGGATCTTCTTGCCCGACTGCAGAGTGCCAATATGTGAATTAAATAAAGGGCGTTTTGGCCTTTCATGCGGCTCGCCAGTAATTTCCCGTCATGTACTATATTGAGTGAATCAACCCGAGTCAACATAGCAAAAGATAGATGAGATCAAGAGTAAGTGCGCCAAGCTCGCCAGATTCCGTCATCTAATTAAGCGACGCCAATAAATTTTGGCAACAATTCTATCCATTGTGATAACTATCCAAAATGTAAATATGTCGTCAAACTTTCAACCAAATGAGAAATGCCTGTCCTACATGTGATTGCCAATCATGCTGACAGAAAAGTCGTCCATGGCAATGGTATTGCAATGTCCCTCTAGCGTTTGTGTGGCTACAAGCAAGATAAAATTAATACTATTGATAAATTTACTTTTTTGATGAGAGAAGCGTGCGATTAGATACATTACACTTATGATTGACTCTTAAATTTAATGCATATATAGATTCTTACATGTTTAGAATCTCCAACAAAATTCGATAGAATGGAAAGTTTGCGGTGAAAAACATGAGTTGGATAGTTGCCACGGATCGGATGCCAGGCATGGGCACGATCTCATAGTTCAGATGGAGAGTTTCATCGACATTTAAATCGGACAGGATTAATCGGCATGGATTCCAATCAAGCGCAGGTTAGTAACTAGTTCGTGGTAAGCACTTAGCTGTATATATTATTACAGGCCCGGCGACGTGGTCAGCTTCTCGGATTGTGGTCTATCAGTATGTCTTAGCTCTTATAATACCACGCGAGACTGACTAAAATTTAAAATGAAGTATAAGGACGCATAAGCTCGGAGCGCCTCACTAAGATCCAGCCCGCAGTGAGGAAAGTTTCGAGGGATTTACAGAACGGACTAGCATCAGTTCGTTAGATCAAACAAGTGTCTCCTTTAACATCAAAATCGAACACTAACGAGATACCACAAACCACCTTACGCGCACGAGGAGGAGGAAAAAAGAGGGAGAGAACTAGCAATAGATTGTGCGCTATCTAGAGGAATCACTGGATTTAATCCCGAACAAACTGATCTAACATGATATTATGAAACAGTTAACTAAACATTAATCGAGCAAAAAATTACTTGGTGGATAAAAGCAACCTGCTTGTAGTGGACATCCATCTGCGTCAAACCTACACCGTACAAGTCGAAAAATAGATTTTATTCGGATGGAATCGAGTGGTAGTTTTAGTCTTCTGATAATTAAGGATAATAAGTCATCGTTCCAGCACTGTGGATTCTATGATGAGCCTACGGTTAGGCCGGGAATACGGACAGGATGCTCTCATGCTCTAGACAGGATACAGTTAATTATCATCAAGGGGAAGGTCCGCATTGCAAGGGACGCAAGTCCGAAAGATGTTAGTATTTCCAGTCATCCAAAATGCAACTATAATAAGGCACGCTGAAAAGTGAGCATTCACTGATCGACAATTGACTTAATAACCTAAATATAACGGGTACATAACATAGGGCGCGGGCAACAGAGACAGTTGAGTAACCTCGTTGAATCTTTTTTCCTCAAGCATGAATTCGCCCATTAAGTCGCGGTTGCACAAGCTACCAGAGTTTAACGATGCTCACGACGACTGAGATGATCGATGAAGATCTTATATCGACTTGAAGAGTACAGGATCACATCCTGGAAGCTATAGCTGTACGTCCGACCGTGAGTCATTAATTCTTGCGAACACGTGGTTATCGTAAACGTCAATGCCAATACACAGTAGGGGAATTGAGAGTCGGACCCAAGATTACTATAAACTGTACGTTTATCTAGGGCAGGAAAACTGCCCCTGGTGGTGCAGGGAAAGGGCATGTCGTTATTATGCGAAATACCGCTCGAACCAATTAAATGAATTGTAGAAATAGATTTATTTACAGACACTCTTATAAAATTTAAGAGTGATAGTGATTAACTTGGTAAATATGATTGAGGCATGAAATTCTATTTGTTACCCCAAGAAGAAGATTCGATAGTCTGAAAGTATGAACATTGTTAAACATTAATTTTATCATTTTGATGGATATGTAACTAACACAGCAAAATAGGTATAGAATTTGCCGCCGTTTTTAGATCATCGAACCTTAGCAGACAATATAGGCGAATCGGCAATAAAATCAGGTAAAGTTCAGATGCTTACGCGCAGTTGCATCCATAAATTCTTACAATCTCTGTTGTAATAGGGCCAGTGAACAGTCCTAACGCGCACTTTGACATGGTATATTTATGAGGTCCGAAGAGTATAGCAAAGTTATTTGGGCTCAAGGGAAATTACTGTATATATCTGCCCTTAGGATCGCCATCTGGAGCCTAAAACCCATACCGTCGACTTGGCTACATATGCCAGATAGTTACAAGGTAGCATCGCGAGTTGAATGACGTCAAAATTACTACCGTACACA
>Ga0163217_1066244_pt1 | contig 13371 bp, 14 predicted proteins | sample SynspAceP_FD_185933 | JGI IMG/M metagenome (GOLD analysis project Ga0163217, IMG submission 185933) | Saline lake microbial communities from Ace Lake in Antarctica - Synechococcus sp. Ace-P (PacBio error correction) | ecosystem: Environmental > Aquatic > Non-marine Saline and Alkaline > Saline ...
CTGTGGGAAAAAAAAAGGAAGAAAAAGGTATTCCCCCCCCCCCCCTGCCGCGGAAAAAGCCAAAAATCCGGTTGCTGGAAACCGTGCCTGCCCCAATGAAAGAAACAAACTTATAATTTTTGATCTATTCTGAAGTCGGGCTGGCTTTTTGGCTTTGCTGAGCAAGAGCGCCCACGCGTTTGAGGGTTGGGAAATTTAACAGAGTTTACGGCCGCGATACTTCTTTGGATCCCGGCCGGCTCCTTTGGCAAGACGGCGAGGGTGGCGGCCGTGGGAACGTTCGCTTGGCTCCTTGCAAGCGCGTCGCAGTACAGGACCGGACAGTAGCGCGTCCGGGCGGGAACCGTTGTTCGAATATGAAAAATTCATTTCCAGTCGCCTACAAATTTGAAAAGCGATGCCTCATTCGGGCTTGAATGGCGCGGGCTATATTGCCGACGGCACACTCAACCTAGAAGGGTCAGGGGTTCCGGTTTCCTTTGGCCCTTCACGTTGCAGGACGTGAACGGCCAAAACTGAGATGTCGCCCGGCGGTGATAGAATCGGACCCTTTGGGGTTGTCGGCGAAGCACCGTGGGCACGGACGCATTAGTTAGCCGGGCGGTGAGTTGGACAATTCGGTCGTCTGGCAAGAAACGGCTTTAGCGTCCTAACGCCTCACCGTTTTTCTTCAAGCTCTAGCGAATTCCATTTCGGCCGCGTCCAGCGCTCTGTTGCGGCACATCAAGTTCCTCAGATCGCATTTTCCTCAACACAGTGCGCATTGCGGCTATAGAGATTGGGATCGGCCATCTCAGATTCATAGGCTTAATGGTCGCTTTTGGAGCTTTTCCAATGTTCTTTTGGGGAGGAACCTTCAATCGGTACTCGTCTCCATTATAGCTTCAGTTTCTTCCACTCGGCCCTTGCGTGACCCGTCACTTGGACTTTGTTTTCGTCTACTGGTTTGCTTCACTGGCCTCGACGCCCTTTTGCCGCCGCTTGCCGATACCATTCGGAATAGGCCGTCACCGAAATAGAGCGCTGCCAATTGGGCCGGAACAACATTAGGCCATAGTCCGCGCAGGCCGAGCACTGTCGAATGAAAATCCCGGTCGTGGCTGGAACCAGAATTGACGGTCCCAGGATATTCCGTCAGACCATGTCCTTGCAACAGACAAGCGTTTCCAGATCGAGATCATTGTGGGTTCGTCGAGGATAGATGATTGCTCGCAAGCGTAGGCCTTCTGGCGAGTTGTACTCGCCTTTTCAACCGCCGGAAAGGCGACGAAGCGCGTGTTCGCCTTGTTTCCGGTCGGAAACATGAAAATCCTCATATAGCGCATCAACATGCACCGGATTGCCGTTGACGGAATGACGGCTTCATTGCGTCGCCCATCGCGATCTCGCGCAGGCTCATCCCAGACTCGATGGCTGGCGCGAACCTGTCGATGATACTACGGGGTTTCCAATAATGATCACCGTAATTGATTTCGTGCCTGCAGTCTGCATTGAGCCCGCCCGTCATCAGCTTTAAGCAAAGTAGTCTTGCCTACCCGTTTCTGGGACCAGCTAATGTCGCTAATTTACGCTCCCTCACGCATGAACGCGCCCAAAAGGGGAGTTTCTAAGCTCTTCGACTCCGAGGCCGCGCTCACCATAAGCTTGAACGACGATCATTCTCATTTCCGACTACAACTTTGGGCGGATTTGTCCGCTTCGCTGTACCGTGATTCGATGACATTGTGCCTGCGGACCCGTGTCGCGATTTAAGCGTGCTTTGAGCGTGCCTAATTCTTTAGGCCCGACATTACGGGCTGCGCGCACCGGACACGGCCGTGCGCTGACCGCAATGTTTCGCTCGCGTGAATTTTGCGGCAAGCTTGGTCGGTCGATGCTCCATTCTTGGTTTCAGCACGTATCCGCGCCAATACCTCGAAATGGGGCGAAAGCTCTGATCCAACTCTTTCGTTTCCCGCGTCCGAGCCGCATACAAACGTCGCGTTTCGATTAGGGTTTCTAAGAAACGCCTATCTGGCTGATCAAGTACCCAGCGCCGGCGCGGTGACCGCGCCAGCTCGCCTTCCAGCCATTCAATGGCCGTAAAATCAGTGGTGGTCGGCTTCGTCGAGCAGCAGCACATCCGTCAGGGCGAGCCTGCGCGATAACGCGCGGCGCGGCCAATGCTCCTCCACCGAAAGTATTGGTCAGGCTCTTCCAGACCCTCAGGCCGACCGCGTCCACAAATAGGGAATGCGCGCCTGATCCATCTGCGGCCGGACCAAAGCCCATCTTCAATATATACGCCTGCACAGTCTTGAAGCGTGCGCGAATAGACTCAGGGCTTTTGCTGAAGATGAAGCGGGCATTGCCGACGTTTACGGATGATCTCGCCCGGCCATCACCGGCTCCGACCAATCCTGCCGCGACGTTTTCATCCATGTGGTCAGATTTTGCCTCGACCGTTGCGCCGACCAAAACCACCCGGCTCGCGGGCGAAGATGAGAAGCCGACGCATTGGTCAGTACACAGGCGTCGCCACCAAAGGCAGCGAGCGACTGAATCGTTATGAGGGCGGTTCGGCCCATGGCGGGCGTCTAGTTCGGAGCTTTGTCTTTACAATGCGGACGAAGACGAAAACAAGGTTGTTATTGGTTTGGTCATTCTATCAGTTCGGGTTGTTTTTTGGGTGGCTTGCCATCGCTGCTTTTTTGACAAGCTCTCTTGGTCTCGTTCAGGAGGATTTGCGCAAGAAATAGCCTGCAACAGGCTCGCGGCCGTGCGCCAGAATTTCCTAACGACATCAATCCCCGCGTCGAACTTGATTGCCTTGACCGCCGTCAGAAGAAAGCCCTGAACGGCGAAATCGAGTTGCTCGACCTAGACAGAGAACGAACGCACGCAGTTACGACCCTCTTTGACGACATGCCATTTACACGTCGAAACGCGCCCCCAAGTGGATCACAAACGGAACTCGTGAACGACTTCGAGACAACAATAAAAGTTGCGTGAGGAACAGGCCGCGTTTGCAGGCTGTGATTAAGCGAAGTGTGCGATGGTACGCCGAAGAAACACTGGTCAAAAATGCGACCGAGCAAATTTTTGCTGACCCAATAAGAGAAGCGAGCTTCGCGCCCTTCAGGCAAACTGAAAGGAGATAACCTGCCTGCAGGCGACAGATATTGGGCCCTGCTTCGACGTCTGCGCCCACGCGAGCTGAACAACGGCACGTGACCCATCTGGGCGAGGATTACTCATCGCTCACTGGCGCTGGGCTTTGTGAATTGGAATCAAGTGGGCGATGGCCCGCCGTAAAGCGCTGCCGCGCCCAGAGAGTTTTTCTTGCGCGGTCAGATCAGCGCGCTTGAAAGCTGAAATAATAATTTATGCGCCAGGAAATTGTCTCTGCATGGCGAAATCTGCGGGAATTGCGCGCTGAAGTGCTAACCGAAGACATCTTGACGTCTCAAAATTGCGGGTCAGGCAAAGTTGTCCGAAGTCCCGCGCTCAAGTTCCAAAGGGCTAGATTTGCCGACAGCTCCTGTCCGACGTATTCATCCTTTGCTTGCCGAGATGTCGGCACGAAAATTTCGTCTTGCGCAAATGCGACCGACAATTGGCGGGCAGAGAAGCGCAAACGTCCCGGCAGTTTGGCAGCCGTCCGAGGGCACTCTGCCAATGTAACAGAATGATCTGATCCGGCCCGGCCCACTTGAACTGGTTATTCTTATCGGGCAGCTGACCGAGAAGCGGGGCGACGCTGCGCCGACTGGGGCAACAATTACCATCGGCAAGCACAGCTCAAGGGTGATCTTTCGCAATACGCAAGCGCGCCCTGTCCGACCGCCTGACCCGGCAGCGCGTTGTGCACAGGAACACGCTTCGGATCTTCCGATGGCGGCGTTGATCCACAAGCCCTTCTGGCCGAAGCCCGCAAGGCTCGAATCCCACGCTCAAGCGCTATCTCGTACGGGCAAAGCGGAATGCCTGTGACCAGTTAAGCAGAACAAAGACGCGCTTTCCTTCGACAATAGCCGCCAATGCCGGACCGGTCGAATCAATTGGCCGTTCGGAATTGAGCCGGCGCGCAAAAATGAGTTGGTTAAGACAGAACCCAAGAGCTTCCGACTTTGCTGGATAAAACCATTACTCTGGGTGCCGAGTGTTCCGGCGATTGATTTGGGGTGGCCGCCCAAAGTTGGTTCTCGTGCCGTCGAACTTGTTTTCGCCGATACATTGCGGAACGACAAGGGACCGGCGCTGACCCTGAAGCTAATCCGGCTTTTGGCCGGTTTGTCCTGGTTCTTCGTAGTTTGGCGATCGCCCTTGCCTTCGACTTCGCCCTCGCAATCTGATGAGCCGAATATTCCGAACGGGCCCGAACTTTGTGGGCCCGGTTAAGCAAGATACCTGTGGCACACGCCGGCCGTGATCGGATTGGTGTAATGGCTGGGCTTTACTCCTGGCCTGTTCTTTTGCTCTATATTTCCATTCTATTTCGGCGCAACTCAACAGCAAATCCGATCTTCTGGTCAGGGATTGTCGGAACGGAATTTGCTTATCTGACCGTATTCCACCTGATTTTCATGACGTGAAATATTGGGATCGGGATCGCTCGCTTTTGCGGGCCCATTTCAGATGCCGAGAGAGCTAGCGCCAATACGGTTGCAGGCGCATATTGCGCTGGTTTGTGCTGGTTGGTAACGACAGCTGTTTCTGCTTGGCCAGACGTCGACCACTTGCGCGGCGAAACATATTTACGAGGATTTCTCGTTATGCCGTCTTCATCTTTGAACGGCGCTTTTCGCCTGCGACATTCTGCCTTTTTAGTGCTCTTGGGCCGCAATCGGGGTCAGAGTCCGTCAATGTCACCGACAGGGCTCAGTCGCTACACGATTCCGGTGGGCTTTATCTTGGTCGGACTGCCGCTTTTTTGCGGCGATTATCGGCCCGGTCAGGAATGGTATGAAAGTCGCCCGTCGATATTTCTGTTGCGGCTTTTCTCGACGCTCTGGCTCTTCTATTGCTGCTACATGCTGTTTACGGCAGCGGTAGCCGGGCCCATCACGGTGTCTCAGCGCCAGATCATTATCGGCAAGCCAATTGAGCGCCGCGAAGCCCACCTCAAGGTCAAGGTTGGTAACAGCAAAAGAGCATGAAAGCCGCGGCGAGGACATGCTCGGCGCCGCCAATTGTACGGACGCGATTGATGTATTCTTGCGATGAGCCGACAACGCCTCAGCTTCTCAGACCTGGTCGTGCCTGGACTGTTGCGATGCTCTGGGTTATTTGGGCTCAGGATGCTGCTTCTGCCACTTTCTTATTTTTTGACGGAGTTCGACTCGGGCTATCCGATACTGGGGGGGGGGGGGGGGGGGGGGGGGGGGCGTAAATTGATCCCGGACATCGCAACAGACGATCAATCGCAGCAATTATCGCCTGTGACGGATTCTACGCCGGGTGTAATTGCCGGCAATTTACCCATCATGCGGGCGCGCAATTTGCCGGGATTGCTTGGAAATTTTCGGTCTCAAATCTGTCGGCGTTGATGCGGGCGCACCTATGCGTCGCACGATCCTCGCTATATTAGTTGTCTGAGGAACGGGCATCGTCCTCGTCTTCCCAGCGGATGGCTTTACAATGGAGCCCAGTCTGCCATGGTTTCGGTGGTTCTGTCGTATGGTATCCGGCAATTGGTTTTGCAGAAATCTTCGCGAATTTGTATCCGTTTGTTATTTGTCGAGCGCCCGATCCGATTTGTGACTTTGTCACCATCGGCGACAATCCGGACCGTACCCGGATTTAAAATCGCGCCTACGCCCGCTCGGCGAATCTTGATATCGCTGCAATCCGTGATCCCGAAATTAAGATCTGATCGCCAAGAAGTTGAACCTAGTTATATTGGACCCTATCAACCTCAAGTCACAACGGTTCAATTTGTGGCGGGTCGGATCGGCTTTGATGGCTCGACACAGATTGCGGCCCCGCGAAATCATGCTGGGATGTCATAAGGTACAATAAACGCGTCGGTTTGGAATCGCCTGGCGCACGCAGGCCTTTTTCCTTGGCTTCGCGACAGTTTCCTCGCACTTCGAACTGGCGTTCTTCATTCGACACGTTTTGACGGAAACGGCTTCCGGTTGAGTTCACCGATTCATACGGCCGTTAATAAAGCCTGAAACCGCTACGGTATCGAAATTCTCATACCCGCAGTCGTGATATTAATTGGCGGGGGCGGACGGGCCGCTTGGAGCTTCGTCAGCGGGGACGCCATCACGGACAGGCCGAACTCCTGCTGAGCGGAAGACAGTCGGTTCAGCCTGATCGCGATTCCGTGCACGTGGTTTTGAGGATTGATTGGCGACGGTGATGGGAATTGGCCGGCGGCGACCGGCTGCTGCCGGTGAATAAGGCCGATACCGTCTCCGGTCTGAAGAATAGGCGACGATTTTAGCACGCTTCGGTATTCAATCGGCAGGGCGTTGGCTTTGGCTCGATGCGCAAGGTTGTCCTGTGGGGGCGTCGCCAGTGGGTGCAGCGCCCCTGGATCAGATCATTCGAAAAACTCTCGCTATTTCCACTGGCATATCCGCAATCTTGAGCCGCGCCCATCTCCATATCCCTCTGGAGTCCGGATGCAAGACTTATCGTGAGCCGGACTGCACCGCGTAGCGCAATAGGGCCGCGGCCGCGTTTGAGCATTTAGTCATGATGCCTGCCTGTTGCCGATTTGACCTATCCGATGTGGAACGCGGCGCTTTCGTCAGTTCCGCGAATAACTGCGTCGCGCGCTGGTTCGCCTCACTGCCAGATCGCTGCGGTCGCGCTGTTCCGCGTATCCGCGACCTGCATTGCTCGCGACGGCCGCTGACGTCCTTCCGATTCTATCAACACGAAAACCAAAAGACACCCGTGTATGTGGGAGCGGCCGCCCACCCAAATTAGCCTCGTTATAATGTGGATATTGTGGCGAGCTTTCGACCTCACAACCGGAGGGTTTCGCAAATATTTATGATCTCGACTGAACGTGTCATTCAGATGTAAATGTGAGGCGGCCGCAGAAGTATGACTCGTCGCGCAGATCGACAGTGGGCTCTGCCGCACGGCAACTCGATGGTTGGGTTATTGCCACGCCGGCGACCTGAAACGTTCTGGGACGCTGCTCGACCCGCAGAGTGGTGCGGGTCGTGATTGGCGGAGGCATGAAGGCGACTCTTCGTCCAAGTCGAATGTGCAAGGGCGGGCATGGGTCATGGCGACATGCTTCGCGCCGGGTGATATTGAAACGCGGCTTGATGCGCTGCTGTCAGCGCCGACGTCTCGTATGCGCGTGCTCAAAACCCGTTCGATCCGGCGATGCGCGGACCGCAAGCGCCCTCTCTTTCCTGTTTGGGTTTGACTATGTGAACGAAATTTTTCCGTGCCCAAGGCGAAACGGCGTTTGGTTACTATTCTATCGCGTGTGGAGAGTGCGACCGCATATTCGCGCGATCGCCCTTGTCCAGGCGGGCCGACAGAGAGGTGCCTCAGGCCTATTCGAGCCAGCTCTGGGTCGAGCCGGGGTGGCTGCGAGCGACCAGTCGGCCAGAAGCGGTTTGAGGGCTGAGGTCCGGGGCTGTCTCCGCCTTGCGGTTAGATTGGCCAGTTTTAGCGCGCTTTTCTCCCACTGCCAGCGCCAACTCTTATCGTCCAGCACCTTACTCATATCCCCGGTCGACATTGGCAGAACGCGGGTGTCCATGACTTTGCGCCAAAGCGGCGGGATCCTAAGGCGAGCAGATACATCATGCCATAATCCATCACGGTAGCGTTTGGCCAACATCGCGAAGCGCCGCAGATATTGATAATGACCGCGAGGATGCGCGTGATGGTCGCTGTGCGGGAGATTTAACCTAGCTGGTGATGTTGGTGACTGAGGCTTTGTGTTTCCAACTATTGAGGCGCGCCCGGGAGATTTTTTTCCGATCGGCGCGTTTGTCGCGCAGCAGACTGTAAATGAGCGAGATGAGTTTTCTGGCTTGGATAGCGGACCGTCACGGATCCGCATCGCGATCAGAAGGTAAAAGGCAAGAACGCCGAACCCCAAGGTGACGTATCACAGCGTCCCCAATATTTTAACAAGTTTGTAGCAACAAGTCTGATCACTTCATCTTGAGATGACCATTTCGAATAGCTTTGCGTGACGGCTTCGCTTTGCTCTCAATGCGCAAGCTGCGTTCCCACGGCGCCGGTGACTCTCGCGGGTCAGAAGGCCCATAGCTTTCCGCCAAAGCGCGCCGTGGCGTGATCGCGCGGTCGTCGACACATCGGCTATGATGCCGTATTATGCTCAACCCGGAAAATGGCCGAGAAAGAAGGAGCGAGCATGAGGAGCGCGGACCCATTTTACTGACTTTGTCGGGCTTTGTGACGGTCTCATGCGCAGTATTAATTGCAAAGGTCGAGGCCCCAGCCATCACCAATGCCCAGACCAAGATATGTCCAATATTGACAGTCGAACGGTCACAGCGGCCCACGCGCCGATCAGCCACGTCAGATACGATAGCGGTAGCAAGACCATGGCATCCCATATGTAGCAGGTAGAAAATTAGACCTGGTTCTGCCTCATCTTCCATCAACGGGCCGGAATGTCGTTTCTTCATCGTTCGCGCGACAAAGTGTCGAGGATCGGCAGTCCACGGCCCGAAATAATCACAGTTGGTGAGCCATATAGACCCAATTCGCGTGTGTCCAAGTGTGATGGCGTAGCCAGCACCCACCACCAAACAGGACAGGCGCGGATAGGTCAAGAGATCAGCTCAGAGATGCGCTTATGCGATGGGCGGGTATGGGCAGCGGCCAGTCATGGCTTTTCTGTCCTTATTGATGGCCTCATATAGTCAAAATAATTGGTATAAATATTGTCAATAGAGCGTTCAGACGTTGATTAAGGCACTTCACGATCGGGGGCAGATGGAGCTTAGGATTGATCGACGACGATTCCCAGCCGCGTTTTCAGACGCGAACGTCGTGCCCCGGTCCCAGAGTAGGTTGAACTCGACATAGCGGTCCGCGCAGGAAATCAGTTGCTGCCTCGCGCTCAGTCCTCGTCCACGGCTCGTGCATTCTCCGCGCGCCGATAGCGAGTCGGTCGAGGAGAAGTCCGAACAACTGATCTTGCGTGAAGGAAATCATCGTCGAAAACCGCTGTTTAACCCCGGTCTAGTAAGATGCCGCCGGTCCCGCGCGCTCGTCTCGATGAGCAGATGAGAAATAGTCCGCGCAGCCACTCCTTGTAAGCGATAATAATCTCGCAAGGCGTGTGCCCTCGCAGGGGGCTTTCACCCGGCGTGAAAGGCTTTTGGCGTCGGGATTGTTCTTGTTGTCGCTGCCTGCACTCAGCGCGGTTGTGTCAATCGCGCGCGCCGATACTCAGTCCTGCGTCGTGACGGATATAAGCTGCGTATTCCATATGCACGGCGGGCACACGCGGGGTTGGTGCATATGCGCATCAGCGACACGCCGGCCGCCCCATGAAAACTTGGATGTCCGATCACGCGCCCTGGTGTCTTGGCCGCCATCCTCCGGCGTGAACTCACCTTTGACAACACTGAATATGGCAGCACATCTTTGTCGAAGAACCGACCGCGCAACATGTCCAGCCAGCCCGCCTCCGCCACCTTCGACTTTCGCTGCAATCTGTGTATTCAAACTGGCCCGGCTCATCCTAGGATAAATATCGTCGGGGGTCGCGCGTTCAATCTTGTTCGAAACTCGGCGCAGATCTGTATCGCGCAAGGCCGAAACCAAGTTGCCGCCCGGTTTTGGCGGTCGTTCCAATCATATTTAAGTCCGACATCCGGTAAGTGTCCGTGGTGCAGAGCCAGTTGCCTGCCTTGCTTTGACAAGATACGGGTCGACTTGGCCTTGACTGGCTAAGCGCTCATCCGGCCTTGGCGCCCGGTCCGTTATAAATCCCGCTGTCTTGACAGTTAATAGGGTTAATCCAAGCCGCGTGTCCGCGCCACCGTGAAATCCGGTTGTGCAATAAGTTCGGAGTTTATTTCAAACACGGGCCCAAGTAATCTGTGTCGGCTTGCACTGTTCATGGCCTTGCCCGTTTGCAGATAAATATGCCTTCGCCGAGAACAGTGTATACGTCGTCATGGATGTGGGTCAGGTAAGCTTCGACGTCCGCACCCTTCGACGGCAGAACCACATCGCCGCCGATACTATCCTTGATCGCTGATTTATCGCCTGCGATCGTCCGCCTGGGCGATGGCAGAGCCAGCCCCATAATCACGCAGAAAGGATGGTTAAGCATTATGTCTCCATGATCGAGTGCTTTTCATGCTTTGCGAGCATCTCGCCCATTTGTCGGTGGAACATGTTCACGGCTTTAAGGGCCGGATCATGACTTTGAAATGGTGTAATTCAAGCCGTCTTCTGTCCGAATGTGATCATGTTCGATACCATTGACTGTAATCGCCCGTCCATTTCCCCGTTTGAAAGTTCAAGGGACGGCGTGGGTCCGCCAGAACCTTACGCAGATATTTCGAACCTATCCATTGCCCGAGCGTCTCGTTTGGCAGCCCAGATGATAGGCAAATCTCATCTGCTTTACCCGCGTCTGTGGCGTGTGGTAACGACCGGGGAGTTGCAAGATGACATCATCATGCACAAGGCGTTGAGCCCTCTGGTGTCGGCCTGTCTGTATATGGCGTGCCAACGGCGATGGATGGTTTCGTGATTTTCATGAGCGCTCTAACAGGCCGTCCGTTTGGCGCAATAGCTTCGAACAAAGCCGATGGCACACTATTGGATAGATTGAGCGATCGCGCCCTTGGATTGATTGAGACACGTATGTCGCACGCATCGTGAACACTCTGCGGCATCGCCGGCGTCTCTCATTAAACCGAAGATCAATGGTCACCGAGCTGACGAAAGGCTTCCTGACTTTCTCGTCCCGCCCGTTGTGAACAGAATGCGACGCGCATGTGTCTCCTAAATAGGAGTCAATTTGGGTGGCGGTCAGCGAACACATCGCGCCCATAATCATCTCGCGGCGCGGCGAACATCACTTCGTCTGCTAAATGGAAGCCGAGCGGTTTCGATCACTGAAACTGTCACGTTTAAACACGCCGCTGAGCGCATAATTTGGCCGAAATTGCCGCGATTGCGCGGGCTGATGAGGATCGCTGTCGCATATCGACCCGCATAAGCAAGTCTCGCAGCGGGGCTAGACCGGCGCTCCAGTTTGCAAGCCAGTTGCAATCACTGCATTCGACCTTCTGCGAAGTCACGTAATTGCGTCGGAAATGAGCGCCATTGTGTGCTGGTCATCGTGATTATATGACGCTTAGAGAGCCTGCCGGCGAGGGGACGTTCATCCGGTTCCTGCGCGCTATGGCAATTGAAATAGAGGTTGAAACGATGCCCGAGACTGGCTTGATTCCCATCACGACGATATCGTTTGACGACGGTAAGCGCGATTTATCTTTCTGGCCGCGGCGCAGCCGTGCTTTAGGCGTCGCGTCCTTCGTCTGGCCATTATTGCGCAGATGGGCAAGGCGCGGATACGCTTGCTTTGGGCTCCATTGATATTGATGTCGGCAAGATCGGCCGAAGGCGAGCAGCTCAAAAGTCTTGTGGCGCGGCTGTCGCTCCGTCTTTCTGTGCGTCACGCACCGCCTGCGGAAATTGCTGAGCGCTGAAAGCGTTGAGCTATCAGCCCTGAAGGACCGGCGACAGAATGATATCAGCGCCTCGTGGCGGTCCAGTGGTAATCTGAAACACGCAAATCTGGTTATCGGTCGGCCGTCCCCTGCACGCACTTTGGTTGTCCGTGCCCGGTTGGCGAAAGCTCGGCCGATTATCGAATGGATGGTACTGCCTCCTGCCATGCGCAGCCATTTAGATACGTTCCGGACGTTATTTCGTAAAGGACCGGCCACCGAGGAACCTCGTTGTGCCGCTTACGGCGATATATTTTCCATACAGTCATCAAGGTTCTGGTTAGACCGGGCCAGAGCAAGAGACAAGACCGATGAGCTGGACATTCACTTACGACCTAAAATGGTCAGCGACGCTGATGGAACACGCTTGCCGACTCGTGCGCATGGGCGCTGACTTCATTATGACCGACGCCGCGTAACCTGAATTATTGGTGGACCTTTGCGTGTATTTTGGCTGGCTTTTGCTTGGTCATTCAAAATGTGGTCCCTCGGGCATTGATTCTGGGCATCGCATTAATTGGCTCATGTCGATTCACGCATTTGAACGTTCTGTTCAAGCGTATTTCGCCGCGATGGTGCCTTATGCTGGTTGATAGTAAACCGACGCAATGCGGTTGGTGAGTCATGTTCTTCTTGCCGTTACAAATGCCACATGTTCCGAGGGCGTAATTTACGGCTCTTACAAAGCTACCCGGCGCGACATTGCTCTGGAATTATTGGTTCCTGCTGATTTTATCTGGTGATGATGGCCGACGCCCTTCCATCGGTTTATTTATTTGGGTCAGATGCTTTTCTGGGGCGCAACCGTCGATTCCCGCTTCTTTGGGGCTGTCCGGTTGTCGGTCGAAAGCCTGCAATCAATGGCTACTCGCGGTATGCCGTCGATATGCAGACACTTCACCCGCTTCTTTCCTGCACTATTCTGCTGCCCTCCATCATTGCGCCCTTGTCGGGGTCTGCATGTCTGGGCGCTGCAATGTAACGGGGTCGTCTAATCGATTGGCCGTGTCCAACAAGGTCAAGGACCTGACAGCTTATGCCCTTCCATCCCGTATTTCTTTACGGTGAAAGATATTGTTCCGGTGACCGGTCTCTTGATATGATTCGTGTCGCCTCTCCTCTTCATCTGCCGGATGCGCGTTTGCCAGGCTGACCACCTATATCAACGGCCGACCCCCTAAGTACACCGGGCGCTATATCGTGGCCCGCAATGGTATTCCTGCGTTCTACGCGATCTTCTGCTGCGCTGTGCGGAAAAGCTAGCCCGGGATCCTCTGATGGTTTGGCGCGTGCTGTTCTGTTTCGTGCTGCCGTGCTGGATACATCAAAAGTCGGTCGAAATGCGGTTCCGTCCAAATCCGCCGTTGGTTTCTCTTTTTCATCTTCGTCTTCTTCTGCTTCATCCTCGGCTGGTGCGGCGCAGAAACCACCGGATGACGAAGCCTTCCCTTGGCCTGTCCTTTTAAGTTCCGACTGAGCCAAGATTTTTCGACGCTCTACTACTTCGCCCTATTTCATCGGGATCTTACCGATCTGGGATTATTCGAAGATCCGAAAAGCGACAGCCTCCATTACGAGCAGCTCGATTCTCGACTATGGCGATAAGCCCTGAACCCTAAAGGTCTCAAGCGCCCGCCGAATAGGCGCGCAGACGCTTCAGCGACGAGAGAAGAGGGAA
>Ga0163217_1032916_pt1 | contig 13369 bp, 19 predicted proteins | sample SynspAceP_FD_185933 | JGI IMG/M metagenome (GOLD analysis project Ga0163217, IMG submission 185933) | Saline lake microbial communities from Ace Lake in Antarctica - Synechococcus sp. Ace-P (PacBio error correction) | ecosystem: Environmental > Aquatic > Non-marine Saline and Alkaline > Saline ...
GAGGAGATTCGGCTCGGCTGGTAAGATGCCTTTCAGGTGCTTTCCAGGTGCCACTGCGCGCGAAGCGCTTGGCCTTGGCTCAGGTTGGCGGCCATCTCGCCGCCCGTTTCGCTTTCCCAAAGCCTTTTGGTCTGGCCAACGCCCAAATGTTCCCTCGTCCCTTTGCCCTCGGGGCGGGCCCTTCAGCTTTTCCCACATTTTGATAGGCCAAAAGTTTTTCACGGATTGCGCTGTTTTATCGTTGCTCATGGTTGGAATCCCCCTCTTTGGGGCTTTCCTCGGTTTGATTGGCTATTGCGCATTGATCCAAAAGCAAAACCGCCACGGGGAAAAAAATGCGGCCAGCAGCGTGCCGACCGCCTCAGTGTGGTCCTGTTCGCTCGAACTGATCGCGCCTGGTCCCAAGGCAAGGTTTTGTTGGCCAGCGTTGGCCAGCAAGGGTTTCCAGGGCAAAGGCAGGGGCGGTGTCTTCCCAAGCCGATCGATAAGGCACCGTGGGACCTGCCTTGGTCAATCAAGCAGGTCGCTCAACGCAGCCCGCGGGGCGATCACAATCAGTTGGCGGCCCTGGTGCCTCCCGCGTGGAAAAAGCGATTCAGCTGATTCTCGCGAGCACCCTGAAATGGTCAGCGGCTGGTAGCTGCCCTGGCCTGAACAGTGCCGGCTCCGTTGGCGACATTGCAGCACACGGCTATCAGTTCTGCTTGAATCGCCCCGTCTCGCCCAGTGGGCGATGAGCTCAGGAATTGGGAGCGATTGCGCAAGGCTAGCGCTGCGGCGCGCATAGTCGACTGGGCGACGGTGTATCCGGATCTAACAGGCTGAAATCCAGAATTCGGTGCCTTGATACAAACTGGAATGCCGGGGCACAAGCCGCAACAAACAACTTCTGGCTCAGGCCATTCAGGGCTCCGGCAGGTGCATGCTCTCGACTGCCCTGGCCAGGCTCTGGCGCAGCGGTTCTGTCACTAATCCTGTTCAAATACAGCAGTCAGACAGGCGGCGGCAGGCCGCTTCGTACTGCTCATGGACCGGCGCGGCCCAACTGCTTATCAGTTTTGTCCTCGCGCAGTGCTTTCTCCTGCCAGCCGAGCAGGCGCTTCAAAGTAAATTCATGTCGCTTAGGGCCGCATCCTGCAAATCCAGTGTCAGGGGCCAACTGCCCAGCAGTGTCTGGTACAGCATCAGCTCATCCGCCGGGGTCGGCGCAAGCAGCGGCTCAAGCGTGGCTGTTATCCGCCAGTGCGACCTTTAGCGGGGCTTGCCAGCGTCTGCCATTCCGCAACGCTTTTCGGCCGTACCAGCGCTTCGTTCGCTGCCCGGCCAGCCGGCGCGGCATCTTCGCCGCGCTGTGATCATGCGTGGGCGTAGACAGCAAGGTGTTGGGGCAAGCACTGCGCCCGAGGCCTGATTGAACGCGTGGAAGGGCCTTCGAACCGAGGAGGTAAAAATGCTGTGGATCCAAAGCCAACGTCAATGCGCGAGAGCAGTGCCCCAAATGCCGGTAAGAACGGCAGTGTTCCCTTCAACCTGCCTTGGCGGCAGCCCGGCGGTCAAACTGATGGAAGCGCGTCAAGGACGCCGCCTGGCGCAAAGCGGCCGGTATGGGCACCGGCGGCAAGGAGGCCAGGGGCCTTGCCCCAGCCAGCGATCGAGCTGGAGCAAGCAGCCGCCAGTCCGGGCTCAGGTAGTCCCGGCTTTTGGCGCTTCATGGCAATGCTGAAGTATACACTTTCATCTGCTTCATGCGCGGCGCAGCTTGTGCATAGGTGCGATAGACCGGAAGTGCGCTTACCGAATTCCAAACAGCACGCGGCGAATGGGCGTTCAAGGTCGTATCGCGGTGCTGCAAGTCCTCCGGGCTATGTCGAGCCAGGCACTGCAGACAGTAAATGCGAAGTCGCTCGGCCAGCGATATGACTGAGTACAGCCGGCCGCCTGTTGCACCTCCTGCAACTAAAGTCCGCAGGCCGGCCAGTCAGCTCTTGGCCATTGAGTGCGTAATGGCCGCAGCGCGCCATCGGGTCATGTTTGCAGTAGCGATACCTGAATTCATGAACTCGTAGCCGGTGGTGCCATCGTTTCCCAGCCAGGGTCCAGCACTCCCGCAGCAACCCAGAAATCTTCTCTAACATAAATAGGGAAAAAGCAGCTTTCGGGTTGGCGAGTTTTTTGTTCAACACGGCCTGCGTAATTTGCGCAATAGGCCCGCGGATTGGCCAGCCCGTCGATATGGTCACTGCCGCAAAGCCATCGACCAAAGCCCCGTTCAATCAGTTGGAACAGCTTTGGGCGTGGCTGGCCTCCGAATACCGTCAGCCCGGTCTACAACGCAGGCTGATTAAGCTCGTTGAATATCGGAAAAGCGTCCGCCAGTTTGATTCATCCGCGGCGGTGCGCCAATGGCTAGACGTAAGTGCTGGGCGCTCCGAGTAGACGGTGCAGGCGGTCGTGGCGTTCGCCGCCCTCCTGAGGGTCCGGGTCTGTAATGGCTATGGCAAATTGCATTCAGGTCGTCGGCGTGGCTCTGCTGGCAGGCGGGACGGCAACCTCCCGAGCAGTGCTTCGGCTTCGGAGACCGGATCAACGGCATCCTCCAGGGCGTCAAAAAGCGCGCCGCCAGGTCATTCATGTGCGCTCCTGGGTTAGCCGCAGGATGTCGGTGTAGCTTGTGGGGGTAACGGAATACGGTGTTCGAAATAGTGCAGCAAAAAGTGACGCGCTGTGCTTGCGACATCAGCTGAGACGGCTGCATTGAGCTCGGCCGCGTAATCAATTGGCCAGAATGGCAGCAACGCACGCGCCCGTGCAGTAAAAGGGGTCGGCGTTTCCCAAGGTGAATATCGAAGAATTCCGGCATAGGGGCTGGCCCGCGCCCCACTCCAAAACACTCTGCACCAGGGTTCAGGGTGACTGACCGCCATATGATTGGGCACGAATGTTCCAGTTATCAGCCCCAAATATCACGGGGCGCGCAGGCCTTCTGACAAGCGGCAGTAGCGCTGGCTCTCCGCCCAGTTCAGGATTGATCTGCGTGGGGCCCGATAACGTCATAACCATGGGTAGAACCAGGGCGTGCACCCAGGAATAGGTGAATGCGTTAGATAATGGCTGATCCTGAAGTGTGGCCAGGTAAGTCCAGCAACCGGATAGCGTCATCGCGCGCTGAACGCCGAAGTTGAAAGATTGAGCGGGCCGTGGCAAGCCGGATGGGAATCAATGGTATGTCTTTCCGGTCCGAGGGGTGAGTGCTGCAGGTGCTGCGTGCCCGGTTTCCAGTGCGCGCCTGTCTCGTTCAGGCGCATCAAGGCGTTCGGCAGCGTCCAGGCTCTTGGCAGGAGTTCTTTCACGCTGCCGTCCAGCGCCGCCGGCCAGTTGGGCGTGTTCATGACCCGGGCCCTGCAAATTTGGGTTGTTCGAGGTGCTGGCGCAGCGCATCCTCAGGGGCAGGAAGCAACGAAGAGGCGCTTGGGGTCTTGGCCGATATAACCCAATCGGACGCGTTGAGCTTGCTGTTGAATCATTACCGGTTCTTGCGTCAGTTCGCCCCGGCCATCGAGTGAGTGCCCTCTTGAGCGCGCCTTTTTTCCTGGGCGCTGCGCTGCTCCCGATCCTGCCCGGTCGTTCAGCAAATGGCGTTTGGCCCTAACTTGTTTCACAGCCATTGGATTCTGACCGTTCAACCAAGCCGAGCATGCTCGGCAGATCATGGGTGGTCGTGGTTGCCACGAGGCGGAGCCGGGCCAGTGCCTGGGGTGAAATAAATCGACCTCCCGCCGTGTTTCGAACTGCCACACCCCGCATGCGAGCAAATGCTTGTCGGTCAGGGCTGTCGCGCAAGCGCGGCTGAGAACGGTGCCGAGGTCTTTCGCCGAGTCACCAATGCCTTGGTGCCGCCAGGACTCCAACGCTCACGAGGTGCAACATGGTCCTGCAACGGATTAATTCAGATAGGCAACCCGCAGAGGAGGCGCACGCCCGGCGGATAACCCAGAGACGTTGCAACCCATGACGTGGTCAATCCGTACCCCATCCTGCGTGGGCCAGGTTGGCTTGCAGCATGTCGATAAAGGCACTGTAACCCTGGCGCTGCAGGCCGTCGGAGAGAACGCCCGAAACACCCCAATTCCTGGGCCCGTTGATTGAGATATCCCGGTGGAGCGCCAACGCTGACATTGGCCAGCAACTGGTTCTGCCGGGCCAGGCCAGACCTGCCTCGCCATCAGCGCCCTACCGCCAGAAATTCGGCATCAGGCCGATACGCATGCCGCTGCCTGCCGCCAACCGGATTGCACTCGCTCACAGGCTGCAAGGCGACCAGCCATTGGCAGAACGCGTGGAAGTCCGATTTCATGGCGGTGGCCTGGGCAAAGTCGTGCACTTGCGCTGCTGGCTGGATTTGCGATACTGGCTCCGACCCACTGACGCCAGTCGGCCGGCTGGCCTGTAGCAAGCATCTTTGCCCTGCAACGCTTCGAGCGGCAGTGCTGCTCCAAGGGTTCGGCCGTTCACGCTGGCAAAAGTGGGTAAAGTCCTGGCTCAGTGAGTGCCGCGTGCGGTGAACTGCTCGTATAGATAACCCAGAGCCTTGTAGCGCAATGTGGGCTACAGCGGGGCCAATCGATCAGTTGTAGATACTTCGAGTCGGTTCCCTTGGTCACGTAAACCGGCCGCGTCAATGGCCGCGCTGACCACGCTCTCACCCAGCCTCTGCTGGCGGGTGAGGCATACAACGGGTTGAAAGCAGCCAGCCGGCTTGAGGGAAGAGTAAGGGCTGTAAATTGGTTCAGGGCACGAAAAGCTGAACATTGCATGTATCGGGCTGATGGCTACCGCGTCTGCCTCCGCTGCTGGCGGCCTGGCCTGACCCAGGCTGGTTTCCCAGCGCCAGGGTATCAACCGCAGGCGCCATTCCAACCACTTCTGGCGCAGGGCGTAGAGTTGTGGAGACGGCCCAGGATGTGACTGCGCTGCCCCTGAGTAACTGGCCTGCGCTCTGGACACGGGCAAGGCGCAGCGCCAGATGCAGTTGGGATCCCCCTATCATTAGCTGGTGGATAGCGCATTCACAAATCACGGCAGCAAGCCATCGCGTCAAAGTCCCGCCCGCTGACCCGTTGGTCCCGCTTTCCTGAGTAATCTGAAAGCGCTCCTGGGGAAAGCGAACCACGAAGCGAACCGAGTCCTGCCCGTTATGACCGGGATCAAGGACCCCCGCCCCCTGCTGTGGCTAGCCTCAAGCGTTCTGCTGGTCCGCGAGGCTGGTGCGAACAATGCTGATCCTCACTCTGAGCCGGCAGATCCATGCTGCCAGTAACTTCCGCGCAAGGTGTCCCGGAGTCAGACTTTGGCGGTTTGGCCGAAGGCATCCCCCTGGTGTCCAGCCTAGCGAAGATAACGGCAGCCTTAGGCCAAGCGCCATCAATGTCCTGGTCGGCGTCCATGATGGCAACGCTCAGGCTGACGAGACCACACTCAATGGGCGCAATGCTGCTCTGCCGGGAACCGGTTTTCATTTTCAGACCATGGGCGTAAACTGAAAAAATAAGCTTGGCCGTGCTTTTCTTTGTTGCGGTAAAGTCGCTAAACCGCCTTTCGCCAAGCAGATTCAGATCAATGCGGCGAGTTGGCTCCCGTCACCCAATTCTGCGCAAGCCAGCAGTGGACGGCTTGTCTGCCAGTACGCCGGGCGGCTACCGCCCTGGAACCCTGCAGCCGCGGTTATATATCCATTGGTGCCCGCAACTGCAGGCAATTGGCCATAGTAAATCTGGCCCAGGCCCTGGTGCGGAGGTTCGTTCAAGGCCTGACAGATCGGGGATGGAGGCATTGAAGGTTGCGCGGCATTAAGGGTCCGGGATATGAGCGCGTACCAGCAGGATTCAAGCAAAGGCCGAGAAACTCTGCAAAATTCGTTTGCGACGCCCTTCGCGGCCACCCGCTTGGCCTAAGCTTTGTCAATGGTAATCGGTAAAAAACGGAAAAAGGGCTGCTCGCAGCCCATTCCTCACCTGACACACGGAACCATGGGGCAACAACAGCAGTAATGCGGTGGCCGCCTTGAGTTGCGCGCTGGTCAACGAGATGAATCAACCCGCTCGCCCGAGGGCTCGGTTGCCAATCTGGTCATGGATTTTGCAGGAACAGGCACGAAGGAGGTCGGCTGCAACTAGCGGCTGGGCTGCCCCGTGTGGACGCCATGCGGTTGGCTTCTCTTGATAAAAAAGCCATTGCCTGAAAGACAACGAGCACCAGTTTGCCGCGTCGTATTCCCGCAAAAATCGGCGTAGTATACTCCCGCTCACACGTTTAGCAACGCATGCAAGGTGTTGTGCCGCGTTCGTCATTCCACTGGGCGGTAATATCCCTGAGCGGAAGCTCGGCATTGGTTGTGCTCATTTTTCCAACACCAAGATGCACGATGGCGCTCAAGGTCGCAAAATGGCAGCCCGAATCCGGCGCGCGAGGGTCTATGCAGAAAAGCCTGCTCGCCAATGGCAATGCACTGCGTCGCAGCCGCAAGAACCAATCCACACGGTAGTCCTGCAGCCACATCAGCGCGTTCTCAAGCGAAGAAATCTCGCACCGGCTGGCCGGCGAAAATCGATCGCCGCCCCCATGGCGTGTGAGATATCGCTGCGGAAAGACTCTCCTGGGTTATTCCCAGGAAATTACCCTCAGGGCAAATGTTATGTAAGAGCCACATTCGACAAAGACCATCAAGCCAAGTGATGGGCGTGAATCATTCAACTGCCGCAAATTGCTCGGGCCGTTGCATAGGAACGAACTGCGGGGCGGAAGGGCAGTAACGACCGTCGTAACCCCAATTCGCGCTGTCCTGGACCTCATTGAAGCGGCATCAACTCGATTGCGTAAAAATGCCCATATCCGCCAGGCGGGCTAGCTGACGTTTGCACGCCCAGTAAACACCGCCAACGCGTGCCCCCACGTGTACTTTCATAAGAGGAATGCTTTTCAAAACATGCCATGGGCCCCCAGCCAGCCGCAGTTCGCCAGCATAAGGCGTGGAGGGTCCACCCAACACAGCTTGGGGCCAATTCACGCTGGCGGGCTGCCAGCCGTGAAGGCCGGGTCCGGGAATGGTTTCAGCTTGTTGTCGACCAAGATAGCCGATCTCCAGCCCCGCGCGTCTTTACTAGACATGTTGGCGGTAACCAGCCGTCCAGGATTCTGGCCCTGCAAATGGGCAGAAGTTGGCTGGCCATCGCGAGTCAGCTCGACTGTTTGCGCGTCTGGCGCCCAGAGCGAAAAAAAAACGTTGCGCTCCCATCGGGCTCTGCAGGCGGGCACCGTGAAAACCGTGCCCCTCACAGCGGAGCGCCCAGGCTCGGCTTGCTGCGGCAGGCAGCGTTCAGACTGCTGGGCCAGCGAGCTCTCTGCCGATGGGATAGAGCTCCGCCCGTAGGCTTTGGGCGGTCTGCTGCCATAGCGCGGCGCCGTGCATAGCCCTTGCGGCGGCAATGGGCGTCCAGAGGTCCGGCAATAGATAGGGTGTTCCATAAGCGCGTTTTCTATCGCACCACGCGAAAGCTGGTTTTGGGGTCATCTGGGTCGAACAGAAAACCGGTTTGATCATCTTCAATGGTAATCGGCCAAGGTCCGCCCGGCGATGGCCCATCGGCCAATTTGAGCCAAAAAGCATTGTGCGTAGCTCTTTGGCTGAGCCCGGCCAGGTCGTTAAAAGCGCGAGGGCTATCAGCAGAAAGTCGCTGCGCGGCAAACATTACCCCGCCTTGCTGTTTCAGCTTCAATTGAAAGCCGCGGGGAAAAGCCACATGAGTCGGGTAACGCCTGAGCCAACTGGCTGATCATCTTCCTTCAGTTCGGTTCCCTGACGAGTACCGCCAGCCTGGCCGCCCAGCGGGCAATGATATTGCTCGGATCAACATTCAAGGCAAAGAAGGTCCCAGACCTTCTTGTTTGCTACCAACCAAGCCGCATAAACCCCACGGCCACAGTGGCCCTTTCGAGCGAGGCTAAGAATACAAACAGCGGTTCTCCACGTAGGCGGGTATTGGAGTTCCTCCCTGTCCCATTCACCCAAGCAGCGAAAATGTTCCACCAGATAGGAGTTCGGTTTTATCGGGTTCCAGCACTCACTATGCCATTTTGACGAAGCCGCTGAGTTTCTGTTTTCGCTGCCTTGAGGCTCAGCCAAGCCCATCCAGCCCGCATACACCAATTTGCCGCTGGGTAATTCTGAGCCGTAGGTCTGGCTAAAAACCGTGGTGATATGCGAGGCCATAGTTTTGATGCGGCCTTTGAAGGAAGGGACAGTTTCCCGTAGAACTCCAAGTCCTCAAGGAACAGGGCATGTCAGGCAACGGCCAGCAGCTTTTCGGTAAGCCGGGGCAAGCGCAGATCATTAACAGCCCCTTTGATAGGCCAGGGTTGTGAAAAACGGTGAAAAACCGAGGGTGGGTTGCTGCCCTGCCAGGCAATATAGGCCGGTGGCCAGGGCGGCCAGGCAGTCATGGCGTGAATACAGATCTGGCTGCCAGCTCGGACAGAGCTTCACCCACACGCAGAGCGGCGGCAGCCCAGCCAAGCGAAGGCGAAGCGGATAATGATTGTCGGCCCAATTCCTGCTGTTGCAATCAAAACCATAGGGGGGTGCCCTGGGCCTCATAGAAGCTCTGGGCAGATCACCACATACAGCGTCAGACCGTTCCGCCAGCGTCCATGCGACCGATCTGGCAGGGCGGAAGTGCAGCATAACCTGGAAGCGGATGCTATGACCTGGATCGCATGGCCGCTTGTTCAATCAACCTCGGATAGCCGGGCACCATGGCTCGAACAGTTGATAACGCGAAAAACAAGGGCTCTGGGCAGAGGCATTGCCGGACACATCAAACGCAGGCCGCCGACCTTTACCGCAAGGTCAGCCAGTTTCAGAGGTTGACGAACAAACAACTTTTCTTTCTTATGGATGGGCAGTATTGTTCCTTTGGGAAGCTGAAATGCGGTGGCGCAGCAAGGCCCTTGATCCCAGAGTCATAAGCGCTAATCCAAAGAAGTGCCTGTCGAGAGTTGAATGCGGGTCAAGTTGCCCCGAATGCCTCCATCCTCCGAGCAGCGCAATACGCTGCAAGAATTGAATCCAATAGTCGTCATTAACGTTGGTGTTACTAGATCGGTGTGGGACGCGTTAAACAGTTGAACAACTGCCGTTATAAAAATGAACTCGAGTAATTCAAAAGTTTGCGGTAAAATTTTTAACGCGCAGAGGCAAATAAATAAGGTTGAACTTTTTTTGGCGGGAGGCGCGGTATGGCGCGGGCATGGCGTGGTTTTTTTTGTCAGTGGAATTTACAAACCCCTGCTATCAATTGCAGGCTGTAAAATTGCTCTGAAAAATGGGCGTGGCTAAGAAAAATCACCGGCGGATTGGCGTTCCTTGAGGTAGGCATAAGAAAGCCAAAAACCGAAAGCTCTTGCTGAAAAGGCTTCCATCCGGCTGTCCATGATCCATGTCATTCAACGCGCTGGGTATGCGGTCTCTTCCGCTGGTGATTGATCGGCCGATTAGTAAGTGGCTCATGTTCACGCATTGATTAAATGTTTTCCTGGGTGGTTATCGATAGGTTACTGGCCGTATGGTCTCGGTACGGGAACCGTCAGGCTTAAACTTGAGTGACGAGAGCAATCATCCCTAGTCGAAGGGCACCTTGAGCTTTCAAGGCTTTGGAGCAACGGCACTGGCGACAAGCCTCCTGAAATACCGGGAAGAGCAACCAAATTCGTTCCTGAGGTTTATCCGCCAGGGTTTGGGCGGCCGATATGTCTTGAGTCGGTTCACAGTTGTCTCTCATCAAAAACGTTCTTTCGCTGTTCGGGTTTGAAGCAGCACCGCTAACTCCGGGTGCCATGTCTAAAGCGTTGGAGAGAAGGTGGGGCATTAAGTGCCAAGCAATTTCATGTGATGGCGGGGCGTTTAGGCAACGTTGGTAATTTTTGCGGGGGAGTTTTGCATTTGGGGTTGCTAGGTAGCCCTGCCGCCAGAACCCCTCTAAGTCTCGGGGGTTTTGATTTCGGCCGAAAACCGGGCCCATCGGATTGAGTAAAGCATTTGACAAGCGTAAAATTTACATGGCAGCCAGCGTTGCATTCAGTATTCTCGCCCTGGCGGGCTTGTTGGCGAGGAAATGAGCCGGACCTTTGGCTTGACGAGTTCCATCCAGCCAGCGCCTCCTAACGGTATCGGCCTGAATTATTGGGTGAAAGTCTGCTCAACGATTGGTCTTGATGAATAATAGATCCGAAGCACTGGCTCAGGGCATGAGGAGCGCTGGCGGGGTAAGCGATCCCGTCTGAGTGAAGAAAGAAGGGGCGAACGCAGCATTCACACGGGAGCTGCAGACCCCCGGCGGCGGGAGGAACGCAGTAACGATTCTGGACGGCGAACGCGCTCAAGGTCAAACGAGACCTACCTGGCAAGACAAACGCCGCGCGTGGAAAGGGCGTTTACTAACCACAGCGTCTGCCTGCGCAGTAACGAAAAGTTGGATTAGCTGAAGGGCGAAAGGCAGCGAGCAGCCCCTCCGAAGATGATGTGGTTCATGGTTGGCAACAACGAGGGGCGAATTTTTTGCGGATACAGCGGTTACGGTGATTTGACAGTTTTTCCGTCCAGCCGTGGCGAGCCGTTTGAGCTGTCGGTTCAATGGTGGTTGAATCCAGCTGGGGTTGAGATCCTACTGGCAGCTAAATGAGCCGTTGGCGACAAGTGGAAGTCACTTAGTCCAGAGCGAGCTTTGGCCTTAACGGCGCACGTAGCCGGAAAGCCCGGTGAATCCACTAAACTCATACTGGTATTCGAGATGGAGCTGTTTTGGGGTATTCAAAGGCGACGAGTTAACAACCCGTCCCCCCCCGGAAAAAAAGGTTAAAAACCCCCACCCTTTTTTTATTCCGAAGAGCTGGAACCAGAGCGTTCAGCCTGGAGTGTTTAAACTGGTTATGCAACCATTCTTCCGGTTAACACTCAATTCTATGATTTTGGATTTATTTAGCCCGCCTTTGCCCTCTCTTAACCTCCCATGTTTTTAAAGTGTTTTTTTATTGGTTAAAAAACATTCAGGTTTTAACCGCCTTCGCATCTACGCAAAGGCTTTCTGGCCTCTTCCTTAACCCTTGTTAACCACAAGACTTATCCACAAGAATGCTGTGGGTAACTGTTTTTCCCACGAAGGCATGCCTGCTGAAGGCCGTTTGAGCGATTATCAAATATCGCTGGAAGGTGTTTCAACGGGCGCTAAATTTGCATCCGATCTGAGTGTGTAGGCAGATTGTCGGAGATTTGTGGTATGGCAGTGATTGCATTCAAAGTCATTTTGTTTTTTCGGACTGTAAAATGGAGGGGAAAGTTTGTAAGGGGTTAAAAGGGAAGGTAGGCCAGTTGAAGATTTAGTCAAGTGCAACCGCAAGCGTTTAGGCTGGTCACGGTTGACTCTTGGTGTTTAAGGCTGCTTGGTGAACCTGCTGCTGATAAGTTCCCAAGAGGTCCGGATTCAGGATCGAGCGCGGGTTTTTCGCCTGCAGGAAAGGATGATCCTTCCGGCGTTCGTTTTGATTCCTCCAATTTCGGCTATGGGGGCCTTGAGTTTCGAAGCAGCGGAGTTTTCGGGTTTTTCTTCACCAGCTAGTACCAGCCGGCTCCTGCGCGCCCGCGCCTTTAACGAAAACACGCGGTATTTCCGCTTCAGCAAAAGTCGGCATTCAAAAGGCAATCCCTGTTAGTCGCGGCGCTATTTGGTTTTTGCATTTCCAGCCGGCACAGTATTTCAACGGGCTTCCTTTTGAATTTAGCCGCGACCTCAAGTTCCACACGTGCCAAACAGTGTACGGTGAAGTCAGGATCATTGCGGCGGCAATCGCCATTTCCTGGGATTGGCGCCGCCCTGAGTTTTGCGGAAGCAGCACGGGAGATAGCTTTCGATCGATGGCATAAGGTACGCCGAGGGGGATGAGTGGGTCGTCGAGGCAAATGCGCAGGGGCAGACCTAGAGCTTTTTCAACCATTTTCAAAAGTTTTGGTTGTCGAGCCTAGTGACGGATAGTAATGTCTGGCGACGACGCCGCGGTTCTGCGTGCCTCTTGCCAGAGACACACTGACGGAGAGACTCTGGCCAGAAGTCAGCTTTTCAAGCGCGCCATGGTTTCAGCCGCTGGATTGGACGCAACGTGCCCTTTGCCGAAGGTGGGTTCGCCACGCACGCTAGCGGCGCGCCGTTAATCGGGCTGCATTCCGCGCCGGCGAAATTTTCCGATGGGCCGGAGGCAATGAAAGCGGGTTGAACCAGAACGGCCATGGGGCCACTCGGTTTTAAGGAAGAGTAAAGCGGGGCGCGCAAGTTTGTTCGTCCAAGCACTTTGGAGATCTGGCCTTTTGAGTTACCACCGCACTCTTGAACGGTTGGGGCGCTTTTGCCATCAATAAAGAGCCGGTTTCAGTTCAGTTCGCTTCTTGGATGTTTTGAGCCACCGGCATTGTTGGCGGCGAGGTCAAAATACCAGACATTCGACAGTTTCAAGCTTTCTCATTGTTCTTCCAGCAGGCAATTGGACGTCACGTCACGGGTGTGCTGACGAATAGTTTTCGGAATCACTAATTAGTCGTGAATTATTGCCCTTTGTAAGTCGGATTAAAAAGAAAAGCCCGGCACTTTTCAAAGTAACGCCAATTGCGGTTTTATTTCGTGCTTCCGCTTTCTTTCACGCAGTTTTCTTGGCCAAGAGCGCTGAGGATAGATGATGGGCCTGGGCTGCCTCTGATTTCTTTCAGTTTTTGAAACCGCTCGCGGACCAGTTTACCTGTACTTTCCAACGGCTGGTGAAGGTCAGGTGGGCTGGGTTGCCTTGGCGGGGATCATACTCAAGGGCCGCACGTTGTGGAGCTTGGGGCCGAGCGGATCAAAACTATAGACCACTTCCGGTCAGATTTTCTCACAGCCGCAGCTGACGTCGGATTTTCATGTTCCTTCTCCTGTTCGTGCCGGACCCGCCCGAAATTGATCCCGGTCAGCGGGCGCTTGAAAAAAGTTTCTGGCTTTTGGCCGCGGGGACCTGCGGCGACCGAGGTCGCCTCTAACGACGTATCATCGGATCAGAAGCTCGTCATTCGCTTTTGGCCAGCACCCGGCGCACATGTCCTTTCGAGCGACGAGCTCATTTGGTTTGAATAACGAAAGTTTTCCGCGTTTTTTCTGGCGCACATATACGTTGTGGGTGTGGCCGGATCATAAAACCTGGGCAAAGGCGTTGATGTAGTTCTGGAACACGTCGCTCGCTACGGCGTCTGGTTTTAAGGCGCAGCTGCCTGGCCCTTTGTAGGCGCTTGCTCAGTAGT
>Ga0163217_1098623_pt1 | contig 13369 bp, 23 predicted proteins | sample SynspAceP_FD_185933 | JGI IMG/M metagenome (GOLD analysis project Ga0163217, IMG submission 185933) | Saline lake microbial communities from Ace Lake in Antarctica - Synechococcus sp. Ace-P (PacBio error correction) | ecosystem: Environmental > Aquatic > Non-marine Saline and Alkaline > Saline ...
CCGCTCCAACTCGCCCCCAGCCAATCGTGAAGCCAGGTATCGCATCCCACCCTCGCCATCGAACCGTCCATTGCGGAACGATGCTGTGCGCCTGTAAATCAGCCCGTCGCGCATGCAAGCGCCCAGCCCGTGGGTTGTGCCGAGATCGAGGCGCCCAGCAAGTGCGCTGGCGGGTAAACGTCGAGGTGGCAGATCCGGGGGATTGCCTTCCTGCATCCTGTGTCAGAGTCGCTTCAAGCCATCGTGACACGCTTTTCGGGTTGGCGCCGGGGGTGGGAGAGACGACGGCGGTTGTGGTGCTTGGCGCGTACGGGCCGCCGTCCCGTCGGATGGGATTCGCACGGGCTCTGTCGGCCCTATGAGATCGCCCCGGGTAAGGTGGTGTCTCCCCGGCCCCCAGCGGAAAACCCTACCCCCTTAGGGTAGGAAAATCCGTGTTCTGGTTTCTGGAATAAGTGAGTTGAAATTGCTACTGCGATTTCCAGAACCGGATGGGGGTTGGGCAGATCGCAACTGTGGTTCTGCGTTCTGGCGTAAACCCGCTGATAATCGATTTGAGTAATTCCAGAACCGGTCAGAACAAACGGCGACCATAGGGCAGTCAAGCAGAACACGGGCCCGTGTTCTGCCCAGAATAATCGGACGATCCGTGTTTGGGAATGGGGGTGTTTCGGGTGCCAAAATCATGCCTCGACCTCATCCTGAAATCGACCCAGATTTCCGGATTCTCGACTGGCAGGAGCACCCGGTCTGCGGACACATGAAGTCGGTCGGCAGCACCCGGGGCAAAGGCCCACGGGAGACCCACCGGTCTCTTCTTCGATGACCTCGGTATCGTAGCGCAAGTGCATGTCCCGGAAGCGCGGCGAGTAGATAGGCCGAAACTTCGCACCGCGATCCCGCTTGAGACCCAGATCGCCCAGCCGGGTCGCCCCGCAACGAACTTCACTGGCCCCTTGGTGGCGAGAACATGGATCCGTTTGGCGGATGCCGGTCTGTTACCTGCGAGACTGCCCGGTTCTCGAACTTCGACGGGCGAAGCTGGCCTCGGTGTGAACATGCCCTGCCCTGTATCGGTAGCCTGCCTGGGTCGATAAATGTTGACAATCACACCACCCTTGCGGTCCCGCTCGCATCATGCCTGGCCCCTACCTCCTGGCCGACCAACCGCTCGTTATGCGGGTGAATCGACCCACTTGGCCACCAACCTTGTCGATCACCTGCCTTGGGCGGGCAACGACGGACCGTTGCGCACACGCTCGATCTCCAGCTTGCGTTGCGAAGCACTCCTCGTCGGGCCGGTGCAGGGATCAAAGCCGGAATTGTGTAGAAACCCCCGCAGCGCGCTGGCACCGGAGAGCGGCCAGGAAGGGATCATCCTTCACCTGCTGCTTGCTGAGTTCTAAGGTGAGAGGAATCAAGGATCAACGCCGCAGTCAAGGGTCGAAATGTGATCGCGCAAGCACCTCCACCCGTTTCCTTCAGGAAGACATCATGGCGGTGTTATATCGTCTCACGCCGCCATCGGGCCCCGCCATCAAAACAAGTTCCGGATCGGGTCGACACAAATGATGTCCACCGGCACATCGGGAAGGCCGTTTGGACAGCGCGGGCAACCCGCACGCTGCCTTCATTGTCGAGCAGCATCCTTCAGTTTTTGGGTGGCGACGAAGGTGTCGCCGCGCGGCAGCCTCCTTCTGGCGTAGCGCAATCTTGCTTTCAGCGCTCGCGGGCAGATAGTCGGTACTGGGATTTCAGCCCTGCAGGTAGAAAGATCGCGCACGGAACGCGGAGGGTGAAGGCCCGAGAAACGCACACCTGCAGCCCATGTGAACCAGCCAAGGAGATCAGCAGTCGCTCTTGCCGACCTTGGGCGGGCCCACCGCAGCACGCAGGAGCGCCCGGCGTCAGCACGCGGGGCGCGATGATTCCCTCGGCATGGGACTCTGGGTCCGTCCAGGAGCGCCCCCAGCGTGAAAGCTGGCATTCCTGCGGGCCCGGTGCGCCGGAGTTTCAGTCGGATAGCGGCGGTCCGTATTTTCTCGACATGGCCCGCTTCCAGAGGCGCTCGGACTCGCGCTTTGAGCCGCGTTCGACCGGCCATTGCGGCCGGCAACTCGACGGCGTTTAACCGCAGATGCCTTCCCCAGCCTCGTCTTTTTGTCATCCGGGCCCTCGTGGACCATGCGATGAAATGGCCGATCGCAGCGGATGCACCCTCGAAGCGGACCAGTCGTCCCCTGGGCGCCCCATCGCGCACCGGCGTGACCAGAAACATGCGTCCCCAAAATTTTTCGCGGCTTTGTCGGGAATGGTGAACTCGGGCTGCAGCGACACCCCCCCGGCGCGGGCGGCATGTCGGTTAAACAGCCTCTTACGAACTCGGCCAGATCGCGTTCGCGGTCGGCATTCAGCTCGACGATCCGCACCTGCGTCCTTGAGACTAATTCCTTGTAAAAGACTGAACCCTGCGACCCGGATTGGCTGGTGGGCGGAGCGGGAAATGCAATGTCGCAGCGACTTTCGCGCAATGTCACCGGCGCAGACGGCAGACGCGGGGGCGATGTCGTCCGCCGTCGGCGGGCTCGGTCAGCGCCACCAGATGTTGCGTTTCCTCTGGCCTTCCCGGCGTCACGAACGCCGCTTCCACTAACCATGGCGGCCGACCCAAGGTGGACGCTCCCAAATGGACGCGCTTGCCGCAATAATCGCCCTGTCGAGATCGACGACCACGGTCCCTGCATCTGGCAAGAATCTCTTGCAGCCCTTTGGCCTGACCGGACGCGGCCCGACGGTGCCGGGGTACACGTAGAACCGCTGCGCCTTCCCGCGAGTGCCCATGTGGGCGAAGGTCGCCCATCTTCTCCGCGCGGCCTGATCCGCCTCCGCCAGATGTTGTGCGGGCGGCCAATCAAATGCCTTGCCCCTTGTCGATGAAACTGCGGACCGGGATCAGAGCCGTCCGCAATAGCTGAAGACAACCTGCAATGAATTGCGCGATCGCGCAGGGTCCGGCCTCGGTCGCCGAACACGTCGATCTGCGGGGCCGGCCGTCGTTGAAAGTCGCGCCACGGTTTGAAATGGACCGATTGTTCTCCTTGGGCATAATCCTGGCGTTGTGTCGGTCGCGCATGGGTGTGTCCTGGTCGGATGCTGATGGATCGGTTGGCTCGTTTCGGTCATGCCGTGAGGCTCCCCAACACCGCTCGGCGTGGCGCAGAACCGGCATTCGTAGAAATCGCGGGGTTGGCGGCGAATGCGGGGCAAGCAGATCACCTGCATCTGTGGCCTGCAGGATCCTCACAGCGCGGTCGGAATAACGCTGCGCCAGATCGCGTTCGAACGAGACGAGCTCGTGATGCAGCTCGGCGGTGTCCTTATTGATCACGGTGAACAGCGCCGGTGCCGCCGAGATCCCAGGCACCGAGGGTTCCATGTAGGCCCTGATGATTCGCGATCTTGGGCGGCATAGAACCGGTTTTGGAGACCCGTGACTCCGTCCTTGACGCAGGCCGCCAGTTTCTTCGCGTTCATGGTCTTGCACTCCCAAGGCGCGGGGTGTGGCGCAATCCCCCAGTGACGTGGGGCGTCAGCAATGACCCGTCCGACATGGCCCCGATACGACCGCTCGCGACAGAGAAGCCAAACTGGCCGCCATCGCGGTTTTTTTGGGTGACAGATCGATCCCCGCCGCGACGCAGCCAGCGGATCGCCAGATCCCTGCAAGCTGAATGACCGATGGCGGAAGATCCGCAGCGTCTGGCCGCCGAAGTCGGCACCTCATCCCCTTGGGCCGCACCGGCGAACGTCGAACTGAAGCGCGGCGTTCGCAAGCATGACCAAGCGGGATGCGCCCGAGTAGGTCCTGGGCGGCGTGGCTTCGCGTTTCGGTCTATGAGGGCTTGCGTCGACCAGCGCGTTGATTCCGCCTCGGGCCGTGGAGGGCCGGTGATTGAAGTCCAGCATCAGAAACGGCACCTCCTGTGCTGCGCCGCCGCGCGATGTCGACATGGGCTCGCGGAAACCTTCGAATAGCCTCCTCGACAGGCGCGCACCTGTTGCCTCGCTCAGACAGCCGAAACAGCGTCTGCCAGCCGATCTCCGTCCATTGCAGCGAGTGCGATGGCGTTTCATAGCTGGTGGCGGTGATGGCGGCGCGCTCTTTTCGGTTCCAGGTCAAAACCCATGGCAAATGGGCGCTTCCCAGCGCCAAACGCCGTCAGAAACCTTTGGCAGGGCAAATCGAGCAGAACCAGACCGAGGCCGGGCCGCTTCGACCGGTATGGTCGCGCCAGCCAAAACACGCGTGGGTTGCCGGCAGACAAGCACAGACGGTTCCACGCGGATCAGAGAACGCCGTCGGTCCTTCGCCGTGATGGGGGTTAGTGGGTTTCATGGGTCATGCCGCCCTCCGTTCGGGACCGGCCACCGCATTTACGGCCGCCTGGATGGCGCGTTTGTTTGAAGCGCAACAGGTCATCAGGGCCGGAGGCGCGGGGTAGCGCGTCAGGCCGAGTCGTGGCGGCATTCAGCGGCAGGTTATTTCCCAGCTGCTTGTCCGTCGGGTGGCTGGCGCAGCCATCCGCGCGTCTGAAGGCGCTTTCATCACTCCGTGGGTGTTCAGCCAGTCCATCGCCTGCGCGAGGCAGACGTGCGCTCATCGCCGACTCCCAAACAAGCGTGGCCGCTCGCCTGGCACCGCCAAATGGCGTACAAGACGGCCCGCCATCCCAGAAGAATGCCGCCCCAGGCCGTGGAAGCCGGTGGCCATCAGCGCATCGTCGTGCGAAAAGAGATCGACCCATGCGAAGCTGTGAGCGTTTCAGGGCAGGTCCGATCTCGGTCATGACGAAGACCCGAGAGCGCATGGCATCCGCGCCCGTTTCGCCTTCGTCCTGCACAATATCTCGCCACAGAGCGGGCAATTCCGGTTGGCCGCGAGCGGGACTTCAGCCGCAGCGCAGGGCCGGGCTGTTTTCGTCGGGCTTCACCGGTGCCGATCTTCGCCAATCCAGATCGACATCCTGTTCCAGCGTGGCCGTGGATCAGGCTCGACTCCCCGAAATCCGCACCACGCAGTCGTCTTGACGATGCCGGGGGTTGTTCCTCCCGGATGACAGTGCGCAGCCGCACGCCCGACCATCTGGATCATGGTGGACTTTGTAGGAAAACTGGGGCGCAGCAGACACGACACAAGGACGTCGGCCGGATGATCCCAGCCCTCAGTGAAAGCACCGCGACGTTGACGATCACCCGGAATACCGCCCGAACGCGTAGTCGGCGAGGATGGCCCTTGCGGGTCTCAGAAGCCAGATCACCATGGATCAGCGCGGCGTGATTCCCCGCGGCGCAGAATGCATCGGTCACATTGGTCCGCGTGGGCCGACGGTTGAACAGAAGACGAAACCGTCTGACTGGTCGCCTGCTTCTCACGCCAGTGGCGGATCACCTCGTCGGTGGCAGGCGCGCGTCCATGATGTCCGCCACCTCGGTTCAATGTCGAAATCGCCAACTGGTCCTTTGCGGACCGACTCAATCCTCCCCTGCACCCCCACATCGATGAAAACAAGGGCGCGTGGCACGAGGTGGCCAGACGCGATCAACTCGCCCACCTCACCTGGTCGGCCGACATTGTCGAAGACCTCGCGCAGACCCTTTGCCGGTCGCGCACGCGTCGGCGTTGCGTCAACCCCGAACACCCGGGCGTCAGATTTGGCGTCGCGCACCCGGTCGATGATCCGGCGGTAGCTGTCCGCACCTGCGTGATGCGCCTCGTCGATCACCAGCAGATCAAGGGCCGGCATGTCGCCAGGTTCGACGCCGCGCCAGCGTGGGGGGCACCATCGCAAAAGGTGACATCGCCGCCCCAGGATTTCTCTGTCCGTCCGATCACCGAAGTGGGCTACGCCTCGCAACCACGCGCTGGAACTTGGCGCGGTTTTCTGCGCCGTGAGGTTTCGGGTCCCGCGGATGTCGCCAGCCACGCAGGCCTTGGCCCCGTCGCCGATCATCTGCGCCGGTTGACCGCCGAGAGCATAAATGGGCTTTCCCGCGCCGGTAGGCGCCACGCCAGCGTGTTGCGCGGGAGGCGAGCGCAGCAACACTGCGCTCGACGGGTCTTCCTGGCGGGGGCGCAGGCGCATGACCGTTCCCCCCTACCTGCGCCCAGCTCGCCGCCCGGGGGCACCGTGGGTTGGCGCTGGTTGGGTTGGCTGCGGCGCCTGCGGGGAACACTTGTTGCGGGGAGTTGCCCGGTCCCGGCGTTGCCGCTGATGCAGGGGCGCCGTCCATGACTGCGCATAATGCGATGATCTGCGTGCGCGCTGGCGCATCTCGTTTCTTGTCGTCACCGCTGGCATCGGTGCCCGATATCGATGCGGGGCCGAATGAACTCGATCCCGTCAGATCGGCAAGCCGCGAATGCGCCGCGCCGCCTGCGCCTCGGCCGACAATGTCCTTGTCGGAAAATCCCGCGCGCCGAGTTCCAGCATGCCGCGCACCAGGCGCGGCCCTGTTGGTCTCAGTTGGGCCTTGGGGCATATAAGCCGTCAGCGTGAGATCTTACGACCGGGCATATTGGCCCTCGGTCACGGTGACTCGCCGTTGAGATGACCAGACCAGTTGAGCCGCGGGTGGCATAGCCGCAGTCCAGCCCTGCGAGCAAACGTCCGAAGCCGCCGGGACGGATAGTCAGGACGCACCTTTGGCCAGCGTGCCCCTTGGGGGATCAGGTTTGGTATTGCTCTGCGCGTCGTTGAAATCGTTCCCAGAACCCATGGGGAACCTCCCTTTTTCTGATCAGGATTGCGGTTGGGATTGGTTTGTCACCAAAGCCGATCGGCAGGCGGGGGCGTAAGTCAGCCGGTCCGGGTGCCGGGGCTGGCGGGCGTCCGGATCTTCGCCATCAGGCGGCCGAGATGCGGCTCTTCGACTTGGGCCAGACGGCCGGAGCGGTCCTTGGCTCGAAAGCCCCAGGGGTTGATGTCTGGCAGAAAAGGCGCGATACGAATCACCGGCCCGTCGGCCTTCAGTTCGGCATGGTGATCACTTCATCGACGATCCCCGGCAGCTCGAGACCTGTCTTGAACCGTCGATCTGCCGCTGGAATATCTTGCGATTGAAGTCGTCGAGCTTCCTCGTCAAGGATCCCAAACGAACAGACGTTCTTGGCCCGCGTGTGCTGCAGAATCGGTGAGCCAGCCGATCATCCTTCGCGGCCGTGCGCCGTAAGGCGCCACGAGACATCCGGCCTTGCCGGTTCTTCTCCGACAGCGCCCTCGGGTTGGCCCTTGCACCAGCCCAAACACCAGCGCGCCCGGCGACGGTGGATTCGAGTCGACGAAAAGAAGGTGACCTGTAGCGGTTCAGTGCTGTCGGATCGCCAAAACGGTTCGCAGACGGCGGCATAGTGCGCGGGGCTGTATTGGCTGCTCGTCGCGCAGCGCCGAGGTTTGGGCCCGCAATGAACACCGCGAAATCAACCGGCATTCGGTTTCCGGTGCGCGGCCGGATGCGTCGCCCGCCCAGCCCTCGATGCAAGATCGCCGCTTCGGATCCATGAACAAGGTGCGTTCGGGATCCGAGGTCGCAAGGAAGGGAAGTTTTTCCAATTCCACTTTTTCCCCGAGATGCACGCCCTTGATGCCGCGCGGCTCGGCAAGTCGGTTGATCAGCGTGTGATGGGGAGGCTCATGCGGTCGGCCCCTGCGCGAGGATCTCGATTTTTCAGCGTGACGGGTCGCAACCGTGCCGTGCGGGCTCGAAGCCCTGCGGATCGCCTCGGGCCAGGGGCGTATTTGCGCTCGCACCTGTGGGGATCGACATTTTCGGCGGGTCTCCCGGAATCGCGGATCCGTGGGCCCATGGCGGCAGTCGTCTGATCCCAATCCACCCGTTTCGGCAGATCGGCGACCACGGTGAAATCGCCGTCATCGAACCGACGGTGCGGTGTCCTTTGCCTGTGGCTTGGCGTTCCTCAGTGGCGCGAGTGGCGTAGCGGACAGCCCAATCCAGCATCGAAAGCGGGCCTTGGCGGCCTTATCGCGCTTCAGACGGCTTTCGTCGATCTCGCCGCTGCAGGATTGCAGACTCGACGGCAGCGCCGCGATCTCGGCCGCGCTGAGGGATGGCAAAAGAATCGTCGGGCGTGGGAGTGTTCTCGGGAATGGGCATGTTAATGGGTCTCCGTTATCGGTGGAAAAAGATTGGAATGCGGGCATCACGCGGCAGCGCCTGCTACTCGAAACCGGTGGCGTCGCAGGGCTGGCCCTGTTCGGCGAGCAGCAGCTCGGACAGGGAGACAGAGGCGGCTTTCGGCTTGGGGCGGGCGACGGCGAATATGGCGATACTGGTCGCCCCACGCGTTCTGGCGGATGCCGAGTCCAAGTCAAGTCGGCCGCAAAAGGCCGCGATCCAAGCCCTGCTCAACTCAGCGCGTGCCGCATCCGACCAGCTTTTTGAGAACATCGGATACGTCGAGCTACCAAGAAGCCACGATGGTATTCCAGACGCCGCCGGGAAACGGCCTGCGCCACCCAGGCGCAGGCTCGATCTCGGAAAGCGGTCGGCTGGCGCGGACCGTGATAAAGGGTGTGAGTTTCATGAACATGATCTCCCTCCTTTCCCCTCTAACCTCAGGCCGCTCCGCATCCGTCCCAGACCGGACCCAGGCCGTGGGCGGTGAGGACGTGGCGGAGATCAGCGTGCGGCGGTGAGCCCGGACCGGCTTCCGAAACCTTCGGAGGCGAGCGCCGAAACGGGACGATGTGCCAGTTGCTACGCAGAGGCGCCGATCCTCGAGGGCAACCGTGAATCGCGGTTTGCACGGCCTGATGCTGCTCAGTGGTGGCATGCGCTGTGGGTCGGCCTGGCCCGTGCCATGGTCGACACCCTCGTCCTCGCCGATTATCTCGGCGAGCGGATGCTGGTCGTCCCCAGGCAGAGGGCGCATCGAGCGACAGCAGCCCGCCACCTGCGCCCCTGCGTTCGCGCATCAATCCGGATTCGGGCGATCCTGAGGACTGATTGCGCAGGAACCAGGCCTGCGAATGCGCCGAGGCTGCCGCGTGCCGGAATCAAAAGCTGGCAAACGGCGCAGAAGATCGATCAGGAGATCTTGCGGATCTTCGCGTCGAAGGGGCAAGCCCAGCCGCGCCGAGCTCCGCCTCGCCGCTGAATCGGCCTCGCCGGCGGATGATGGTTTCAATGTCGTTGGGGGAGAGTTCGGGATCTGCAATCTCCTGTGGCGCCTCAGTCATCGTTCTGATGAAAGCCCAAGGTGCCGGAATGCGGTCGGCGCGCAGGTGGGAACGGGGTGGGAATAAGGTGGGGAGTTGGTGGGCCTTACAGACCTGAGCTTCATGTCTCGTGCAGTAGCCATTAAAGCCATAGCCGTCAGCCCAATGAGAATCGCGCTTGGGGCGCAATGGTGGCCATTTGGAGCCTACATGTCCGACAGTGCCACGCAGGTGATGCAACATCGGCCTTGCAGTGAACTGGAAATCGAACGCATGAACTGAAGCCTCCCGCCGGTCGAACAAAGGACAAGCCGGGCTCCGACGATTCCGCAGGAATGCGAAACTATTCGGCTTCTCGTTACAAACCGGCCATTGAGCGAGAGTTCTTCGGGCGGATCTATCGAAGTGGCAAAAGCTTTACGCGACCCTTGGCCTGCAAAAGAGAGCCCGGGAACAACGCTGCGATTCACTTCGTTCGCTGTCTCCGCTTTGCAGCCGAATCGTTGAATCAAATATGGGCCCGAGCCCACCGCCGAAGAGGCGAGCACCAGAAGAACAACTACGTCGGTCCCGGCTGATTATCGAATTTTCCGGATGAAGTACCACAGGCCTTCATTTTCTGAAGGGCTGCGGCACGTGCCAGCGCGCCAGGTCTGGCGTCGCACGCCGCCTTCGTTTTTCGAACAGACCTCCCGCACTGTCGCCGGTTCTCGTCTCGGTTGGGACTCGGCAAGAAGTTGATGTAAGGCTATTTAGCGGGCTGGTTGAGACAACTTGGAGCCAGGTTCTGTTCGAGCCGGCAAAGTCCGGTTTTGATGTGGAGCGCAAAAACGCCCAGTGGTCCAGCAATAGCGGCAACTCCTACATGGAAAAGATCTGGCAGGAAACACCAGGGCGCGCGATACCAGTTGGCAGCACGTGCTTGGGGAGATCAAGTTCGGGGCGTCGACGGCAGGGGCTTTCCAACAGGACCTCTTGGCGTGGGACCGCGCCCTTGGGTCCAGAACGCCAAAGTGCAACAGAATTCTGAAACTTGACGGAAGCGAACCGCCTCTCTGACGCGTTGGATCTGGTGGAGGCCGTCCTAGGGTCTGATCGTGAGGTCCTTTTGGATAGGTCATATAATCTGAAATTTCTGACAGAGTCGCGAGATCCGAGCCGATGACGTTAGGTCTGATCGCTGCGCAAGTACGGCAGGACGTCGCTTCATCTCCAGGCCGCCCTGGCAATGACGAGTTTGAGGCATTTTGTGCCTACTTTGATCAGGAGTTTTGCAGGACGATCCGCCCGTTGCTTTCAAACTGATTCGATTTGACCCTGAATTTGGGCCAGTGGGATGATCCCGGGTGGCCGCCTCCCGCGTCGACTGGCCTGATACCGTTGCTATCAAAGGCTCAGTTCTACCACTCTCGGCGGCCTGCGTGGACGCCATCTTTCTCAGTAAAACAATCGATGTCGGCCTCGCCCAATGTCGAGAGCCACTGCTCGCGGGGCATACAATTGGCGCTGGCAGAGGACACGTTTCGCCGAGATCGGGATCTTATAACCGGAGAATCGGTGCGAGGCGGGTGGATTTCTGAAACTCGCACTTCTTGCCTAATCCGTGCGAATTTGGGCCCAACGTCCAAGCACCCCATGGCGCCCGGTTTTCTTGCCGTCAGTCGATCGAATATACTCCCGGATAAACTTGGCAAGTGGAGTATCAAGGCAGCAGCATTACGAGCCGGTCGCACTGTTTGGTGCGAGGAGGGTTTCAAGAACGCACAAGTTCGGGATGAGCGAAAGCGACTGCTGCTGAGGCGAACAGCGTCCGCCTTCTATGAGTGGCAAATATGATGCAAACCGATTCGAAGGCGCTGATGCTAAAGTTGGCTGAGATGGGAGATATCTTTTGCCCCTCAAAGAACAGTGAAGAGGACTGGCGTTTCAGCCGTCAACCACGAATATCCGAAGCGGAGGAACGCCAAAGCGATGCCCGGTTGCGAACTGTCAATACGCAGTGCCTTGCTCTCGGCATCGGTTGAAACCCGGCGGCCTTGACGCGTCGCGCAAACTCGCGGATCAAGAGTCCTTGCCTCGCGCGCCGTCGTGCCTTCGACATGCGATCCGGAGGGCACCTGATCGCGCGCAGGCGCCTTCCTAGAGCAGGCGCTCGAACCCGGGGAAATCGGCGCGACAGAATGACGGAGCGACCATCCCACTGAACTTCGGCCGTCGCTCTCCGAACGTGAAAGGCACCGCGCCTCGGGACCGGCGAACAAGCAGCCCATTGATGGATTGCGGCGCCGAGGCCTATCCGAGGCAAGGCATCAGCACCTCTAGCGGTTTCGATCACGTGGAAGCCCGCATCGTGATGTCGCCGCGCAAAGCCCTCGCTGGCAACTGCGGTCCGAGATCGTGATGTCCGAGCCCTGCCGCCCGCTGGCCGCAACGGATCGATGATGCGTCTCCGGTCAGGGCTGCAGGCTCCAAGCGAAAGAAACACCGCCCGAACCCGATGGGCGTGTCGCCGAGCCGCCAGGCCCTTATCCGCGGCGCGTTTTCGGGCCGCGCCGAACCCTGCCACGCGCCGATCACGATCCAGCGCACGTGGCGCCGATCGGAACACGCGCACATCGTCCCCGGTAAGATCGTTCCTGTCGGCGATGAGAGGACACTCAGCCCGAAATCCATGCCCTCCTTTCCCGGATCGAGCCGAAATGGCAACCCCGCATTCACACGCATCGCAGACCTCCCAATCGTGAGTGGCGCCTGCTCGAACGAGGACACGTTTTCGCCAGCAACCGGTCAAAGACCGGCGCCAGAAGGCGCAGCGAGCTCCACGCCGAATGATTGCGTCGTCGCCAAGCTTACTCGCGCGTCAACAACATCAAAATCGTCTCGGTTCATTACCGTCATCCGTTTCGTTCGAATCAGGAAAATCACCCGCGCCTCAATGCTGGGTGTCCGCCGGAACTGCCACGAGCACGCCGGGCAGGGCGCATTTTGACGGTCACCTGCGGTTGCGCTTTTCCGCCTTGAGGATCGAAAAGACGATTTCACCAAGGCGCCAATGATCCTGGTCAAACGACACCGGCGTGCCCCCAAATGTCGAAGCGCTTCGCCGCCAAGGTCGCGCGATACCGCAGCGTCCGCGCCACGCGCGGATATCCTTCTTTCCGCACCATCAGGTTCTGCCGCGCCTCGAATGATCAGGACGCGTCAATTCATGGGATCGTAGGCATGATCAAACGGCGAAATTCGGGCCCGCGAGTTCCAACCGGTCGCCGTGTGGGTCTTGTGCTCTCACCGTCGAAAAAGCCGGCCGCTCCAAGAATAATCCGGGCGAAGAGTTCGGCGATCTCCGGCTGGTGGGCTTTTCTGATCCGGGCCGCGCCCGGAGCATTCCGGTGTTCTCGGAAATAAGCGCAGAACGGCATGGGCAATCTGCCGAACGCTGATGACCCGTCCTGCCAGGCCCTCGCGACCGGTTGGTCGAGCCCATGGAGCCGTGAACTGACCACGAGGTTGACTTCGCGCATCGGCGTATCGCCGCCGGCAGTAATCTCCGAGGAACGCATCGGCGGACGCTCGGGCCACAGCCGCCCTGAACGCCCCGACCTTCCCCTTCGTCAGATCGATTCGTGACACCCCGTTCGCCCGGCGTTTCGTGCAGCGATCAGCGGCGAGCTCGCTGTGTCGCGGCGGCATCGAACAGGTCGGGAATGTTCAAGAAACACCCGGACCGCAATGGTGCTCGGATCATGTTGCCTTGTTCGGCGCATCCTCATCACCGGACTTCATATCGAAACAGGATCCAATGGCCCTGAGATGGCTTGGGTCTGGTAACTTCGAGGCCCCGCCTGTCGCCCAGTTCAGCAATCCGGTGAGTCGCCGCAGACCTTCCGGATAACTGTCTCGGCTCCCGTCAGGAGGTCGTGCAGCGCCGCCAGCGCGCCCGCATCTCTTCCTGATCAAGCAAGAATTCGACGGAGAAAACTGGCGACATTGCCCTCGTGAGGGTCAAGCAATGCCTATCAATCAGTAATCAAGATCAAATTGTCTTGAATGAACCGGGGGTTCAAACGAACTTTTTCAATTTCCGGCCCATCGGCGAATCCCCTTTTCTATGAAATGAGTATTCATAATATGTT
>Ga0163217_1043787_pt1 | contig 13368 bp, 6 predicted proteins | sample SynspAceP_FD_185933 | JGI IMG/M metagenome (GOLD analysis project Ga0163217, IMG submission 185933) | Saline lake microbial communities from Ace Lake in Antarctica - Synechococcus sp. Ace-P (PacBio error correction) | ecosystem: Environmental > Aquatic > Non-marine Saline and Alkaline > Saline ...
AAACCCCCCCGAAAAAAGGAAGAGATAAAACAAATGCCATGAAGGGTTAAAAGTCCGGCCCATTTCCAATTTATTAAGTCGATTTCAAGCCTTCATAATGGGTTTTTTTCGAATCTTAAAACACTTTGGCTTTGGGTTTAATTTATGGTAAATTTTTTAAAAAAAAAACAAGTTGTCCAATAATTTCCAATGGTCAATTTTCTGGAAAGATTGATTGGGATTTTGATGTTTTGATAGCTGTGGCAAGCAACGTTGGTGAAGCTTGGGTAAATTGTCATCGCAAAAGTTTGATAGTAAAGAACTATTTTTTTTTTTGATTTTCGGGCACAAGATTACTCAATACATCTGATCCAATTTTTTTCTACGCTTTATCTTCTTCATAATTCAAGCAATGGAGTTAAAGGGAATTCATCCAGCTTCTAAATCGGACACAGCCCTTTTTATCCCAATAATCCAGTTTTTGATTGCTTTTGTGCTTGGGATATGTCTGTTACGAACCATTTTCAATAATTTCCGGGGATCAGCATAAATACCCATGTGTAAAAAATTAATAGAAATGGGTTTTGCGAGGCAAATCCCAAAATGGGAGTGGCTCACTCGGCTTTTACATATGATAGCCGGAAGATAAATTGTGTGCGGAACTACATAAACCCAAGCTAGCGATATGCTCATCGCTGCCTCAAATCCTTTGGTAGATTTTTTTAAGAATAGTTCAATGTAGTTTTCTTAAATGGTTCTAATCTTTCTCAGGAAGATTGACCAGAATATCTCTACGTTTTTCCGATCTTCATATTTTGGATTATCCTTTGTTTATTCACCCTATCAATTGGCATTTGACAGGGTTGGCTACCTATGTCTTCTTTTTTCTCTTTCGTAGTGTAACTCTATGGCTTAACTCCAATTTCCAACTAAGGAAATTCGCTAATTGAAAAACATAAGGCTGGGTTCCACCAACCAATGTTGAAGTTTTCAGCGCCATTATTTTAAAGGCAAGGGCTTTCACCAATAAGACAACTGCCCTGTAAACTATTACAGAAAATGCTGTAAATCACCAGAATTAAAATGCTTTTCATGGGTAGTAAGAGAAACTTACGTGCTGTTTTGAAGGATTAATGTTGCTATATGACGGTTTGGCAGATGGCTTGTGGCGATTTCGGAGAACTTTCTTTGACGGCTGCCTCTAAGTTTCTTAAAACGTTAAATTTCATTTAACCCATTCAACTCCCAAAGCTACATGCAGTGCTGGAAATAGTTTTTTATTTACTTGTATAAATTAAGTCACCACAGAACTTTTTCAGATTCCATTTCACAATCCAACTGTCCTATACCAACATCTTTCATTTTTCATATAGTTGAATGCTATTAATCCTTAATATGGATTCGGTTTGGATCAGTTCGTATTTCAAAGTGCACTCCAGAACTTGTGCAATACTTCATAGCTTGCTTACTACTCTTAAAGCTCCTTTTCCAAAAATGCTCTTTAGGGATAATCGTTGTATATATTCGCTTCAAGGTATGCGATTCAGTTTTCATTTTCGTCTAATTTGTTATATACAGCATTTTTGAATGAAATATATGTATCTTTTCAAATTCCAAGGTTCACTACTCGAACAGAAACACACTCATATAGGCATTTATTATGTATTATTGATTTTAGCATCTTCGGTATGATGTTCGTTAGTTTGTCCTAAATTGAATTGAGACAAATATTAAGCTTAAGGCGTAAGTATTATTTTGTTCTATGAAGGTTTTTTTAATTTTTGCTAACGATAGCTAAAATCCGTAGCTGAACGTTTGTTAATTTCTTTAAAAGTAATCTTGATTCAAATACTCTTGCAAGTAGCTCAATTAGCTATGGATTTTTTAGTGTTGTTGTGGCTAGTTAATTTCGTTCTGCGGTATTCGATTAGTCTTTTATCCAGTCCGAACCGTTTTTGACTTCTTACAAGTCACTGCGGAAAGACTGCCAGGAATGTAATCATTGCAGGTTGAAAAGACATATAATCATCATTTCAAGAAGTAACTCACGATATTAAATTTTCATCTGGGATTTTAGTTGTCATAAGAATATAATGCATAGTTATGTCTCTCTCCTTGGCCAATAAATACTTGACGTACCTCATAATTTATCCAAGAATGTTCCAACAAGTCGGATCTTAATAAAAGTCAATGAAATTCGACATGATTACACCAAATTCCCTGAATGTTTTCAGTCAATCATCATTAATACCTTAAAATGAAAGTTCCATTTGAACTATTTACAAATCTAACACAACGTAATTACCGAACCACTCGAAGTTTGTTTGAAACAGTCCTGAGCTCTCCATATAAATATTGATCAAAAAGTGTATGTTGATTGCGAAGAGTGTAAATTCTTAATTGCGGGTGTCGGTTATGGTAAACCAGAGATATCTTCATGATTATTCTGTAATTCATCATCATTACATAAGAAATTAAGAAATTTTGCAATAATTACTTCAAAAATGAAGGAATTCAGACCCCTTATTCATCGAGGTTTTTTTGGTAATGTTGAGGTAAGGTTATTTTCATATCACTTCTTGAGTGATATAGCTTTTGATTAAAAAGTTTCCGAATTCAAGAATCTGATCTACACTTCTGTTCTTTCAATGCGTTTTTCTATCCATGCTGCGGGGGACAGTTCCATTTAGGTGCCCCTTGTCCGTAAAGGTTGACAATTGGCTGCAACAACTATGAAGTTAGTAGGTATTTTCTCATGTGGTAATTAGGCACAACGGTTTGGCGCTTGGCAAGAAGCGGATTTTCGAATCAACTAAACTTGTCAACACACAACAAAAAATTTGATAGAGACAGAACTTTCATTCAATGTCTGAACCGCTTTGCTAAACCTGTTTAGTGGCTGCCGCTCTTGACCTCACATTTATTGTTCTTTATAAGTCTCGGTTCAATTACTTTTATGTCAATTGAGCGGTTGCTTGGATTTTAAAATTCATCTATATTCTTCTAGTTCTTCTGTTGAATGTAAGTTAAAGTTTGATATGCGTCTGCTCTAAAAATATCTAATCGCTTTTTTGTCAATGAATTTGGGCAAGTGTTAGTGTGCTGGTTTATCCTGTATTTTTTTTCAATCCAACGATGCATATCTTCTATATTTCATTTTTTTGTCCAATTTTCGTGTCAAAATGGGGCAATATGATAACTGCTGATACCATGGTTCTTTTAAATATTGTTTCGTCACGATTGACTATGAAAAACTGAATAATATGAAATGCGCCATTTTTTATCGACATGGTCCGACAAGAAATAAATCAGAATTGCTGAATGTAGAAATTATTGTTGCTATTGAAATTTTTTCTTTTAATGTCTAATGCTAAAAACAATCAGGTTAGCCACAGACTAACCAAAAAATTGCCTGTAATAGAAAATGGAGCTTTAATGCTTTTCAAGATTAACAAATCGTTGCCTTTGGAACAAAGCATATTGCCAATCCAAGTTAATTCAGGTCCTATATTGAACACAAAAATGCTTGTCAAAAATAGGTATATGTTTTGATTGCGTCTTCATGATGGTTTGCCACTACGGTTGTGTAAAATGCGTTTTAATGCATTTTTACACGGTGTTAGATGCATTTTAATTTGGTGCTCGATGTCTAACCTTAATTTCAAACTGTCGTTTTGATAGTGGTATTGTTGTTCAACCCATGTTTTGTCGTCTGAAAACGTAAAGCCAACACGAACATAAATCCCTGTGTTCGTTAATTCAGGCATTGATCAGAGTATTGTTTACGAGCAAAATCTCTGCTCCGCCTTTATCTGTGGATTCTTCCTTCCTTGATTGATTCAAAGAAGTTGGTTTTTGAAGTTCGTTCTTTAAAATGGAAGAACAGCTATTCCAAACAAGTGTATTGCCGCTATCAAGTCTGCCGAATTTTTTCAAGTGTTAATTAATGGCTTTGTCGAAAATTTGCGTTGTCTTTGAATCTTGCTGTCTCTTGTTTGATTTACGTGCTTCGAATAGTCTAATAATTATTCCTTATGTTCAATAGCCTCGGTTGCTTAAGTCAATCGAAGACCTTCCTTGTTATTCTCTTGAACGTAAGTATTGCCATCTTAATTCTTGAAATACTTCCACGGATATAGAAATTCTGTCTCTAAAAATGCTGAAATTTATAGTTGAGAAGGTCCAATTCCCATTGGTTTCATTTCTTCTGATTTTTCAAATTGATCTAATGTTTTAGAATGACTCTTGTTCTGATTTCACAGAAACATACATAAAGTAGGCTTCTACTACAATGCTTAATATTCTTTTCATATTGTAATTTTTTCTGATTTACGAAGTCCTTATGCAATCTACGTTTGCAAGTTTGTACAGAAAGGCATTAAAGCAGTACCTCCTGTCAGCTGCATAAACTTAATTAATTTGTAGAATTTGTTTAAGTAGGGTTAGCCATTTTTGTACAACTTGTTGTTAGTGCTGTTTTCTTTTTCCGTTTGTTTTCAACTTTTCAATTGTTTATACTGTTTCGTGTAATATCGTTTCAATCCAATAATATTCTGGTCGGTCTAATTGTCTTTGTAAGCTTGAAAGTTAATATGGGATTCAGACAATGAAGGGCAACGAAATGAAATTACTGAATAACGATGTTTTTTGTTCATTTGTCAACTCTAAGTTTCCTTTTCTACTTCGGCAATGTTTTTTCGTCAATCTCTTTGTAGTGTTGTCGGTATATTTTTTAATTGCATCATAAGGAACAATAAAGTTTTTTATTGCTGTCAGCCCGAATAGAATATGTCTTTCTGAATAACCTGCATGAAAATTTGAACAGTAAACTTTGGGTCGCAATTGCGCAGATACAAATTACACGAACTTTTGCTGGGAGTTACTGTCCCTGAATAATTGGAAGTCTCTTCAAAGTATCCTTCCATTTGCACTATCCTTTGTACTGGGGTGCGGCAGTGGTCAGGAAAAATGGTTTGAAGTCTATGGTTCATAATGCTGTCTTGCCAATCGGAGCTTGTCTGTTGTTTGGAAGAATTCCGTCAATCATAACTCATCGATTTCTCTAAAAGCAACTGAAATATGTAAGTATTGATGTTAGATTAGAATGGTTGTAGTGTTCATATTGAAGTTTTAGAAAGTCTTGTTTTCAAAACTTTATTGTCGGTTTAAGGTGTTAAAAATTTAATACGCACCAATATCTCTTTCGTTTTCTGTTGCTCAAATAGGTCGCCAGATTACTGATGATATGATGTGTTTTCTTTTATTTAATCTTTTTGGTCGAAAATTGTCTGTTGTTGTCGGGGTTAAACTTGCTCACTACGCTCGGCGAAGAAGTGTCGAGGGCATGTTTTTTTATGGCTTTGTTGTGACTTCGTGCAGTTGTTTTTTCGAGCAGGTGGGAAGTTTTTATTTCTTCTGTTTATTATACGTGATAGAAATTTTGTGTGGTGGGCTTTTGCTGTTGGCGGCACGCAGGACGAGTACGACATGTGCAAGATTTTGTGTTGCATGTAACTACCTATAATTCACTTCATATTGACTCGGAAGTACGATTTCTTTCAGGACGATCTTCTCATGGAATGGTAATCGAAGCCTAATGGTCTGAACAAGTCATAAATTCGCCAAGTTCTTTGATCTAATTACGTTGCTCAACGTAAAAGTATCCTGAACCGTATGGCTTACTTTGAATTCCGTGATGTAAAAAACCAAAATGTCTTGAACTCATAATTTTCTCCAAAAAACCTAAGTTCCGACTCAATCTTGCCTATCGCTGCGCTACCATTGTAATAAAAGATTTTCATTAGAATGCAAAGACGTAGTTGGGGAAAGTTTCGTGGGTTATGTGGGGGAAAAACCACTTGTATTTTTAGTTTCGAGATCTTTGGTTGCGTCAAACGCATACCATGTTCATAATCTCCCTTTCCTTATCTCTTTGAAATCAAGAATGGTTCGTTGCTGATTTTAGGTATTGGATAATAGCTTTCCGGGAAGCAAAATTTGAAGTCCAGAATCAGGTAGGAGTTTCCGCTTCTTGTTTTTTAAAAAGAGTATGGAAAAATCACTTTCTTTTCAGTGAATTACTCATCAATACGCGTCAATTTATTTGATTAACATATGCTCGGCAGATCCTTTTTCGAAGATATACTTCCCATTCTTTAGGTAATAATAGTCCTCAATCTTCGTGCTACTTGTGTCGAAAAATGTAAAATTCCGTTTTTTTAGGGTGCTTATTCGGTTCGAGTTTTGAATAGTTTACCCAAGGGTAGTGCCTGTTGATTCTAATTTATTTACAATGTAAACTTTGGAAGAATTTCCAGCCAGTCGAAGGATTAAGTTTCATAAAAGCAATTTTTGATCAAAATTATCGTGTTCCCATTTAGTGGAGAATCGTTTTTATTTTAATGTAATTGACTGAATCACTCTTTGTTTTTCTGAAGATGCAATACCACGATATAAGTTGATTTTGGACTGAAAGATTTGTTCGCTCACAAAGTCAATGATATTTTCAAAAGGTTTGAATTGGTTCCGATTGCAAATAATACTCGGAGAGCTGTACCATTTACGTCTTTGTTGAAAAAAAGTATTCATAGTGAATATCCGAGAACACCATTGTTCGAAAGTGACTCCATTCCAATTGAAAAAAATGAATATATAAAGAGATGACCTGAGTTGCAAACAGAACCACTTTCGAGATGTTTTTTTCGATCTTCATTCAATATTTCTGGAGCACAGTAAAGGCGGGATTGCCAACTATCAGTAAATCGCTCAAAGCCTTTAATATGACTGTCGCAATTCAAATTCCAAAGCATCCACTGAAGTAGATTGATTAAACTCTCTTCAATTCCCTTCATTGGAGCAAACAGAGAGACGAAGCAATGTGATCGAACAATTGAATACTCCTTGAATATCCAGACAAATAAATATGCTTTAATATTTTCTTGTATGTAAGCTGTAAGTTTTTTTATCCTCTTTGGCTGCTGTAAGTCAGGAATCCCGAACAGCACACGCTGGGTCACAAATCTTAATGTTCCGAATCCTACTTTAATCAATTGGAAGAGATTGGGCAACAATCCAATCTTGATTTCTTTAGGTGTCAATAAACGCACATTTACAATTGGTCTGAAGGCGAAATAACAAACATCGAAAAGCTCAAACCAATTTCAAAACCAAAAATTGAATGTTGGACTTATCGCAGCACATTTAGAATTCAGTTAGTTCTTTATTCTTCAACATCTGTTTCTGTATGAGGTATTTGGTTAAGTAGGATTGGTTGTTTTTAATATTAGATTGTTGTTACTTGCAAATGTATAAATAATTTGCATGATCGACAGCAAATGGTTTGCTGGGAGAATGTGATGCTTAGATATTTGAATATCTCCTATTCTTTTTCAAACAAAATGTCGCTTTCTTTGAATTTTCTTCAAGTTTAAGTAAATGGTAATGGCATTAGCTCTAATTGAAGTTTTTTAAGTTCTCCATCTTCAACTTGTTAATCTTGTTCTCAACAAAGTCATTCAGTTTGTTAATCTCTCTAATTTCCACATCTTCGTCATGAATCGGTAAGCCATATTTATTTCATCAATTAGTGTATTGCCAAGCATTTGTGTCATCCGAGGAGTAATTTGCAGTTTTCGACCTTTATAAAGGTTGGTAATCTCCTCAATTGGGTCATATAAAACTCTTTAACATTAGGTCGGGATCGTTGCGTCCACCGAAGGGCATTTATTTGTTTGAGCTGAGTTACAGTAACGACAAGCATAACCAAGTTGTAGTAATAATTTGACTTAATAGTAGTGCAAGCATTTGGGTTCTGCGGCAAAAGTGGTCAATAGTTATTAGCTTCTTATCCTCGTAAAATCTGAATCATGCACAATACCCGCACCGCTCCTTAAATCTTCTCTATAGGGTTTTTTAAGTAGGTGCTGTAATGCTGGATTCCTGCACGGTTTGGCTCTCGACGGATAGGTGTTGTTTCTCTGAAAGGTGGCTATTATTTGTTGTTGGTAATTTTGTTCAACATCTCCTCTGTTTACCTATTAATTCATGCCAGCCTTTTATTGTACTCCTCACGAATATATGGTTCTGGATATATCCCTATCGCTGCAGGGACGGTATTGTCTAAGAAGGAATTATTAATGTTCTACGTTATTTGCTTTCTATCTGGCTGCAAGTCACTGCACTCCTCTTCTCTCAATGCTTTGCTAACTCATTCCTGCAATCAGAAATTCGACTTTTATAACGCTGGCAATTTTGTTCAGTTTCTGTTTGAAAAATCTCACTTGTAACTAAATTCTTCTTTTCATTCACAAATTGGCATGTCATATGATTCAGTGCATCGTCTTCATGGGATCAGTTAGAAAACAAGTGGATAATTAAATTCTACCTGAATTACATGACTAATTGATCTGCGTTGGAATCAAAGCTACCTGTGTCATCTAAGAAGCAAAACAACCAGAATATCAAGCCGAATTAAATAATAGTCATCCCCAAAGATCAACTTCAGTTTGTCAGTTATCCAAATAGAGCACTTAAATATCTTTAAATCTGGGGAAAGAGTTTTCTTGTCTTCGTCTTCATCTACATAACAAATTTTATAATAAACAATATTTTATCCTGTTGGTAAATCGATCCCAATAGAAAACCCGAAAGATGTATATTTTTAACTTTTTGCTGCCTTAATTGAATAGACAAGATTCAAAATGTATAAGTCCATTCAGTTCCATTATTATTTCCTTTCCTATCTCTTTGGGACTCGTTTGAATTCAAATATTTTTTCCGGGTCTAGTGTATTTCTGGTGCAAATCCACTACCGTATCAACTAAAATAATTTCAAGGATTGTCTATAACTTTCCAATAATGGTAAACTCCCTGAATAATTACCTATATTTTCCTAAGCCGAGAGAATGATACAAGAATATGGAAATAGCATCTAACATCACTTCAATGCACGAATAAATGTTTGATGAATATTTAGAGCCTTTGAGCTCACTTCACTCTTCGTTGTTTTAAGGCATTTGCTCCATGTTGGTTTCAATATCTTCAAAATACTCTCCCACATTCGATTAGCTCTTTGGTTCTTTATCTCTCTTCAAAGTATTAAGAGTACTGCAGCCAATGTTTCTTTTAAGTCTGCATCCTTGATTAATTGAATCATATAAAAGGATTGCTGTTATTGGACTGATTGTTAAATCTCTTGTTGACTATATTTTTTTAATTCAGTAACCAGAAAATCGGTTCTTGGAGTCAATATCGTTCGCAACCTTTTAATCATGAGCGAAAGAGAAATAATAATCCCAAACACTTGCCAAACTCTGAGCAGTCTATCTCCTTCTTCTCCTCTATTTCCTGTTTCATATATTTTAGCCGCTCGGCCGAGTAATTTTCTGTTTGTGGTTATTGCCTTGTCTGTGTTCCATGATCATCGTTTTGCGTACATTCTGTAGATTCTTTCTCATCTTCTTCTTAATGAACCTACTGCTCTTCCGGAGCTTTCTTTTTCTTCTTCGTCTTTTAGTATCGTTCTTTGCCACTCTGCCAGTGAGTACATTTACAAATACGACTCGCTCAAAATTGAAATAATTCATTATGAGGTTTTTAAACAATTCAAAACATCATTTTCCTGATACCTTTCACGACCTGATTTAATCTTGAAACGTATGTTTAGCAATTCTTGATATATTGATTGTTCACGCAATTTTGAATTGATCGGAATCTATAGCTCCAATTTTTTGCGCCGGCGACCAGCTTTTGTTCCCGTCTTTTCGCCAGGCTGAGCCAACCTGACCATTTTCTCATAAGGTCTCACCGAAAATCCTCACGAAAATATTTTGACACCCCGAAATTTTAAGCCATGCCTTCCTATTTGCGGCGATATGTTTTTGTAGGGGAATCGCTTTTATCTTCCTGAAGTCGATTGTATTTTTAAAAAGAATAAAAGGTGAAAGCAACTTTCAATATGTTCTATAATTTCTCATTATTGGTTTTGAAAACACCAGACATTCTGAAGTCGACTTACATGTGAAAAGATTTTTTCTAAAAGTCTGGAGTGTATAAGGAATTTTTCATGAGGTTAATTAAAGCCATCATATAAGCTGTTCTCATAATTCCTAACATCTAATTCATTTCGGGTTATTTTCTTAAGGTTATCGTTTGCATCATCATAAATATTTGCTGGAAATTTGTAGTCAAATCATCATAATAAGCACTATTTACTTGTCCAATTCACAATATCTCGATGTTGAAAAAAGGTGTACTGCAAACTATGGTTTCTCTTGAGGGGGGAAAGGACTCAAGGTTAATCAATGAGGCGTTTTATACATCCTATCACAGTCATCCTTAATAGGGGTGAATTTTTAGAATAGTTCTGACTCAAAAATGGTTTCCTTTAACTATTTTATTTCGGAAACCCTTGGAATTGTTGAGCAACTCGTTTTTATGTAAGATTAATTCTAATATTTAGATCTGCTTTCACTTCATGAATAGCAATTCCACTTATCAAGTGCTCCATTAACAGTCAACTTGAGCCTTCCAACGGGTTTTTCGAACTGTAAAACATCTCTGAAGCTAACGCCAAATCTATCTAAAGAAATCTCCCTATTCCTTAGCGCCAGTTTTTAATTCGTGCCCTCAGTAGGGCGAGTTCTGGACGTTACATCTGTTTCAATATTCATCCAATCTTTTAATGACATCATCGTCATGCAATTGCCATTATCTATAATGTAATGGATGGATTTCTTGAATTCATCAGATTTTTCAAAATTATAATAAATTTCGAGCATCGGCAGATAACATGTTTACAACTCGACTATTGCTCCATCAGCTGTAGAAAAGTTCTCCTGGCCGATAATTTGGGCTGTCTTGCTGAAAACAGTAAATGAAACTCTGGTCATTTCGTTACGTTTTACTATGTTTCAATCCTTGCAGGACTTCATTAAGCACTTGCTACATGAGTCACATGGATTGCTAAGGGCATCAATTGTAAAGTTCATCAACTCTAAGTTCGTATTGACATTATTGCTTAACTCCTTAATCGGTTTTTACTAAATTCGGTCTTACGCGAGACTTCTGAACGATTTATTGACTTCCTTGAAGATAAGCTCCTAACTCAGTCATTATTACTTGTTTCTGATATTCAGATCAAAATTACTTATCGGAATATGATATCCGCAAATATGAACGTCATATTTTTCACATACTGCTATTGCATTAATTTACAGTCAATTCGGATAATTAAAGTTCGTGGTAGAAAGAAGCTCTTTTGCAAAGTTGGTCTGGCTTTGCTAAGCGGCTTGGTTAATGTGCTTGCTGTGCGCTGGCGAAATCAAATAAAAATTTTCATGCGGGACCTTTTTCTTTGTTTGTCACGCATTGTCTGATTAGTCGATGTCCGTGTCTTTAATCAGTCATGTTCTACTGCCTGTCGGCTTTTTTGCATGAGGCACGATTGCTATCACGTATTATAGCATGATATCTGCCCAAATCGAAGGCTATCAGTTATAATAGGTGGATCATTTCTTATTTACTTCAAGTAAGTCAACTTAGTTATAGAATCAAGGCAATCCAAGAGGACTTATATTTGATCCAATCCTTTGTGGTGATTTGGGTATAATATTTGTATAGTCTTAGTTAGCCATTTTGAGTAGGATTTTGTTCTCATGACTAAAAGCGAGATCGGGAGAGGCGTTTATAAAATGAAAATTAAAAAGTGGTATTTACGATAGCTTCCAACTTCCAAACTTCCAACCTCCCTTTCCAATCCAACCTCAACTCCCACTTCAACTTCGCAAACCTCAAACTCACCTCCACTTCCAACACCTCCAACTTTCAAACTCCAACTCAAAACTCCCTTTAACCCTAAACCAACTCAATACTCTGGGAAATACGATGAATCAATGCGTGGGACTTTGGCAGCGATTCGCTCTGTGTACCGTGTGGAAACTGAACGTTGCCGCTTGAAAATAATTTTCCCCATCGTAGTGCTCATTGCAAGTGAATTGGTAACCAGTCTAGTATCTCCCCTGCTTGACGCTTGGGTGCACTGAACTTGCGTAATTCACTTTACTCCGTATTGGAAGCAAGGCGGATTGGATTTTTACCATGTGATCTGGAAAGCTGCGATCAAGTCCCCCCGGAATCTTCAAAAGAAAACCCTGGCAAAATCCCCAATCGATCTTCTTGCTGAGCTTGTTCAACATACCTGCTTCATTCCTTCGTCTGAAGGTGAAAAGTGGGGACTCAAATCTTAGGCGTGGGGGCGCGTCAGGACCAAAGGCATCTGCTGTCTATTTGAAGCCACCACGCTTATTTCGGCTTTTTCAGAGTTTTTGGGAAATATTCTGATTTCGCATTGGAGCGGCTTCCGGAAGCGAGGATGCGATGCGCGTTTCAATTTGGGTGGTTTTATTTGTGGTTGAAAATAAGTGCATTCTAACTAGGAGATAAAAAAATAGATTCAGGAAAGGCTAGTTCAAAGGATTATCTAAGGTTGGAGAAGCGGCTGGCAATTGGACGCATGCAAGAACACGCATGTTTTCAACTTTTATATATGCTCAAAAACGGCGCTCTGTCGATCATGATGAGATGTAATCATGACTATGCAAAATGTTGCGAACTTCTCAGTTGAGCTCTATGTGGTAGGATCGTCAGGCGATGGCCTGATGAGCAATGTTGTATCGTGCCAGTGAGAGCTCGGCCGAAATCAAATTTTAACGTTCTGGTTTGCTAGAAGTTGTGGAAAGGGTTTCTGAGACAGACAAAACATCAAATTGGATGCTTTATGGTTCGAGGAGTATGGTTATATTTATTATCTGGGGCAACTAAGTAATACACTATGCCCACAATCTCTGGTAAAGGGGTGCGCAAGGATTCACCATTCTTATCAATAAGGGTATTCTTGACACCGAAGGGAACGGTTATCCGCGCTGAGTCAATTGATTATCAGTGAGCCGTATGGCATTTGATGTTGATGGAGACTCACGTGTATGGCGTTCTCACATGAAGTTGTACTCTTCCACAGAAATAGAAGTTACCGCGCCCCTTTAACCCGGTCCCTGCGTTGTAATTGAACTGATTTTCCGGCGCTGGATTTTTTCTCACTTGATCCAGATAGTGTAGATTTCACCTTGAGGGAGTGGATAATTCAGAAAAGTAAGCAGCCTATCAAAGTTTGATATTAAGTACTAGAAATGGTAGTTGTTAGATTGAGTTGGCTATGTCTGAAAGAAGATGTTAATGTTTGAATTTAGCTCCAATCTTTTATAGTCTTCTCTCACTTGATGTTCAAAAAATCCCCAACCCACTTACCCACACTGTCAATTCCCAAAAGTTAACGCCCGTATTCAAAAGGGAAAGTCTACATCTTTCACCTGTCAACTTTTGAACTTTTGACTT
>Ga0163217_1027912_pt1 | contig 13367 bp, 4 predicted proteins | sample SynspAceP_FD_185933 | JGI IMG/M metagenome (GOLD analysis project Ga0163217, IMG submission 185933) | Saline lake microbial communities from Ace Lake in Antarctica - Synechococcus sp. Ace-P (PacBio error correction) | ecosystem: Environmental > Aquatic > Non-marine Saline and Alkaline > Saline ...
TGGATAGGAATTTGGTCAAAGTTCCGGAGAGAAATAAGACGATTACAATACTGGAAAAGTTATGGAAGAGGGTACAAAATTGTTTCCCCTTAGCCTATGCTACCTTAAGTTTTGCAAAACATATCGAAAATCCGTCAGATTCAATGGTGGCGTTCCAATGACGATGGCGGTATTTAGTGTTGAGGTAACCTGCCGGAAAATTATAAGGCTAGTGTAGAATATATTGGTTTTAAAACCTATGTCTTAGCTCAAAAAGAATTTAAAGAATCGGTAAACTTTGGGGAACGCATTAATAACCTGGCGGTGAATGCCGCGAATTAGAAAGGTGTAGAGGTTGTAGAGAAAGAACATCCTGTTTGAAGTGCGCTTAGATCAAAAAGTCTAGCCAACGTGGGTAAGACTTAACCAATAGTGGCGCCACTATTAGTGATGCCTTGGGTAATATTCCTTCGGTTACGGTAGATGTAGATGGAGCCATTGGCGCCCTTCGAGGAAACGGTAACGTGGGGAGAATATTAATTAATGGAAGGCTTCAGCCTTAGCGGTTTTGGTTCTACAGATGCTTTAACGACAATTACCTGCCGATGCCATCGAAAAAGTAGAGGTGATTACAAGTCCTTCTGCAAAGGTATGATGCAGAGGGTACGTGCCGGAATCTAAATATGTATTAAAAAAAGAGGAAACACGAGATTAAACGGTACCCATTAATACCACTTGGGTTTTTCTATTGGCATCTTCATTTTACTTCTAATCTAATTTAAGAAAAGATAAATTTAATTTATTTAATACATTGGCTATACCGTTCCGTGAGCACAGAATGGACATTTACAACACTTATGTTTGAACGCGTGCTTTCGATCGAATTATAGAGATCGCGAACCATAAAATAGAGAAAAATGTGGCTGTAAACTAAAGTTCTAGGCATCGAGAAAGTTGTATTAACAGAAAACATCTTCATTAACCGTAGTGCTTTTGGGAGACTAAGTGATGGAGAGACATTTACCGAAATAATACCATTCGTTTTATTGGTACCGATATAAACAGTACTTCTACGTTAAGGTAAGAAGATTGAACAAGAAGAAGATAAGCGCGATACAGTTTTTCCCTTAATTACATAATGATTTTTTAATACCGAAGGGCAAAGGCTTACTGCAGATTTGCATATTCCTTAGATAAAGAAATAAAACCTAACGACTATTTTAGAGAAGCAATACGTTCCCTGATTCTCAATTAATAGCCCAGCGAAACATTAATGAAATTGAGAAACAAATGAATTTTTGGTGGGGCAGATGATTATGTTTTACCTTTAGGTGAATGCGCAGTTTGAAGCGGGTTATCGAGGAAATTGGAGGAGTCAGAATACTGATTTCGGCTTTGGAAGAATTTGATATAAATTCAGGGAGTATTTGTTCCTAATTAGGACTTACCAATAGGTTTTTGTTCAATCAGAATGGTGATGCCTTAAATAATACGCAATACGGTAATAAGTTCGGGGTGATTTTTTCATTTTTATCGGGATTACGTTTAGAAAATACGCAATTAAAAGGTTTGGTCACTGGAGTAGATTTGGCTACGTTACAAGAAGCTATTGGAGAGGGTGTTGATCTTGATTTAATAAAAATTATCTAAGGCCTTATTTCCAACCATTAATTTAATATATGAGCTTGCAGAAACTGAGTGTAACATTTAGGGTATAATCGTAAAGAATAAACCGACTCGTGGATATTTTATTAATCCTTTCCCTTCCGGTCAAGTCGTACCAACATATTTCAGGGATATCGCACCAGATTTTGATATCGCACCTCTCCGGATCGCTAGTTCGATCTTGGATTCTTACACACACACTGGAACGGATAAGCTCACTTAACGTCTTCTTGTTTATTTTCAAAAAGAGACAGATTCTTTTTGAAAGAGTACAAGAAGAAACGGGTCAAGTAACTACAGATGGTATTGTGGTTATCCGTTCTCTTCCTATTACCTTTCTACAAACGAACGTATTGGAAGCTGAAATTAGGGCTTCTGTCTAATCCAGAAAAATGGCTCCGGTTAAAACGGTAGTTTTTACTTTTTTTCAATTTAATTCAGACGAGTTTTTAATGGAGTTAACTTTGCGCAAAAAACACAAGTTGGTTTTTTCTAAGTTTAGCGGCTAAGGTGACCTTTACCAGGAAGTATCGATTGGCAAACCAATGCATCCATACCGTGGTCAACAGAAATGCACAAACAAGAAATGAAAGGTTATTTTTAATCGATAGATTTAGCGTTTAGTTAAAGGATATTTTAAATAATAAATGGACGCTGGCCTTTGAGTGCTAAATGATTTGTTGAACTCCACGAAAAAGAATGGCATTAACCCAGACCCCTTTCTTTACTTCTGAAAGTGAAATTTCAATGGCGTGAACGTCAAAATTACCTTATCAATGTTATATACAGATATAAACCCAAAAGAAAAATCCAGAAAAAACGCACAAGACGGATTGAAAATCGAGGATGATTAATGACGAATGGCTTACGGTTCCGCTAATCAAACTATTCTTTGGTCGCCCTCGAACTTTCGGCATAGAAAACAGCTTAAGAATGACGTATAAAGTGTTTAGTTAAAAACTGTAGTAGTAATAAAAAGGCCTTTCGGTTGTCGGGAGAGGCTTTTTTTTGATTTATTAGCTAGGCCAACAAGTGGCTATCTGCGCTTCATCAACCACCAACTTGCAGCAGGATAGTTATTTTTTAAGTAGGTATTTGGTTCTTTTGCCCAATCTATAAGTAAATTGTCTTTGTTCATTACCGTTAAATTTTGCCTCAGGATGAGGCCCAGATAGGTATAATCTTCTAAGGGCATTTCTTTCTTTTTCAACCATTTCTATAGTTTCTTCCAATTTTGGTTTTGAACCCAGCAATAGATTTTTAGTGAAAAATTCCGAAAAAGTTTTTAAAATGTCTTTTTCCATCAACAACATGGTCGTTAAGCACCAAGCCAACCGGTTGAAACTTGAGCATACCAGGGATATTCGCGTTTTGTTAGAGTGACAGTCCGTTACAGGCTACTTTAAAATATGACTTACTTCCGCGGGGCACTTCATATTTGTGGCCATCGCGTAAGGTTAAATCATTAGAAATCGTTTACTCAGGGCGAATAAATTGTATGACAATAAAGAAATTGCAATAGCTATTACTAGTTTTTTTTAACAATGGCGTTGGTTTTATAAATTATTAAAGATAGGAAAATAATAAAACCAGTGGTTTTTTCGCATTTAAAAATTTTTAGAGCTGTTGTTGTATTTTATTTTTTTTGTAGTCCTACAAAACTAGAAATACTAATAGCTTAATAGCCTTGTGGTTTTTATGTTTTTGAAATTCGTAGGCCAGCACTTTTATGTTCGACTCATGGGCAGTTCATTTTTTTTGGGCTTGGCTTAAGGTACTAAGGTTTTTTTCCAAATAAGGCTAAAAAAAGAAATTTTTTTATAAAATTTGAAGAAATATAGGGGCCACATCTATAGTGAATATTATTTTAAAATGTTTCCTAAAAAGTAGAATTAATTTACTTTTTTTTATTTATATAAACACTACTAATCAATTAGATACCATGGTTATCGTCAAAATCGTTGATAAAAATGTGGACAACCTATTTTGAGCTTAACTAAAACTAAAAGGGGGGAATAAATAATGACCTTTACATCTCGCAATAAGTAATATTCATTTAAAATATTGTATTGAATATGGAAATTACACACCTCATTAAGAGAGATTTACCAAAAGAATCTTTTCCAAGTTGCTCAAGATTACAAGTGCCATTTTGAAAGGCAATGACTGCCTGTAGATTCACGGTACGTTGGGAGATGCAGAGCGCATCTCAAAGACGTAAATACCGCTCTTTTAGACGTAAAGCTTAGATACAAACTATTTTGCTACAGTAGAAGGAAGTTTCAAAGATTTGTAAGAAACAAATTAATGAGGCTGGTTTTTTTTTGATGTTGCAAAATCGTATATTTTATATAGAAACGAGCAAACGCTTAAAGCGTAAATCGAAATATTTTTCGAAAAGCGAATCAACCTTTTTAAAAAAAAACCCCCCCTTAACGAATAACCCTCAGTTATATGAATATGTTTCCTGCATAAGACACTCTTACTGGATTCAATACAGAATATTAATTTTTACAAGTGAAATATTCAGATTTTAAACAGGAATTAAGCCGAAATATAACGCAGCGCTATCAAAAATACCATGGTTGGCTATTTCTCAGATTGAAGTCGCTGTAAGGGATTTCTGGGCGATATCTATCATAAATGCAAAGCCAGCAATTGGTTTCTGTTGGAGCTACTTTTGCCAGAGAGTGAAGTAACCATTGCGCATGCGGATCAATTCCAGTTGCTTAGAATCCTTACGTTAAATGAAGAGTTTATTAAAAGCTTTTAAAGAAAAAAACCCTGTAATTATGAAACGGGGTGCAGTAACTTGGAAATCTGCCTTGAAAAAATGCAAAGGTGATAATAAAAAAGAAATTTTGCAGAATCTATTTTGCTGTTCTCTTTGTTTATCGACATGTATCCTGTTTTTCGCAATTTTTAATCAATCATGGCCTTTAACAAGCATAAGAATGAAGGTGTTGAAGAGCGAGGATCTCTAATGTCTGTTGAAGCGACCTCGAAAGAAGAGCAGTTCACGGAGACTTTGGTTTGATTATCATTAAAATTTTAAGATGAAAATCAGACCTTGGTTTTGATGCGGAAACATCATGCATATGATCAAAATATGTGAGAAGCTTTTGCTTCTGAAAGCACATAGTAGATTGGACTTTTTGAAAAAGGTGAGTTAGCTTCTTGCCAAAAGAACGTAGTGAACGAATTTATTAAAAATCGTTTCAATAATTCTCGTTGAAAGCTAAGGAGTCGATAAAAATATCGATATTGATGAAAGCCTTCTCGTACAAACCGAATGGTTTGATGATGAATTATAGGGAACAAAACATGGCGATTTCTTCGTAAAGGCCGCTCCATTAATTATAGCAAAAGAACCCAAAGTATAACCAGCGACGACCTTTTTTAAATGACCAAATTAACAACACCCAAGGAACCTAAAGTAGAAAAAAAATAATTGAAGGCGAAACATCTAGTAATGCTAGAAAAGAAGCCTACAGAAAATCACAAAAAGAAATCAGAAAAAGGCTTTTGAATGGTTAACAGACCACAGTCGTGATTTTTTTAAATTCCAAGGCTATTTAGCTCCAGGTTTAACCGCTGAGCAGCGCATTAGAGAAATTGCCGACAGAGCAGAAACAAATTTTGAAGATACCTGGATATCCCGGAAAGTTTTACGGCTATATGTCCGACGGTTTTTTAACTCGCTAGCCTCTCCAGTCTGGTCTAATTTCGGTAAGGAAAGAAGGCTTGCCTATTAGCTGTTTTGGATCGCATGTTGCTGATGATATGGGTAATATTTTATATACCCCAATCATGAAAGTAGGAATGATGTCTAAATTAGGTGGAGGTACTTCAGGGTATTTTGGAAAAATTACGGCATCGTGGTGCTGAGGTGAAAAACAAACGGTCAGGCTTCTGGTGCTGTTCACATCATGCAACTATTTGAATCTTTATGGTGGAGGTGTGGTATACCGAACTCAGATCTGTGACGCCGTGGACGTTTTTTCTCCATACCTTCCCCCTGTAGAACATCCGACATGGAGAATTTTTTGACGAAATAAGAAGCAGTAGGGAACCGCTATTCAAGAGTTGAGACCCTGGCGGTTTAACTGTTAGCAATTGATATAGTTGTTGATTGCAACGCGAGACACTAAGGTAGACCTGATTGGGTGATGTGCTAAACGTGCATTATTATGTGCGAAGTTAATAGCACTGAGCGAAGAGGACGAGCACCGCGCATACGCCAAGCGTGTAGGCGCTCGAACACGCGCCGTTGGAGCTGCGCCAATGTGCGGATAGCGGCCAGCCGGGGACTTTGCGCACGCATCAATCGCCGGTCGATTAGCGGCCAGCTTCCGTTCGCGGCGCTCTGACGCGGAGATTGTTGCCTTCTATGAGACCAGCCCACCCTGAACCGTCCCGCACCTCTGCGAAGTCGCTGCCATCTCCGTCAACAGGAAGAGTTTGATCGTGAAGAAGTCATGCGAGCTGGGCTACGAGCTGGTTTACGCACTTCGGTGCACAAGCTGCTTGAAAGGAGAGCGAGCCACAACCCATCACTGAATTAACCTGCGCAAACCAGCCAGACCGTACCCACCGCCACCCCCGGGCCGGAAGCGTGGCGCAAGCGGGCATTTTCGTCAGTCCCCGGCCTGGCGCGCACAACTCACCGCCACATGGCGCAGCTCCCAGCGGCAGACTTTTGAAGGCCGCCACACGCATGCGGGCTGGGCGCTTCTCCTCTCCGTTGTAATACTTTTGCCGCAAAATAGCACGTTTACATCATACCATCTACATTTGTTGCATCCATTCAATTAGTAACAGTAACGCCATGGGTCCAACTCTTGAATAGGGTTTCCCTTCTGTTCCTGATTTCTAAAAATTATCAGCAATGGTCTGGATGTTCCCTACGCGGAAGGTATGGAGAAAAGAGCGTAGCCACGGCGCACAGATCACCTGACTTACCACATCCAACCATAGACTTCAATGTCTGCATGATGTGAACAGTACAACCAAGAAGCCTGACCGAGATACCACTACATCAGGCATTCCAGACGTATAGCAGCACCTATTCAGAAGAGATTATTAGTTTGCATGTTTCGAACAGGATATTTGTTTTTTATTTTGTTTTTCCAAAACCCCTGAAGTACCTCACCTGATAAAGAATTTATAGACATCAGTTCTACTCAGATTGGGTATAATAAAAATATTACCATACCTGCGATCCAACAGTCGATAATAGGCAAGCCTCTTTTCCTTACCGAAATTGACCAGACTGGAGAAGGCTAGCCGAGTAAAAACCGAGAGAGAGGAAAAACTTGTCCGCGAATATCCAGGTATCTTCAAATTTTGTGGTTCTGCTCTGTCGGCAATTCTCTAAATGCGCTTGCTCAGCCGGTTAAACTGGAGCTAAATAGGACCCTGAATTTAAAAAAATCACGACTGTGGTCTGTTAACCATATTCAAAGCCTTTTTCTGATTTTCTTTTGTGGATTTTGTAAGGCTTCTTTTCTAGCATGTTACTAGATGTTCGACTTCAAATATTTTTTTTCTACTTTAGTTCTTGGGTGTTGTTTAATTTTGTTCATTTAAAAAAGGTCGTCGCTGGTTATACTTTTGGGTTCTTTTTGCTATAATTAATGGAGCGCTTTACGAGAAATCGCCAATGTTTTGTGTACTCCAGTAGGATCACACGAACGAATATACCATTTCCATCAAACCAATAGTACGTTTTAGTCGACGAATAAGGCTTTCATCCAATATCGAATATTTTATCGGTACTCCTTGCTTTCAGCGAGATATTGAAAACGATTTTGGTATAGATTCGTTATATATATGTGTGGCAAGAAGTCCTACTCACGCTTTTGGAAGAAATTGTACCGCAAAAGTCATCAGTGTGCTAGAAGCAAAAGATATATATACATATTTTGAATCATATCATGAATGTTCAGCATCAAACCAATCTGGATTTTCATCTAATAATTTTAAAAAAAAAAAAAAAAAAAAAAAAAAAAAAATAATGATATCAATACCAAAGTCTCCGTGAATGTGCTCTTCTTTCCGATGTCGCTTCAACGCTTAGAGATCCCCCTTCAACCTATTCTTATGCTTGTTAAAGGCATGATGATTAAAAATTGCGCAAACAGGGATACATGTTGATAAACAGTATGAGAACAGCAAAATAGATCCTGAAAATTCTTTTTATTAATCACTTTTTGCATTTTTCAAGACAGATTCCCAAGTACTGCCACCCGTTTTCATAATTTTACAGGTTTTTCTTTAAACGCTAAACTTTCATTTAGCCTAAGATTTCTAGAAAATGAGAAATGCAATCGGAGAGCCTTCTTCACTCTCTTGCAAAAGTCTCAACAGAAACCAATTTCTGGGCTTTGGCATTTTAATGATAGATATCGCCCCGAATCCTTTAACAGCGACTTCAATCTGAGAAATAGCCAACATGGTATTTTTGATAGCGCTGCGTTCTATTCGCTTAATCCTGTTTTAAATCTTGAATATCACTTGTACATTAAATTCTGTAAGAAATCAGTAAGAGTGTCTTCGCAGGAACATTATTCATATACTGAGTAATTCGTAAGGTTTAAGCGTTGTATTCGCTTTTTCGAAAATATTCGAATTTACGCTTTAAGGTTTTGCTCGTTTCTATATAAATTACGATTTGGCAACATCAAAAAACCACCTCCATTAATTTTGGTTTCTACAAAATCTGAACTTCCTCTAACTGTAGGCAAATAGTTGTATCTAAAGCTTTACGTTCTAAAGAGCGGTATTTTAACGTTCTTGAGATTGCGCTCTGCATCTCCCAAGTAACCGGGTGATCTAATTGTGCAGGCTAGTCTTGCCTTTCAGAAATGGTTACTTTAATCTTGAGGCAAACTGAAAGATTCCTTTGGTAAAATCTCTCTTATGAGGTTGTGTACATTTCCCATATTTCAACAATACAATATTTTTAATGATTACTTATGTGCGCGAGACTCGCTCACACGCGCTCACTCTCATTTTATATCCTTATTTTTAGTAAGCTCAATAGTGTTTTTCCACATTTTATCAACATTTTGACGATAACCATGGGTATCTATTGATTAGTAGTGTTTTTTATATAAATAAAAAAAAGTAATTAATTCTTAGCGCTTTTAGGGAACTTTTAAAATAAATTCACTTAGATGTTGGACCTCCTATATTCAAATTTTAATAAAAAAATTTCTATATTTTTTTAGCCTTATTGAAAAACTTAGTAACCTTAGCCCAAAGCCAAAAAAAATGACTGCCCGATGAGTCGAACATAAAAGTGGCTGCCTACGAATTTCAAAAACATAAAAACACAAGGCTATTAAGGCCTATAGTAATTTAGTTTTTTGTAGACTACAAAAAATAAAATACAACAACAGCTTTCTAACAATTGTTTAAATAGATAGATATATATATATATATTATTTTCTATCTTTAATAATTTTATAAAACCAACGCCCATGTTAAAAAGAACTAGTAATAGCTATTGGCAATGTCCCTTTATTGTCCATACAAATTTATGTCGCCTGATGTAAAATTCGATTCTACATGATTGGTAACCATTTGTAGCGCGATGGCCACAAAAATATGAAATGCGCCGCGGAAGGTCAAGTCATATTTAAAAGTAGCCTGTACCGACTGTCACTCTAACAAAAGCGAGGAATATCCCTTGGTATGCTCAAGTTCATAACCGGTGGGCTTGGTGGCATTAACGCACCATGTTTGGTTGATGGGAAAAGATCATTTAAACTTTTCGGGAATTCACTAAAAATCTATTGCTGTTCAAAACCACAAATTGGGAAGAAAACCTATAGAAATGGTTGAACAGAAAGAAATGCGCTTAGAAGATTATTACTATCTGGGCCCTTCATCCCTGAGGCAAATTTAACGATGAACAAAGACCAATTACTATGATTGGGCAAAAGACCAAAATGCCTACTTAAACAATAAACTTCCTGCTGATAGTTTGGTGATGAAGCGCTAGATAACAACGTTGTGCCTAGCTAAATAAATCAAAAAAAGCCTCTCGACACCGAAAGGCTTTTTTATTTACTACAGTTTTTTACTAAACACTTTATACCGTCTTTAAGTTTTCTATTCCAAAGTAATCTAGGGGTCGACAAAATAGTTTTATTTTAGAACCGTAGCCACCCTCTTTCCGTCATTATCATCGCACGATTTTCACCTCTTGTTTTTCTGATTTTTCTTTGTTATTCTGTAAATAAATGATAAGGTAATTTGACGTTCACGCCATTTGAATTCACTTTCAGAAGTAAATGAAAGGGTCTGGGGTTAATGCATTCTTTTTCCGGTGAGTCAACCAATCATTAGCACTCAAGCACAGCGTTCCATTATTATTTAAAATTATCTTTACTAAACGCTAAATCTATCGAGAAAATACCTTCATTTCACTTGTTTTTGTGCATTTTTCTGTTGGACCACGGTATGATGCATTGGTTTGGCCAATCGATACTTCCTGTAAGGTCACCTCACGCGCTAAACCTAGACCACCAAGCCTTTTTGCTGTTTTTTTTGCGCCAAAGTTAACATCGCATTAAAACTCCGTCTGAATTAAATTTGAAAAAAGTTAAAACTACCGTTTTTAAACGGAGCCATTTTTCCTGGATTATACAGAAGCCCAATTCAGCTCCATACGTTCGTTGGTAGAAAGGTTAAATCGGAATAGAACGGATAACCAGCAATACCATCTGTAGTTACTTGACCCCGTTTCTCTTGTACTCTTTTTCCAAAGAATACTTCTCTTTTTGAAATAAAACAGAAGACGTTAAAGGTGAGCTTATCCCTCTTTTTAGATATCCCAAGATCGAAGGCATCCGCCAAATGGCAGGTTCGAATCTGGACTTACCCTGAAATATGTTATGGTAGATCTGTAACTTGACCTGGAAGGAAGGATTATATGAATTCCACGAGGTCCGGGTTTTATTCCTACGAATTACTCACCACTACACGTTTACAGCTTTCAGTTCTGGCAACGGGCTCATATATTAAATTAATGGGTTTGGAAATAAGCCTAGATATTTTTATTAAAATCAAGATCAACACCCTCTCCAATAGCTTCTTGTAACGTGCCAAATCTACTCCAGTGAACGCAAACTTTTAATTTGCGTATCCTCTAAACGTAATCCCAAATAAAAATAGAAATCACCTGAAAACTTATTGACCGTATTGGGCGTTATTAAGGCAGTAACATTCTGGATTGAACAAAAAGCCTATTGGTACAGTCCTAATTAAGGAAAGCAAATACTCCTGATTTATTATACAAATTCTTCCAAAGGCGAAATCAGTATCTGCTCCTCCCAATTTCACACTCGATAACGCGCGCTTTCAAAACTGCGCATCACCTAAGGTAAAACATAAATCAATCTGCACCAAAAATTCATTTTGTTTTCTCATTTCATTAATGTTTTCGCTGGCTATTAATTTGAGAAGTCAGGGAACGTTGTTCTCTAAAAATAGTCGTAGGTTTTATATTTCTTAATCTTATATTGTTGTATATATATCGCACACTCTGCAGTAAAGCCTTTGTAGCCCTTCGGTAATTAAAATCATTAATGATAATTAAGGAAGAACTGTTGAGGCTTTTATCTTCTTCTTGTTCATCCTTCCACCCTTACGTAGTACTGTTTATATCGGTACCGAATAGCAACGATATGGGTTTATTCTTTCGGTAATGTCTTTCTCCATCATTAGTCCTCCAAAAGCACCTAGCGGGTTATGAAAGATGTTTTCTGTTTAAAAAATATTCGATGCTAATTTAAAGTTAAAGCCCTATTGTCTTCTATTTAATGTCGCGTAATCTTCTATAATTTCGATCGAAAGCACCTCACATAAGTGGTTGTCAAAATCCATTTCCTGGTGGCTGTCACGCTGAACGTATAGCCAATGGTATTAAATAAATTAAATTATCTTTTCTGTAAACTTAAAAGATTAGAAGTAAATTGAAGATGCAATAGGAAATACCCAAAGTGGTATTCAATGGTACCGTTAAAATCCCTCGGTGTTTCCTCTTTTTTTAATACAATATTAATAGATTCCGGCAGTACCTCTGCATCATACCTGTCTAGAAGGACTTGTAATCACCTCTACATTTTATCGGATGGCATCGGCAGGTAATTTGTCGGTAAGCATCTGTAGAACCAAAACCTGCCTAGGCTGAGGCTTTCCATTAATTCATAATTCTCAGGTTACCGTTTCCTCGAGCGCAATGGCTCCATCTTAACATCTACCGTACCGAAGGAATATTACCCCAAGGCATCACTAATGGGCGCCACTATTGGTAAGTCTTTACCACGTTGTAGACTTTTTTAATCTAAGCGCACTTCAACAGATGTTCTTTCTCCTACAAACCTCTACACCTTCTTAATTCAGCGGCATTCACCCGCCAGGTTAATGGTCCCTAAAGTTTTTACCGGATTCTTTAATTCTTTTTGAGCTAAGACATAGTTTTAAAACCATCCATATTCCTACACTAGCCTTTTAATTTCCGGCAGGTACCTCACACTAAATACGCCATCGTCATTGAAACGCCACCATTGGACATCTGACGGATTTTCGATATTTTGCAAAACTAAGGTGAGCATAAGGCTAAGGGAACATTTGTACCCTCTTCCCATAACTTTTCCAGTTTTGTAATCGTCTTATTCTCTCGAACTTTGACAAATCCTATCCAACAAAATTTTAAAAGAGCGGCAAGCGTAAAAAATTTTTTCATTGATTTTTTTCAATTACTATTTCTATATTTTTAATATTTAAGAACTTTACCGGGTTAAGAATATTCCAAAAATTAAACCATCTTTAATGACCTTTAAGACGGCGAAAATATTATTTCGGTTTAATGACTTTCGGTTAAAATAATTGTTTAATTTGTTTTAACTTATAATGATTATAGATAAAAGCAAACCTTGAAAATAGGATGTCTAAGCTGCGTATATAAGGGATCAAAGCAATTAAGCACTAATATTTTTGAAGCTAAGGAACAAGTAACCGGAACGCTAAAACTGTAATGAACGAAAACCAAATTCACTTCAACTTAATCCTCTAAGACTACTATTTTAAGCATAAAAAAACCCTTGGTTTCTCCAAAGGTTTTAGCTAAGTATAGGCCTTCCGACTCCACTCAGATAGCTTCTGCGCCTCTCCTTTTCTTATTAAATAGCAATAACTATTTTGGCATAAAAGAAAGCCAAGTTATTTGTCCAAGAAGCTTCTTATCTGTGCAGGCCCTTCGTTGCGCTCAGGATAAACTCCGAGACTCCCTGACTCCGCTCAGGACAGGCTTCTCGTCCTCTGCCTTTTCTATGAAATACAATAACTATTTTGCATAAAAAAAAGCCCTTATTTCCAAGAAGCTTCTTATCTGTACAGGCCCTTCGGCCTGCGCTCAGGATGAACTCCGAGACCCCTTCGACTCCGTTTCAGGACAGGCTTCTCGTCTCTCCTTTTCTATGAATACAATAACTAATTTTGCCATAAAAAAAGCTCCTTGTTTCCAAGAAGCTTCTTATCTGTACCGGCGGAGAGACTCGAACTCTCCACTCGCCGGCACTAAGATGCCTAAGTTTTGTCCGATTTGTTCGAAAAACAAGTAAAACAACTTAATTATCAAGTATTTTATAAAAATATATAAATCAAATTAACCCACTTAAAACCACTATAAACCATCATTTGTTTGTACCTAT
>Ga0163217_1030558_pt1 | contig 13367 bp, 14 predicted proteins | sample SynspAceP_FD_185933 | JGI IMG/M metagenome (GOLD analysis project Ga0163217, IMG submission 185933) | Saline lake microbial communities from Ace Lake in Antarctica - Synechococcus sp. Ace-P (PacBio error correction) | ecosystem: Environmental > Aquatic > Non-marine Saline and Alkaline > Saline ...
GCAATTCCCGGGGTAACGCGAGCACGCGGGCACTGAGGATCAGGATGATCATGATCTGCGTATGCGATGGTTATCCGGACGAGGACTCGCTGCCAACGCGTGGTTCAAGCGCCCCGCCCGTCCACGAAGTGGCTCTACCTTGTGGGCCTTGTTAAGCTTCTGGCACCGATAATTCGCGAGCTTGCAGACCAAACGTCATCACCCACATTACCGCAGACTCCAGACCTTCGATTCCGAGCCGTAAATACCTCATGAACAGGATGTCCTGGATTCTGCCTCCTCGCGACACAATGCTGCGCGAGAATGCTTCCTATTGATCGTCTCTTCAATCGCTCTGCGCCGGGTCCACCGGCCAACAGCGCGGTGCATAGTGCGACGACCAGCCCTAAGCATTGATGGTCAGAGAGCTTCGCCAGACGTCAGCCTGTTTGCCCAACGCCATGCCTGCTCCGAACACCTTGCAACGGCGGCAAGGGTTTCGATCACCAAGATGGGGCGGAAGTCGCTCATGCTGCCAGTCCATGCCCGCATACCCAACGAACACGTTCTGCGGCATATGGACGCGTGCAGGCTGGAGCTGTGAGCAGATAAAGGCGACCATAGAAAGAAGGTGCGAGGCGGGAAACAAAGTCCTGCCATCCGGCTGCAGGTTATCCAGTCGGGCAGCGGGTTCGCAGCTTCAACGGTCAAAGTGTTCAGCTCTCGCAAGCCAGGTATGGTGCATCGGCCTTGTGCCTGCGGTAAAAAGGCCAAGTTCGTTTCCTGCCAATGGCTTAACGGCTGCAAGACACTGGCGTGGCCAATGCTGTCCGAAATCTGTTGTGATAGTGGGGTCCATCACTACCCAGCGAGTGTCCGCCGGAAAGGTGATTGTCGACATGGCCGTCAGTCGCCTTGCTTATTCAGCTCGACTGCCGAGCAGTCTGGCAGAGCGCAACGGAGATCCGGTGGCAGGAGACTCTGCAGCTCTCGCGATTAAGCATCACCTCAACAAGCTTGAGTCTTGACCGCCCAGGTTCGGTCGCCTAGCAACCAATTGTGCGCTCAACTCGATTGCTCCCAGGCTTCCCCCGCCATGCCATTGCACCCCAGCCGTACCTGCCAGATTGACTGAATCCTGCCCAACTCTCCTGCACAGGCTTCGTCGGCGCACCGTCATACGACACCTACGCGATCTCGCGCTAATCGCAACACCGTTTCACCGTTATGTTGCATTTACCATGAAGCAGTATCTCTATGCCAGAGCAGATTGCTAGCTGAAATCCTATCACAAATCCCGGGCAGCAGCGCGGCGGTCGCACAGTTGCGCTAGGTGACCCTGCGATCGCCGTGAATTTCACCCATCATGCGGTGGTAACGCGGATGCTTTCACTTGGCCGTTACCTGGGCAAAACGCGTGATCCATAGGGTCAAAGTCCTTTCACTCCCACGCTGGCGCGACATTATCCGCTTCATTATGCAATACGCGCCCGTAGACCAGCTTGGGTGTTCAGGCCTGGCGGCATGCCATCGATCAATTGTCTCCTTGCCGTGATTGTCTGCCAATCCCACCACGGGAGGGATGTTCCTGCAATTTCAGATCTCGGCAGCTAACGCCGCAGCACTTGAGCGAGGGCAAATATGACACGCAATGCCTTGCGCAGGCAGTGTCCCAGCCCCTCTACATCAAAGCGTGGATCAGGTCGGCGATAACTAGCCGCTGTGCGTGCCGCACAACGGCCTGCGGTAAAGCTCATACCGTCCATCATCCCTTGCTGAGCACGAAGTCTGGTTGTGCCGGTGAGATGCCTTCCACTTCGAGAATCTGCAACCGGCAAGGTTTAATTTGCAAGCAAGGTCAATCGGTCTAGAAGGCCCAATGGAACGTCTGGAGCCTTAGAAGTGGCGCCGCTGCACTTCTGCGATTTCCGGCGCGCATTGAAGGACCGGAGCTCATTCGGCCCAAGGCGCAGGCATAGTCCGAATATCCCAGGGCGCCTTGAAATACTGATGCAAATGCCTGCCTCCGCGGATAGACGCTGCTTCCCCTTCGATGTAGAGGTAGCGTGAACACGCCTCTTCCATGAAGTCGGTCCGGGCCTTGCTTCGATCGTACGTCGGCTTGCGCGCGCGTCGAAAAAACTCCGGGCCGGTCCAACGCCAAGCTGCAAGCTCACACACTCAGTTCCCCTCGCGCCCAGGCAAAGCCCCGGCAGTCTATCAAGCCGGCCTGCGAAGCCGGCACACCCCAACGATAACGTACTCAGCACGTAGCGGGTTGGTAATGCGCTCGCGCTCACGGACCCATGATGCCGGCCACGCTTTGCGATGCGAGCCGAACCGGTTATCGCCAATATTCCATCTTTGCATGGGGCCGGCCGTTTGGTCTTTGGGTAAGAGATCACTGGTGCTCGGCAACAGAGGCCTGTTGGGTGGTCCGGGCGGAGCCAGTTAATTGAAGGTAGGTACAACGGGGAAGGGGTTGTATCGGGGGGAAAGCCTGGTTTTTATACTCTGGGTAAAACCAGGCCTGGCTTGCCCTTGATTACTGATTAGGCCGTAATGCGCCAGATGGTTGAATCAGATCGTCAGCGACATCAGCGGAGCCGCGGGATCACCGTCACCCACCCACTGGCCGCCACGGGTTTGCCCGTCCTTCACCGAGCAAGCACGGAACCGGAGACGAATATCCCACCACCGCGACCAGAACGGCTGCCGTTGCTGCAAGGGTAAAGCAAAAGCTGACCGTTAGTAGCCGACCGGGTTCTTGCGGTTCCAACTGCCGTGCCCTCGCCACAAACACTCCCATCATTGCAATTCTGGCGCCATGTGCGTCCGGTGGAGAAATCCACACCCCGGGCCGCAAACACTTGCCGCACCCAAGGCGTAATTCGGGTGGTAATGGACGCGGCGACCTTTGTTCCGGAATCCTGCGGGCGCACGCGGGGATCTCATTCTGACCCCAGTAGGCCGTAGGGCCAACCCGTAGCAAGCCGCCTTTCCTGCACGAAGGTAAGGTAGTCCGGGCACCAGATCCTCGCCCCAGCCATCGAGCTCGTTGACCACGGCCCAGAGCACATCGGTGCCGGGTTCATGTCAGCGCTGTGGGTGCGAGGCTCGGTGGCCGTAGGCTTTGTTAGGCGCCGGTTTCAGCCTCAATCTGCCAGACCCAGGGCGGCGGTCTACTTCCGCTTCCATGCCGCCTCGGTGACTCGTTCGCCTGTTTGGAGCCGATACCCACATACAGATTACGGCGCCGTCTCACTGGCAATTCAGGGCCCTTGTCCAGTGCATGGTGATCTCTGAAGGCAGGTGGGTGGAGGTCTTCCGGTGGCCGCTGCCTGGGTCTGGCCTTTCCGCCGTAATCAAATCCGCACCAAGTGCCATCCTGGTTGGCGACGTAAGAGCGTATTGCGGTCGACTCAGGCGCTAGCCCGTAGGGCGCTAATTCCAGATTGTCCAGCAGAAGAGATTTCAATCAAGAGGGTGACCCCGCAGTCTCCATGTGGCGTATCTCGGAGAGGTCGCGAGAGGGCGTCAGACCATTAACCCCAGGGCTCTCAGACCTCGGAAGTGAATTACCCCAACTGTGGCACTTGCACTATAGCGGCGATCACTCCGTTTGGGTTTGAGTTGCAGCGCGTCGCTTGGTTACCCCAGAGCTCAACCGACCTACAGCCGCCGGCCCTTGTTTCAGGACGACCAGAATAAGTCGACCATTTACAAGGGCGAGCCACGACGGTTTTGCCGAGAAATCAACAGATCAGTGGCGATCCCAGGACTGGTAAATAGTGTAATTGTCTGCACAGTGGGATCAGCCGATCACCCCACTCAGCCGGCTGGGCGATGGTCCCATGCTCGGCAGACAGGCCCACGCCCGGGTCGGGCAGGTAGAGATCGGCGGCGTAACAAAAAACGCGACTCTCCATCGTTGCCACCTCACCGAACACACGCTGAGTGAGAGACCGACAGGCTCTACGAGACGAACGGAGTACCGCCGCGACACTTGGGCGGATGCATGCTACCCACCTGCCAACGACGGATGAGGCTGCGACAAGCGGCTCGGACAAAGCGCAACGAGACAGTCGTGCGCGCGACAGGCCAGCGGAGGGAATGACCGATAACCTGACCGGAGACATCAGACCCCTGGGCAACACGCCAGCGCATCGCTTGGCGTGCAACAGCACAGAGCGTTGATGCAGAGAGCCATGATCCCAGGTCCTGCCAGCAACAACAACTAGATTACACATACTATGCACAAGACGGCTGCCGCGCCTTCAGCGCGAAACCAGACCGATCGATCTTGCAGAGGCCAAGCGCTCAGCGGGCGGCCAAATACCCGAGGGCCGCACGCCGATCAACCGCAGCTGACGAAGTAAGTTGCTCCAGCGAGAATCTGGTTAAACTCTGGAAGAGTATACGACTATTGTTCAGGAAGCAAGCGCCGCCGAGAAAACAAGGGAATGGTTACCCCGCGATGGCAAAGAAATACAGCTGCGATTCGGACTGCACGGGGCGTCTTAGCGCAGCTCTGAGCAGGAGGTCTGTCGACTGCGCATCGTCACGGAGGCCTTATCCTATTAATGGCTGAATTTTATATATCGGGACAGCTGGGCTCCACGCAACCGCGGGCGGATATGAGACTGAGCTGGCCAGCTAACTGCCGCGTTTAACGAGGACGTCCAACGTTTGAGCCCCTTCATCCTGGCTTTAAGAAGAGTGGGGCTGCACCGCGATAAAAGTTCGGTATTAAAGGAAAAGCGATTAGGACCAACGCTGTGTTGCAAGAAGTAACGGATGCTATACGCATGCGCCAGGGCGCATCTGTCCTAATAGCAGGCTCAGCCCAAGTGAGTAAAACTCCGCTGCCATGCACGTGCACACATACAGGAAACCTCTAGCGATATACATCTAATCCGCATGAAAGAATGTTCTTGGTCGATTGCGATGTTCGTTCTTGTTTTGTCTGTGCCTGCTGTCCCTGTTCATATCCACGACCGCGTGCTGGGGCCTGTGCTCACGTCAATCTCAGGTACTGCCGTACCGGGGAAGATCCGATAGCGCATCTTCAGCTATTCAGTGCCCAATTTGCGCTAATGGCACCTGCCGCTTGTGAAGCAGAAATTTGGAGAACGATTGAAGCCAACCGGGCGCGACTCTCTTCTGTCAATGTGAGCACGACGGCATAACCCCGCGAGAAAGGCACGCACGATCAGCAAACCAACGCGGCCCACCCGCTTTCACAGAGTTGGGGCGCCACAGCGCCTTTCACCGCCCGCGCCTGCGCCCTGACGCCGGAGAGAGGAATCACCAGTCAGCAACCGAGGGCGAGCCGCGGGTGCTCACTGATCCAGTCAGATATCGAAACAGATGATCTGGAACCCACATCTCCCCTTGAGGCAGCGCAGGCGGACACACGCATATCCGGCTGCATTCGGAAGCGGGCCGACTAAGTTCAGCGAAACACTTAGAATTTCCCAACTAGCCCGTAGCGCGTGGGTTGTTCGCCCCCTTGGGTCCGCTCACCTGCGCAGTAATACAGCCGCGCTTAGGGCGAGCTCCTGCCTCGGCCCGCCTACCACAGCAATCGGCGACTCGCCCGGCGAGTACTGCCGAGGGGAAAGGGCCTTGGCATCAGAGGGTGAGCTGCAGTTGCGGTGTTCGGCCCCCCAGAAAGTCGACTAGGCGGCTCCATTCGCAGGCCCTTGGCATATGGGCGGTCAGAGAAAGCGGGACGATGCCGGCAGCCCGTGGTGCTTTCTGCTTGAATAAACCTCCCCGCCAACCGTGCTGCCGGATTCAGTCTTCGGCGGCGCAACACCCACGATCGCGGTCAGTAAAACTAGATCTACCCAATTGCCTCAGGGCCTTGTCGAAAACACCTGACATGGCCCCTCTTTCGGCATCCCTCGCAACCGGTGACGCGTAACCAAGGCTCGGGCGTTCGACGCCGAGAGGCCTTCGGCGGGATGTAGAAATCCAGGAAATCGGGGCTTGCCAGCTGCGCACTGAAGTCGTCATCGTTCCAATCAGAGCAGAAATGGACTGGGAGCCCCTCGGCCGAACAGGTGTATCACGAGCTATATTGGGCACGAGGCATTTCGCGGCGCGAGCTGGGGCTACCTCTGGGGCATCTCCGGGAGAAAGAATAGGAGAACGGTGGGTACCCAAGCTCTGGCGTGCTGTACGATCATCAAGACGAACCGATCAGCGCTTGTCCGCATTAGACGAACGTCCAGTACAACCATGAGACAGACGCGTGCATGGCCAGTACCGTTCCGGCTACCGATGCAGGCTGGCCAAATAGGATGATTTTAGGTCGGGTGAAAAAAGGGCTCGTGACCTTGTCCCAGCACCACCGCTTGGCATGAAATGCCCCGCAACCGGTGTCAGCAAAATCTGAATTTGCCACGTCCGAATCCTGGCTCATCGGTGCCGTGTCTGACCTTTCCCCCAGCCGGTGCTGACCGGTCAGCGTGCGCCGCTGGCCGTGCATCCCGCGGCATTGATCACCAGATTGAAGAAATGCATTTTCCACCCACTGATTGGCATCAAAACGGAAATCCACGGAATCCCTCCGGCTGAAGGGTCGAACTTCAGCGTCAAGGTGCTCTGGCACCGAACCTGGAGCCAGACTCCTGCAAGGGCCTAGCCCAGTGTGATTGAACTGAGACAGGTTGGGGCGTTCAAGATTGCGGCGGGAAACCCCGGCCAGTAAATCTCTGGGTCAGGGACGCCTGCACGCCGGCCGAGGTGGTGGCGGCTTCCATAAAGCGCTCTATTGCCTTCGGGCCCTACCTTGGCCAGGCGCATTTCTTGATCCAATCCAGTAGTCCGATCAACGCCGGTCAGCATGTTGTTGAAAAGTCAATGGGCAATGCCACCGGTTCAGTTTGGCCCACCTGCTTCCATCTTGAAGATTGCGCAAAGGCGCTTCTTTCAGCGCGCAGCGTTCGTCGCTCTCTTTCTTCAATTGCTCGATAACGCCTTCTAAATTCACGGTGCGCGCCTGCACCTGGATCTCAATTTCTTCCATTGAAAGCGCCGCAATGACAGCCTCAGACATGCTTTTCTCATTCGATATGCTCAACAACGCATGGGACCAGCGCCTGCACCGCATAGAATGTCCTGCCGGTCTGATCGCGAGAACCAGCGCACGCCACTGACGCGTCGCCAGACTCACCCTCGGTGTCTGAGTGTGCGAAACTTACAGAGAGCGGGTACGCCGTTCTCGGGCCGAGACCAGAGGCCCGAAAGAGCCCAAGGATAGCATGGCCCGCACTCCACCGTATATCACCCCGTTGTGCGTCCTGGGCCTACCCAGCGCGTGCTCCTGTGTCGGATTCCTTTGCATGGAATACCCCCGCGTGGCAGGTACTGGGAACATACATGCGGAATTGACTAGATCAGTTCTCGAAACGGCCCGCTGCTTTCCATAAAACCTAATACCTTTCCACGGACAACAGTTCTCCAGCAGAATATGCAATGCCGCCGCCGACATGCGCCTTTGAGCCGGGCCCAGCTCTGTCGAGGCTGAATCACGCTATGAATCGTCTGAACTGGGCCCTTTCCCTCCGAGCGACAGGCGGACGGCTACCGGTACCTACTGGCGAGGTTAGCAAGAAGCGCGAGCAAATCATATAGGTCGCTCGAGTGACTAACCTACGTGGCTCGGCATTTGGAGCTTGAGCGAACAACGGCGCGCACTGGCCAAGGGTCGGGTTAATGCGGGTCAGGCAGCCACCACGGAGCCCCTGGCTTCTGAGGCAGCAGGCAGATCGGGTTAATTCAGTTTCCTACCAGTGGATTGAGCCTTGGCTGATTCGGCCCAGTGCCTGACCGAAGCAAGGCTCCACCGTAATCGCGTAACCGCAGCAGAGAGCTCACCCTCGAGACTTGATCAACGAGTCATGGGCCCGATCGCTACGCAAAAACTCGGCCTGGATAAGAGTTCGAGGCACAGGGGCGGGAGCACTGGCCTTGTGGTCGTTATTGCCGCAAAGGACTTGTTCGCGCGGCGAGGGCCGACCCCGCCTTTAAAGGCCCAGCGATCAGCACTCGTTCCTGGTTTTGCGTATGGTGCTTACTACTCGAACGCACGCGGTCGCTCCCATCAAGGCCCGATCCAGCCGAGAACATTCGGAACCGCGCCTATCGCGAGGCCAGATACACCATGGAAATCTGACCAGGGGCTCTCCGACGCGCACGCCCCTGTGAATCGATGCGAATCCTCGCGATGCATCCGTCGTGAAGCGCCGGTTTCTGGTCATGTTTCAGCAAATGGAAATCGCCTTTGCCCGCAAAAACGGCCGCCTGCAGCTCAAAAAACGGAATCAGTATCAACCAGAAGCGGCGGAGTACTCTTGCTATATGTAGGCAACGTCAGTCGGGGGCTTGGCTAAGGGCATGGAGCCGACGCTTACCCCACTTGCGGGGGGAGATCAGAAAAGTCAACCACGCTTGCCTGGCTGATAGGTAAGTAAAGTCAACCACTGGGTCGATCGCTTCGCAATAAAATCAGTATCATGGCTGTTCCTCCGCCCGGCACCTCGAGCAGCCGCCATAAATAGCCATTAAGGCTGTCACAACGAAGCATGCGCAGTGCGCGTTTACACTGGTTGCGAACACGCCAGGTTTGGGCAAACCGCGCCGCGCGGGTCGGAGATTGGGCTTCAAGCCGCACTAGTATCTGCTTCGACCCTTGCGAAGAAGTGGCCGCGTTGGCGATCACAGAGAGCGCTTGCACTCTGAGCTACCTAGGCCCATCATACTAGTTCAGCCTCAGAGATAATGCGAATCCAGCCGTAGCGACGCGCTGCATCGAACTCATAAATAGTGCAGTTTTTCCACCGCGGCGGCAGGCGCTTGCGGGCCAGGTAGACCAGCGCCAAGCTGGTCTCGTATCGAGCCCTAATCCAGCGGGGGCTGTCACCAGCGTGCTGTGTCCCCAGGCGCGCATTATTGGGGCCCCGCCGTATTATAGAAATTTATCCAGCTCCGCGAAGGGACCGCTGTTCGACGATCTCTGCTGATAAAAATTCCACGTGATGCTGAGAGGCTTAACCAGCCGTGATAATACGCCCGACACACCGGGCATGCGATGAGCTAAGGCAGCCTTTGGCGCGATGCGTGAAGTTCATGATAACCGAGCGGGACAAATATCCAGACACCGGAGAGCACCTAATCTGTACCTGCAGCGATCCTAGCCACGGCGCGCCTAGGCAAAGTCGAGGGTTCAGTACAGTTCAAGAACCATGCGAGTGACACGGCACAGCGCATGACACAACTACAAGGGATGGCATAAGCTAACCGTCAGGTGATAATCACGCGCTCACCGTGGGCGTAGTCAAGGTCATCTACCATCATCAACAGTGATCTCCCGTCCGGCAAAGTACTCTTGGCGACCTTCAGCGCCAGCACCCGCTGGCGGGCTGATAGCGCAGTGAAATCCCTGCGCCAGCTAAGGGCGCCACTCTCTAGAGACACAGACTGTACCGGAACAAATCAGCTCGGAAGGCTTCAAGGGTCGAGTCTTTCCCACGCTCTGACTGGATCAACTTCGTTTGATGGTCAGTCGCCCCAAACCCTCTACAAGCTACGCAGTGGCTGCGATAGAATCAAGACCCTGCTCCAGGGTATAAGCCCTCCGCCTAAATCGATCTGGCCATTACAGTCGAGGACAGTTCAAAAAGAGTCCGGAGGTCAGTCCAGAGTGACTCAGCCGCTACACTGAGCCCTAACGTTCTCTCAATTCTTCACTTGGATTTTCTCGACATCGTAGATGGTACAGGAACGCGATGCACCAGCGAGCCGAACACCATCAAGCAAAAACTGTAGGCCAGATGTGTGTTTTCACGACCGCCGGGAGTGGCCCCAATTTTTCATAGCAGGTTACAGCCTTTTTGCGAGGCGACCGACGGCTCCGCCCTTGAGGATGGAGTCGAAGCCAGCATGGGACCGAAAAAGTCTCGGATGACGATTGGGGCGCGTCATGAAAGCATTTTGGTTCTCTTTTATCAGCAAATAGGTTTTTTCAGTCCCTGGCGGGGCAGCTCCTCGTCGGGCATGAGGGACAAAGTGACTTGAGCCGCAAGACGTAAACCGCAAAGGTGCAGATCCACAAATTCATTTGATTGCAAATGGCCCGATAGGAGTGGGCCTACTAGGGGGGCCAGCGATCAGCGCTGGAGTACCACCGCGTCAGCCATAAACGGCATGAGTGCTACCAAAAGCGCTGTATCCATTTGAAACTGCGAGATGATACTGGGGATTGCCGGAAGGCGCGTTGGAGAACTACAGCGGGTCAGATTGCCTGCGGAGCGAACTGTTTGCTTTCCTACTTTATACATGCAGCAAGGATGCCACGGCCCTTACGAAGAGCTATGACTGTGGCGGGCATTAACACCCGCCCATATGCCAGACGGATAGCCGGCGATTCCTTCAGAAATACTACTCACGATGCGTAGCGTCGGCGTCTCGGGTGCGGAGCCAACCCCACGGTCCACACGGGAGGCGCGTCCCGTTGTTGCTGGTTGCTCCATGTAGTAATCTAAAAGGACTGCGCTTCTCTGTTATCGGCGGGCCTTCTCCTGACGGCAAGCATCGCGTAACGCACCGCGACGGCTCGAGTTAACAAGCCACAGTCCAACTGCCGGGCGTGTCAGGCAACATGCGACACGCTTGCTCATGCAAAAATACCGCTTGGGAGGCGTTCATTCTCACCGCTTTTGAGAGCAACTTAACAGTTCGATTTCCAGCGCGCGAGAGCCATGGCGATAACAATGCGCGCAAGTTTCGGCGATATGCCGGCCAACGGCGGCTAAATTGGCTCACAAGGATAACACAGAGGAATTGGAGAAACGATTTCCGAGATGGACCCAGGTCTGAGGTAGCCGGTAGCCGCTTTGAGGTAGCTGAGTGATGAGTATCCTAGCTACCATTTATGATTCGATTCTTCTCGTGAGGTCTAGTCACATTTAAAACATAGCCACTCGCACCGAGACTGCTTCCGGGCAGACTGAAAAACCCTTTCCTATAAAGGAACAAAATGGCTCATACAACGGCCGCAGTTCCATGTGCGCGTAAACTCCAACTGGTAAATTTTTTTTGTTCACCGTTATCGCGTTGTAAGCTTCGTGACTGTCCATCCTGTCACTACAACCGATGGCTGGCTTCTGTCTGCGATGACTATCCCAGTTTCACGGCATGGCTGTACCGCTTCGAGGCAACAAAAAACCGCTGCCGGGGTCTGGGAAAAACAACTCTTTGCCTACATTTTTTTGCTGATGGTGTCGCCCCTGGTGATCTTCCGTCCTGTAACATGCACGTTGTCGGAAAACCAGGGAAGAAACTTGAGATGCGACTCATCGCCCGCTGGCACTCTGGATCGGGATCGAACTCGTTTGAACTGTCCCGACTGAAAAGCGTTGTTTGGCGAGGCCTATGAGCAATCATTCCTGCACGCCCTGGAAGCTGAGTTGGGCGACACCATCAAACTTGATCCAGTCAGCGGTCGAGACGATGAAGCCTACCGGCTGGGTGTTCGACAGCTGTCAGAATGCGCCTGCTGGCTCAGGATTCACTGCGTCATCCCGCCAGTGCTGGCGCTGAGCAGAACTTTGCGGGCGTGAACGATCAACGTGATGGTGATGAACCTGTACTAACCGCCCCGGGAGCGCGATAATCCACCTCACAGTTTGTCCAATGCGTTGTCACGCTGAAATCGCTGACCCTCGATCCTCTGGTGCGGCACGCATAACGACCTGCAGGTACATGAATTGCGCGTCCTGGATTTTTTGTCCGCTCGGTGTTATCATGACTCACCATCCGCTAATGAGGCGGGTCGAGTAATCCACGGCTGGCTAGCCTCTCATCATCACGTGGAATTAACCGCAGAGAGTGAACGAGCGTTTCCCGGGACTGGACAAATTGCTTGCGCGCGGGCCCAATTGCGCGGGACCAGCAACGCTGGGTCGAACAGCCCCCCTGGTTCGGGCAAAACCACTTGCGCTGGTCCAGCCTTGGCCGCAGCCTGCCGCGCGGTGAAAGCACTATTATAGTTTCGATTAGCGCGTCGGCTAACGCGATTCAATCGGGCGAATATGGGGGGGGGGGCTGGAAATCAGTCCGCATATTCGCCAATCGGTCAATTTGATTGAACAGATTGAACTCCTGGCTGAAAATCTCGCCAAAGCGGCGAGTGCCTGGCGTGTTGCACAACAGGTGATACAGCGCGCAACTGCCGCATGCTCGTGTCGATAGCCTTAATGGCTATAGTGCGATGCCGAGAACACGCAAAACTGATATTGCAGACTTGCACGAGTTGATTTCCTATCTCAGCCCAGCACCAGGCGTTGTGACCTTTCTGATCACCCCGCAAAGTGGTGCCCTGGTCGGCTCCATGCATGAGCAAGCTGGAACGTTTCCTACATAAGCGGACCTCAGGTGAATCTGGTGTGTATGCCGTTTATTTTTGGAAGCGCAGGCCGTCGGTTCGCATTGGTCGATTTCCATTCTGAAACACCGAACCGGGCGCCAACGAAGGTATCATCCGCGGAATTCCGCTTCGATCACAGGTGCGGCGCGTCCGAGCCTGATGCCCCTGGCAAGTTTCCGTGGGGTTTCACCGAACGCTCCGAATTAGTCGGCGCCTGATCCGGCTTTTGATGGAAGAACGAACCGTGAGTAGTAAGCACTCGATACCGAAACCAGAACGTCCGTCTGAATCGCGCCGTCCCACCCCTTAGGGATGCCCTCAGTACCGGAAAAAGTTCTTTTGCCGGCACATACACCACCAAGGCCATCAGAGCCTTGCCTCGCTTTATCCGAAGGCTTTGCGAGGCAGACCCGGCGCTGATCGTGAAACCGACGGAGGCCCTCTGGTTACCGACGTGACCGTGCTCGTCAGGCACCTTGGTCAAAGCCAGTCCCTGGCGGAAATACCATATTCATCTCTGCTGCTTCCTCAAGCCGAGGGCCGTTTCGGCCGGCAGATACCGAACTCCGCCAGGCCCGTCTTTGCCTCAGTCTTTGCCGGCCACGTGTAGTTATCTCGACGACGCATTGAGGTTCCGCCTCTTAACACGCGTAAGGATACGTACCGCCCGTGCCGCTCGAGGTAGAGGGCATGTTCGACTGCGTGATCGTCCTGGGCGATGCTGGCCAGCGAAGCGCGTGGCGCAATTGCATATCGCGGAGAATGTTTGCCCGTGGGATTTGGTTTTATGGATACAAGCAGGGCCGTTCGCTGGATTCGCGAAATCCGCTGTATTCGCCAGTACCGGCCTACGCGGGATTGTCCATCGAAAGATCCGACACGTAGGAGCCATCGCCCTTGGTAGGTCGGACGCACTAAGGTATATCGCTGATGCCGGCATTACCTGTGCGCC
>Ga0163217_1080480_pt1 | contig 13367 bp, 16 predicted proteins | sample SynspAceP_FD_185933 | JGI IMG/M metagenome (GOLD analysis project Ga0163217, IMG submission 185933) | Saline lake microbial communities from Ace Lake in Antarctica - Synechococcus sp. Ace-P (PacBio error correction) | ecosystem: Environmental > Aquatic > Non-marine Saline and Alkaline > Saline ...
CAGAAAGAGAGATTGCGCAATCGCCTGGGGAGAAAAAAAAAAGAAAAAAAAAGTCCCCCCCGGGTTTTTTCCGAAGCCACTTTTTCGCCCAACTGGGCCCCTATTTTCACCGCCCTGGCCCCCCAAACCCACGGCAATTTCCAGCATTCGCTGGCTTTTGGGGGGTGAAGGAAGCCTGCCCCGAGATTTTTAATTTGACAGCTAACATTGCGGAACCCTCAACTTTCCACCGATTCGCGAACTTTTCGCGAAGGCCTTGAAAGGTGGGCTTTTTTTACACTGGCTTTTTCGATGCGGCAGGAACGTCGAAGCGCTTTCCCACGCAGGCCAATCAGTGGAGTTTTCGGCTGAAGAGCTGGGTTTCAATTCAAGGGTTTCCCTGACTCCCAATTCTTGCCAGAAAATGGCTGCGATTGCAGTTACAACAGCCCTGGCGCTGTGGAAGGCTGCCAAGTCTGGGGATCTGCTTCCCGTTCACCCAACCAGCCGGGAATCGAGAACCTGTCTGGTCTGGCGTCATAACCCTCGTATGGCCAGTAACCGAAGCCTGGAGCCAGAAGAGGCGTCAAGCATTTGCCGGTTTTTGTTCGTCGAAGGGTGGATCGTTCGCCGAACGTCTGCGAGTCATTGAGCGCAAACAAATGGAGAAGCAAGCCCCCCCTGCAGGCCCGCAACTTGGTTGAAAATTGTGGTCACGAAGGTTTTTGGCTAAAGCTCAGGGCAACTAATTCACGAATGACCCGGAACCTATAGGCTAGCAACTTCTCTTTGGCCACTCCCGACGCGTTCTATAACACACCGCATCATTCATTTCAAACAGCAAGCCTTGCTGGACCAGAGACTTACCAGGCGATTGCTGGCCGATCGGCCGGTAGGTCATTGGGAGGCGCTTTGTAGGAAAAGTCTGTCCGCCAAATAGAAGACGAAAAAAAGCCACGAGTTCGCTTGCATTGAAAAGCCTGTTCAAGCGCAAAAGCGGTACTCCCTATGACACGCTGGAAATGCGCGGAGCCAGGCGATCACTCAAACTGGCTTTCGCGGCCGAGATGGTTTCAAGAAGGTATGACCAAGAAGGTCACCAGTATCCCTAGGGCTTAAAAGAGGCTTCTCAGAACTGGAAGATTAGTGGATATGCCAGGTCACGCTCCCCCCCCCCCCCCCCCCAAAAGCGCTGACCTGGGCCGAAATAGCCAAGCTCCTGATCAGCTCGCGGATTCGATTCGGTCACTTTCCTGTGCTCTCTACAGTGACCTTGCGGCTGCCCGATTCCACCTCTACGCGTGCGGTCCTGATTCCAGCGTCTGGATGGCCTTCGTGATTTTGGCTGACGCAACTGCCAACAACCCATACCCGAAACAATTCAGGCTGAATCAATCTCTCTCACCTCATTCGTTCCGCGGGCTCAAGTTACCGCACAGACCAGTAAATCGAACCTTCGCACGAATGGCAAGGGTTCAAGTGCGCAAACGCAACAATTAACGGCTCAGCCGTTGCTTCACAGGCATCAGGATGGGTTCGATGAACCACACCACTACGTGCTTGCGCCCTCGTCAGGGCGACATACAGATTCTGAGCTGGTCCATAACGTTCAGGATGCAGACAACCGAGACATCCGCCTCGAGCCCCTTGAGAAGTAATGTGCCTGCTACCGAGCTGTCTTGCGAGGGGCGGAAGGTGTCGATTGCGTTCTCCACGCGCTTGAAATGGCTGCACTCAGAAGTCGGCTGTACCTCCCGCCACAGGCTTTTGCATAGCGGACTCGGCACAGTGCAGAACTTCCGTCGGTACAGCAACCCGGCCCCCGCCTGTTCGGCCGAGGGCGTTGAGCACAAGGGAGTTGGCTCGCTGCGGTGTTTGGCTTCCCGACGAACTGCGACGCGCCTCGCCTCGGCCGGGGTCGGTGGCGTTCGGGCCGGTCCTGTGCGCAGAGACTCCACAACGCCGTTCGCAGGTTTGCTGCACCTACCCCCGTCATCAACGCTTGAAGCAAAATTCCGCAAGTGCCAGAGCATTGGCACCTGCAGGTTAAAAGTTCTGGCGAAGTTGACGAGGTCCCTTAGGTCGACGGCCTTCGACGGCCCATAGGCGCCGGTGTCTGGCTCGTGAGCTGATGGCGACCTTGCCACGTTGATGGAGTCCCCGATGAACTGAGGACGCTGCCCCGAAGCGTTGGGTGACTCGGTTCTCGCCGGCCACCAGCCGTGCTGACTTCGGTCCCGGCGTTGAGCTGCACCCAGCGCACTTCCTGGCCGGAGCCGTCGCAGGTCCACCGGCTGGCCAGCTTGAAGTTGTTGCCGTATGGCGAGCAGCCACTGCCCAAGGTTCTCGCTCCGGCCAGCCGCCAGGCGCCAGGGTATCTCAGCTCTCCCGCCCGCGGGGAACAGGGGCTGCACCGTTCATTTCGCCCAATGCAGCTGTCGATTGCCAACGGAAGTCGAAGATGGCCTTGCATTGGGGTCACCGAGCACGCAGGTTGGTAGCAGCAACCTGGGCCAGAACCTGAACACGATGGCTGCTGGAAGACGCTGCAGTCCTGGTATTCGTCGACAAGCAAGCGCGCGTAAGTGCACTGGGAGAAAGGCTGAGCAAGGTGGCCTGCCTGCAGTAAACAGCCTATGGCGGCGTGCCCGAATTGCCCCGGGTAGTCGGTTTGTTGGGCTGGTGGAGCTGTAAGATCTGTGGGTTTGGGGCCCCCCCGTGGCTTCGCGCTGGAAACTTTAGCGTGAGGCGCAATCGAGAATCCATCCAATGGTGGGAAGACTCGATATGCCCGGAGTTAGGAACCGCCGGCTCGTCCTCAGGCGTGCCCGTAAGCCGCATACGCCTTGCGTTCGTGTGCGTCAGTACGAAGTATGGGTTTTGCTTCTGCCTATGCGCGATGCAAGCGTCTCGCTAATCAATTGCGTTTTCCCACAACTGGCGGGGGCGTTATGGACCACGCTCAAATAGCGAAAAGATCGATCTCAAGGGGCACTTGTAAACGTCAGAGCTGATTCGTGACTGCCATGAAGCCCGGTCCGGCGTTCTGTAAGAGACGGGCCGACGAATGTGCCCCTGCAACCTCCTGATAGGTTTGTCAACGATCTTGAACCACCCTGTTGCCGGATACGAGATAGCGGCCTCCCAAACTCTCGCGTCGCTGGCAGTAGCCCTGAATAAGTCTTTCAGCTTTGATGTCAATGTAGTGTCACACGTCCCTTGGGAATCGTCTGGTGTTGCGCATTCATCAGCTCTGCACCACTATTGTTTCGGCTTTCGCCAGAAGTGCATCGAGTGCTTGGTCAGCCTGAGATGGCGGCAGATCTCGTCCTCCAGAGTGAGACCCTGGTCGCCATGTCAGAAATTTGTCCGCCTGCGGCAAGAATGCTTTCAAAAGGTTAGCCCTGCGGTCGAAGGTTGTCGGCGTCTACAAAAACCATCACGCGATAGCCTAGGTTCTGAAAGTGCCGTTTCCACGGATAAAACTGGCTTATCGGGACTTCCCCCGCCGGCGTCCACTAATGCGCACCTATGAGCCAGGAAATGAGGTAGCGCCAAGGCTGCCCCACCAATTGTCAAGGCACGGCGCGGAAGCCCACCTCGCTGGCAACCCGCTCGCAAACGATAATGGATTTGGCGAGGAATGCTCTGGTCCTTCCGAAGGGTACTTTGTAACTTCGTTGGCCTCCCTGCCGGCATACAACGCTGTGGCGTTGAGGCCAGACCGAACAATCAGAATACTGGCTGCCGGACAATTCGCGCAGCGCGAGCCGTGAGTGAAGTCGTCTGAAGACTGCAAGCGAGCGGCAGCGTCCTTTGCGCCCCAGGGAGTCCAAAGAATCGCATGAGCCTGATGAGGGTTCAAGCCCATAATTCCACCTCAATCGACAAGACAATTGGCCCGCGCGCTAGCTGCAGCTCTTTGCAACCCTGCCACTAGCAAATCGCGACGAGCCCGTGCCAAAGGGAGCGAAGGGGAATGCCTGTGTCGTTGCACGCGATCGCAACCCTCGCCCAACTTCGACACAGAATGTGCGCAAGGAGTGCTTCGTGGCATCGCTCCAACCGAAACCCCAAGATGCTGAGCCGTGCGTTGCACACTCAAGCGTCTGAATTAAGATGTCCGGCGGCTTGATTGCCAAAGGGGGTTTTTCGCTCTTGCTTGCCTCGCGGCGCGGCGCAGTTCGGCACCTACTCTGCACGCTTCGTCAGTAGTCGATTGAGCACATGAGCCCGACTCCACGACAAGTTCGAACTCGCAAAGCTGCCGATACGGGGCGGGTGCTAGGCCGCCGTTCTTCCCAGGAAGAGTGGCGTTCGAGTTGCTGCTGCTCCGCACGCTCAGAAAAAAGTGTCCAGGTAGGTCCAAAATCGCACAACTTGCAGAAGCAAGGTGAATAACTGCCTCCAGCCCGCTCGCGTTCGTCTTCGAACTTCTCCAGTTCTGGATTGAATCCACGCAAGAACCTCGCCGTAAACCATCGTATATCCATCACGATACGGCAAATCGCAACGTCCACTGATGGTGAATGGGTGTTTCGACGTTCAGCAGCGAAGAAGTCCCATGTCCCGCCGAACGTGCCCGCCCCGGCGCGGCTACCGGACGCAAAGGTCAATCGCCATCTAGAATGCGGGACTTTCCACTATCGCCAGGAAACTATGAGGCAGTTAATTCTGGGGCCGGCCACCCAGTCGAGCGCCCTGGATAGATGGAAGTTGCTGATAATCAGTTCTGCGAATGCGGGCCACGGAGAGTCTCATTGTTAACGACACCAGTCTCCTAACCCGCAGCGCAACAGTCCCATAGAACGTCACCTCGCACTACTGTGTTGCGACAGATAGGTCGGACCGGAACTACCGTACGGCATTTTCCGGTCAGAATGCGCTTCTCTGAATAATCACCTGGTCGGTGGTATGGAAGCTATCCGATGTCCCCGTTGATTTCAACCTCAGAGGCATTGAAGAACCACCGAGCCGAGCTGACACTCATTCGCCAGCGCAGCAATCAGGGCGACAGAAGATCCCCGTCAGCGGGTACTAGCAGCCCCGCTTGCTAGCGGGATTTCCCCATCCGCGTTGAAGATGAACGCAAAAAGGCGAGGTTCTGCCTCATGTTTTTTCACGTTGCCACTTGACAGGTGCGCGCTTCGCAAGGAAATGCCGGATAGATCTCCCTTGAACCAGCGTCAACTTGGCGCTGTTCATCCGCACAATCGGTAACCGTGCCCATGGCGATAACCTACGTCAACCTGCCGGGCGGGCGCATCGTTTGATACGTCAACCCGCCATGGCGACAGACGGCCATAGCCCTGCAAATCGGCCGACTAGTTTCTCCTTATCCTGCGGTTTGATGGACCTCACCATGCACTTCCTCGATTTCCGAGCTGCTGCGCCACGGCTTCTTGCTGTGGTGAGGCCATCACCAGTTGGGTCCATGATGACCTTTACTCTTCGCCTTTGAAGCTGGAAGGACAGCCTGTTGAAAAGTAGGCTTGATCGGATCGGAAAACGGCCAGTATCTCTCCGCTAGGGGTCGGCATCAACGGCCAAAATAGATGATGCTGATGCCTCCCAGACGCAGTTGCTCGCGCGATTGCGCGCGTGGTAATATCGACGCCCGCCTCGTCCATCAGTGCGGTGTTGCCCGACTGCAGCCGATAGTCCACGACCTGGCCGCGCACACCAATACCCGAGCCAGATTCGAAAGTGTCCGGTTTGAAACCAGTTGCCAATGCCCTGAACCGCGCGCAATGATCGACTATGGCATGGGCCATGCGGGGCTCACTAACCCTGGTCGAGACTTGCAGCCAGGCCGCAAGCACTTCATGGGAGTCGTAACCGCCCTGTCCCCCTTCCGCACTAATGGAATACGGAACCCCCTCAGTCAGGGTTCCAGTCTGTCGAACGATGAGCGTGTCGATCTTGCATAGATTTTCGATGCGCTGGCATCGCGGAACAACACAATACGCTGCTATGCGGCCTTGCCAGTCGCAACCATGACGGCATCGGTGGTTGCCAGAACCCAGAGCGCGGGACACGCAATGATTAGCACCGCCACGCATTGATTCAGGCCAAATACCGCAGCTGATTCGGCCCTAATAGCCCTCAGCCGAAGAAGGTCAGAAATCGCGATCAGGATCACCCGACCACGAATACCCGCCAACCGCATCAGCCATAGCTGCATGGGGGCCTTGAAACGTGGGCCTCTGGCACAATCTGGAACGATCTGCGACAGCATGGTCCTCGGCACCGACCCTCTCGCTCCATCACCAGGCCCTCCCATGGGTTGTTCATGGTGGCAACCGATAAGAGGGCATCCCTACCGCTTGGTCCACGGGTAACGGTTCTCGCCGGTAAGCAATCGACTCGTCGGACGGCGCTCTCACCCTCTAGAAACCGTAAACCCGTCCACCGGACTTTCTCCCCGGCCCGGACCGTAGGTGGTTCGCCCTGATTTGGACATGTGTCAGCCGAATATCTTCTTCTGGCCATCGGGCTTGATGGCGACGCGCAGTCTTTGGTGCCAGCCTCAGCAGTGACTTGAATGGCTGCCGAAGTCTGCGAGCGGGCCTTGAGTTCGAGCAATTTGCCCAACAGCGTGAGGAGATAAATCACTGCGGCTGCTTCAAAATAGACGCCGATAACGTCCGTCTCTGGGAAAGGCCGCCGGAAAACCACTCGCGGAACCAGGTAGCGGCCACGCTGTAGAGGTAGGCAGCGCCGTTTCCAAACCGATCGGGTCCAACATGTTGGGGCTCGCGGTGGCGGATGGAGTCAAAATGCCGCGGGTGAAGAATACCAGCCACCCCATAAGCGTCACGGGCGTCTGCAGAGCCATGCTCGACCCAAGTTCTGGTCGTGCCATGAAAACAGTTGCAAGGATGGCCGGCCACGCCCAATACGGTCACGATGACGGTCCAACGTAGGGTCCACCAGAACCGCAGCGAGAAGTCTTCAGCCTGGATTTTCTCCCTCTTCAGCTCCGGATGACAGGTTCCAAGCGTCATCCCGCAGATCGGCAGTTTCCGGGAGCCGGTTGACCCGGATTTCTGGATGCATTCGGGCAGGTGTATTCAGCACCTACAGGTGTTCCGAATGTGGGTTGCTGGGTCGCGTGCTTGTTGATGCTCCCCATGAGACTGATGGCTCATGTATGATGAGGATCTGCTTGGAATTTCTCTAGGGAACGTCTGAAAAAAGAACTTTCTAAAACGGTAAAATGGCGCAGCCCATTTTCGAGATCACCGCATGAAACAGATGAGCTTCGCACGCCGAAATAGCCGGAAAACGAAGCAGACCCGCCGTGAGCGCCTTCCTGATCGATATGGATCAGGTGTCCCCTGGAAGCCATTGCTTGATTGAATCGAGCCCATTATCCAAGGGTGAAGTGGGCGCCCTGCTATCCGCTGGAAGCCATGCTGCGGTGTTCCATCTGAATGCAGAACTGGTTTGGCTACGCGATCCGGCGATGGAAGAGGCCCTGTATGAAACGACCATCTTGCCGCAATTTTTGCCGGGCTTGCAGCCTAGATCGCATCCCCGACGAAACACGCATCCTCAACTCCGTCGCTTCGCTGGAACGCCCACGGTGCATGTCCCCAAACGCGTTGTTCCGAGGTGGGTGAACCGTTACCTGGGTGAACATTGGGCTAATGCTCCGCCAAGGGACCATAGTCGATGCAACCATCATTCATGACCCAGTTTCGACCAAGAATGCAGACGGAAAGCGTGATCCCAGATGCATCAGACCAAAAAAGGCTACCAGTAACTATTCGGCATGAAGGCGCACATCGGTGTGGATGCTGATACCAGGTCTGTTCACCAGCCTCGTAGGACACCTGCCAACGCTGCTGTGTCACTCAGGTAGACAAGTTTTGCAGCGGTGACGAAAACTCATGTGTGCGGTGATGCTGGTTACACCGGCGTCCAGAAACGGGACGACAATAAGGAACGCAAGTTCAGTGGTCTGGTCGAATTGCCGTGCGTCCCTGGCAAGCCCAAGACGTTGAGCAAAACCAGCTGATTGAGAAAGGCCTTACGCCGAATCGAGCCGCGCCAAAGCCAGCACCCGGCCAAGGTCGAGCACCCGTTCCGTGATCAAATGCCAGTTCGGCTTTACACAGGTGGCGGTACAAGGGCTTGGCCAAAAATACTGCCCAGCTGCATACGTTGGTTTGCCGCTGGCTAACTTTTGTGGATGGCCCGAAAACAGTTTGTTGAGTGCGGGATAAACCGCCCGGAGTTCGGGTAAGACGGCCTGACGGCCGGAAAGGGCAAAACACCCAGAAAGCGTGACCAAGCCTCGATCGAATCGTTCAAGTAAATGATTTTTTTGCAAAGTTGAAAGTCAGAAATGCTGTCTGTATCGGCCTACTTCAGACGTTCCCTAGCTATGCACACGATGGATTACGCCTGTTTTCGATGTAATCATGCATCCGCTTGGGCGACGCGATCATTGCTTTCGCCTTTAAAAGCGTCACGTCAGAAGGGTTTTTCGCTTTGAAAATTCAGATATTCATCAGTCCATTGCACCTTAGAGGTTTTTCCAAATACTTCAGCAACGTTCTGATGGCTATATGCCATCTATATGGCGCTCCAAGTGCTCTAGACTAAACGGGAGGTGGCCCAATCCCGCGCTGAAATGCCAACCAAGAGAAGCATCCATCATGGCCGCTCCTTCTATTAACGGCAAGCGGACCCCCCGCGCCCTCTTCATTTCCTACATTTGATTTGGCGCTTTTTTTTACGCAAATTAGCATTTTGTGTAAAATCGATTCCACCTCCTATTTTAGAAGATCTGTTAGCAAAAATATTTTAGCATATGCGTGGCCAAGAGAAAGCTTAAGTCTTTGATTTTTATCAGATCGATCTTTTGCGTTTGTATGGTCCATCCATGAAATGAAGCTGGCAAGCGATCATGAAAAGTCATCAGCGACAAGTAGAGTTTTGAATGCCTGGTAGAGGTCTAAGCAACCTTGAAAATTCGCATAAAATCGAATATATCGATTGATAGTCTGCATTTTGATTTTTAGCCTGACATAAATTGATGGCAATGATGTTAAATACCAGTTCGGTAAACACCGACCTTCATCAAACGAAAATCAAGGAATGTCAACTTATTGGTCAAGGTACTGGTTCTTTATCACTTCCATGTACGGTCCACGTAAAGAAAACCATGGGCCAATGCCGGTCGCCGAGGCGCAGCTAAAGTGGCCTGGGGTCGAGTTTCCGATCATAACGCGTGCGGAAAACCATGCCCACCGAGGCATTTCCAAGGCTGCCGGCGGCAAAAGGACGAGCAGAGATGCGCGATTGCAAACACCAAGCAGAATTGGGCTGATTACGATGCATTCATCTTTGGTGTGCCGACGCGCTTTGGCAACAATGTCTGGCCAGATGCCAATTCCTCGCCAGAAAACCGGCGTCTGTGGGCCAAAGGTCAGCTTGTTTGGCAAGGTCGCCAGCGTGTTTTTGCATCACCGGCACCGGCGGCGGCCAGGAGAAATGACATCACCTTCCACCTGACCACCTCGCCCACCATGGCCATGACGCATTCGTACCGATTGGTTATGGTAAACGCCGGAGCTGTTTGAATATCTTCCCAAGGTCAGCGGTGCACGCCTTACGGCGCAACCAACCTTGCAGGTGGCGATGGATTCACGTCAGCCCTGATGAAGCGGTGAATTGGCTATCGCTCGCTTCCAGGGTGAGCATGTAGCCAAGATCACCAGCCAGTTCTGAAGGGCTGATCAGCACGCTAGGTTGCGTAAAACCCGATAGCAGAAAAGGCGCCCTCAGGCGCCTTTCTGCTATCTACGGTTGGCTAAACGGATTTTGCTCAGGACAGAACAGCTCAATGCCTGGTCGTAGTTGGGCTCGTCTTTTGAATATCGCCACGCAATTCCGCTGTGCAGTCGGTGTCGTTTTCATCCAGCACGCACAACCGCACGTGCCGGAACACCGGCAGCGGACACTTTGCGATCGCAACGCCGTAGTCCTTGAAGGAATTCGCTACCGCGCATGGGTGGACAGGTTGATCACGTTATCCAGGCCCTCCGCACCAGCGAACGCGCTTGGGCAACGGCAGGTTTGCCGAATGCACAGCACGACGGTGTTATGCCCATGGCGCTGGCTTTGCTATTTGAAGGCTGGCGTACTGAGTTTGCACAAGTTGGCGTGTCGATACTGGGGAAAATGTTCAGTACCTTGCGCCTTAGCCCACTGAACGTCGCCAGGGTAGCAATTCCGACCAGATCCTTGGCCACAGCTTGAAATGCGGGTGCTTGTTGCCTTTCTGCGGAAACTCACCAACCGATAGTAATCGATACCGCCTAGATTTTAACGCTGGACATGGTAAACTCCTCAGATCATTACAGGGTAAAACGCGCAGTCTGCGCGGATGACGATGCCTACTGATAAACATTATGAAAAAAGGGGGGGTTTTTTTTTTTCCCCAAAAACCCAAAAAAAAAAAAGGCCAATACTCAGAAATCAATACGGTAGAAGAAATCCAGCGAACTGGCAAAGCCGCTGATGGCTTCCAAGTACAATCTTCGCGGTCCAAATCGTAAACGTAGCCCCAACTGGGTTAGCAGGCTCAAATACCCCGACACCATAGCGCAACTGATTTTTTTCGGTGATATAGCCCCGCCGCGACAACCTGAGTGCCATCTCCTGTGCCCCTCGGTCTCAAGCTGGAAATTCCTCATGCCGACCGGTTGGCGATAATTGCAGGCCACGGCGCGCCCTACCAGCCAACCGACCGGCCAAAGCGGCTTGCCGACCAATAAATTGTTGTCGCCAACATCACCCCCAATGGTCGCCCAGAATCAGGTAAGACAATGCCTGTTTTCCTGCGCCATGCCCGCTCGGAGAAGACTTCCGATTGCGGCGCCTCGCCCGGCCCGGTCAAGGCGCAGCCCCTGCGACCACGTCATCCACACGGCGAATGGTCTTCTTATCCAGGAGGTTGCGATATTGGACCCTGCGAAGCAGCAATTTGGCGGCGCCGGCCGTAGACTGAGGGCGCTGCCCATAGCGATTAAAGCGTCCGTCCAGAATATTCAGGTCGCCACTGGCGCTCATATTCTCTTCAACTTCAAGCGGTCCGCTCAGCCCGACCGGTCAGACCATAAAAGCCGGAGAAGCCGCAATTTTGTCACCTATCAATAAATTGCACCCGGGCGCGATATCCAGAGGTGTTTTCTTCCCGGGCCACTTCCTCGCCAACATCACCACATCGGGGGATAGTCTGACGCCTGTTCTGGCAACTCGCGCACGGTAAATGTCGCCTCGGGAACCAGCGGATCTGCCCGGTCCACTTGAAGACGAATTTTCACGCCAGGGTGACTTCAGGTTGGGGCTAACACTGAGCGCGGCGTAAGGTTTTCCAACCGTTTACCGGTAACCCATTGCCCGCTCAGAGTCAGATCGAGATCAAGTTCAGGCGCCCCAGACCACCGAAACCCTGCAGGCTGCCCTGCCCTTTGCGCACCGCTGCGCCAGTTGCCACCTATCTGCGCACGCTGCCCGGCAACCTGAATAATACGTCGAGTTCCTCCGCTGATAGGCAACTCGGGAACCACTGACGTGGCCATCGTGCAGCCGAATATCTCCTGTGATCCAACGCTCGGCCAAAGTGCCGACAAGATCGCCCCCCAAAAAAAAAAACGGGGGGGGGCCGTGACCTTCGCCCTCAGCCTGCTTCGACCTGAGCCATGAAAGGGCCGCAGTATCCAGCTTTCCAATTGCTCGAATACGAAATTGGCCTGAAAGTTTGCGGTCCCCGCTTGGATCCGTCCGATCCCGCGCCTGCACCATCCCAGCGTCCCCAGCCCTTCACTGGCGAGCAGGAGTTCGTCGTGGCCTGACTTGCCTCAACAGCGTATTGAGTCTGAGGCTTTCAATAGGGAAAGGCCAGCCGTCTGATCCGGGTGCTGACGTTACGCACGCCGTTGAGGCTCGAACACATCCACTCGCGCAATGGGATGCCCGCCACCTGCTTGAAGTAAATTCGATATCAGCAATTGAGGAATGCCGTCCCCAGCCTGAAACATCTGGCAGCGCATCGGTCCAATGTCTCCCAGGGCGAAGTTGGTTTTCAACGCCAGGTTCAAGCGCGGTCGGTACAAATGCTGTTCACCGTTTAAAACACAATCGCGCCCCTGCTGCTGCCAGAAGTGTGCGGCCATGCGCAATCTGCGGGCTCCAGGCGAATAAGTTTTAGCGCGGCGGGATCACAACCAGCCTCCAGATCATGTCTTCGTAGCCAGCTCGGCGTTGGCTCAGTTGTCCCTTGGCCAGGCGCACGCAGTCCAAGCGCCCAGAACCTGCGTTTTGCACGTCATACGATGCCCGGTCCAGGCCTCAGCCGTCAAGGTTATGATTGGCTTTGTTGCCTTTCACGCTTCAGTTTGGCAGATCACCCAACGCGCGTTTTCCCGGGCCCCCCCCCCGGCCCCACTGCCGAATGCGCGTTGTGTGCTGAGTGTTCAGTTTCGCGGGACAGGTGTCATTGACAGTTCACCCTGCCCTGCATCTGAAGCTCGCAATAACTCAAGCTCTTCAAGCCTCGATACGTCTGCCGGCTTCAGATCCAGGGCCACGGTTGGGCGGCAGGATACGCGGCCTTGACCGCGCTCGGATCTCACCTACCAGTCCAGGCCCGAGAAGGGTATTCAGGCGGGCAAATCAAATAATTCAGATCGAGCGCAATCTGCTCGCCCCCACTGCAGCTGGGCGTGAAGGTCTGTGGACGATGCTGGATGAAAATTGAGGTGGAATACGAATGCATGTAAGCAGATCCTAGCCTTATCATGATTATCCTTATTCCAAGATTGTGGAGTCCGCCATTTGTGAATGTTAGTGATAGGCGTTGAGAGCTAAGAATCGTGAGGTATAAAACCCGCCCGGCAATTCGGTTCTGCGCCCTGGCGCACAGCGAGAGCAAGCTCAATGTTACCACCAGGTTTTCGGTCTGCCTTATCACGGCGCCGGAATTTTCCAGCGTTGCGAGCGCCAAAGTGCCCTTGAAGCGCCCAATCTGGCGGGTCAGATATAAGGCTGTCCACCACCATACTGCCTGGACCTATTGATCGGGCGTTCAAGAATTCCACCGTGGGAGTTCGGCAACGAAAATGCCAGGGTTGAAGCTTCTGCAGCAGCAGGCTGACATTCCATGCCAGCGTCTCGCGCATGTCAATCAACCGCCTCGCCTGTTTGCCCTACCCGCTTCGGTCTGCAGCTCGAAAGGGCCGCGTACGCACTGACATCCTGATTGCCCCCTTGGCTGTCATTGCCAGCTCGACCGTTTGCTCAGCACTCGCGGACAATCGCGGCCGTCAGCAATCACTGAGGGGGGCTGGAAGAAAACAGGGATGGACAGCTTA
>Ga0163217_1028193_pt1 | contig 13366 bp, 15 predicted proteins | sample SynspAceP_FD_185933 | JGI IMG/M metagenome (GOLD analysis project Ga0163217, IMG submission 185933) | Saline lake microbial communities from Ace Lake in Antarctica - Synechococcus sp. Ace-P (PacBio error correction) | ecosystem: Environmental > Aquatic > Non-marine Saline and Alkaline > Saline ...
TGAGGGAGAAAGGGATCCACTCCCTTGCCCTGAACCGCACAAGGGAATCCGGCTTTTTTCTCTCTTATTATATATTCTTTGTGTGTTTAGGGTCACCCCGGAACCCCCCGGGAGGTTTGCCCGTTGGTTTGAAAGCAGCGATCCTGAACCCGATTTCGGGCTTTCCCTTTCGCCGGCGAAAACCGTCTTCCCATTGAGGCCGCGATTTCAGGCGCCCTGGATCAGGCCCTCCGCCAGGCTTCCATGGCGCCTGCGAGGCCTGCCGTCGGGTTGCGGGCCTAAGGCGATTCGCGTCAGCAGGTGGGGTGGTCAGCCGCGGCACCCGGTGGCCCGGCCTGGAATGGTGATCGGCGGAGGGCCCGGCGCCCAGGAAAGATGTCCCAGCGCAAGGCCCCTTCGTGGGCCGCTCCGGCCCAGCTGCTCGATCAGATGCTTTGGCGAGCCGTGTCGATTGAACACAATCCGTGGAATGCACTACAATCTGCACGTCGTGAAGTGCAGGCCACTCGGAGAACCGCAAGCCGACGGCCGGCCGAGATGGCGGCCTGCCTGCCCCTGGCTGCTTGAGCAAGCGTGGGAGCTGGTGAAGCCCGAGCTTGAATCCTGCCTGGCCGCGCACGGCGGTGGAAGGGGTGCTTGGGGAAATCCGCGGGGGATCACCAATGCTGCCGGCCGGCCCAGTGGCAAGACCTGGCAGCGGCCGCCCGTGCCTGGCCGATCTTTCATCCCTCCCTATCTGCTGCGCAATCCGTCAGGCAGCAGGGATCGCGAAGTGGCACACCTTGGCAAGGACCTCAGGAGGTTGGCGGCGCCGGCTCGACCGGCTTGCCGCTTGCCGCCAAGCGACCCACCCACGCCCAGTCGGCCCCTGCACTCTGATGGCAAGTGTTTTATTGAACAACTTCGGCCCTGCACACGTGGAATGACCGGCCACCCTCGCCCCCACAACGGACGTCAGCCCCGGCAGCCCAGGCGGGCAGGGCCTACCATGCGGCTGGGCCGAATAACCCTCGCTACGAACAACGCGTATACAGAACGAGCGACCGCAGCGTGCGGGTGGGTGACATCTGGGTGGGCCAGCGAGCACCCGGTGGTGGTTCAGTCGATGCACTACCAATGACAGACCGACCACACTAGATATTGAGGGGCAACCGCGGCATCCGCCGGCTGCACTGAACGGCTGAGCTGCGAGGTCCGTGCGCTGACGGTGCGATCCTGCCCACGCCAAAGGCGGTGGGCTAGAGAATCCGTAACACGGCCTGAAACGACAGCTAACGGGTCGGTGCCGCTGTGGCGATGTGCACCACAACGGCATGAAATCGCCCCCTGCGAGTTGCCCAGCAGTCGACAAGGTGCGCATCATCCAGAGTCTAGTATCGCTACACTATACACCGACAAGCCCCGAGCCAAAGCGCACCGAGTTCACCCCTGAGGCAAGTGGCGCCGATCGGGGCGACGCATTCCCAGAGCAACGCTCCGAAACCGCTGGTAGCCTAGCTCAAGGAGCAGGACAAGGGCTGCGCATCGGCGTCACCACGGCTTCGTTCGGCACGACGCGACGATAGACTATCGTCTCCCACTTACAGGCGACACGGTCGCTGGGAGGGTGGAGAGCGGCCTCGCGCACGCTCTCATCCACTCTCGCGATCCGCCTCGGATATGCAACAGACGTCGTCGTTCCGACTGAGGGCTCGCGGGCGCCAGGTGATGCCTGGCGCCTACGGATGACTGCGCTGAACCCGACACTGATGCAGAGGGCTTCACTACCCCTGCACCTGGACCACCGGAGCAGGTGACGCGAACTACGGCCGCCTCAAGAAAGGCACGCCGCATCGCCCCCTGCTGGCGAGGGCCCTGGGCTGCACGATCCGGTGTCGCGTTCACGTTGAGAGAGGAAATCCATCCGGTTTGCTACTCGATCCTGCAGGCCTGGCTGAGGAAAGAGAGATATATAGCCCAGCTGCGGCCGCACCGTTCAACCTCGAGAGGTGCTTGCACGTGGTGCGTACGCCACCTCCCACCTCACCGGCCTGATATCGCCGTGATGGGTTTGCATCGTTAAGCGGGCCTGGGCGAGATCGGCCCGACCGCTGACTCCGGCCTAATGTGGGCAAGACCCCCGGACCATCTCCCTCTACCCGCGGCGCGACGAGATTCCGCCGGTGCCAGAAGCCGAAGGGTGTGGAGGCCCTGATCGCCCTGATCAACGGAGGAACGGCCGCTGGGTGACACCTGATGGGTCAAATCCAGACGTGTCTGTACCGTCTTTTTGCAAGGGCGTCGCTTGGATCAGGCGGCTAGTCTTATAGGCACAGTCAACGGGCGCAGGAGTCCAAGGCATGGCCAGTGGTCGCACCAGCATTTTTGTGTTGGCCCGGGGTGGCGTCTGCACCCGCAGCGGCGGTGGTTTTGGGCGGTGAGTGTTCATGGCCGAAGTTCGCCTCTTGCTCACCGAAGCCCGAAGAGGTGATCGCCAGGCTGGGCAGAATCGTCCTTCCCGCGACTACCACTTCGACACCACTCGGCAAGTTCACGCAGGACCGATTGGCGCCAAGCTGCGCGTGATCTGCTCGCCAGAGCTACGGCAACGACAAGGATGGTTATGAGGGCGATCCGGGGCATGCTCGCACCTCAACGACCTAACCCGCTTCATCGGACCCGCGGGAGTTCAAGGAGATGCAGATTCGACACTCCGGAGAGCTCTCCGCGGTGGGGAAATTCAAGCTGAGTCTCGAACAAGGAGACCAAGGACCCGAAATGGTGGTCCTCGCCGTCGCTGTCGCCGCTTCCGGCAGGGGTCAGCCGAAGGACGTGAATGTCCAGATCGAAGCGCAAGTCCCACCAAGGGCATCGACAACTGAGGATGCGGTCAAGCTGATCCGTGGCCAGGCCGGCAGCACGTCACGCTGCAGATGCGCCGCCCAACATCACGCTGCTTGATGTGCCCCTCCATCGGCTGCGATCGAGCTCCACGCGGTTGAACATCAGATCACAACCCAGTCCGTGGGCTGAAGGTGGGCTACATCCGCCTCACGCAGTTTCAACGCCATGGCCTCTAAGGCATGACGCGGGCCGCGCTTCTTAAGACTGGAGAAGTCAGGGGTGCAGGGCTAACGTTCTCGACGCTGCGCAGCAATCCCGGTGTCTGCTGGCCGCCGTGTCGAGATCGCTCGCCAGTTGGCTCCGATGAGGGCATCATCGCTCACCACGCACCGTGGTTGGTATTCAGGATGTCAAGCGGGCCACGGTCCCGGGGGTCTGACAAAGGGTTCCGCCGTGTGGATTTCTGGTCACGAGGGTTCAGCCATGCAGCGAATTCTCTCCGGTGCCTGCAGGACACAAAGCGGCGGCGAGCTTGGTTGGCCAGAAAACCTTCGGCAAAGGGCCTGGTTCAGTCGGTGCGGGGCTCCTCCGACGGCTCCGGCATGACGGTGACGAATCGGCAAATACCTCACCCGAGCGGGCGCGACATCACAAAGCACGGGATTTTCGCCGGATGTGTCGGTGAAGATGACGAGAGAGAGATTCAAAGATCTCCACTCGAAGACAATGAGCACCGCAAGACCGTCCAGTACAGGGCGGGCAGAACCCTCTTGGTTTCAAACGCTCAGAACCCTCGGCCAGCTCCAGCTAAGCCCTATAACCACCAGCGCACCTTCTGCGCACTCGAAAGCCTGAAGCTCAGGGCTTTGTACGCCTGTTGCCTGGCGATCCGCCCGGTTCCAGTTGCCGGAGTCAGCTGATGGGCTGCATTCAAGCGCCGCGGGGCCTGGAATCGTCGTCGTTCGTTGTTTTTTTCTGCCTCCGGTTTGAAACAGGGCAAACAGGCTTAGGGCCAAGGCCACTGACCAAACAAAGCACACCAAGCTGAAACTTGGCATCAAGAGCTGCTGCAACTCACACCGATCATCGATCAGCTTCGCCCAAAGCCCTTTGCCCGAAGTGAGGCAATTGTAACGAACTTTTGCGGAGTGCGGATTTTTGGGCCTGAGACTTCGCTCACACACCAACACTAAACATTCACTCGGCCGCGTTCTGCGCCGCTAGATCTGGTCTGTTTGTTGGCCGGGGTGAGTCGTCAGCCCTGGGGGTCTGCTGGCCATGGCGGTGAAGCCCACTCATCAGGGTTTCGAGCTGCCTTGGGTCGGCGGGCAGCACACTGGGCGCCCGGGCCCCCCCCCAAAAAAGCCCCAAAACTTTTTTTTTTTTGGGGGGCCCCGGTTTGGCCGCCCCCGGCGCGCTTGGTACACCAGCCGGCCATCGCGGTGTTTGAGGTCAAACCCCTGGCGCAGCAGGCGGAAGGCGGGTTTCTTCCATCGGGGTTTTCGAGCACCAGATTGGGGTTTTTCCCGGGTTGATGCGCGGAAAAGCCGCCGCGCTTGGCGATCAGTTTTCAGCTCCATCAGCTGGCAGCAGGCTGTTTCACATCGGCGGCCGGCAGGGCGCCGTACGCGGTCGATCCAGTCGGCGCGAGCTCCAGCAGTTTCGCCCTTGCCGCCGCAGGCGGCGGCGGCGCGATAGGCCGCATCTTCTCGTCGGCCTTCGGTGATCCACCTCGGCGGGATGAAGCGGGTGATCGGTAGGCTCGATCTGGGTGTCTTCCACGGCCCGGGATGTCCTGGCCTGGAATTTCGGCCGAGGGATTCCTGCAGCAAATCTTCCATGTAGAGATCGAAGCCGATGGTTTCCATTGGCCCGCTCTGCTCAACCCCAAGCAGATTGCCGACGCCGCGGATTTCCAATGTCCGCGCATCGCCAGCTGGTAGCCACTGCCAGTTGGCGAATTCCTGGTGGGCCCCGCAGCCGCTGCCCGGGCGGCCTCACAAAGGCCGCATCGCCGGGATAGAAGAGCCAGGCGTGGGGCTTGCACGCCGTGCGGCCCACCCGCCCACGCAGTTGATACAACTGCGCCAGCCAACTTGTGGCATTTCCACCAGGATCGTGTTCCACCCGGGGAATATCCAGGCCGCCTCTAGATGAATTCGTGGTGGCAGAGCATCCATCGGCTTAACCCGGCGTTTGAAGGCACCATGGCGCTCTCCAGCTCCCTCCGCATCTGGCCGTGGGCCATCCAGCAGCTAGGCCCGGCGCATCAAGGGCGCAGCGCTTCAGCACTCCTCGATCCCCTCCACCCGCGGTACCACGTAGAACACCTGTCGCCGCCGCGTCGGTTTCCTGGCGGATGGCGCTCGCGTACGCCTCGTGTCACGGGCAAGCGAGGTGGGTCTTTGATCGGCGCGCAGCGGCGGTGGCGTGGTGATCAGGCTCATTTCGCGCACCCCGGAGAGGCTCATGTAGAGCGTGGCGCGGATCGGTTGGTGGCCGAGAGCGTGAGGCACGTCCACGATCTTTGCGCCAGCGCCTTGATTTTTCTTTCTGCTGCACACCGAAAACCGCGTTCTTCATCCACCAACAGCAGGCCGAGTTGCTCGAAGCTGGTGCCTGCCCAGCAGCTGTGGTGCCGCACACCCATCAACGTGCCGCGCCCTTGAGCCCTCGTAGGATCGTCTTGCGTTCGCTGGTATTGCGGAAGCGGTTCACAGCAGGGGCACCTTCGATTGGGTACGGGGCGGAAGCGTTCGCTCAACGGTGCGCCAGCTGGCTGCTGCGGCCAGCACGTGGTGGGAGCGAGCAGGGCGGCCGCTTGCCGCTTGTCACCGCCTTGAACAGGGCCCCGGATCGCCACTTGGTTTTGCCGAAGCCCACAATCGCCGCAGACCAGCCGGTCATCGCTGGGGCTTCTCTCCATGTCGCGCTTCACCATCGCTGATCGCCTTGACTGGTCTGGGTGGGCTCGTAGGGGAAGGACCTCCGCTCCAGCTGCCAGGGGCCATCTGGGCGGGGAAGGCCGAACCGGGGGCTGGTGGCGTTCTGGCATAAGCTTTGACGAGATTCGAGCGCCACCCTTCGCGCACGGTCTTAGAGGGCCGTTCCTTGGCCCGGCTCCAGGACACCCCGCCAGCGGTTGAGATCGGGTGGGGCGTCGCTGCTGGCCCGGTAGCGCCGAGGCTTGCCGAGATGGTCGGCCGCCACCCGCAGGGTGCCGTCGGCGTATTGCAGCACCAGGTAGTCGCGGGATTCGCCCGCTGATCGCCAGAATTTTCGGAGCTTCAAGAAGCCGGCCGATGCCGTGGTTGCGGTGCACCACGCAATCGCCGGGCTGCATCTTGCCGGATGCGAACGGTGCGGCTGGCCGCCTTGCGCCGCCGCCGCAAACGTAGCCCGAGGTCCCCAGGCTCTGCTGGCCGAAAAATTCGCGGTCGTCGAGCAGCCCAGCTTCAGGCCGGCAGCTGCAGCCCATCAAAGCCGGCGCGCCGCTGATCTCAGGGCCACCGGCGTGGTTCTGGTCGATCAGGCGCTCGATCGCCCGGAATGTCGTTGGAAGTTGGGGCACTGAAGCGGGTGAATGCAGTCGTGCTCTTCGAGGGCAAGGGCCACGGCGCGGCCGGGCCTGGCTGCACCAGCCGGACCCGGGCCCTTCTCTGCTGGTAGCCCTTCAACCAAGCGCGCAGCCGCCGAACTGGTTGGGGTGGGCGGGCAAGGCCCGGCCGGCAGATCAAGTGTTGGGATGGGGTCGCTCTCGTGGGCAGTTCGCGAGATCGAAACCGGCGAAGGCCCCGGCTTCGGCCAGGGCCTGGCGGCCGGAACGATGCAGCGCGGCACGCACCTCAGCGTGATTGGTCTTCGCGTGGGTCGTAACCATTGCTGGCCGTGGGCCAGGGCAGTGGGCTGCGCCCATCAATGGCGATCAGGGTGTGGGGCGGCAGGTAATCCAGCAAGCGAGGGCCGGTTGCGCCCAGGCCAGCCCATCAGCCGCCGCATCCCTCGGGGTGCCGCCCTTCGAGCAACTGTCGAGGGCTTCGGGGTTGAAGCGAGGCCTCGAGCCCATCGGGCAATCGAGGCCCGCAGGGCATCTGGCCACCAGGGGGCCATACCGGTTGGGGGTGAACGCACGTCCTCGATCGGAATCGAGCGAGCGCTGGCTGGCCAGGTCGAACTCGCGCAGTTTCCTCGAGCGTGTCGCCGAAGAACTCCAGGCGCACCGGCAGCTCGGCGCTCACGCGGAAACACATCAACGATGTCGCCCCGCGCGGTTCCAGCTGCTTCCTGCTTCGTGTTGGCACCCGCTCGTAACCAGCCGGCTGCAGGGTGGTCAGGCCAGGGCGTCGAGGTCGACCAGCTGCCCTTGCGCAAGGCTGAGGCACTGGGCCGCCAGGGCTCGCCGTGCGGGCAGGTGGGGTTTTGCAGCGCCCGCTCGGTCGCCACGATCGCGCCCGCACCAGCCGCGGCGCGGGCCGCCTCCACCAAGCTCACTGAGCAACCTGGAGCTGGCCCCAGGTGATTCGCTGTGGGTCACGCGCGTTACAGTACGCGGCGAGCCTGTGCGCCTGTCGGGGACACCAAGGGGCTCGGCTCGCCCAGCCCATCAGCTCCAGCAGGGAGGCTCCCACCGGGGCCCCCGCGCTCGGCACCCAGAGGTGAGCACAGGCGCCCACTCGGGCCGACGCTTTGTAATCTGCGGGCCCCAACGGCGCCGCAGCCAGCCGGCCAGGGCGCTGCTTGATCAGGGCCCCGGCCCGGCCGGCCGGCGCCGCTCAGCCGCAGGCGATCGGCCTTGCTGCGCTCCAGCACTTCCCGGTCAGGGGCACCTGCTCGAGCTGGCGCACCAGGGTCGTGAGGGGCATCAGGCTGGGCCGGCGAAGGGATTTGATCCTGCCAGTTCCGCGCCAGCCGCCGCTGGTGCCGAAGCGAGGCAGCCATGGTGCGCAGGCCGTCGCCCGCCTCCCTGGCCCGCTCCGCTCCAGTATCACAACGCTTCAGAACCAAGCCCCGGAAACCTGGCCTTCGGGGTTTCGTCTGGTGGTGGGAGTTTTCGGGGCTGGCCTGGCCTGTCGCTGCTTGCCCAGGCCCCGGGCCTCCGCTTGAGGCTTGCGGGCGTGCCGCCTGCGGCTCAGTGAAGGCTGGATCGCCAGGGGCCGGCGCCCCCAGGCCGGGCGACGTGGTGCTCGGCTCCCCCAGTTGCCTGACCTGCTGGAGGCAACTCAAGCTGGCTGAACCAGAAACTCGGCGGCCCCGGCCGTACCCCTTGCGGCGGCGGCTTTCGCTACTCTACCTGCGCCGCGCCCGATGTCCCCTGCTGGAGATCGACAGATCAAGCCAGCGGATCCTCAATCCACCCGCGTCGAGCGGGAACTCCAGGCGATCGCCGCCTGTGCCCGCCTGCAAGGTGTCGGTGTGCGCCTGCTAGCTGGGGCCGCCGATCCGGCAGGGGCCACGGCCGAGTGGATTCCGGGGCGCAACGATCCGGATCCAGCCCGCCGTGGTGAAAGCGCAGCTGGAATTTGCCCGCGTGCCTCAACCACGAGGCGATCCACGTGCCCAGAGTTGCCGCGTGGATGCGTCGCCCTCACGCGCTGTTTGGGCTCTCCAACAACCTCGACCCGCAGGGACAGCCGCCACCTCGACGATCCCTCTACGCCAGAGCTCCGGCCCTGGAGGTTCCCTGGAGAGGGAGGCCTACGCCAACAGCAGCGCCTCGATCTGGCCCTCTCCTGCTGGAAGAGCGAATGCCGCCAGAGGCCGCTGAAACGCTCAGCTGAACGGCAACTCAAAGAACTGGAGTTCACGCGATCAACCACCCTCCAGCGCAATGTCTGAACTGCAGCAGCTGTTTTCGTCGCTGAGTTGCTGGCGGCTGCGCTAAGGCGAAGTGCTTCTCCAGGAACTCCCGGCCCTGGCTGGCTCCCCACCGCAGCTGGCCGAGCAGCTGATCGCACTGGCCGAGCAGTTTCGGCCGCGCACGGGGTGGGGGCCCAGGGCTGGATCGCTGCCCTCAGCCAGCTGGCGCAGGGCGGTTTGCGGATAGCGAGCAGGTCGGCATAGCGATCAGACGGCTTGCGGTGCGGATGGCCCGAAGCCGCGCCACTGGGGGAGGGGGGGGGGGTTGGGGGTAGGTTTTCGCCTGCCTGCTCGAGCGCCCCAGCCCGCCGCTTCAAGCTGCAGCTCACCTCCGTCAACTCGTCGCTCCAATTCCTCGCGATACAGTGGGCGGTTCGGCGCCTCAGGGGCCGAGGGCTGGATGGTTCTTTGACGGCAGGCTCGGGCTGACGCTGGCAACGGGGCCTGTTTCTGGAGCCGAGTCGGGGCTGTGGCGGCAGTGGCTCCTTCGGTGGCTTAATGGGGACCTCCGCATCGGGGCTCAAGGCCGACTCAGGAGGCGATCGAATCGCCCGGTCTTCGGCGCCTTTCGGCGCTGCTCTCCCTCGCGCGGGAACTGGCCCAGGCAGGCGCCCTGCTGCCAGGCGGACACCGCACCACCCGGGGCCCTGGCTCGGCATGGACCAGCTGGGACTGCAACTGCATGGGGGCTGAGAAGGGGTTGTGGATTTTCTAGAGTGGCTGGCTACGCGCACACTGGATTCGTTCAATGGAAGCGAGTCGATCGAAATCGCTGGCCCTGTTGGCAACATGCGGACTCAAGTGGAGCGAAGTTCTGCTGCTCGCTGCCTTGTTGGTCGCCCTTCGAGGGCCGTCTTTCTGCGACAATGCCATCGCCCTGGCGGCAAATCTCCCGGCGACGCTGACCCCTGAGCCAGCGTCCAGGCGCTCACCTGGGCCTGTTCTCGCTGGCCCTTGGTGTTTCGCATGGGTCTGATCGTGGCCAAGCCCGCTGGGTGCCATACTCTGGGCCTTGCAGCTGCCGCGGCGCTTACTGCTCTGGCTGGCTGGCTCAACTGCTGGGCTCGAGCCCGGCAGCTCTCCGCAGACAGATTCCGCAGGACAGCGCCCGCAGATCGGCGAGCACAGACGAACCGGAAGCCCCAGGCCGGCAATGGCCTGGGGAGTGTGGGTGCTGACCCTGGCTGTCACCGACTGGCTTTCACTCGACAGCGTGGCTTTGCGCCGTGCGGGATCACCGATCGCCTCTGGCTGGTGAAAATGCTGGGTTGGCTTGATCGCGTGATTGCCCTGCGGCTTTCACCGCTGAATATTGGTTCAGCGCTGGCTGGAGTGTATCGGCCTCATCTGAAGCGCGGCCGGCTACCATGGCGGTTGGCCCTTGTCGGACTGCGGCTGCTAACTGCGGTCTGGCGCTGCCCCAGTTGAAGATGCGAGTGGGTGTTGATGCTGCTGTGGCTCCTGTTCCTCTGGGGCTTCTCCAGAGCGCATCCAGAGGTGGCGGCGGAGGTGACCCCTGAGCCCTGCGCGTTGACCTGCTCCAGGCCGGCGCGGCCAGCTGTTTGGAGCACTTCGAGGTTTGGTGAGCTTCGGGGAGCTGCCCGCAGCCGGGCCTGTGGTTTCAGGTCGGGGCAACGCAGCTTCCTGGTGCTTGCAGCGCCCACCGTTACCGGCCCTATGCAATGGTCGCTAATGAAACTGGGGCGCCTCGGCTGGCCCTGAAGGTGAGGTGCAAGCGCCAGCCGGAGGATTCTCGCGGTGGAATCAGCACTGGGTGTCGGCCGATCCCAGTTTTGCCGCTTCATGCCGCACCCCCTGCTGCGCTGCGCTGTTCCTGCGCGGAAGGGCCCCCTGCGAGCGCTGCTCCCACTACGCCCCACGGGCTGAAGCCAGAAACAAGCAGGCCTGCCGATGCATGAGGGCGAAAGCAAGAGAAACAGGCCACCGCTGAGGCGAAAGAGCCAGCCGCTCCCTGAATCCGCCCGGCCGATCCACTTGCCGGCGCCCACCGCCAGCCCCGTCAGCATGGCCGCCAGGGGTGCCGCCAGAGGCCGGCGAAGCTGAAGGCCGGTGCGGTGGCAGGAGCGATGGTGGCGAACTGGGTGCGATCCCCCAAGCTCGGCGAGGAGCACAGCCAGAAGCTCCGACGGATTCACTGCCCCAGCTGCCAAATCCGATCTGGCGGTCTTCGGCCCTGTTCAACCAGCTCCTCGCCTCCTTGGCTTCCTGCTCAGCGGCCCCTCTCCCCATGTCTGGCATCGACCAGGAGTTTTGAGGCCGAACCCCGCGAACAACAGGCGCAGCATAGGAGCCAGGGCCGCGGCCAGCAGTTCGCGCAGGCCATAGCCCCAGGCAGCGAATCAAGGTGACGGCGGCCAGGGCGCTGAAGCCGCCGATGAACACCCAAGCGCCCGCGCGGTGGCCGGGCGCCAGCAGCATGGGCCACGAAGAAGGGTCTTGTCGGCCCAGCTCCCGCCCAGGGTGATGGCGGTGAAGCTGGGAGGCCGAAAGCGGCGAGGGACGCGATCGTAGCCTCAGAACGGTTCGCCACAACCGTGTGCCTTGGCCGCACGCCCTGCACCGCTTGTGATCGGCACCAGCTCGATCCTTAGCAGCAACGATCACATCCGCGGTGTTCCCGCTCATGATCGATAGATCGAGGGCGTGGCATCCGGCGTTCAACCTGGGGGATCACCTGTTGGATCAAAGGCCATGTAAAGCGAATCCCCCAATGAATGTTGAACGGGAAGTGACCCCCAGCGCGTTGAAGCTGTAGAGGCTCGTTGGCCTCCGGCACGGTCACGGCGCATGGCCGCTGGAACGGCGATGTAGGAGGCGCTGGCGCAGAGCAACCAATGAACAGCAGCGTGTCCCCTGCGGCAGGGAGAGCAAACAAGGAAACGCAAGCCCGACGACGCATTGACCAGGGGCATCAGCAGCGCAAAGCAAATAAGAGGCGCCGGCCCGGCGCAGATCCTCCCAGCGCTGGGCGGCCACCAGGCCATGTCGAGCCGAAGAAAACTCAGGACGCGGTAGAAGAGCTTTGTCGGTAAGGGAGCCATCCTTCTTCGATCCCACCGGGGCGAAGGCGGCCACCAGCAGCCGATCAGCAGGCTGCGACCAGCAGCAGCACGAACTGTTTAAGAAGGCTCATGCAGCAGGCTGCGCCAGTGGATCTCCCTCACGCACCGCTTGCCTCCCCAGCCCACGGCCTTGGATCGCTGCGCGGCCGCGCCGGAGAGTCTTCACCAGCAGCAGGCCAACGATGATCGCCGGCGATTCCATCGGGCGAGGCCGGCCACCCATGAAAGCCGTCGTGGGGGGTGCGGTGACATCGAGAAGTCTTCCGCCGTGATGAAGTGACGGCATGATCGATCCGTAGGTGGCGGCGATCGCCGCGGCATTGAAGCGGTCGAGCCCCTCCTGAAGCCACAAAAAAGCAGTAGATCGGCACCAGCACGACATCACCCATCGCCCGCCAAAGACGTCACCACACCTGGAAGCAAGGCCGCTGCTGCAGCCACGCACCCTGAAGCCGATCCCAGCAGCAGGTAAAGGAAAAGAGCCTTGGGGCAGCGGGGCCGGAATCTCAGATCCGAGCCCACCAGCACCGCACACGCCGAGGGCAAAAAAACAGAACCGGCGGTGAGAGCAAAGGTTCTGCAGCACCAGGCTGGTGTCCATGGGTGCCTGGCTCTGATCACGGGTAGAATGTCGCCCACAGAGCAGGGTTGGGCTCACGGCCAGGGATCCCAGGTTGAAAAGGTGGCAAACAGGATCCGATGGGATTCAACCCTTGACACGATCGCCGCTGGCACTGGGAAGGATGTGGCTGCAGCAGCACGAACATGCAGCAGCACCGGCAGGATCGAACCACCGACGCGTCGGCCACGAATCGCCAGTCGAGCGAGAAGCTCTGGCCCAGCTGATGCAGGCCCAGGCAAGGTGTAGAAACCGGGCATCGTCGAGGATCACCAGCGGCCAGAGGAAATCACTCCAGGTGCCGATGAACACAACATCGCAGGGTGACAGGTAGCGCGGGCGGCAGGGATCATCACGTTTCCACCATTTCTCCCGCGGCGTTGCAGCCATCGATGCGGCAGCCCTCGAGGCCCACCGGAACGCCGATGAAATCTGGCGCAACAGAAAGATGCGAAGGCTGTGGCGCCTGGGAATGATCAGGGCCCAGAGGGTGTTGCGCAGGCCCAGCTGCACCATCAACAGATACAGCGAATCATCACCACTGGAAGGGAAATCAGGATGGTCGGCCACCACCCAGGGCCAGCACCGCCGCGGCCGGCGAAGCGCATCCGCGCCAGCGGTTAGCGCCAGCGAGCAGAACAGCAGGTTTGCCGACCAGCAGCAGGGCTCAACCACCGCCTGTTGAACGGTAGAGCCCCATGGGGTGGTCGGCGAACAGCGCGGTAGCGTCGAGGCTGGGCTGCTCGGGCAACAGGGCGGCGGGGTGGTGAAGATGTTCTCCGCTGGTCCCTTCAGGCGAGGTGCTAACCAACCAGAACAGGGCACCAGCACCAGCGCGCCAGGGCAGCACACACAGCAGCAGAACTTCGCTGCCTAGATTTGCCCACCGCGGATGTGCTCAAAGCGTCGGCCCGCGGGCCAATCGCACGGCGCTTGCTGGGGATGGAGAGGGGTTGCGTTCGGGCCATGCAGCAGCCGTTGAGGC
>Ga0163217_1042642_pt1 | contig 13366 bp, 6 predicted proteins | sample SynspAceP_FD_185933 | JGI IMG/M metagenome (GOLD analysis project Ga0163217, IMG submission 185933) | Saline lake microbial communities from Ace Lake in Antarctica - Synechococcus sp. Ace-P (PacBio error correction) | ecosystem: Environmental > Aquatic > Non-marine Saline and Alkaline > Saline ...
TGAAGACATCGTCATTTCGATGGTCCGGTGTGCTGCTCTCGTGCAACTTCTGCTCTACGTGAACGTTTCAATCGCTTTCCACGAACCGTATCTTCATGCGTCTTTCCGCGCTACACCTGTCACGGTGAAGCCCGCCTACGCCCGCTGGAACTGTAACTATTTTTGCCTGTCTCAGCATCGTAAGTGAAACATCATTGACTCTGAACGTCAAACTATCTGACCGAGCTAGTGTAACTATGCTATCGGTCGTGCGCGTCTCGCCAAGCATGAACGCGAAAAAGATTCAGTGCCTGGCTGTCCCGCTGTAGTTATGCTTGCGTCACGTCTGTAAACAGACCAAGTCGTCGCATTTCTTATCCGCGACTTACGTCCTTTGGCTTACGCCTCGAGATAATCGATCCAGGGTACAGAATTTTTACAAGCCATCGCTTTTATTTCGATTGGTGCCGGGTGCTCGTGTACGATGGCGCCACCGTCAATAACGTGAAAACGTTTCAATCGCTATTCCCACGACCGTATCTTCATGCAGACCCCGCTACCCGTCAAAACGGTAGAAGCCCGATACGAGCCGCATGGAAACTGTATTTGGCCTGTCTCAGCATCGTATAGGTGACATCCTTGCTGAACGTACCACATCGCCGTAGTCCCACTGCTATCGAGTCAGGTTTGTTCCGTCCGTCAAGCTGAAACGAACCGCCGAACGTGTGTGCCGTGTCCGCTTATGCTTAGCGATCACGTTGAAGCGCGAAAGGTCGTCGTTTCCATTCTTCCGCCGCTTTACAGTCTTGGCTTACGCTACGGAGACTCCGTTCGGTAAACAGCATCAGTCATTTTCGATGGTGAGCCCAGGTGCTCTCTCACGAATCGACCAACCGTACACAGTTGAAACAGATTTACATCGCTTTCACGAAACCAGAATATCTTCTGCGCCCGCTAACCGTCCACAAGGTGAACAGACCCAGGCTACGAAGCCGCTGGAAACTAGTAATTTATGGACCTGTCTCTAGCATATCGTAAGTGCAATCATTGCTGAACGTCACAATCGCCGTAGTCACTGCTAATCAGGTCGTAAGCCGTCCGATCAGCTGAAACGCGAAACGTTTTGTGCCAGTAGTCCCTGTTAATTGCTTAGCGTCACGTTGAACACGCAAGGATCGTCGTCTTTCTTAACCGCGCTTACGTCTTGGCTTAACACGCTCGAAAGATCGTCCCACGGTAACAAGCATCGTCATTTTCGATGGTGGCGAGTGCTCTTTCTTAACGATCGCCAACCGCTCAACGTGAACGTTTAAACATCCGCATTCCAACGAACCGTATCTTCTTGACGACCCACGCATCACCGTCACGGTGAGCCCGCTACACCCGCATGGAACTGTAATTTTGGCCTGTCTGCAGCATTCAGTAAAGTGAAATACATTCGCTGAAAACGTACACATACAACGTAGTCACTGCTATCGGATCGTGCGTCAGTCAAGCTGTTACGCGACACCGTTTTAGTGCACTGTGTCCGCCTGTATTGCTTAGCGTCCTTGGTTGAAAACGCCAAGGGTTTTTCGTTTCGCCTTCTTCCGCGTCTTACTTTATTGGCTATAACGCTCAGGATCGTCGGTTACCGCAATCGTCAATTTTTCGATAGAGTGCCTCGGTTGTCTCTCAATACGTCGCCAACTTTCGTCTAAACGTGAACGTTTTTCAATCGCCTTACCACAACCAGTATCTTTCTGCAGCCCGCCTACCGTCACGGTGAAGCCCGCTACGCCGCTGTGAACTGTACATTTGGCCTGTCTCAGCATCGTAGTGAACATCATTGCTAGAACGTCACAATCAGCCGTAGTCATCTGCTTATCTGGTCGTAAAGCCGTTTCCGTCAAAGCATTAGAAACGCCGAACGTTGATGCCGTGAGTCCGCTGTACTTGCTTATAGCGTCACAAGTTGAACGCAAAGGTCGGTCGCCTTCTTACCACCAGCGCTACGTCTTGGCATTACGCTTCGGAGATCGTGGTACCGAAACAGATCGTTCAATTTATCGCATGGTGCAGGTGTCTCTCTAACGTCGCCACCCGTCAACTGTGAACGTTTTCAAATAGCTTCACGAACCGTATCTTCTGCGCCCGCTACGTCACGGTGAAGCCGCTTACGTCCCGCTGGAACTAGTAATTTTGCCACTGTCTCAGCATCGTTTTAAGTTTGACATCATTCGGCTGAAACGTCACATCTGCCGTAGTCACTGCTATCGGTCCGTGCGTCGCGTCAAGCTGAACGCGAACAGTTGTGTGCCAGTGTCCCGCTGTAATTGCTTAGCGATCAACAGTTAGAAACGCAAAAGGATTCGTACGCACTCTCTTCCGCGCTTACGTCTTGAGCTTAACGCTCGAAGATCAGTCGAGTACAAAGGCATCGTCCATATTTTTCGATGGTAGCACACAGGGGTAGACTACTCTACGTCGCCAATTTCGGTCCAACATGAAACGATTTCAACATCAAGCTTTCAACGAAAACCGTATCTTCTGCGCCGACTAACCGTACGGTGAAAGCACCGCTACGCATCCCCGCTGGAACTGTTAAGATTTTGCCTGAAATCTCAGCATCGTTTTACACGTGACATCATTAGCTGAACTCCAATCGCCGTAAGTCACACTGAGAGACTATCAGATCGGTTGAGACCTGTCCGTTCAAGTCTGAACGCGAACGTTTGTGCCGTGTCCGCTGTATTGCTCTAGCAGTCACGATTGAACGACAGGTCGTCGCCTTCATTCCGCGCTATACGTCTTGCTCACGCTCGAGATCGTCGGTACCAAATTTATAGATAAGAACAAAAGTTCTGTTAAGGAAATGACGAATCGTCATTGTTCGATGGTGCCGGTGCTCTCTACCGTGCCAACCGTCAACGTCGATTAACGTTCATCGCTTTCAACTTGAAACCGTATCTTCGTTCGCCCGCTACCAGTCACGGTGTTAAAAGCCCGCTACGCCCGCTGGAACTGTAATTTGGCCTGTTCTCAGACATCGCTAAGTGACATCTTATTTTGCTGACGTTCACAGTCGCCGTAGTCACTGCTATCGGTCCGTGCCGTCCGTCAAGATGAACGCGAATTCTGTTTGTGCCGTGTCCGCTGTATTGCGGTTGAGCGTCACGTTTGAAAACGCAAGGTCCGTCGACTTCTTCGCGCGCTTTTCGTCTTTGGCTTACGCTCCGTATGATTTTTTGTCGGGTACCAGACCTTATTTCTTCCTTCTTCGAAGTCCGCATCGTCATTTTTTACGATCGCGTAGCCGGTGCTCTCTACGTCCCGCACAACACGTCAACGTGAACGTTTCATCGCTTTCACGAAACGTATGCTTCTGCGCCGCTACCAGAGTCACGGTGAAGCCCCGCTACAGCCACAGCGCTGGAACCTGAGTAATTTGGCCTGTCTCAAGCCATCGTAAGATTGACATCAATTGCTGACGCTCAACATCAGCCGTATGTACAGTGCTATCGTCGTGCGTCCGTCAAGCTGAACGCGAAACGATTTGTTGCCGTGGTCCGCTGTATTGAAGCTTAGCGTCACGTATGAACGTCCAAGGTCGTCGCTATACTTAATCCGGTTCGCTTACGCTCTTGAAGCTTACGCTCATGAGATCGATCGAGTATCCCATGCATCGTACCATTACTCTTGCCGATGGCTGCCGGTATGCTATCTCTACGCGTCGGCCAACCGTCAATTCGATGAAACGTTTAATCGTCTTTCCAAACGAACGATATCATTACTGCGCCCGCTACGTCACAGGTGGAAGCCCGCTACGCCACGCATGGACACTGTAATTTTGGCCTGGTCATCAGCATCGTAAGCTATGCCAATCAATTGCGTGAACGTCACATCGGCCGTTTCACTGCTTATCGTTCGTGCGTCCGTCAGCTAGAGAACGCGAACGCTTGTGTCCCCGTGGGTTCTCCCTGAGGCTGTAGTTGCGCTTACGTCACACGTTGAACGCAAAGAGTCTCCGTCCGCCTTCTTTCTTGCGCTTATTTCGTTCCTTGGCTTTCACCCGCTCGAGAGTGCGTCGGTACCCCTCAGGTAGAGCATACGTCATATTTCGATGGTAGCCGGTAGCTCTCTACGAGTCGCCAACCGAATGCAACAGTGAACGTTTGCATCGCTTTTCCCACGAAAACGTATCTTCTGCGCCCGCTAGCAAAGTCCGGTGAAGCCGCGCTACCGCCCCGCTCGAGGAAACTGTAATATTTGGCCTGTCTCAGCAAATGCGTAAGCTGACTCATTGCTGAACGTCCACATCGCCGTAGTCCTGCTATCGGTCGTCGCCGTCCGTCCAACGTTCTGAACGTTCGAACCGTTTGGGAGGGTGTCCGCTTTATTGCTTAGCGTCACAGATGAAACGCAAGGTCGTCGCCTCATTTCCGGCGCTTTTTACGGTCTTCGGCAGCTCAGAGATCCGGTCGGTACCGGCGCATCGTCATTTTCGATGGGATGCCGGTGACTTCTCTAGACGCCAACCGTCAAACGTGAACGTTGTTCCTCGCTTTCAACGAACCGTAATACTTCTGCGCCCGCATACCCGTCACGAGTGAAAACTGCCCGCTACGCCCGCTGGAACACTGTTAAATTTGGCCTGTCTCAGCAATCGTAACGTTGACATCCATTTTCGTTCGAAGCACCGTCACACTCGCCCGGCCTAGTCACTGCTGATTCGTTCGTACTTGCGTCTGGCGAATATCAAGTCTGAAGCGCGCGAATAGTTTGATGCCGTGTCTCACGCTGTATTGCTTAGCGTCACGTTGAATCGCAAGGTTCGTCGCCCATCCTTCGCGCGTTTCCACGATTATGGCTTATCGCCTCCGGAGATCGTCCGGTACCGCACTCGCTACATTCTCGCATGGTGCGGTGCTCATCTTACGCATCGTCCATCACGCTCAACTGTGTATATCGTTATCATCGCATTCCACGAACCGTAAATCTTCTGCGCACTCCCGATATCCCCCGAGATCAACCGGTGAAAATGTCCCGGTACGCCCATGCCCGGCTGCGAACTGTAATTTGGCCTGTTCAGATCGTATAGTGACATCATTGCTGAACGTCACCAATCGCCGCGTAGTCACGCTATCGGTCGGTGCCGTCCGTCCAGTGCTGGATAGAGAACGTTTTGCGTGTTTCCGTGTTGGTCGCCTGTAATTTAGCATTAGCGTCCCAGGCTATGAACGGCACCGTAGGTGTGTCCGCCTTCTTTCCCGCGCTTACGTCTTTTGCGCGATTACGCTCTGACGATTCGTATTTCGGTACCCATCTGCATTCTGTCATTTTTCGATTGGCTGCCGGTTTGACTAACTCTTACACCGAATCCGCCAACCGCGTCACGTTGAACGGCACCTTCTCGCTTTCACGACACGTCATCTTCTGCGCATAGCCCGCTACGTAAAGGATGCCGCCGCTACGCCCGAACCGCTGGAACTGTAATTTGGCCTGTCTCAGCGATCGTAAGTGACATCATTGCTGCACACGTCACATCGCCAGTAGTTCACTCGCTACTCGGTCGTGACCCGTCCGTCAAGCCTCCTGCAACGCGAACGTCCCTTCCTATCGGTTGCGTGTCGTCTGGTATTGCTTAGCGCCTCACGCTTCCGGACGCATAGGTCGCTCGCCTTCCTCTCCGCGTCCTTATTTACGATAATTTTGGCTTACGTCGAAGATCGTCGGTACCGTCCGACACACTCACAAGCACCCATACCCCGATAACGCATCGTCATTTCGCATGGTGCCCGGTTGCATCTCCTTACGTCGCCAAAACCTGTCACGTGAACGTATTCATCGCTTTCACGAACGCGTATCTTCTGCGCCCGCTACCGAGTCATCGTCGTGAAGTTCCCGCTACTGTTCATCGACTGGAAAACTGTAATTTGCCTGCTCTCAGCATAGTAGTGACATATTTACTCCGCCTAGAGCGCTCAACAATCGCCGTAGTCAATGCTATAACGGTCTCGTGCCGTCGTCAAGTCTGACGCGAACCCGTTTGTGCCAGGTCGTCGCTGTCCTTAGCATATCCATTGTCGTCACGTTGAATCGCAAGGTCAGATCGCCTCTTCCACACCTGCGCTTACGTCTTTGGCTTAACTGCTCGAGATCGTCGGTAACGCATTCGTACATTTTCATCCGATAGAGTGCCGGTTGCTGCTCCTACGTCGCCCAAGCGTCGTCAACGTGGAACGTTTTTCATCGCTTTCAACGAAACCGTATTTCCTTGCGCCGCTACCGTCACGGTGAAGGCCCGCTACGCCCGCTGGAACTGTAATTTTGCTGTCTCAGCATCGTAAGTGACATCAATTGCTGAACGTCCACATCGCCCGTAGTCCTGACCTATCGGTCGTGCCGTCCCCGCTGCAAGCTGCCACTGGCGGACACAGTTTAGATGCCGATGCGTCCCGCCATCGTATTGCTTAGCGTCACCGCATTCTTTGAACGCAAGACAGTCGTCGCCTTCCCTTGCCGCGCTTAGCGCTCCTTGACGACTCTATCAGCTTCCCGAGAGATAAAGGTCGGTACACCTGTTCATACTTACATAAAATTATAGACTTTTCGCTTCTCCTTTACTCACACATTCCAAAGCCATCGTCAGGTTCAGATGGTGCACCGGTGGCACTCTCTCACTTTGGTAGCGCCTTATCTATTAATGACGTCCCTTGGTGAACGTTTACTTCATCGGTCTTTCACTCGAACGTATCTTTCTGGCCGGCCCGCTATCGTCTCACGGTAGAAGACCTCGCTACCCGCTTCTAGTCCCACCGCAATTCGTCGGCTGGGACCTGTAATTCTGCGCCTGTCTCAGCTCGTAAAAGTGCATCATTGCTGAACGTCACACCCTACATGAGCCGGTAGTGCACTCCGCTATCTGATCGTGCAGTTCCGTCACGCCTGCACACGACAGGACGTTGTTTGTCTGCCAGTGGGTCCGCTGTATTGCTTAGCGTCACGTTGGAAAACCACACAGCCTCTTCGATCCGCCGTGTCTTATTCACGCGCATATAACGGTCTTCGGCCCTTATACGCTTCAGAGATCGTCGTACCTTTATAGGGTTTCCTGAAAATGCGCTGTTCATTTTCGGAATGGTGCCAGGTGGCTACACAAACTCTATATGAAAGTTACAATTCTAGTAGTACGCACACAATGCGAAAACCCGTCACAGTGAAACCCGCGGTATTGCCTCTTCAAATCTGCTTCAGATACGCTCTGTTTTCATTATATTCTGACGCGCCGGGGTACCCGGATCACAGGATGCCAACGCTACGAGCTCGCAAGCACGCACATGTACATTAGAGACTGATAACACTCAGCACATCAGCTAATGAGTAGACATAATTGAGCTGAACGTAGAGCTGGTTCTTCGATATGTCACACATGTCACTAAGGTGCGTGGATGGATTAAGCCACGCAATCAGTTGTGGAAGACTGAAGCGACGCGCAACGCTTTTTAAGATGAGTAGCCGTGTACAGACTTTGTCATAATCGCTTAGCGTCACGCTGAACTCTAGCAACGGACTGTCGTAACAGCCCATTCCGTCCGCAGACTACCGTCATTAGAGATGTCTTGGATCGGCTTACGAGATTCACTTCGCATCCGGTACCGGCTTCTACTGCACGTCTTTTCAGTACAGCCATCTATATTGTCGCATGGTATGTTTTTAGCAAGAGAGTGTGCCTCTTTGCTCTTACATAAGAATACTCCGTGGGCAACGTGAACAGTATCCTCATTTCATTGCTCGACTCTCAGAAACGTATCTTCTGCGCGCATTGCTCCGCCAATGAATACCTCCGTTTCTTGAGACGAGAGTTGTAGAGCTTCGATTTTCATTTCTTGGTCAGCCTGATGCTGAATGAGTAAAGTCAATTAGCATCTGTGCATAAGGCATCGTAACGCTGACATTTCACGTACGCATGAGATACGTCACAACAGATCACAGAAATGTGCAAGTTCATCGTGGAGCTAATCGGTTGTGACTCGTTCTATCAAGCGTGAACGATAACCGTTGTGCGTGTCCGCAGTGAGTGTAGAGTGTCCATCGTTGAACGGAGGGTCTCTTTCCTTTTTGGGCCAAGGCGGTATATGATAATTAGTCCAACTCTACAGTGACTTCTAGGCTGTAGTTACTGATAACTTCCTACTAACCAGTAGCCGCCCTAGGACTTGGAGTCTAAATTAACTACTTAAGGCACTAGGCGAACGAATTCAATTATAGCAATTGGGATTGTTAAATCCACCTTGAGTTCTATCCGGTATGATCTGGGAAAAGTGAGTTTATTTTTATCAATTGTTTCAATACATAGCCTGTCCCTGGAAACCCCTCTCAACTTATAACCACAGGAAAATATTTTTTTCATAAGCCGCAAATTCAAATGAAATCGAAAAGTTTTCCTTAACTCTCGCTGCCCCACTTCAAATCATTATCGCATTACTCCTCCAGTCCAATTTTTTTGATTGAGAATATAAAAACGCGTTTATCCCCAGCCAATATGTTGGTTTACAAAATGGTTCTCCACACTTCTCCATTGAGTTCGTAATTGTCTCATCAATCTCCCAATTGGCATCCAGAATTGGGCTGTTTTGAAGGTCAGGATTTAATAACAGCTTCGGAATTGGTTAATTGCTGAGCAATATTGCACGTCCCTGTGCTTTTCAGTTTGAAATGAAAACAAAAGTAAAAAGGCCGTAAGTAGTAGCTTACTAATATGACAATGGGGATTGTGCATCCGACTAAAATTAATAAATTAAAGCAGTTATGAAAGTGTTCTCATTGTTTTTTTTATTCACTTTCAGTTTTAAACTATGAATTATAGGACGGCAAAAGAACAATTAGTTGTAATGGTGTTAATTAATTTAATGTAAGAAATAAATATAGATTATCAATTCTTCCTAAGTATTACTCTCTTTATAATGAATTCTACTTTGGTCAAACCTTGAAAGCTTCCAGTTGGAAATAAGCTAAACCAAGACACTGTAATGGGCGGTGTTTCAACAGCCCGCAATCAAGCAATACTAGGAAGTAGTATTGTTTTTATTGGGAGTCGTTCCACTAGCTAACAATTGAGATTTTGTAATGATTCAATCCAATTTAAAAAAATCCATCCTCTGATGAATGGTTAGATCATTCTGTAAAATAACACTGAAAGGTGATGGCAAAAAGATACCAAATCAGACTGAAAAAGAATCGATTGATCGTGAAAGGCTATGTACTGCCTATTTCAAACAAACGGTAAGAACAAACAATTTGAATTACTCATCAATGATTGAAAACCTCAATTTGAGGGCAATCATTAAATTGTCTCCATTGGTAATGAATCCATCGCTCAATGATTGGGGATCTTATTGGAAATAAAAAAGAAGAACACCGTTTTGGTTGACCATTTCATCCGGTTTTAGTTTTAGAATAACTATTTTAGTCCAATATCACAAACAAATTTTTAACCTATATTCTTTATATCTACATCAACTTAAAAATTAATCACGACCTTGTCTTTTGATTTTTTAAGTACAGTTATGTGTGTTTTTAAAACTTGCGAGTAAACGCAATTTCAACGACTTTACAAAACGTCTGCAAAAAGAATGTTAAAGTGTAAGAGTTTTAGTGACGGATTAAAAATCAATTTACAGAAAGCAAGATTAATGTAAATCTCCAGTAGTTCTCCATTTGACATTCAATCAAATCAAAAATGGTCTATTTTAGTTTCCTAAAATGAACAATAAATCACTCACCAATGAATTTTTTTATTCAAAATCTTCTTTAACCCTTTCCTATACACTGGAATCCTTTCCACTGCTAGTGTTGCTCAACTTAAACTGCAGACCTTTCAGCGCAAAAAATACAAGGTGCGATGTATGGGAAATTGTCGTCTTACTATGATTTCACCAGTTCCCGCCATCATGGGTTTGTTGGGATTTTTTGAAAATGGAAATTCCTTACTTTTACAAAAGCCCCAACAGCAATTTAAGTAATGTGGGGACCTACAACATTAAACTTACAGTTACCACTGCCAATGGGAAGCAACCAAGCCACCACAAAATGGCCTATCATTAAGTATACAAAAGCCTGAAAGCAAGATTATACTAATAATCCATCTAACCGGATGTTGGTCCCCCTCAAGTTATTTCAAGACAATTCAAATCAACAGGAAGTGCACAATCCAACCCAATGGGTTTGTGGATTTTAATCGATGGAAGTTCCTGCTGAAACTATCCACAAACCCAACACAACACAACGTGGGAGCTACATATCCCTCACAAACACGAGGAGAAATACAGAGTACACTGTAGGCTCCCAACAGTTGATAGGTATTTGGGTTTTGAAATTCCAGCATGACTAATCCATCGTTAAAATCCCACAACATGGTTGAATTGTGCACTTTCCTTTAGATTTCTTGAAATTAACTGTGAGGACACATCGTAGATGATAGCTACTACCTCTTTCAGTGGCTTTTTAAATACTTTAATGGTAGCCGTTTTGTGGTGCTGTTTGCTCCATTGGCATTGGTAACTGTACATTTAAGTGTAGTTCCCCAATTACTAAAAATAGCTGTTGGGCTTATGTACACAACGGTCATTTCAAAATCCACACACCACACTCGGAGAAACCTTTAAAATCAGTAAGACGACATTTCCATACATCGCACCCTTGTAAATTTTATCGCTGAAAAGTCTGCAGTAAGTGAGCAAAACTAGCAGTGGAAAGGAATCGTATAGAATGGGGTTAAGAAGATTTTTTGATATAAAATTCATAGTAGGGTTCTTGTATTTAGGAATAAAAATATACATTTTGATTGATTTGAATGTCAAAATGGAGAACTACTGAATTTACAATTAAGCTCTTCTTTCTGTAATTGATTTTTAATCCTCACTTAAAAGCTCTTACACTTTAACATTCTTTTGCCAACGTTTTTTAAGATGCTAATTGTTACTCGAAGTTTTTAAAAACACAACAATAACTGAACTAAAAATCAAAAGACAAGTCTGATTAATTTTAAGTTGATGTAAATTAAGAATATAGGTTAAAAATTATTTGTGATATTGGAGCCTAAAATAGTTATTCTAAAATTTCTAACACCGAATGGTCAACTCAAACGGTCTTCTTTTTTAATTTCCAATAAGATATCCCAACTTCAGCGATGGAATTACATTCCAATGGAGACAATTTAATGATTGCCCTCTAAATTGAGGTTTAAACTCAATTGCACTGAGCGATAATAACAGAATTGTATTGTATCTCCTTAACCCGTTTGTTTGAATAGCAGTACATAGCTTTCAACGATCAAATCGATTCTTTTTCAGTCGATTTGGTATTTTGCATCAATCCTTTATTATTTACAAATAGATACATTAAAGGTGGATTTTTTTAAATGATGAATCATACAAAATCCTCCATTGTTAGCTTGAACGGACCAATAAAACAATACTACCTTCCTTATATTGTTGATTTCGGCTGTTGAAACACCGCCCCATTTAAAGTTCGTTTACTATTTTTCAACTGGTAGTCAAAAGGTTGAACCAAAGTACGAATATTCATAAAAGAGTAATAATTAGGAAGAATTGAATATCAATATATTTTTAATTAATAATAACCACTCATTTACAACTACAATTTGTCTTCTGGCTCGCCTAATAATTCCATAGTTTAAAACGAAAGTGGAAAAAAAAACTAATGAACACTTCATAATTGCTTTAATTTTTAATTTTAGCGATGCACAATCCCAATTGTCCATATTAGTAGCTACCTAACTTACGCCTTTTTATTTTGTTTTTCATTTCAAATGAAAGCACAGACGCTATTCTCAGCAAGTAACCAAATCCACTGTTTTAAATCCGCTCAAAAACGCCAATTCGAGGCAATTGGAGATTGATGACAATTACAGAAAGCTCAATGAGAAGTTTTGAGAGACCATTGGTAACCAACATTATTGCTGGTAAAAACGTTTATATTTCTCAATCAAAAAATTAACTAGAGAATCATAAATGATATGAAGTGGGGCAGGAGAGTAGAAAACTTTTACGATTTATTTGAAGCGCTCATGAAATTAATGCTGATTTAATTGAAGAGATCCAGACAGGCATGTATTGAACAATTTGATAAAATAAACTCACTTTCCCAGATCAATACATAGAACTCAAAGTGATTTAAGCAATCAAGTTTGCAGATGAATCGTCGCTAGTGCTAAGTAGTATTAGATATAAGCCTAGGCTACCGGTAGGTGAAGTTACAGATCGCTTAGAAGTGGAATTTGGGTGTGACAATTAATACATCACAAAGCTTTACAGATAAAAATAAGAGAAGGCATTAATATTACTATCAAATTCAATCGGTGGGAGGTATCTAAATACAAAACACCATATGGCCTTGGTCTCTTTATAGTATGGGAAGCCATAAAATATTCTTGATCAGAATGTAATAAATTAGAAAATGTAACTCAAAATGGAGAATTAGGTGGGTATTGCGGAACTATACAGAAGGATATTAATCGAAAGTTTGAATGCAAGCAATTAAAAACTTCGCTTGGCCTTAAGCGAGTAGAACAGCGTGATTACGGATCAATTTATCAGGTTGCGATCAGTTCGGATATAAGACGCGGTTAAGAATTTTCGTCATCCTAAAATGGTCCATCCAATTTGGTTGAAATTTAATTTACACCCTTGTGAAATTTATAAACACAGTTTTACTCATTGTCTGTTGTTTCGGTTTTGGGTGGGGTTTTAGCAAAATGCAAAAATCAACGGGCTCATTGATAAGATGCCCAAATGAGTGCATCCGCGGATGATCATAGGCTCCGTTTCATTACTAGAATTGTACTTAAAAGAAAAGCCAAAGAATCAACTATTATAGAATTGGACAACCAATACAACCTTCTAAAACATAAGAAGGTTTAACACTTATATAATAGCTCGAAGCGGTAAGCTGGAACTGAATACTCCAAGCACTTTTTTACAAAGCCGGAAATGAAAGGGTTTGCCAAATATATGAATCAAAGGTGAGTAGATTACGAGCATTTTAGAATGATTTACAAAGAGAAAGTGACAACGAGAATGCGAAATTAGCGAAGGAATAAGGGGGCCATATACACAAACATTTCTATTTGAAAAAGAGCCCCAATTGCGTTTAAACGCATTTAGATAGAAGATAATAAAGCTACACGAACAGTCGCGATTTTAGACTCAAAAAATCCAGGTATTTCGTGGTTGGGAGATCGTTGTTCATTAAAGGAAGAAAAAAGAATAATTTCGCAACGAAAATTTAAGTAAAATGAAAAAATGGAAAATGGAATATTTTGGAAGAAGTGAATATGATTCGGTTTTATTTGATACCTATGAAATATCAATGTGGGAATTAGCGC
>Ga0163217_1076468_pt1 | contig 13366 bp, 7 predicted proteins | sample SynspAceP_FD_185933 | JGI IMG/M metagenome (GOLD analysis project Ga0163217, IMG submission 185933) | Saline lake microbial communities from Ace Lake in Antarctica - Synechococcus sp. Ace-P (PacBio error correction) | ecosystem: Environmental > Aquatic > Non-marine Saline and Alkaline > Saline ...
CGGCAATCACGGACAAGCCCACTGACGCCGGCGGCCAAGCGGCCTGAGAAATTCAACAGGGCATCCCAGCGAGCCGGTGGGTGGGGGGCGAGCAGACCGCCCCCTGATGGGGCAGGTGATGGGCTTCCGATACAGAATAAATCGGCTTCACTTGGTGGATATTTTTTAACTGCACGATACCTTTAAAATTTCAATTCACTTTTGAGCCCCAGTTTTTAGTGCTTCACCGATCGTTTGCCGCCCAGGTCGCAGGGGGCCTTTTTACATTATCCGATTGACGAGGCACAAGCCGGTTTTAGACCGCCCAACAATGATCAATGATTCTTTTTACGCCTGTTTGAAGATTCCGTTTGAGTAAGTTCTGACTGTCCACCATTAAGAAACCGATAATCTTAGATCAGCCCATAAATTTTTTTTAATCCACTTGGCAACTTTGAACAAATCTTTTTCAGTGCTTTTAGAGTTGCTTTGTCAGCGCGCTCGGAGGGCTTCTATATATTGTTATGAAGTCGCCAATATAATCACTTAAAGATCCCATATTACTTTTAATAAGAAGCCTATAGGGATTAATTAATTCGTGGGCAATCCCCGCCGAATAACTGCCCACGGTTGGCCATTTTTCTGATTGCACGAAGTTTTTTTCTGCGTTTCTTTAAGGTTTCATTGGTGGCGCTGATTTCGTTATGGCTGTCTCACTAACTGGTCTTACCTGATACTATGCTCCATCATAATGGCGAGTTGTTTTATGCCGGTTTTTTGAATACATTGAGAAACTTGATTCTGCTTATCGTGAGTTGCTGATATGAATAAAAAAAACAATGCGGGCGCCCAGGTCCGTTAAGGCTAATGATGGGAAGGGTCAATTAGGGTATCAATGGTTTTTTCCGGCATCAATGCCAAATCAACCAACAATGTACATGGCTTTCTGTTCGTTTTCTTCGAACTCTTTTCTCTACTGTCGGTAATAATATACCTCAGCCCGTCTCGCTGTGTAATTCTAATGGTCCTGACGCGTCCCATTCAGGGTTCCGAAATAAACGCAGAATGAAAGTTTGCTTGGGATTCATTTAAACGGAAAAATGGCGTAAGCGGCAAAAAAGGGAATCTCACTTAAACGCATCAAATGTCATTGACGATAATGGGGTAGAAAATCAAGCAGTCGAGTTCTTTTCAATGCGTAATCGACCAATATGATTTAAAAACTTTAATTTTCGAGCATGTGAAGTGCAGAGAATCGAGACATTTTCCTTAACGCGAGAATTAGCAAATATGAAGCCTCCCTGCTCTTTTTTCAAGTATAGAACATCTGCGTTTTAACGCGCTTTTTCGTTCTCTTAAAAGCCGCCTCGGTATTCCATGCTTATCCCTAGTTATAACTTGCCCTAGCTTCTACCAAGCATAGAGGCAGGTGATCTGCCCCAATCATTCATACAGCAAATGTGTTTTTATGGTGACGGGAGTACCGAAGCTCTCGGCGGCCCTTATGTAGCCATCCTCAACGGCCAACAAACACATTTACGTGGGGAACTGGTAGTACATGTGATGCCGTTGGTGTTCTCTCGGTGAACGATTAATATTTGGGGTTAATGCATCTGGGTAAAGTTTAATTAACTTCCACATTGAATCACTGAAATCTACCGAGTCTAGCAGCGACCAAAGATCAAGGGTAGTCCATCAATGGAACGGGTTAAACTGCTTGGCCATCCATTATACAAAATAGCGGCCAAAGGCCTCCACTAGAGTGGGGACAGGAACTGAAACCTGTATTCTGACCAAGGCGCCACCAGAGACAATTATTTCCTGTCGTCATAAGTAGCGGCGCTGTAATAGATACCCTGCCACTGGGTTAAATCGCATTTTTCCCAGCACGTTTTCCCAACACTCCATACCAAAATTCAATCTTCGATCATTTCTTGACAAATTTAGAAAAACGGCCCCTTTCATTATTGCTTTCCTTAACTCTAGGTTGGACTTATAGAGTAAACAAAAAAACTAAACGCTACAACTAATTAGTTAGGTGCGTAATTTTTTGTTGGCTTGAATTATGTGGTTTAAAGTAAAAGGACTTATACTGAATTACTACTTTTTAGCCTTGCTTGAAAAGCTCTCCTCTAAGCGATTAACCCAGCCGGGCTGAATGTTAATGCATGGCACTGGCTGCCTTTGCCAGCAGTTCGTGCATTTTCTCTTCAAAACGAGATTGCTTCGATCTTCCGGTTCAGGAAGTGGCGGCAAGATTGTGCAAAGTACGTGTTGTACGAGCAGTACGATGCAACAGGCGTTTCGCCAACAAAAGGGTTTACCGCTGTTTAGCGCCCGGCCCGCGCCTTTGATCAAGTTACGAAATATCGTAATTAGCGTTGGCTAATATCCGGTACTTGTTTTGGGGATATTCAGCAGTTTATATGCGCCAATGCGAAGCGGTACGAACGGACGCCTCCATCGTGAAAATGATAAGTCGTTACGCGTCTCTAACGAATTGCCCAAGTCAAACCCAAATTAGTACAGCCTTCTGGTAACGGCATTAGGGGCGATCTCCACCGCCGCTCCGCCGGTCATAAACTGCGACGTAAATATAGGGCATCAGTTGCGAGTCGCAACTTTGGTATTGGCAACAATTTCATCCAACTGATTTTTCAATGCCAAGGTGAATAACAAAGCTCAGTGAAGAAAATGTCTTTACCAGTACATTGTGCCAATGGTTTTTTGAATGCGATGTGCCTTGCTTGTCCATGTAATAATCCATAGACCCAAAAGCACCAACGTATCGTCAGGCTGTCTAAAGGAAATGCGGCTGAACGGGTTACAAGTTACCATGCTCAGCAGCCCAATTTAGAGTCCGTAATCGTGGGGATGATGCCACTGTTGACCGCACGGCCCCAGAATACGGATCGTTTTGACAGACAAGGCTTTCACTTGTCGATCAAAAGGAGAGGGTTTGCACGTTAAGTGTCGCGGGATTCCAAATGGATTTTTCTAACGTCCCATAGAATTTTCTGGCTTACCAAAATACAGGGGATTTTTTCGCACAAGAAATTCTTCCATACGACCATCCCGCTGTGTTTCACAGCCGGAATCATGTCTGCCAAGCAATCAAGTTCTGGAACCGTGTTCATATCGCCATAAAGCGGTGTTGTTTCTGTCATTGACCTGTCAGCGCAAGACTATATCCCTAACCCGACGTTTGCTACGCTGAGGTTTCTTTTTGCCGTTGGTTGGTTTTAAACCTCGGCTTGTGATGCCGGTGACGGTTTTTTATCGGCGCCGAAAAGCGAGAGATTCAAGGTCATTCACGCGAAGTGTTTAAATTGAAAGGTAAAGCCTTTTTGTCGCGTTAGAAAAAATCCGCCAAGGGTTTTATGAAGGTATGTACTGATCTGGTATTTAGGAAAAACCAAAAGAGGAAACAAATCGCCAAAGCCCATCAATTGAGTCCGAGTAGGCGGTGTAAATACAGTTTGGTTTCCAGCAGACTGTGGCAATTTTTAAAAGGCAAACATTGATCGGAAAAGGAACCAAAAGTGGGCTTTTTAAGAACCCATGCAGCTGAAATAATCTCGATGCTTATATCGTCGAGTGTTTCTTTTGCGTTTTAGCATCACAACGAATAAAATTCCCACTGCTGAGATTTGTTTGACCGAAATCACTCGAGTCCAACAGCGTGCCACATTTATGGCATCAAACGCGCTTGGAAATAGTTTGGATCGTTGTCCATTAATAAGGCGGTAATTCATAGACAGAATAGCCTTCTGGTAGTTCCACACGCAAGGAATGTCTGTGAAATAGATCCCACAAGGTATCGTAAGTTCCAAGTTCATCTCGCGGCCAACCACGGATTAATATAGCCCTCTTCGGTACCAGAACCGTCCATAGAAACCGCCTTCCACATCCATTTCCCTCAAAAATGGTGATGTTTTTCAAGCGGGCAATGTGTCCATCACGAATCAGTAAAAACGCCCGGCCGCAAGAACCGCCAATGCTCCACCAATAATCCACTGCGTTGCCGGATTTCTCTCCGGGGCGTGGGCAAGGTTTTATGAACGAGCGTATGGCGCAATAAAATCGTAATGGCCGGTAGGGAGTTGTTTAGCGGTTGATGATGCCAGTAAATACGCGGTGTTTTGCATCCGGCTTCGTGTTCCAAAGCCTTCTGGCGCGGTCGAGGAATATCAAAACGTAGACAGTGGTTTTTATCATCATCACACTTTCCCTTTCGTGGTGGCAGGGATCAGCATACGATCGCTTTCACCATAGTGGCAACAATTTGAAAAGGCGTGCAAAGCTGCCTTAGATCAAGGGGTTTTGGAGGCTTAAGTGTGAATAATAAAACCCGCTCAAAATTTTAAGAATAAATTGGGGATTGTAAAAGAGTCCTCTACTTCTTGCACAAAGTAATGGAGTCTTATGTGTATTCCAGAAACATTGGTTGTTTTGATGTGGGCTCTATCGCCCAACTAATGGAAATCAGCAAAACGAACATAAAACAAAACGCTAATCAGGAGGAAACATGCAACTCAAACGATCAAGTTAAAGCACATTACAAACATTATAAAAAGTGATGAATGGTGGCATTGAATTCTACCAGAAGCGAAAATCAAACTGGATACCGCCCGTACCAAGCCTTCCTTTGATCGCATGATCAGCGCTCAAACAAGAAGCTGGCGAGCAGAGCTACAGCAATTCGCTGTCCAAGAAACAAGGGAAAACCAAGAGACCGTACCAATAAATGTGGTGAAAATTTGCGTCAAGCTTACACCAATTTGCTCTCTATAGGTTTCCAGCGAGTTCCAACCACGCTTTACTTACATTGATCAAATTAGAAGAAGTGGAAGTACAAAGTGCTAGAAGAAGCTCGACTGCTTCTGAAAGAGAGCAAAAGCAGGAATGTGAAGTCCACGAACTTCAGGTCGATCAAGTCAGAAATGAAAGAGTGTCACGACGAAAATGAAAGCACTGCAAAAGAGCTGCTTAACACTCATTAGTAAGGTCGTCTCTTTTCCCTAAGGGTGCCTCTATTTAGCAAGAAAGAGACTAGGAAAAGAGCGACTGAATGATGTCATTAGGATAAATGTCCATTATGAAAACGAAGTCAACGAAACGTCTAATCAGGAGGAAACATGGCAAACTCCAAACGACTCAAACCATCATATTTCAGAACATTATAAAAGTGATGAAACGGCGGCATTGAATTCTACAAAGAAGCGACAAACATAAATTGGACCAACACACTTATCAATGCCTTCTTTTGATCGATGATCAGCGCTAAAGAAGAAGCGGTTTGAGAATGCAAAATTTCGCCGTCCAAGAAGATGGTATCCAGAAAGCGACACCAAAGCAACAATGCGGTAAAACGGCGGCCAAGCGTATACCAAGCTTATTGTCCTAAAGATCTCTTAAGTGACTCCACCTCTTATGTTGAAATCCAGCTAGAAGAAGTGGAAGATAAGGTGCCTAAGTCGAAAATCGACGCCTGCGTTAGAGAAAAAAACAGCGCAGGATTGTGAAGTCACGCTTCAACGCGTCCAAAGTTAGAATGAAGAGTGCCACGACGGAAAATGAAAGACTAAAAAGTGACGGCTCAACACTAATTAATAAACGGTCGATGTAAGGACCGAGAAAAATCGAAAAGCCAGCAATTCACAGACTAAGGGTGATTGCTGGTTTTTTTTTTGGATTGTAAAAAAAGACAAAACGCAAGGTGTGTCTTTTTAGCCCAGTGCAGACCTCTGGTACGGACGACACTCAAAGATGAGGTTTCACACGACTTTAAGCTTATCTTGCTTGCGCGTCTTCACGCTCGACGACTAATGGCCGACTTTGGCTTATATCTACCGTGAACCCGCTGAGCGGTACGATGAAACACAACCGTTGTTACCATTCTGGCGTGTCAACTGTCTTCATTTCGGTCCCCCATCCCTAGCAAGGCTAATTCCGCCAAATTTAAAATCTGCAAATACGCTCAGGAATTCTAGCCAGGTTAAGTCCAATTTGCCCATCCATGATATTCGAACGCCTTTTCCCTTGTGCTAACAAGGTGGTTGATAGGCGCGGCAATTGGCAAATGTTAAGCTCGGAGTCCTGAATGGTAAACGGTTCGTCAATCGTTTCGTTGTACGGTTAAACTCATGGACCTCAATTCTGACCAGATGGCTTCCACAAGCCTTGTAAATAGGCGAGCTGAACCACTGGTGTTCTTTTTGCTTCGGTGCTTTTTCAATTCATTTGTTGCTCAATCCAACCCCAGCAAGTAACCAGCATTAAACTCGCCATAAACAGGTGGCGGGTGTTCGATTCCGTATGCCTCGCAGCCGTTCGATCAAGTCAAACACATGGTTTCCAAGTGAGGCGACTTTCGACAAAGTCCCGCACAGCACGTGGGCTTAAAGGCATTCGCGGTACCAAAAGGAATAATACCGCAGCTTAATATGGGTTCCTACCTTAGCGCCTGCCGCTACCCGTCGGTAATGGTGCCTTCACCGCCACAAAGCAATCACCATATCAAGGCGATGTTTTTACGCCTCTTTAGCCAGTACCGTGCCGTTATTTTTCTGATGTCGTTGTTTTGACCGTTATAAAATCAAAGTAAGGCCGACTAAATGCGCAAAATCGTTCTCCTTGATGCTCTTTCCCACTGGCGTCTTCCAGAAACATGGGGTTTCCGCGATCACGCATGCTGTATTGGCGAAACCACCAACGTTTGTCGTCTAAACGCTTTGTGTTAAATGCCTTAAACTGTCGCTTTTTGTTTAAGCCGCAGCACAGTTTGGCGAATAGCGCGTTACTTTATTTCAATAGCACCTCAGCCGGTGAAGATGTAGGGTTCTGACTAAGCAAGTTTTACGCGCCAATCATAGAAAACCAGAACGACCACGGCCTAAGGCAAATGCACTACTACCGAAGCGACTTGTTTTGCGGTGGGTGAATCCAGTTTAGCGCGCGCTGTATTTGCGTAATCAGACGGGAACAGAATGGATCAAGGATGGGAGAATGTTCTAAATAATCTATATCTTGCTTGAAAAAGCTATCCAGTTCCATCGAGCTGAACTTCCGCCCGGTGGACATCTAACACCGCGCTGAAATATTTTCGTTTTTTTATGTCATGAAATATCGGAAGGAAACAGTCGTCTTGCCAAGGTACAACCCTCATTATTTTTTGTAATGCAGGAACGCGTATCCGGTGCTTCTCGCCCCAGCTGTTATAAAAGGCTGAGTTGCTTCCATAAAAAAGGCCATAAATACCCAGCGGGATTTATAAAATAGGCCACAGTGCCATTGGAACGTTTACGAAAAATATCGTTTGGTTGAGAAGGTACGCAAGGCTGAACAGCAAAGACCGACAAGGCAAACCCAATGCCCAGCCAACTTAAAGTACACAGCGCTGGTCATGCAACGTCTCAAGAAAACAAAAAAGGCAGTGACCAATAATATAAATTGGGATTTTAAACAATCTCTCTCTCCTATGCATCCCAGCCTATACCCAAAAGAAGTAGCATCACTGTCCTAAATAAAAGCTAGCGTCCAGGTGCCGCGTGATTGGAAGGTCATGAAGCGTATTTTGAATGACCTGAAACACCGGCTCTCCTTGAAAAGCGAGAAGAGCGCAGTGAAGGCTAAAAATTAGAGTGCCTTTTCTACTTTCGCAGCCACGTCACACTAGAACACCATGCTTTCCGTTTTAGGATACTGCTCTAATTAAAGTGATACAGTAGCCGCTTCACCGTCTGCTTTGATTGTCTTCCATCCACGCTAAATAAGTACTCATTTTGTTTGGTTGGTAAAAGCCGCGTTTTTGCGAAGTATTCAAAGGCTTGGTGGCTCACGTTGAGCAAATGGATTTCTGGTCGTTATCCGTTTGCAACCGGAGAAGGTGGGTACATGGGTCATTTTTGGCGACACACAGTCCTGGCTGAGTCGTACAGTTTTACGATATTCCCTCTAACGTTCTGCGTGCGCCACTGCCAAAGTCCACTTTCACCATGTTGACTTGCCCAATACAGGAGTCGGGTGGAGCCATAAGTAACCAAACCCAGCTTGGTTTCGATCGTAGCTTTTAAGAAATGGTACCGGCGGCCCCGCACCAGAAGCCTGGATCAATTCAGTTCAAAACCAACTTTCGTCTAGTTTTAAGCGCGTTTAAAAAAGATGCCCTCTGCCGTAATCTGGCCATGTCCCATCCCTGCGGACAGCCATAAAATGCGTGCTTGGTATCGCTTTCAAAGGTGTGGACAATAATCGGGCGTGCCTTGATAACCCCTTCAATGGTGGCTTTCTGGATATTTTTTTTGACTAAATAAGCGGGACCCAAAAGCCTTCTTCACCCACATCAATCAAGGATTTTCCAGCGTAGGCGAGGCGTTTTTCAAGCCACAGCCTTTATCCAACGCTTCTTTTTATACCGTTGTCCAAAGCTCGGCGCAACATCGGGCCTTGCCCCTTTTTTCAATCATCGAGAACGCCCGTTTGGGACACTATCACCAGCGATAAGCTCGGCATCACACTGATAGCCGTTATTAAGGAATGAAATTGATAACGTGGGCAATCAGACTGGCCGGAGTTCCAGTTGCATGTCCAGCTATGGTAAAGGAACACCAGTCTGCAGCAGCTGGCATTAATGGAAAAAGCATGAAAGCAAGCATAACAGGAAGTACTGAAGGCATAAAATCTTCATTTGACCAGGGGGGTGAGGTTTCCTATTATCAATTTATTAGAAAGCCAATTATAAACATAAGAAATAAAAGAAAAAAAATGGGGTTTATACAGAAAAAGCTTTTCATCTGTCCACCGTTTATTTGCCAAAAAGGCACTCTTCAGCAACGGCGACTAACTGCTAACAATCAATTGTTTTCGCTTTCTGAGATCAGTTCTTTTTTCACCAGTGTGCGTTTAATCTGGCTGGCTCAAAACAAAAGTTCAATCGGCTTGATCAAAGCCGATACCGTGCATGTATATGTAGAGCGCTTTACGCAGTCCTTCGCCCCAGCATTTCATGATTCGTGCCCGTTGGATCGCGGTGAATCCACATCGTTTTCAGCGAACAAAATCCTCAGACGTTCAGCGACGGAGTGGATGCCCAAACTCTTCAGGGTTAATACGATCGGGCTGTGTGCGGTGGCCGCAAACGGTGCCAAAAAAGCAAGACTGAAAACAGCGCCAGGGCCATCTCATCTGACCGTACCATTTCCAAGGCATCGATGGTTTTCTTGCTCGGTTTGAGTTGGGGAAAGCCCATACATCAAATAGAGTGAACCAAAATATCGCAGTCACTGAAAAGGCCTTTGGTGACGCGAGCGACTTGCTCGACACTCACGCTTTTTTCATCAGTTTGGTAGCAATCGGTTCGGAGCGCGACTTCAAGTCCGCCGCTGAACGCGCGACACAGCCGGATCCGCCAATAAGCTGGCAGCGCTCTGGGTGTAAAGGTTTTCTCAAAACGAATATTGCCCCCAACTGATTAACCACGCCGCGTTCTATCAGGCGCCTTGGCCAGTGCAAAATAAGGCCTTTGGGTGGCGCGGCTTCGAGTCGACAAAGTGGAAGCCAGTTTGTCCGGTGTTCTTGCGATCAACCTCTTCAAGTTCGTCCACCAGGAATAATGGCGCGCGCCGGGCGGCATCGTAGCGGTCGATATAATCCAACGTGACGTCCAAACGCGCTGCATTTTACGCCAGTAAAATCAACCGTGGGCAATGGGTCCGCTGTTCCAGCGGCCCATCACTCCAAATGCGGTGCATCGGAATTAAGCAATTTTCACACAAGGAAAAGGTATTCGCCCAATGGCAAACCATCGGTAAATTGGCGTGCCCACATCGGTTTTGTGGGATTGTCGTGCAATTCGGGTTTTCATTATAAGTGTACGTACGGTTCGCCGTTTTGTCTTCCGCGAGGGAAGTAAAGGTGCGCGAACCAAGTCGTCCTATTTCTGCGTTGGCCGTCAAGTATTCCAGCAAGGTCATAAAAGGGCGTTCACCATCATCGAGGCAGATAAATCCGAATAAACTCAACACACGAAGGGTCTTTTAGTGCGGCAATCTGTATTCACAAAACCGCCGCCCATGACGATGGAATGTCAGTGATTAAATCGCTTTATACAGGTTTGCGCAATTACGCCAGCGCGCCCAACATATTGCCGGGTTTGAAAAGGGGCACGGTTAACGCCACCACGCTGGGTTGCGTTTCCTTCAAGATATTGTTCGATATTGTTTCAGAATTTCGGAGCTAAACTGGGTTCTCTCCCCATTACGGTGTCGTAGAGGGTTGTCGAAAGCTTGGATTTTGCCGCCGCAAGGAGCCTGCCGTAACGGCTGACTTCAAAATACGGGTCAACGCCTTTGGGTAATCACCGCCGATAAGTCATTGTAACAGGTCGCCAATACTTGGCTTTGTCCCTGTAACCCAAGCTGCCAAAAGCGGTTTTAAAGAATTCGCCAGATACCTGCTTCCATCTGAGCGATGGCATCAACGCGGAACTTCTGGTAAAAACGACGAGAAACAATACGCAGCGCAAGGCTTGGGTCTTTGCCCCTGTAAAAAACGGATAACCGGTTCCACCGCAAGCGATAACGATCAAATTTCTTTGCCATAAAGGTGTGAATTCACATCAGGCAGTTCAATCGTCTTCAAACGACTCCGAAATTGTCTTCCTACATGCTGACCGAATAATGTCCAGCGCGGCGCTGTCATCATCTCAAGAAAAAGCCTCGATGGCAGGGTCCAGCTGCACCGCCTCAATAGCCCCGAGAGCGTAAAACCCGGTCAGATACGCCGTCGCTGGGTACGTATTTAGCTGGGTCCTCGGTGGGGTCTCGAAGAACGGTCATAGCCTGCTTTAAAAGTAAAACCTAAACGATAAAGGCGCTATTCTAGCATTTAAAGGGGGCAGAACCTTAAAACATGATGTGGTTATGGTTTCCATTTTTAAATCAAGAAGCGGTGTTAGATAATCAGAACCTAATTGCTGCATTTGGCCGTTCAACCCAGTCACTCTTTGACGAAGGTAAAAGGTAAATCGTTAGGGCTTCGTGTGCGTGGGCTTGGTTAGCATGATGGCCAATAGTGCGGCTGGTCATGGTGAGTTGCTGGCCGATCGACCGAAAATAATGTTGCTAGCGGCTTCTACACCGTAAATGCCTTTGGCCCAAATTCCGCGATGTTTACATACACTGTCTAAGATGCGTTTGCTTACCCCAAAGGGTTTTTCAAGACTCAGAGCCAACCCCGCTTCAGACCTTTGCGCACAAAAGCTTCGACCTGACCAAAGAAAGAGATTTTTCGCGTTTGTGAGTAATCGTACTGGCGCCACGAAAGACCATCACCATAGTCGTAATTGCTTATAGCCTTACGGATCAAGCAAAATCAACACCGTAGTGATTGGGAAAAACGTTGATCCTCGGAAATGATCAAACGCCGGGACATGAGAAGGGAGTTCATCAATGCTTATCCAATCCTGAGTGCCACCGGATAAGGGCTTTGCAGCATAAACGCCGTTGTCGCCGGTGGGATAAAACGAAACACAAATAAAATGAGAATCAGTAATAGTGGAAGCGCGCCAAAGAATCGTCCATGCTTTAACTAAAAATATCGGTTTACGCTTTGCCATTCACTGTCTCTTAATTAAGTTGAATGAGGCTTTCTAGCTCAAATTAAAGCAGAGTGTAGGGTAATAAAGCTGTAAAACAAACTTGGTAAAAGAGGTGACGAAAAGCGTCAGCTTAACTTTTAATTCTGTTCATGCGCTTTGTCATCTGCCCGTCCACCAACGAGATATAGATATAGACCGGATCTACTCTCAATATGCAAAATATAAATTGGTCGTTAGGTAATTTCTGCACGGCTATGTGCCAAATTCATTTTTATGACAAATCAGGTTGTCATCACATCTTAGTGGCTAATCCTGTTCCTGTTGTTTTTTGGGAATCGCACATACCTGTTTCAACTTTCATTTTTAGGAAGTTTCAATGAATCGTTATTCTCTCATCACTTCAGCAACGATCGCCTTGTTGAGTGCGTCTAGTAGCTTTTGCTCAGTTTGTTGAATAATCAATACAGCAGCAAGGCAATTTACGTCCTAAACAAGATTTAAAACAGCTACGAAAGCGCACCGGATTGGCTATGATGATTGCTTATACGCAACTGGTTGAACGTTCACGGGCGCGGCGCTGCATTATCAAGCCCTAAATACGACCATACCTGACTAAAACGTATGGACGCTTGTGCGAACAACCAACGGCGGCAATTAACGAGCTAGGTGAAAAAGCTTGGGCGAATCACCGATCAAGTGGACCGCAGCGAACAAAACCCTAGGCTACGGCTTAACTTCACAAAAAATTGGTGAAGAAGAGCCTTCGGTATTAGCCACACGCATGGCTGAACGTTTAGGTCACCTGCTATTGCGGAATGGCATCCCAACAGCCCCGTCTGTATCCAAGTGCCAAATTCGGTAAAGCGCGAGCCAACCAGAACGGCCCCATTTCTTCATGGCAGTCCCCCGCTTGTTAAAAGACGTTAACTATGTAGCGATGATGCGGTGCAGTGTTATCAGCTCAAACACAAGGGCCAATTAAAATTGATAAGAAGATGGTCAATAAATACGAGCTCTACTTCACAAAAACCAACCACGAAAAACGCCAATACCAAAGAGTACAAGGACAATTATAAAGCCTATAAGCACGTTTAAAAATATCAGACAAGCTAGAAGCCGTGCCTTGGATGAAAACTTGCCAAGACTTGCCGCAGGAAACCAAATTATTGGCTCGTGAGATGCAGAACGCATTTATACAAAAGAGTTGTCGATTTCCTTGAACACACAAGTTTTGACGACAAATTGCGATGTCGCGGCCGGAAAGTTGTTTTTAAAACCAATACTCGTAAACAGATGAAACAGAAGATGGATTGGAAGTACGTGCAAAACGAAGGTCGACTGCGCGCACTCAAATTACATATCGTTTATTATCGCGCCTGGGATGTTGCGTGGAGGCAAGCACAAGGTGGCGAATGGGATCCTGAACAATTTATTTAATATACCGCCAGAGGAGTCCCGCTTGGTTTGCTTTATCAGTCTGATGCGGAAGACTTCTATGAAAGGGCCATAGCTTTGCGGATGTCATGGTGGTGCTTACCAAACATTGCGAAACCTTTGCTAAGACATGTTTCAAATGAACATGGACGCTGTTGCGAAAACGACCGTCAAGCGGTTAAGCATGTCGCCAACTTCGTTTTGCCCCCGCCGAGACAAATTATGCCATTGGGGCGCCTTCTGCAATGTCGAAGGCAAGCCAGAAATCCGCGGCCCCCGATGAGCTTTAATAGCCAACAAAATAACGTATGGCGTGGCGGTTGGGTAAGCGCTTACCTCTGCGAACATTCAATT
>Ga0163217_1017400_pt1 | contig 13364 bp, 7 predicted proteins | sample SynspAceP_FD_185933 | JGI IMG/M metagenome (GOLD analysis project Ga0163217, IMG submission 185933) | Saline lake microbial communities from Ace Lake in Antarctica - Synechococcus sp. Ace-P (PacBio error correction) | ecosystem: Environmental > Aquatic > Non-marine Saline and Alkaline > Saline ...
AAGAGAGAGAATGCGGCGAAAATTTCAAAGACGCCCTAAAAAAGAAAAAAAAGGGTTTTGGGCCCCCCCCTTTCAAACCGTGGGGGTTTTTTTTGGCCGGAAGGCTCTAAGGTCTTTTTTCAAAGAAAAGGAAAGGAAAAATAAAACAAGTTTCCGAAGTGCCCCTTAAGCGGAAAACCGGGGGTCTTAAAAAACTGAAAGAAGGTTGCCCGCGCCCGATCAGTGCCCGACCAAAAAACCCATTAACCGGATCGACAAATTCCTGGTGCCTCGTCCCGCGGAAAGAACCGCAGTTTTTTCAAAGAAACTACAACCAAAAAAATTTGTTTGAAATCGGCCAGCCAAGTTGATACCAAAAGTGGGGTGAGCAAACCGCACCGAATAATTGTTGGTAATGAAAGGTTGGCTGTGCAACCCGAGCAATGTGAAAGAAATCAAAAGTTTCCGGCAAGACAAAATGGAAGTTCGAACGTCTACAAGTCCTGGTTGGTACAAGAACGAATGGTTTGGCACGGGTTCTTTTGCGAATACAACGTCCCACCCTAAAGCGGTGGTGCCGATGTGTTCAATCGCGTTTTGGAAAAAGAAGGGTTTTCCCCCAAAAAACGCAGCGAAATTATCGCTCGGTTCTCCCGAACCGAAAGCGTAGCGCAAGAAGCCCTTACAAGACCAGTCCCAATGTCCAAGTGCGTAAGCTTTCCAACTTGCGGTGCAATGGGATCGCAAAGTGTAGCCTTCACTGCCACAGGTGTTCCGACTTGACTCAGGTAGTCCGGCAGAAGAAAAAAGACACGGAACCTTTCCCTTTTTTGAGTCCTGACCCTTTTCGTCTCGACGTTGAATGTCCCCCGGCGAACACCAACTCAAGCATCCTCATCACCCTCATCCGCTTCCACGCTGCGCACGCCGCGTTCAACTCGATTTGGGAAGATAAATGAGATCACCTCCGCCGCCGTTAAACGCTTCGCCTCAGGGTTGCCATACATCCGACCATGAAAAGCCGAGAAATTTTTGAACCAAAATCCACGCCGCATTTCAATCCTGCCTCTGCACTAACCACGTTTTGCTGATTGTCGCAATCATCGATCGCTCCCTCGCTGTGAACTACTCGCCCACCGTTCCACTCTTCCTCTTTTCGATGGAACAATGCATTAGAAAAAATCGACCGGACTAATACGTCGACATCGCTGAACGCAATCAACCTACTCACCCCTTGCATTCACTTTTCAATTTCTCAAGCAATCATCGAATTCGACTGGCGCGTAAACGGAATTTCACCGCCATCACCCCTGCAAAAACAATTGCTATCAAATCCACTCAAAACGCTTGCATCGACCTTACCCCCCCCCAACGGCATAATTCAAAGCGAATGGGGGGGAGGCGCAGGTGAGAACAAGTGAGCTTGTTCTCTACCAACTCCCCCCCGGTAGACATACTCCAAAAACCACTTTGTTCTCACCTGAAGCGTCAGAGAAAAACAAGTTGTTACTGGCCCTTATGGAGAACTTTCTTCGTTACGTTGAAGTTTTCTATGGCACCTTGCTGCATGAGATCGATCTGCAATCGCTGTTCTCCCGCAAGCACTTCCAGAGTTCGCACAGTCACAACCCCTGAGTCCGTGATCAGTGCATTCATCGCTGACGTGCAACACTGCCGTACCACGCGAGATGGGCGGGCACTCAAAGTTGCCCGACAGGGCACTATCACCAGATCGCCTACAACTCTTGCCTGCATCGCTGCCTGCCCCAAATTGCAGCTGGTTGCCTCGCCACAAGTGCTACGAGCGAATGGAAGACCCGATGCTGGCCGCCCCCGATCACCACTGCCTCATCGTTCCGCAATCGAAGCTAAACCGTCTGATGCACAACAACGGATTCGCCACCGTGCTGTTCAGCCGCCACCCGAGTCCTTGATCAACTGCTGGCCGATTCCGGCCTATCTCGATGCGAAGTCCCCGGATTACTGGCACGTTTGCACACTGGAACCTAAAAGCTTGGCGTTCACGTCATTGCATGTGCCTTGTTACTCTTTTTGCCGGGAATTGACCGAGAACGGCGATTGGAAGCAAACGAAGAAGGGCCTGCCTGTTGCCACGGAAGGTTCCGATGGTGGAAGTTTTCGTGGCAAGTTCAAGGCGTTGTTGCGTGAGAAATCCGGAACAACCACCTCGTGCACGCAAACATGAGCCATCAAACCAATTTTACGCCTTGCTTTCCGGCTCAGCCACCCTGGAACGTCAGGTTCAGAAGCTTACGCTGGCGGCCTAGCGTGTGACGTACTTGGCTCGATACTACGCGGTGGCCCGGATCAGCGGAACGTTTGCTCGCCGAAGAAAGACGGTCGCGTTTTCTTCGCTTACCGCTCAGCGAACTTGAAGGGCAACGGGAAAAGTCAGGCGTGACCTTCGTTGTCCGATCAAACGAGTTCCAGCACGGATGCTCGCCCCCACACGTCTCCTCCGCGTTCCCAGTGCTGTACGCGCTACGGTCCCTGTACAGTCAATCAGCCACGGGGATTGGCGAGGCTCATCAACCTGTGCTACCGGTTCCTCGAATTTCCGCCGCGGAGCCAAGACGTTGGCAAGACTACTGCCGAGCAATCAGGCTGACGATGTGTGTCGCTGCCCGCGCAATGCGGTTTCAGTGCTGGTCACACCACGAATTCCAATCGGGCGATCTCCTCCTCACGCGTTGGTGAACTGAATCTTGGACAGATCGCATGACCGTCTTTTGACACAATTACTGGGCCTGCCACGAGCTACCGAAGCTCTGCGCACACGGCGTGCAGAGCGCGTGGCGACCTCCAAAGCGATGCAACTTCAAGCGAACCTGCGCCTTTGTAAAAAACCTAAGCGACAACGGGGAGGGTTCCCGCGCCCTACGGGCGGGCTCACGTACAACCATACTATCACGCGGATTTCGCGACACCCCATCGAAGCCAAATCGCTTCAACGGCGAATTCCGGTGATCGTAAATGTTATCTCGATAGAATTTCAAACGTTGAAATTGTGACAACTGCACTTCCCCGCTACGGACCGTTTCTGCTAAATCGTCTTCGTTTCTAAACGTGTAGATGAAGTGGAACTGCATGATTTTGTCGCCAACGCTTGTTCACAGTGACCGCTAGCGGTCTTTGCCGCTCCTACCGCTTTGGGATTTTTGGTCTGGTTACATAATTGGGATTTAAAGGGCTTGCCAACGGTCGTTTAACCTCAGCGCAGCGTCTCCGCTGAAAGTGCTGCCCTCATACGATGAGACTTCGGAATACTGCAACGAGCTCATTGCTATCGGCTTATGTTCAAGCGAATAACTGGGAAGTGAGAGCGCAACTGTACTTACCGAACTTTATCATATCCGTAGTTGGCGTCCCGTGGCCAACAATGGTGATCGAAGACCAACTGTAAGAACCCGAAATGGAAAGTGCAGGTACACGAACTGATTCAGTTCGGCTGCGCGCCCGAACAAACACTACAGTTCGTCAATTCTCAGCCATGAATAGCTCTAGCGAACTGCGTTACAAACACGATCCCGTATTTCGAAAGTGAATAAGACAAGCAGCGCAAACTGAGTCGAAGAGGCTGAAATGCTTCCGCCTCGGCAATCACGCTGATCGCCAGGGAACGCCGGAGCTTAACTCGCTGACAAGGCCTTCGTGAGCAAAAGAAACCTAGCTGTACGGATAACAATTGCAATGAGCGAAATACTGCGCTCTCCGCTATCGGCGTGTGACTTTCGCCATCTTATTAAACCGCTTCGCTACATCACATTACTCGGCTTATCGCAATTCGCTAATCCACTGAAAATCCCACCCGACAATGGTTCAGCGATTTTTAGACTAAGAAACAAAACTATCCTCGAATCTTGGATTTCCTAAGACCGCCCCCTGGATTGATGCAAAGGGATCGACGAGACCGGTTTTACCGGCTTTCCGCGATTCGCAGCCGACAGTTTCGGGGAACCATGGAGAGAAGGGCTGCTCGGATCAAGTTCCGCACTTTCGCAATGTTCTTCGACCGGATCTAAGCGACGATGACAGACGAGTAAATAACTGTCGTCTTCGCCAGGCCGACACGATCCCTGAATCCTCGCCTATACAAAACAGGAATCCAATCCTCATGAAAACCGCATTGAACACAAAATCGCCTGCTCATCTCCGCGGCCGGCCTGGTTGCGCGCCCGCTGCGGACTGCGAATTAGCCGTTTCGATTGACATGTTAAAAATCTTAGCCAGCAAATCGAAAGGACAGGCTCGAGTTGGCGACGTTACAACTCTGTGTATTGACCGTGACCAACCAGCGATCGCCAGAACGACTAACGAGATGCAGACGTTCAAATCTTTCGTTTAACAAAGAAGAAACGGCTTGAGACGGCTGTCTACGCACGACCTACCCCAAACGGGCGAGATTCCAGCTGTGGGATACACGTCTGGCGAAACACGTATATGCGATTGGCGATTTTATCAACAGACGGTCCGGTATTGGCAAAGCTCAGTACAATAATAATGGCCGAAAAGGTCGGACAGCTACCTTGCTTTACCATCGAAATGGCAATCTTCGACTACTCGAGCATACTGGCTCGGCGTAACTCAGACGGTCTCAATTGACGTATCACGAAAATGTATTTTTGGCATGCACCAGACTGGCGAAAACGGAAAAATCCAACGGATCTCGATGATTATTACTCTAACGGCTTGCTAAATCTGAAAGCTCGGACGTGGCCAACAGCAACACAAATGGCGTTAATTCATTCTACGACGACTACGGATACTTTCTTGAAAGCAACAAACTTATTTGACGGCGTTTCGTACTGAGTAAATCCATTGCGCGACGGCAATAACATGCCGATCGGGACCCAATAGGGCCGTACCCGGGACCCCTCCCACACCACCTAAGCATGCGGGAATCCGCACTGCGTTCGTCGCTTCGGAGCAAGCTCGCTTTCCACGTCATGCTAACACAAAACAGGCCTTGAGCGTCACATCGTTTCGAATCGCACGTTGAACCACCCGACGTCATCGAAGACGCCATGGACCTTTGCCCTGTGGCAAACGGGTAGCCCCTTCTTTTCTAGCGGAACATCCCAGAAGCTTTCAACTTCCCCTTCAACCGGGTTCGTGCAAGCGCATTTGTTCCAGTAAACACGCGCGGACTCGTCGCCGCAGCCACCACTTTCAACTTGTCGCTAGGCTCTGCGTTGTTTTCAACTACGATAACAATCCAACCTCGCAGATAAAGACGAAGTCCATTCAATACGCCCGGTCATCGAAATGCCTCGGTGCGATTCAAGATTTCCTCTTGCTCGTTGCTTGAACTCAAGTACTTCTAGGACTCAAACGACATCTGGCAGCCATAGCCGTGGAACTGTTACCCGGGAAATCGACAACCAGCGGTAACGGCACACGCGACTTCTGTCGCGATTGACGCCAGCTGATTTCGTGGGAGATACGTTCGAAACCGATCATACACTCGTTGGGCTGCAACTTCTGATTCTACGAATACCAGAAAGTCATCAAGGTACTTGGTGGGGTCCCGTGGTCAGCTCGTTTCGGTGACGTCCCTGTGTCGCTGGTAATTACTTATTTTGGGTAAGGGTCTCCCGCGATTTGAGGTTTATCGATGCCGCCGTCAATCCAAGGGCTGCATATGAGAACGCGAATCTACCACATCGCACACTGGAGACTGGCGGCGACTGCTGTTCACGATGATCTGCCACTACGCAAAACGTTCACCGAAAGGCTCTTCGAACAGGAAGTGCACCCGAAGGGGTGGATCGTCGTCGCGTTTGCTGGATTCCCAATCAAGTTACGCGTTAGTGAAAAACACCCTCAGCCTAATCTGGGTCGAGGAATGCAAGCACTGGCTGAGCGCGATATTCCAATTGTACGCACAAACGAACCGACGCATCGGCCCCTATCAGGGTCCGGTCCCAAGGCATTTCTTTTGAAGGACGAAAGTTCACTATTGAATCTCAGTCGGTAACATACACCTCAATCCATGCAGTGGAACGAAGGCCGTTGCGAGACTCCGAAGGAATACCCCTACAGCAGCTTTCGGGTTTACGCTAGGAAATAAGTCGCCGGCCGACTGGATCGATTTACGACTAAAATTCAATCGAATGGCCAGGGAGCCAATCGGTGGTGCAGATCCATCGAACAGGGTACCGGACTAGTTGTCGCCGAGGCCTTACGACATCAGAAAGAGACTCGAAGTGAGAAATTGAAAGAACTGTGTATGGCAGTGAAGATTCCTGAAACTGATGCTCTTGCTTGCTGAAGTGATGAATGTTCCATAGCAATGAGCGCGGCGTCGCGCGCACCATCGTGATTACTGTCCGATTGATGTGCCCTGCGGCAACGGCGAATGAATATGGAGTGGTGGTTCGAAGGACTACTGCGGAATTCGCAGCGGGTGCGCGGGTGGCGCGAGATTTTCGCTTACCTTTGTCGTCGCTACACCACCTGCCACGTGCTGCACTGCCCTAATCCGATTCGGGTTTGAATCATCCCAGAACAGTGCTCGACAATGTCAAGTCGAGCTAAAAGCTCTCACTGAACCGGCTGTTTGTACACGGACTGCAGCGAAATTACAGAACGGCTTGTCTCCAACCCGAAACCCGAGCCTGACCGTCCAATGCGAGGCAATCCTCAGTCGAAGTCGTTGCGAGCTGGTCCTATACGTGAAGTCACTTTCGCGCCGACATCGCGTTGCGATCGCTTGGCCGATCAAGTCCTTGGGAAAGTTCATCGACCGAACTACCAAACTACAAACGCGGCGGCTGCTGTTTGGAACTTTTCACGGCTGATCAATCGCCGAAATGGTAAAACGCCTCGAAAAGTGGAACAACGCGATTCCAGTTCAACCCCGTTTCGGATGGTCCCGCAGGTCCTATCGGTTGGGAATAAACTCCCTTGAAAAAACACCTTCGAACCATCTGTTGGAAAATGTAAATACCTCATCCCGCAAACCGGGGCGACGGTTCGCCCCGTTCAATATCGAACTGCTTTACGAACGGTCGCGGGCGCCGAAGGCAAACGCAACCGATGTGCGGCCTGAATCGACGCCTCGGAAACTGCCAGCGACGCACCCAAACCTATCGCTTACGACAACTGCATCATCACCCTAGAGAACCTCATCACCCAGCCGCCAATCATCCTTAGTCACCCCAAGATTCACCCTCATCATCCGCAAGTTGGATGCGCGAAAACCAGTAAAAACGGGCTGAAATGAGTTACGAACTCAAACTTCACAACGAACACGGACAACCGGCAGTCCTGAAACATGCCCGAAAATCATCGTACAGGATAAACGGCTCTGTCCATCGTAGGAATCAAGAAGCCGGCGTTGGCCCTTCCACCACATCACCCACGGAACTGAAAGACATTCCACCAAACGAAACCCTTTCGCCTATCGCGACCTTCCGACAAGCTCGGCTTTACAACATCTGATGACGAACACATCAACAATCCTCCCAGTCCGAGCTACTCGCCCGCGACGATCCAGCGTTCGAGAAAAGTATCTAGGTGTTCGCGTCGTGTGCCTGACCCGGGCATCACTCTCCGGCGAAGTCACCAAGCCCGTCCGAAAGCTACCACGTCATCGTACTACTACGCACGCGAACAAACGCTGTCGTTCCGTATCCAATACCGCACCTGTCGCACTTGAAAAGCCTGTCAAATGGTCGGCAAGAGAAAACCGAGTGCTGTTCAATCTGCAGTGAAACTGACTTGCCCAAGGGTCGCCGCCCGCTTACCAAACGATCTTTGCGCCTAAGGAGAACCGTACAGCTACAGCGATCATTGGGGCGCTATCTTAACAGAAGACCCCGCACTCCCGCGTGGCGGAATTCCGAAGCATTCCCTTGGCAAGTCTTTCTACTTGCATCTGCGGATTCCGCGCAATAGGAACTGCGGATACTTCTTTTCCCCTTGCCAATTACTCTACCTCGGGAGACGCTTGACTGGCGAGTATAAACGCTGATGGCTTCGTCACAAGCAAAAAGCAGAACGAAGACTGACTCATCCCACGGCAACCGCGCCCTTGCAATGGATGCGCGCTGGTTTACAACCATCCAACAGATCCCACGCCGTTGCTGCTGTCGGGCGGCAACGGAAACGCGCAAACCTGTTCCTGTCCAACATCTGGCCGTCACCTTTGGAACCAGACTCGATGAGCTGAAATCGTCCCGTCACTTACTATCGACGTCCGCCGCCGACATCGAACCAAAACGTGGTTCAGTTGCCATCTGTTTCTCGCGTTCCACACGATGTGCAGACCCTTCTGAGCTTCGACAAGGACGGTGCTGACATTCCGTTACAATCCATAGCGAATGCCCTCCGTCACGCCGCCAGCTCTCGACAAACCGATAATCTATACGGCAAGTCCTCCATCAAAAAGAAACTGCATAAAACAGATTCACGATTCACTGACTCACCCGGCGAAACAATACCCAAAACCGGACGACAGAAACTCCCCGAGCAAGCATGGCCAACTTGACCCCAGTATCAAAGCACGCTTGAACGACCAGCCTTTCCTGATGACGACTACGAATCCCCCGACGACGACAGAACCTCCCGCACCGTCTCACGGTGCCCGCCGCGCCTAGCGCTCGTCACACGTTCGTCTTGCTTTAGTCCCTGCTTAAGTCCTTTAGTCACTGATGATCTGCCGGCCGGCACCACAAAATCCAGGCAGAAGAAGGCCCGGTCTAAGCATAAGAGAGCTTGGCGTCGTACTCGTTGCCCCGCATTGCTCATCGCTTTGTGCCCGGCGCATCATACTGAGTCCAGGCATGAACACGTTTAATTGCTAACCCTGCCTGGTTCCAGGTCGCCCCGCCGTCCTCTAAACTCTCTAGAAAAACGAGCGATCGCTTTGAGGGCTTTTCCGACACAGACGGGGCGGACGGGTCCGACGCCGTGTCAACCTGTCGCGCGTAGTCCTGTGTCGGGCCGCCAGCGTGAGCAAAAAGTCTTCATCTATTGAGCGACCTATGCGGAGAGGTTAAGAAAAGTCTAGCAACCGTGAGTGGGACTCATTACAGGCAAATGACCCTCATCGGCTTCGCTGCGAGCGACAGATGGCGAAAACCTATATCGGTATTCGGGGTAAATCGGGCCTGACGAGTCTCTAGATCCTTGATTCTCAGTGGACTCGCTGAGCACGGTGTAATGATCTCGCCAGTTGCTGCCCCTATGGCCAACGCTCCCATTCCGCTCTGGGGATTCAGAAAGAAGAAATTGGGAAGCGATCATTAAACGGCAAAAACATTTTGACACGCTCGCTGACGCGTATGCACTACGTAAATCTTTGTCTAGATGGGGCTCACCATGGCGTGCGCTAAGTGGATGAGACTACCATCTCGAGCGCTCAAGGTGTTACCATACTCCCTCAGGATGCAAAGTCGCGATTGGAACCTGGTTATCTACAACCCGTTTGAATTTGAGATTCGCTTAAGATACGACGTTGTACCTGAGTACTCAACCTTCCTAGTCAGTGCGGTGTTCGGGAACTAGCAAAGCACACGTCGACATTTATCCATTTGATGTGAAACAAACGTACCAGTTTCCCCAGTTATGTGGATATCACATGCGCCGACTCCGGTCCCGGTGGATAGGAGACTCCCTTGCTTACATTGAGCTACGCCGGGTTGCTTGGTGGTGGCTGTACTGATCGCGTACGAGCATTGCTCCTCTCATCAATGCCAGCTGTGAGCGGGTGTGCTAGAGGGCGCACCAAGCAATGGGAGGCATTTCACGCGCAAGGGGCTTATCTGACTGTACAAGCCTAAACACTCGAGATGGGATGCTCACGCGCGAACCATGAAAACGTACGCTAGAAAGAATGCTAGAACGGCGACCCCGATTAGAACTACTTGCGTCAATCAAGGTAGGATAAAATTAGTTCTCTGCACCAGACTATGAGCCGGGCGTGTGAAGGTGTAAGATCTGCAGTCTTCGGCTACTGCTGGTCGCGTACTCGTACCTGGCTGTGACTTCGTGTTGGTGATGTCGATGCCAATCGCCCTGTACAAACTTACTACCGAGCCTAACTATCGAAAATTCAATCCTGTGGATATCTTTTGTAGGCGCGAAGACTATCAGCAAACGAAATGTAAGGAATCTTGAACCCTCGGAGGAACTATAGCCCCGCAGCGGTGTTGACTATGCTCAATGAAACGGTAGGTGAAACGTTGATATGCCGTATCTCTCCAGTTCGTCCAAAACGTCGCCACAATCCTATCCGAGAGAGCCCAGAACCGAGCTAGAAATTGCGCACGTGACTCCTTTTGTGGTTGCGCGATGCTCTCCAACTTTCGGCATTTGTGCGCGAGCTTCGCTGACGTATAGCTGCGAGAGAAATACCTTATTCATGTTGTTCACTATCCAAGCTCTCACTTGTCACGTCTTCCGTTCGTATCTATCGAAGTCATCAATCAACAGGTACACGACGAGGTCGCGCATGAATACGCTAATCGCGAGAGCCTCTCGTTTTTCCCTGTTAAGCGAGTTCTCTATCTGCCCTTGTTGACTTGCGTCGTTTAGCCCTTGGTGGTATTCGTCACCACTTAACTGAGTAGAAGACCAAGCACCATGGTTCGTTGCCCAGTCTCACTCAGCCGATCAACGCATGGCGTCGTCCCGCTCCCTAGGCCGTTTGAGAACGCTGCCACCAGCCTACGACTGCCCAGATTCATGTCGCAGAATACAAATGCTCGTCGCTTCGTGCTCTTAACCCATATGCATGACGCATAAGCTCGCAACGAATTCAGCAGAAGAGATCGTGCGGTGCACCTTGGTCGCTGTCGAGACTGCGCAGCCCACTCTTGACTGCGGAGTCCGTCACCGCGATTCGATCGTGATTGAATGCCGGCGGACGTGAGTTTATGCGCTTGACACGGAATTCCCGAACGCACCTGTGCAAAACTCGATCTTCGTCGCAATCCTGATCCACAGCCCCATCCCGCTTTGACAAGACGACATCATTATTCGCTAGTCCGCGGACGCACCGGCCGAAATTCGCAATCTTCGTTAACACCCAGCCCATACCGACATGCGAAAAAGTCTCAATGGTTACTCGGGTTCTTCCTCGGGATCGTGACGCAGCTCTAGCTTCCGAGCAGATGTACCTTTCTGTTCTTCAACGGCTCATTCTGTGGGATGATCGTGGTTTAAGCTCCAATGCGTGACTACATCGTGACGTGTTGATGTCCAAGACTCCATGATTGGTATCAAGGAACGGCGCCTAAATTGCGCATTCGCTCCAGAACGACCGAAAGGCCTGAGACGTTTGAAGAGAGCCGAAAGACACTGCGTTCATTCTAGTGTGAATGATGCAAGTTGACCTACCGCACTAGCGACCGAAGGTCAACTTCGAGTTTTGAGGGGTTGCGCGCTGACGTTTAGCGTCATGGATTCCTTCCCGGTTGTGGCAGATCGAAGGTTCCAGGAGGATCGTAAAACGTATATTCGTCAACGATGCAAAGCCGCTTCTGCTCTAGCGACGTCTTCAGGCCGCATAGTCTTATTCTCCCTCTCCGGCGTAGCAATTGAGATTTTTCGGACCCTGTCCCGAGCGCGGCGATCCGGAGAACTCCATCGGTTTCAGGCAATGCAGGCTGTTGTCCCGTCTAGCGATCAATAAAAGAGACACGTCCTCTCGGCAGAGATTAATCGTGATCATCACAAACCGCCTGCTTGTCCGAGAGACATTGCGCGAGACACGGATGCGACGCAAGTTTCCCTGGAACATTCATGCGATGCCTTGCGCCGCGGTGGCAAAGTCACTCGCCCCGCCTCTACCTATGATGCTTCGATGGAACACGATAAAAATCAGCACGATCCTTATCCCGCCGATGACTCTAGGCTACTCTCCCTTCGCCACATACGCAGACGGGTAAGCCTCGCACTACCGCTAGGGAACGTGCGCCTCTATTCTTTGTTCGAAATCGTGGCGCGCGACGGGTCGATTCTGTAATTCCCAACGATGGATCTGTTGCTCCTGGCCCGGAACCAAGACGCACCTACCATCCGACAGATGAAGCTTAGAAAAACATCCTTTTCTGGGGGGAAACGCAGTCGCGTCTTGTTCCCGACACTCAGAGCGATTAAACACCTGGGATCATAATTCGATATCTCAGCGTTCGAACTATCTCAACCGCACACGAGCGCATGTGTTGTAGTATCTGTCGATGGACTTTCCAAGACTGATAATCGGCCAGCGATTTCGCTAACGCCGAAATGTCGGCCGCGAGTGTACTTTCAACGTATTCGAATCCACCACTTTCGTCGCAGCCGCCGCAATCGACTGTCGAAACGGCTTGAGCAGAGCCACATTCGACGGGACCTCGCTATAGGAGGCTCAGCGAAGCCCTTCTCGTGTTCTTTCGGGCCGCTACAGACACGCATAAACAGCACCCCGCATGTCCTAGCGCTTTTACGGCTTCCGTGCGCAATCCGCGCTGGATCATTCCAATATCAGGCGCCGTCTGTTATTACCCAAAGCTCGGTGATTCGCAAGACCTTGTGTCGTGCAGCTACGCTTGACTACCTATATAAGTCCGCAGCGATAACCACTGTCCTTGCATGATTCCCACAGCAGCCCTTGACGTACAGCAGAACGTCGAGTGCGGTCTCGCCGTATTATCTCACTCTGGAGCACAATCCTTTGCAGAGCAGGCTCGGTGAGTCGTAGACGGAGCGAAACAATCAAAACGGACGACACTTCTGAGTTTCGGTCGGCGTGCCCCCGCGAAAACTCTCGTCAGCATCGCACACTGCGACTCCTTCACGCCGCGCGGTTCCAATCACTCCGACGGGGAACCACGTTGACCGTACGCTAAGCCAGCGTTGATGGATCACTATGGTTGTCCGTTTGCCTCAGAAGACGAACGCCTGCGCCCAGCACCAACGAAATAACTTCGATGCGAATCTCAGATATACAGGGGCATCCTCAAGGGATCTCCAGACTAGAATCAGGCACGAACTGTTCACATTCAATCCTGGAACCGAGCTTCGCGTGGGTGTCATGGCTCGGTTTCGTCCGCCGGGCTTTCGAATCGCCTCTCCTGTCGTCGCTGTTCGAATGACGCACACTGTTGATTTTGGATGAGGAGGCTCTCGCGATATGAGGTTTATTCGCATCGCCCGCGCTCAAAAAAGCGCGCACAGCTGGCAAACTGAGAACCCGGATCTTACCCACCGACATCGGTCCACACGTAGACGGGCGGGGCGACTCTGCCGTTTCACCCAAGTGATCGGCGCAAACTCGAACGAGTTCAACCCGAAAAGGGATCCTAATTCTATCGATCACGGTGAAATCAGAGCTGCGATTGTGCGGCGAACCCGAACGCTCATTTGCTCTGGGAGCG